>Ga0172373_10009522_pt1 | contig 12048 bp, 7 predicted proteins | sample Lak10m_2_FD_114546 | JGI IMG/M metagenome (GOLD analysis project Ga0172373, IMG submission 114546) | Freshwater microbial communities from Kabuno Bay, South-Kivu, Congo - kab_092012_10m | ecosystem: Environmental > Aquatic > Freshwater > Lake | place: Democratic Republic of the Congo: South-Kivu... | reverse complement strand
GCTTCCCAGTGTTCAGGGTCATCTGAAAAACGGGCTGATCAAAGCGATTGGGATCGGAACAGAAAAGCGGGTCGAGGCCGCTCCTGATTTACCCACCTTCGCGGAACAGGGCCTCCCCACCTATATCGTCGAAGCCTGGTTTGGTGTACTGGGTCCAAAGGGAATGAGCGAAGCCGACATCAGCCGCGTTCACAAGGCATTCGTCACGGCGTTCTCAGAGCCCGAGGTGAAGGCTGCGATGGCGAAAGGGGGCAATGTCATCAACGTTCGCACACCAGAGTTCGCGCGCCAGTATTTTGCAAGCGAGACCAGCAAATACGCCGAACTGGTCCGACGCGCGGGCATCGAGAAGCAGTAAGCCCCTGCCGGGCCGGCGCTCAAGCTGCCTCTGGCATACTCAAGCCAGACGCCTCAAAAAAACAAGGAGACACCCCATGATTGCAAAACTCGCCCGACTCGGTGCGGCGGCCCTGACACTGGGCCTTGCATCAATTGCCGGCGCCCAGAATCTATCAATCGGAACCGGTGGCACCGGCGGGGTCTACTACCCGCTTGGTGGCGGGCTCGCCGCCGCGCTATCCAAATACGTGACCGGGATGCAGGCCACGGCCGAAGTCACCGGGGGCTCTGTGGCCAATCTTCAGTTGATCGGCACCGGCAAGCCCTACATCGGGTTCACCATGGCGGATGCCACGCTGGATGCCCTCAAGGGCGACGACAAATTCAAGGGTAAGCCCGTTCCAGTCCGTACACTGCTGGTTCTGTACCCCAACCGCATGCACGTGGTGACGGTGGAAGGCACGGGCATCAGCAAGATGTCCGACCTCAAAGGACGGCGAGTCTCTACCGGGTCCGGCGGCAGCGCCACTGAGGTCATGGCCTTTCGCGTGATCGAAGCCGCCGGTCTGGATAAGGATAAGGACATGAAGCGCGAACGGCTCGGCGTGGCCGAATCGGTCGCCGCCCTGAAGGACCGAAAGATCGACGCTTTCTTCTGGGTGGGGGGGCTACCCAACGGTGCTGTCTCCGACCTGGCCAACACGCCGGGCACCAGGATCAAGATGATCGATCACGCCGACCTGGTCGACAAAATGAACCAGAAGTACGGCAATCTGTACGTGCGGGACACCATCGCAAAATCGGTCTACAAAGGCATGGATGCAGACAATGCTCAGGCGAGCGTCATGAACCTGCTGGTTGCCCACCGCGACCTCGACGAGCAGGCTGCGTTTCGCATCGTTCAGACCGTGTTCGAAAAGCGCGATGACCTGATCCGCGCCCACAAGGAAGCCGAGAACATCGTGCTGGAAAGCCAGCGCACCGAAGCCTCACCGGTTCCCTGGCACCCGGGCGCGGTGAAGTTTCTGGCCACCAAGGGCGTGAAGATTGCGCAGTAAGCCGCGGCGGCGCTGTCCCAGCGGGCAGCGCCTGAGCGCGCACACAAGCCACCCCCCCTGACCATGCACTCCACCGACCCAGGTAGAGTTTCAACCGCGCCGCTTGAGCGCGTCAGTGCCGAGGCCATGGCGCGGGCTGAGGAGATGATCGAGCTCGAGGAAGGAGCAACCAACCGCCTGAGCGGAATGCTGGCCCGCTTCGTCACGCTGGTGGCGGTGGTGATGTCTCTGTTTCACCTCTACACCGCCTACGCCATCGTCAGGCCCGAGCACCTGCGCGCCACGCATCTGGCCTTCGTATTGTTTCTCACCTTTCTGGTGTTTCCCGTCGCTCGCCGCTTCAGAAATCGGGTGATGTGGTGGGACTGGCTGCTCGCCGTCGGTGGTATTTCCGTGGCTACCTGGCTGATTGCCGGTGGCGATGATTTTTTCGATCGCTCAATCGTTCCCGATGACTGGGATATCGTCTTCGGTGTGCTGATGATGGCCCTCATCCTCGAGGCCATGCGCCGAAGCGCGGGCTGGATCATGCCCTTCATCACCCTCTGCTTTGTCGGCTACGCATTTTTCGGCCCATGGCTGCCAGCCCCCTGGACTCACAAGGGCTATGAACTTCCCCGGCTCGTGGGCCACATGTACATGACCCTCGAGGGGGTTTTCGGCACGGCACTGAGCGTGTCGTCATCGCTCATCATCCTGTTCACCATCTATGGCGCGTTTCTGCAGCATTCGGGGGCCGGCCGCTTTTATCTTGATTTTTCATTTGCGGCCATGGGCGGCAAACCCATTGGTGCCGGGCGCACTGTTACGCTCGCTTCGTTTCTTCTGGGTGGTCCATCGGGCTCGGGCGTTGCAACCACCGTCACGCTGGGCGCGGTTGCAGCACCCATGCTGTCGCGGGTGGGTTATTCAAAGGATGCGGCCGGAGGCCTGCTGTCGGCAGGTGGACTGGGCGCCATCATTTCGCCACCGGTACTCGGCGCCGCAGCCTTTCTGATCGCCGAATTCCTCAAGATTTCGTACCTCGATGTGCTGCTGATGGCAGCCATCCCCACCTGCCTTTACTACCTCACGCTGTTTCTGATGGTTGAAATTGATGTCCGGAAGTTCGGCATGAAGGACACCGTTTTCGAGAAGGTGGAGTCGGCCTGGTCTCTCTCAAAACGATACTGGTTTCACTTTCTGTCGCTGGTCTCAATTGTCGGATTCATGCTTCTCGGGTTCTCGCCCGAACTGTCTGTTTTCTGGGCAACAGTCGTATCGCTCTTTACCAGCCTGCTGCGCTCGGAGTGCGCGCTGCTGCCCTACGGGCTGTTCACAGGCAAAGTGCCCCTCGCGCGCGGGCTCTGGGAATCAGGACTTATTCGCGCGCTGGATGACGGCGCGCGTTCGGTACTCAACGTGGCGGCCACCTGTGCCGGGGCCGGCATCATTGTGGGCGTTGTGACGCTCACCGGGCTGGGGCTCAAGTTCAGTTCGATCGTGCTTCAGTATGCGGGCAATTCATTGCTGCTCACTGCCATCTACACCGCACTCATCGTCTGGATAGTCGGTCTCGCCGTGCCGGTCACAGCGTCTTACATCATCTGCGCGGTGATTGCAGCACCGGCGCTCATGGCACTCAAGGTGCCCGACTTCGCGGCGCACATGTTCATCTTTTATTACGCCGTGCTCTCCGAGGTGTCTCCCCCCACGGCACTCTCGCCCTTTGCAGCGGCCTCCATCACCGGTGGCGACCCCTACCGCACCACATTGCAGTGCTGGAAATACACATTGCCGGCCTTTCTGGTTCCCTTTATTTTCGTGCTCGACCCGTCAGGGTCCATGCTGTTGCTGACCGGCTCCATGAGAACGCTGGCTGAAGCAAACTGGTTTGAAGTGGCGCGTGTCACCATCACCGCTGCGGCGGGCATTGCTGCACTGGCCGGTGGGTTTCAGGGCTGGCTATGGCTCAGGTGTCGCGCCTGGGAGCGGGCGACGTTGTTTGTGGCGGGCGTCGCACTGGTCTACCCGGCGCCAGCCAGTCATGCGCTGGGGTTTGCTGTTCTGCTTCTGGTGTTGGGCGCCCAGCGGCTCCGCCTTAGAGCGGAGCGCCAAGGCGCCGGCTGAGCATACCGATCAGCCGAAGCACACTACCGCGCGACCGCGCACGCCACCGTTGATGAGCGCCTCGCAATGTGCAGGCAGTTCGGCAAACGAAATGCGGTGAACAATTTTCTCCAGGGCCTGCGGGCGAAGGTCACCCGTCATCCGGCGCCAGGCGCTGCCACGTGAGCCGACAGGATGGTTCGCGTTCACCCCGGCGAGGGTGACGCTTCGGAGAATGAACGGATAAATCGAAGTGGTGAACTGCTCACCCGCCGCATTGCCGAACGCCGCCACCATGCCGCGCTGCTTCATGGTGCGCAAGACGAAATCAAGCGGTGCGCCTCCGACTGCATCAATGGATCCCGCCCACAATTGCTCATCAAGCGGACGGGTGTGTTGCGCCTGAATCTCTCGCCCCACCGCACGCACACACCCAATGTCCTTGAGATAGCCGTGCTCGGAGGCCTTGCCAGTCATTCCCACCACCTTGTAGCCAAGACCCGCCAGCATGCTGATGGCAAAGCTGGAGCACCCTCCAGTGGCGCCAGTCACGATAATTTCGCCATCTTCAGGCTGCGTGCCATGTTTCTCAATGGCTTCCACCGCCACCGCCGAGGTGTAGGCAGCGATGCCGAGCGCCACCACTGAAAACGGATCAAACCCGTCAATCACAGGAAACACTTCGGAGGCAGGCGCCCGTACCACTTCGCTGTAGGCACCATCGCGGCTGATGCCAAACTCGCGCCCGCCCTGAACCGTGACCAGATCGCCGGCTCGGAACCGTGAATCGCCGGACGACTCTACAACCCCCGACACCTCGATGCCCGGCGTGCAGGGAAAGCGCTTGAGCACATTTCCCGCGCCCGTCACCGCTCGCGCGTCCTTGTAGTTGACCGCTGCAAACTGGCTACGAATCACGACCTCGCCTGGCGACAGGTCGTCAACGCCCAATTCCACGACGCGGCTGAATCGCTTGCCACTGTCATCGCGAAAGGTTCGGACTGCATTGAATTTCATCGTTTCTCTCCTTAGACAGCGCGCTATCGCGCCGGGTGATCAATCACCGCGCCTTGCGCGATCAACTGCCCGATCTCCTCGGGCGACAACCCAAAGCTCTGCAACACTTCTCTCGAATGCTCACCAACTCCCGGCGGTGCGTGATGCACCCGCGATTGCGCGTTCCGGTCACCCAGCAGAAAGCCCGGCGACTGAAAGGTTGCGCCCGAGGCAAGCTGCATCGAAACCGCCGCACCCATGTGTTGAAACTGCTCGGACTGCGTGACCCAGGCGTAGTCGGCCACGGGTGCGCACATGATGTCACCCGCTTCAAGAATCGGTATCCACTGCTCGGTCGTGCGCGCGGCCAGACGCTCTTCAATCAGAACCCTGAGCGCTGCACGACGACGGACACGTGCATCGTTGTCGACAAAACGCTCGTCGGTGACAACGCCGTCGCCCAACCCGAGTACGTGACACAGGGAACGCCAGCGTGGCTGCTGATAGGCCGCGAGCATGATCCACCCGTCCGCCGTCCGGTAGGCCTCATTGGGCGCCGCATAGGGCGCCGCGCTTCCGATCCGCCGGGGCAACTCGCCACTCGCGAGGTAGGAGGCAATGCCGGTCTGTTGAAGCATGAGGCCGGCTGCGTACATGCTGACATCCAGATACTGGCCGCGCCCCGAACGCTCTCTTGCCTGAAGGGCGCCCAGCACTGCAACCGTGCCCAGGAATCCGGTGGTCATGTCCACGGCTGGGACCTGCACCTTGCAGGGCTCTGCGCCCTCCACCCCAATCTGACTCATGAGCCCGGACAGGGCCTGGACCACGCCGTCCACGCCGGGACGCTCGGCCCAGGGGCCGTCCTGCCCATACGCGGTCACTGCACACCAGATCAGCCGGGGATTCAGCGATGACAAGACGGGCCAGCCGACCCCGAGCCGGGACATGACGCCTGGCCGGAAGCTCTCGATCAGCACATCGGCTGTGGCGGCGAGCCGGTGGACCGTGGCCACCGCCTCAGGTTTCTTGAGGTCGAGACACAAACCCTTTTTGTTGCGGTTGAAGCTGAGCGCCACCACCGACTCGCCGTCCAACCAGGGAGGACCGATCAAACGTCCCAGGTCGCCGGAAGGCGCCTCGATCTTGGTGACATCGGCCCCCATGTCACCCATCAGCATGCCAATGGTGGGGCCTGCGCCGATCTGAGAAAAATCGAGGACTCTCAGCCCCGTCAGGGCATTACCCAGCGACATGATCAGCCTACTCGATCCGGATGCCGGTATCGCGGCCAATGGCCTGCCAGCGGCGTACATCATCGCGAATCATCGCCTGCAGGTCTGCAGGACCGACAAAGCCCGGCTGGAAGCCCTGACTCACCATTCGGTCGCGTGTGTCGGCCGACTCAACAATCCGACGCAACTCAGCGGCCAGGCGGTCGACCGCCTCTGCAGGTGTACCGGCCGGCGCGAGGATGGAGTACCAGAGTGGAACGTCATAGCCAGGCACCCCCGACTCTGCAACGGTGGGGACGTCGGGCATCAGAGGCGAACGCTTCGCGGGAGCCACTGCAATGGCCCGCAGTTTGCCCGCCCTGACATGCTGGGCCACCGATGCCAGGGTGGCGAACGCAGCCTGCACCTGTCCGCCCAGCAAATCGGCAACCGCAGGGCCCGTACCTTTGTAGGGCACATGCGTCACTTCGATCTTCGCAAGCTTGTTGAGCAGTTCAAACGCAAGGTGCTGGGGTGTGCCGTTACCCGGCGTGGCGTGGTTCAGGCGCGCCGGTTGGCTGCGCGCCAGGGCAATCAATTCGCCGACGTTGTTGACGGGTACCGAGGGATGCACGACCAGCAGCATGGGAACCGACGCCACCAGCGCAATCGGTGAGAAATTCCGTTCGATATCAAACGGAAGTTTTTGCCCCAGACCCGGGTTGATGGTGACCTGGTTGGATGCAATCACGATCGTGTAACCGTCCGCGGGCGCCCGCGCGGCCTGATCAGTGCCCAGATTGCCGCCCGCACCCGGGCGATTGTCAATCACCACGGGCTTGCCCAGCGCCTCGGCCATCTTCGGCCCCAGCATGCGGGCAAGAATGTCATTACCGCCCCCCGGCGGAAAGGGCACGATGAAGCGGATTTCGCGGCTGGGAAACCCGCCAGCGGCGCTTTGGGCAAGCGCGATCGGCGAGCTGGCGAGGCCTGCAAGCGCCGAGAGCGCTTTCAGGTGCGAACGTCGGGCGTGACACGTCATGATCGACTCCCTGGTCGGGCGTTTGAGGTGGCGATCAGCACGGGGCAAGTGTCCAGCAGGACCGCGTCTGACCGATGCCGGATGCTAAACGATTAAAGTCAGAGCGAGCGGCCTTGCGTCTCGCCCATCAAAACGATCACACCGATGATCAGCCTTCTGCCTGGCGTTCCAGCCAGCGATTGGTGAGTCGCTCGAGCGCATGCTCGTAGGCCGCCTCCACCTCGGAGGCCGCGGTGGCCGTAAGACTCATATCCTTCAACAAGCCATCCTGAAGTCCGTACACCCAGCCATGCACGACCAGCGTCTGCCCGCGCTGCCAGGCGTCCCGCACCACGGTGGTCCGGCACACATTCCTCGCCTGCTCAAGAACATTGAGTTCAACCAGCGCGTCGATCCGGAATCGTTCTTCGAGCGCGTCAAGAAAATCTCGATGAACGTCTCGCACGTCCTGAACATGACGCAGCCAGTTGTCTACCAGTCCGGCGCGCTGATCCGAGAGTGCCGCGCGAACACCACCGCAATTGCTGTGCCCCACCACGATGATGTGCTCGACCCCCAGGACATCCACCGCATACTGGACCACGCTCAAAGCGTTGAGGTCAGAATGAACCAGCAGATTCGCCACATTGCGATGCACGAACATTTCGCCTGGCAGCAGATCCACCAGTTCGTTAGCCGGCACCCGGCTGTCAGCACAGCCCAGCCACATGTACCGTGGGCGCTGCTGCGACAAAAGCCCGGTGAAAAACCCAGGGCGGCTCGCCTCCACGCGGGCCGCCCATTCGCGGTTGCGCTCAAAGAGCGCTGACAGGTCACGAGTCATGGGCTGCGAGTATATCGACGCTCTGCCCTAGAGCCCCTTCATCGCCGCACGCCTCACTCGGGCGCGTCCATACGGACGGCTACAATCGCGCCTTCGCGACGGAAGTGCCCCATGATCCATTTAATGAAGCAGCCCATCAGCCGCTGCCTCACTGCGACGGCTGAACGCCTCTGCAACGAGGCCGCCATTCCCAGACTTCTGGGCGTCTGCATTCTGAGCGCACTTCTCGCGGCGTGTGGTCCATCCGGAACCGGAGGAGCACCCGCTTCAGGTAGCGCCCCGCCCGCCGCGGCTGCGCCGCCGCAGCCACCGCCGCCAGCGGTCGGGGTCGTCAGCGTCACGCTGGGCGAGGTGGTGCTTGTTGAGGAGCTTCCGGGCAGGGTCGAGGCGTCGCGCGTCGCCCAGGTCCGCGCGCGTGCGGCGGGCATTGTTCAGCAGCGGCAGTTCCGGGAAGGCGCTGACGTCAAGGCCGGACAGGTTCTGTTCAGGATAGACCCCGCTCCGTATGAAGCAGCGCTTGCCAGCGCGCAGGCAACGCTCGCCCGCGCACAGGCCAATCTCTCACAGTCCAGCGCGCTCGCGGAGCGTTATCGACCGCTGGTCGCCGCCAATGCGGTCTCCAAGCAGGATTACGCCAACGCGGTGGCCGCGCAGAAGCAGGCTGAAGCCGAGGTGCTGGCCGGCCAGGCTGCGGTTCAAACGGCAACAATTAATCTGGGCTATACCACGGTCACCGCGCCCATATCGGGGCGAATCGGCCGGGCGCTGGTCACCGAGGGGGCATTGGTCGGTCAGGGTGAGGCTACACCGCTTGCCATCATTCAGCAGGTTGAACCAGTCTATGTGAACTTTACCCAGTCGGCCAACGAGGCGCTCCGGCTGCGACGCGACTTCGACCAGGGCCGACTGCAGCGAGCCACCGGCAGTGAGGCGGCGCTGATTCGCGTGGTGCTGGACGGGGGCGCGGTACATCCTCAGCCCGGAAGACTGCTGTTTTCCGATCTGACCGTTGATGCAAGCAGCGGTCAGGTCACGCTCCGCGCCGACGTGCCCAATCCCGGGGGCGTATTGCTGCCCGGTCTTTATGTGCGCGTTCGCATCGAACAGGCCAAGGCCAGCCGTGCCATGCTGCTGCCCCAGCAGGCTGTCACCCGCGCGAGCCAGGGCGACACCGTGCTGGTCGTTGACACAGCAGGAAAGGTGTCAACCCGCCAGGTACGGATTGAAGGCGCCCAGGGCGGCAACTGGTTGATTCTGGACGGCCTGAAAGATGGCGAGCAGGTGATCGTGGACGGCTTTCAGAAAATTCGCCCCAATCAGCCGGTTCGGCCTGTGCCGTGGGCACCGCCCAAGTCCGGCGCACCCAGCGTCGCACCGCGAAGCTGAGGCCGCTACATGCCACGCTTTTTTATTGACCGGCCGATCTTTGCCTGGGTTGTCGCGCTGTTCATCATCGTGGGAGGGTTGGTCGCAGTTCGGCTCCTCCCCATCGCCCAGTATCCGCCGGTTGCGCCCCCCACTATTGTGGTGACAGCCGCCTACCCGGGTGCCTCCGCTCAAACGCTGGAGCAGGCGGTCATCAGCGTGATCGAGCAGGAGATCAACGGGTCGCCCGGACTCATCTACATGGAGTCCATTGCTCAATCCAACGGAATTGGTTCCATCTCGATCAGCTTCGAGCCCGGAACCAATCCTGATCTGGCTCAGGTCGATGTTCAAAACCGCCTGTCTCGCGCCACACCCCGCCTCCCACAGGTGGTCGTGCAACAGGGCGTTCGGGTCGAGAAGGCTCGCAGCAACTTTCTGTTGTTCACCATCCTCACGTCAACCGACGGCTCGCTCACGCCGGTCCAGCTTGGCGACTACGCGTCGCGCAATGTATTGCCCGAGATTCAGCGCATCCCAGGGGTGGGCCAGGCTCAGTTGTTCGGCACAGAGCAGGCCATGCGCATCTGGCTTGATCCGCAGAAGCTTGCTGGTTTCAATCTGTCGGCGGCCGACGTCGCGGCAGCCATCCGTCAGCAGAATGCACAGGTTTCTTCGGGCTCGATCGGCGAGTCGCCGCAGGTCTCGGGTCAGTCAATCACGGCTACCGTGGTGGTGGGGGGGCAACTCGGAACAGTGGATGAATTCGCCGGCATTGTGCTTCGAGCCGGCACCGATGGATCCGCTGTCCGCCTGCGCGACGTGGCTCGCGTGGAACTGAACGCGCAGAGCTTTGCCACCGCTGCCCGACTGAACGGACAACCATCTACCGGCATTGGCGTGCAGCTATCGCCGACCGGCAATGCGCTGGGAACAGCCGATGCGGTCCGGGCGCGCATGGCTCAGCTCGCCACCTATTTTCCGCCTGGCATGAAGTGGGAGATTCCCTACGACAGTTCACGGTTCATCCGGATTTCGATCTCGCAGGTGGTCCAAACCCTGTTTGAAGCCATCGTTCTCGTTTTCCTCGTCATGTTCCTGTTCCTGCAGAACTGGCGATACACCCTGATTCCCACCCTGGTCGTACCCATCGCGCTTCTGGGATGTTTTGCCACCCTGCTGAGTCTCGGCTATTCGATCAATGTGCTCACCATGTTCGGCATGGTGCTGGTCATTGGCATCGTGGTCGATGATGCGATCGTGGTCGTCGAGAACGTCGAGCGCATCATGAGCGAGGAAGGACTTCCCCCCAGGGAAGCCACCCGCAAGGCCATGGATCAGATCCAGGGTGCAGTCATAGGCATGACGCTGGTGCTCATTTCCGTCTTCACTCCGCTTGCCTTCTTCCCGGGATCAGTCGGCAATATTTACCGGCAATTTTCGGTGGTCATGGTGACCTCCATCGCGTTCTCTGCGTTCATGGCCTTGTCACTCACGCCCGCGCTCTGCGCCACGCTGCTCAAGCCGGTTGAGAAGGGGCACCACCTTGCCAGTCGCGGTCCCTTCGGCTGGTTCAACCGCGGCTTTCTTGCCACGACAAACGGCTACCAGGCGCTGGTGAGCCGGATCGTGCGACGTGCAGCCTGGTACCTCGTGCTCTATGGCGCAATCGTCGGCGCTGCCGCCTGGTTCTATCAGAAGCTCCCCACTTCGTTCCTGCCCTCGGAGGACCAGGGAAGTCTGCTGGTCAGCATACAGCTGCCACCTGGGGCGACGGTTGAACGCACCCGTGCCGTCATGGAGCAGGTGGAGGGCTTCATGCTGAAGCAACCCGAGGTGCGCAGCATCGTTGGCGTACTCGGTTTTTCGTTCTCGGGTCAGGGTCAGAATGCAGCCCTTGCCTTCGTCACGCTGAAAGACTGGAAGGAGCGGCTCGCACCTGAGCAGTCAGCTCAGGCGCTCGCAGGGCGTGCGTTCCGTGCGCTCATGGGCGTGCGCGACGCGTTCATCTTTCCCCTCAGCCCCCCACCTATTCCAGAGCTGGGCGCCGCAACGGGTTTCAGCTTCCGCCTGCAGGACCGGGGCGGAAACGGTCGCGAAGCGCTGCTCGCCGCTCGCAACCAGATGCTGGGAATGGCCTCGCAAAGCCCGGTGCTCACGCAGGTGAGGCCTGATGGCCTCGAAGATGCCCCGCAACTGCGGGTCGAGATCGATCGCGACCGGGCGAACGCGCTGGGCGTTTCTTTCGAAGCGGTCAACAGCATACTTTCAACGGCACTCGGCTCAGCCTACATCAACGACTTCCCAAATCGCGGCCGCATGCAGCGCGTGGTCGTCCAGGCCGATGCGCCTGCGCGCATGCAGCCCGAGGACCTGATGAAGCTCAATGTGGTGAACAATCAGGGCAAGGCGGTTCCCCTCTCCGCCTTCGCGAGCACCCGGTGGGTAAGCGGCGCGGCGCAGACGGTTCGCTACAACGGCTATCCCGCCATGCGAATATCGGGCGCGCCGGCGGCGGGCTACAGCACGGGGGCGGCCATCGCGGAGATGGAGCGGCTGGCGGCGCAACTTCCCCCGGGCTTTGGCTACGAATGGACCGGGCAGTCACGCGAGGAGAAGCTGGCTGGATCGCAGGCCATGATCGTGTATGCGTTTGCGATCCTGGCGGTTTTTCTGGTGCTGGCAGCGCTCTACGAGAGCTGGTCCATTCCCGTGTCTGTCATTCTGGTCGTGCCGCTGGGTGTGCTGGGGGTGCTGGTGGCCACACTGCTCAGGGAATACGCCAACGATATTTATTTTCAGGTCGGGCTGGTCACCATCATTGGGATTTCGGCCAAGAACGCCATTCTGATTGTCGAGTTCGCCAAAGACCTTCAGGAGCAGGGGCGCTCGGTTGTGCAATCGGCGATCGAGGCCGCCAGGCTACGCTTTCGGCCCATCATCATGACCTCGCTTGCCTTCGGTCTCGGCGTGCTGCCTCTCGCCAAGGCAATCGGTGCGGGATCGGCAGGCCAGCGCGCAATCGGCACGGGGGTACTCGGCGGCATGGTCACCGGCACCATTCTTGCGGTGGTCTTCGTTCCGGTGTTCTTCGTGGTGATCCGCAGCATCTTCAAGGGTAAG
>Ga0172373_10009521_pt1 | contig 12048 bp, 9 predicted proteins | sample Lak10m_2_FD_114546 | JGI IMG/M metagenome (GOLD analysis project Ga0172373, IMG submission 114546) | Freshwater microbial communities from Kabuno Bay, South-Kivu, Congo - kab_092012_10m | ecosystem: Environmental > Aquatic > Freshwater > Lake | place: Democratic Republic of the Congo: South-Kivu... | reverse complement strand
CTTTTTGTCCATTTTCTGCGTTGTAAAAATAGTTACATAGCTCACTATGCGCCTATTTTTACGCCTTGAAAATGAACAAAAATCCTGCGCGATTTGGGTACATTCATTCTTGGAAATCGCCTTGAAAGATGCCTCCCGGTGCTTTGCTTGAATGCCAAAATTCTAACAAGAACCGTTATAAGCAGGATCATGGATTTAAAACAAATATTCGACCCAAATTGCAGGCAGTGTAAACGACTGGATGATTTCCTGCGCACCGTTAAACAAGACCACCCCGATTACCATGCGCGGCCCGTTGCGCCCTTCGGCGACGCCGGCGCCAACTTATTAATTGTAGGTCTCGCACCCGGAATGCATGGCGCCAATGCCACGGGACGGCCATTTACCGGAGATTATGCCGGCTTGTTGCTGTATGAAGCGCTCTATGAATTCGGCTACGGCAATCAACCGACGTCCGCGTCGCTGGCGGACGGCCTGGTGCTTAAGCAATGCCGTATCACCAATGCCGTTAAATGCCTGCCTCCGCAAAACAAGCCGCTGCCGGCGGAAATCAAGCAGTGCAACCCATACCTGGCAGCCGAGCTGGACACCTTGCCTGAACAGGCCGTAGTATTAGCGCTGGGCACGATAGCGCATCAGTCGGTATTAAAAGCCTGCCAATTGAAACCCGGCTATGCCGCATTCAAGCATAATGCGCAACATGTGCTGCCCGGCAATCGCGTCCTGGTCGATTCCTACCATACCAGCCGCTATAACGTGCAGACGGGAAGGCTGACAAAAGCCATGTTTACCGAGGTTTTTCGCACCATTGAAGGGATAGTGGCGAAACGGTAGCCCAGCCGCCGCGAAAAACGCCTTGCAGAGCGCAAGCCCTGCGCTTCGCACGCCCAATGGGTCGTGCCCGGCCGCATGCGACTCGCCTACCCAATCGTTCAGCATCGAGCCGTTTCCTGTGCCATTGCGCCGGCAACGGCATGCGAAGTAAGGCCTGCCGAAAATCCGCTAACTATGGAATAATAGCCGGGTAGAGCGTTATCCTTTTCTAACTCATTGACGTAAATATATGGCTCAATACATCTATTCCATGAATCGGGTCGGCAAAATTGTCCCGCCCAAAAAATACATTCTTAAAAATATTTCCTTGTCTTTTTTCCCCGGCGCAAAAATCGGCGTGCTGGGCTTGAACGGCTCCGGTAAATCGACATTGCTGAAAATCATGGCCGGCATCGACAAGGAAATCGAAGGCGAGGCCATTCCGCAAAAAGGCATTAACATCGGCTACCTGGCGCAGGAACCGCAATTGGACCCGAATAAAACCGTGCGCGGCAATGTTGAAGAGGCGGTAGCGGAAGTTAAAGCCGCGCTGGCGCAGTTGGATGCCGTTTATGCGGCTTATGCCGAGCCGGACGCCGATTTCGATAAATTGGCCGCCGACCAGGCGCGTCTCGAAGATGTCATCAACGCGATTGACGGCCATAACCTGGAGCGTAAGCTCGAAGTCGCCGCCGATGCCTTGCGCCTGCCGGACTGGGATGCCGATGTCACGAAATTATCCGGCGGCGAAAAACGCCGCGTCGCCTTATGCCGTCTGCTACTGTCCAATCCCGACATGCTGCTCTTGGACGAGCCGACCAACCATCTCGATGCAGAATCCGTGGCCTGGCTGGAACGTTTCCTGCACGATTACTCGGGCACCGTCGTCGCGGTAACGCATGACCGCTATTTCCTCGATAATGTCGCCGGCTGGATCCTGGAGCTGGACAGGGGCTCCGGCATTCCGTGGGAAGGCAATTATTCGAGCTGGCTGGACCAAAAAAGCGCCCGTTTGCTGCTCGAGGAAAAACAGGAGTCTTCACGGCAAAAAGCCATGAAAGCGGAATTGGAATGGGTACGTTCTAACCCTAAAGGCCGGCATGCGAAAAGCAAGGCCCGCCTGGCGCGTTTTGACGAGCTGTCTTCGGCCGATGTGCAAAAACGCAATGAAACCCAGGAAATCTATATCCCGCCCGGCCCACGCCTCGGCGATGTCGTCATTGAAGCGGACCACATCAGCAAAGGTTTCGGCGACAGGCTGTTGTTCAATGACTTAAGCTTTAAACTGCCGCCCGGCGGCATCGTCGGCATTATCGGCCCTAACGGCGCCGGTAAAACGACCTTGTTCCGCATGATGGCCGGGCTTGAACAGCCCGATTCGGGCAGCTTGACGATGGGGCAAACCGTGCAGTTAGCCTATGTCGACCAGTTGCGCGACGACATGGATGCGAAAAAAACCGTCTGGGAAGAAGTGTCCGACGGCCTGGATATGATTACCGTCGGCAAATATGAAACACCGTCACGCGCCTACCTCGGCCGCTTTAACTTTAAAGGCGGCGACCAGCAAAAACGCATCGGCGAATTATCCGGCGGCGAACGCAATCGCGTGCATTTAGCCAAATTGCTGAAAACCGGCGGCAATGTGCTGTTGCTCGACGAGCCGACTAACGATCTCGATGTCGAAACGCTTCGGGCTTTGGAAGAAGCCTTGCTCGCCTTCCCCGGCTGCGCGGTCGTCATCTCGCATGACCGCTGGTTCCTGGACAGGATTGCGACGCATATCCTGGCGTTTGAAGGCGACAGCCAGGTCGTCTGGTTTGAAGGCAATTACGAGGATTATGAAGCCGACCGCCATCGCCGTCTGGGTACGGATGCGGACCAACCGCACCGGCTCAAATACAAGAAGCTGTCTTGACCGCGCCGGATAGCGCGACGTAAAACTAAAATGCCGCTGCCGCCGGAACGGCAGCGGCAAGGGCAAAGGCCGTACTGTTATGGCAACAGCAGGATTCTGTCTAAGGCAACAGGGGCTACCGGTGAATTAGCCTTGAAATAAGCTTCCAGCGCATCGCTGTCCTGGGCGCCGCCTAAGCGGTCGGTGCCTTGCGCCAACACGGTGAACTTGTCGCCGCCGTCAGCGAGGAAGTTGCTAACCGTCACGCGATAGCTGGTGGCAGGATCAACTGCGACGCCGTTAATCAGGATGCTGGCCGGATCGACTTTGTCACAAGCAGGACCCGTAGCACTCCAGGCATAGCTGAAACCGGTGGAAGGCAACAGGATACGGTTAAAGGTTTGCCCATTTGGACAACCGACAAATTGTTGCTCCAGCACTTCTTCAATTTGCGCACCGGTCAACGTCAAGGTCACCAGGCTGTTACCGAAGGGTTGAACGGTAAAGGCTTCGCTGTAAGTCACGTTGCCATCACCTTCGCCTGCTGCGCTGGAAGCAAACGTCAGGTCGGCGCGAACACCGCCGGGATTCATGAAAGCAACTTGCGCACCGCCGAAGCCGGCTTCTTTGGTCGCTGCCAATTGGGCGTCGGCAATCACATCACCCATGACGTTCTCACCTGCGGTTGAGGCCGATCTTGTCAGGTCGGCGGTAATGCTGCCGATAACACGGTTGGCAATCGGCGTCGCTAATGCTTTGTAATTATTGACGATTTGTGCAATATCCGCATCGGGAGTAATGCCGGCATTGCCCCTGTCTACGGCAACGTTAACAGCCGTAACGTTTTTTACCCTGCCGTTCAGTTTGTTCAACTCCATATCGATGTCGGTAAAAACGCGGCCCTGGCTGTTAGCACTGGTTACCGAAATCAAATGGTTAGGATTTTTAGTAGCCAGTTTACAGTTGTAAGCCTGGTGCGTATGGCCTGAAATGACCAGGTCAACCGCATTGGACAAACCACTGACAATTGTTTTTACCGGCGAACCGTCGAGGTTGCCGTCGCAAGAATTGATAGTCGCCACGGATTGTGTGGTAGGCGTAACGCCGCCTTGGTGAATGAGTACCACGATGGCTTTAGCGCCTAGCGCGCGTAATTTCGGCACCAATTGGTTTACCGTGCGTACTTCGTCTTTAAAATGCAAACCGGCTACACCGCTGGGCGTTACAATCGTCGGCGTTTCTTTTAGCGTCATACCGATAAAAGCAACTTTAACGCCTTCATATTCCTTGATGATATAAGAAGGGAACAGCGTTTCGCCTGTTTTTTTGTCGATGACATTGGCCGCCAAGAATTGAAAATCCGCGCCCTCAAAAGGCACCGGCGTACCGACTGCCGCACCTTGGCAACTATTCGCGTCAGTTGGGTGGCAGCCGCCGTTTTGCATGCGCAACAGTTCATCCTTGCCTTCGTCGAATTCATGGTTACCGACGGCGTTAATTTCAAGGCCCGCGCGGTTCATCGTCTCGATCGTGCCTTCATCGTGAAACAGCGCGGATACTAACGGCGTTGCGCCGATCAAATCACCGGCAGACACGACGACAGTATTAGGATTTTTACTTTTGATGTCGGCAATGTAACCCGCCAGCCAATCAATACCGCCGACGGGAATGGTGCCAAACGCATCCGTTGGTAAAGCGCGGAAGCTGCCCGGTGATTCCAATTGACCGTGGAAATCATTAATGGCAACTATTTTAACGTTAACGGTTTGGCCGGCATAAGCCGTTCCTGCAAAAGCTAAAGTCAATGCAATAGCACTTGCAATTTGTCGTATTTTCATGGTTCTGCACCTTAGTCTATACTCACGTAATTTAGCGGCGGCCGTTGCAGCAGGATTCTGTTGCAACGGCCGCCCGTTGGCATTCACCGAAAACCTCTTTGGCGAATGAACCTAAGTGTAACCCGGTAATATGAAATTCCCTTTACAGCGCCTGCGCCCTGCAGCACGTCACTTATATTCAGCGCACATCAGCCCATAGAATCAGCTATAATCCGCCGCTTTACAGTACATCCAGCAGAAGCATGTCAGAAACACTTTCAGAACTTGAACGGCGCCGCACCTTCGCCATCATCTCCCACCCGGACGCCGGTAAAACCACGATCACCGAAAAACTGCTGCTGTTCGGCGGCGCCATCCAGCTGGCAGGCTCGGTAAAAGGGCGTAAAGCGGCGCGGCATGCTACCTCGGACTGGATGGAAATGGAAAAGGAGCGGGGTATTTCGGTCACGACCTCGGTCATGCAGTTTGAACACAAGGACTGCATCATCAACCTGCTCGACACGCCCGGTCATGAAGACTTTTCCGAAGACACTTACCGTACCTTGACAGCGGTGGATTCCGCGCTGATGGTCATCGACGTCGCCAAGGGCGTGGAAGAGCGCACCATCAATTTAATGGAAGTCTGCCGTTTAAGGACTACGCCGATTTTAACCTTCATTAACAAGCTCGACCGCGAAGGCCGCGAGCCGATCGAACTCATGGACGAAGTCGAGAATATCTTAAAAATCAAATGCGCGCCGATGACTTGGCCTATCGGCATGGGCAAGCGTTTTAAAGGCGTTTATCACCTGTATAAGGATGAAATCCATTTATTCAGCGCGCAACATGGCGGCAAAATTGCCGAAGCGGAAGTCATTAAGGGCCTTAATAACGCCAAACTCGATGCCTTGCTCGGCGACCAGGCGCAAGAACTGCGCGATGAAATCGACCTGGTTAAAGGCGCCAGCCATGAGTTCGAGCTTGACGACTACCTGGACGGCAAACTGACGCCGGTATTTTTTGGTTCGGCGATTAACAACTTCGGCATACTGGAGTTACTCGACGCCTTTGCCGAATACGCGCCGGCGCCCAGGCCGCGTGAAGCCGACCAGCGGACGGTAAAGCCCGATGAAGACAAATTTTCCGGTTTCGTCTTTAAAGTGCAGGCCAATATGGATCCTGCGCACCGGGACCGCGTCGCTTTTTTAAGGGTCTGCTCCGGCAAATTCGACAAGGGCATGAAGATTTACCATGTCCGCCTCGGCAAATCCGTGCAAGTCGCAAACGCCATCACCTTCCAGGCCGACACCCGTAAAAGCGTCGAAGAGGCCTATCCCGGCGACATTATCGGTTTGCATAACCACGGTACGATCCAGGTCGGCGATACTTTTTCCCAGGGCGAAACGCTTAAATACGGCGGCATCCCGTATTTCGCACCGGAACTGTTTCGCCGCGTGGTATTGAAAGACCCGTTACGCGCCAAGGCGCTGCAAAAAGGTCTCGTGCAGCTTACCGAAGAAGGCGCAACACAGTTATTCAGGCCGCTTAAAAACAATGACCTGATTCTTGGGGCCGTCGGTATCCTGCAATTTGATGTCACCGCATTCCGGCTGAAAAGCGAATATAATGTCGAATGCGTTTACGATGCCGTACCCATTTCAACGGTGCGCTGGGTCAGTGCCGACAGCCCCGCCAAACTTGAAGAATTCAGGAAAAAAGCCTTTGATAACCTGGCCGAGGACGGCGGCGGTTACCTCGTTTATGTCGCCAATAGCCGGGTTAATTTACAATTGACCGAAGAGCGCTGGCCGGATATAAAATTCAGCGCAACGCGGGAATTGTAGGTTCCAATCTATTCATTCAAAATACAACACAACCATGCCAGAAAAAAACAGCACTACGCAATCCGCGTTGGTAAAACTGAAAGCCTTTATCAACCAACAAATTATCGGCCAGGATGTCCTGGTTGAACGCATGCTGATCGGCTTGTTGGCGGACGGCCATATCCTGGTCGAAGGCGCGCCGGGCCTTGCAAAAACCCGCGCCATTAACGTCTTGAGCAAAGGCATCCAGGGCGACTTCCATCGCGTGCAGTTCACGCCCGATTTATTGCCGGCCGATTTAACCGGCACGGAAATTTACCGCCCCCAGCAAGGCTTATTTGAATTCCAGAAAGGACCGTTGTTTCATAACCTGATATTGGCCGATGAAATCAACCGCTCCCCTGCCAAAGTGCAGGCCGCATTATTAGAGGCGATGGCGGAACGGCAAATCACGGTCGGCCAGGCCACTTACCCCTTGCCGCAATTATTCATGGTCATGGCGACGCAAAACCCGATCGAGCAGGAAGGCACTTACCCCTTGCCCGAAGCGCAGTTGGACCGGTTTTTACTGCATGTCAAAGTGGATTATCCCAATGCCGAACATGAAAAAACCATACTCCAATTGGTCAGGGCTGAAGCGCGGCAAGCCTCGGCGAAAACCAGCCCGACTTTCGAGCCATTGAGCCAGACGACCTTACTCGATGCGCGTAACGAAGTGCTGGACATCTATATGGCGGACAGCCTTGAAGATTATTTGCTGCAAATCATCCTCGCCACGCGCAAGCCCGGCGCCTATGGACAGGACCTGGCCGGCTGGCTGCAATACGGCGCCAGCCCGCGCGCCAGCATCGCGTTGGACCGCTGCGCACGCGCTAAAGCCTGGCTGTCGCAACGCGACTTTGTCGCGCCGGAAGACATCCAGGACATGGCCTTCGATGTCTTGCGGCATCGATTGATCTTGTCTTATGAGGCCGAAGCCGAAGGCATTAGCACCGATTATTTCATCAAAGAACTAATTGCCAGGATTGCGGTGCCTTAATGTTGCCCAGCAAGGCCATTACACCCGCCAATGCCGGCGAACGCATTACCGTTTCGTTAAAAAACCTGATCGACTTAGCCAAGCCTGCGGCAACCTTAAGCTTACACCACAAGCTGTTTCGCGCACGGCAGAGCGGCAGTTACGTGTCGCGTTTTAAAGGGCGCGGCATGGAATTTGATGAAACGCGCTTGTACCAGGCGGGCGATGATATTCGCAGCATCGACTGGCGAGTCACGGCGCGCACCGGAAAGCCGCATACCAAATTATTCAGGGAAGAGCGTGAAAGGCCGGTCTTCATTTCCGTCGACCAGCGTTCGACGATGCAATTTGCGACGCGCGGCGTTCTTAAATCGGTGCTCGCAGCCAAACTGGCGGGTTTATTGGCCTGGGCGGCACAACACCATAGCGACCGCATCGGCGGGCAGTTATTCTCAGACTTGGACTGTAGCGAATTAAAACCGCAAAACGGCAAACAGGCGGTATTGCAGTTTTTAAATACCCTCGTTAAACCCGCCGGTAAAGGCCTTAATCCCGTTACGCTGGAGCATGTGCTGGCAAGGCTTGCCCAGCACGCCCGGCCAGGTAGCCTCGTTTATATCATCAGTGATTTTCGCGGTTTCAATGATAAGGCCGAAACGCATTTGGCAAAATTATCGCAACATTGCGATGTCGTGTTGATTTTTGTCTACGATCCCTTGGAGAGCAGCTTGCCGGTAAAAGGCCGTTACCGTTTTACCAATAATGAACGCGATGTCGTTATTGACAGCAGCGACGAACAGCGCGTATTAATGTACCAACAACGTTTTGCCGCGCGGCAGCGGCGATTGGAACAGTTAGCGAAGAAAAAGGGGCTGGTGTTTATTCAATGCAGCACGGCGGCAGATCCTGTGCAGTGTTTAAGATGATGAACAAAACTCTCCAGCCATGAAAGCCCGGACAGGTCGATACAGGAACAATTGTTAATGCGCCTGGTGTTTATTCATTTGAGAAAAAACACAGGTTTTGCCCGCGCACGCCAGCCATACAGCCACAATAAACATGCAACCCAGCCAACTGCCTCTTAAAGACATACATCTACCCGAAGCGATAGGCTGGTGGCCTCCGGCGATAGGCTGGTGGCTGCTGGCCGTCTTGATCCCGTTATCAATTGTTGTCTTAGTCCTGTGCTATAAACGCCTGAGCCGTAAAACGGCGATTAAAGCCGCAAAAAAAATACTGGCAGGCATCAAACAGGACAGCAGCAAGGATAATACCCGGAAACTTTGCGAGCTCTCCATGCTGCTGCGGCGTGTCGCGATCAGCACATCGCCGAAAGCAGGCGTCGCCGGCTTAACCGGGCGCGAATGGCTGGCTTTCCTCGACAGTTCCGTAAAAGGTTCACCGTTTAGCGAAGGCATAGGCGCATGCCTGGCCGACGCCCCGTACCGCCAGTCGGAACCTAGCGATGATGAAATGGCCCGGTTAATCGGCCTGTGTGAAGGCTGGCTTAAATCCCAAATCAGGCTTAAACCTACGCAATCTGCAAAACCCGCACGAGTAAAACAGACCAGATGATTCATTTTGCATGGCCGTGGCTCCTGGCGGCCCTACCCTTACCGTTATTAATCCGCTGGCTGGTGCCGGCCTGCCGGCCTGCCCTGCAATCGGCATTAAAAGTCCCGTTTCTCGATGATTTTATTGACGCCGAAACCAGGACCGTATCCCAACACCCGCAATGGCCGTTATTGCTCGCCGCTGTCGCGTGGTTCTTATTGGTCATCGCAGGCACCCGGCCGCAATGGTTGGGCGAGCCGATTGAACAAGGCGTCAGCGGACGCGATTTAATGCTGGCCGTGGATTTATCCGGCAGCATGGAAGCGCAGGATTTCGAAATCAACGACCAGGCCGTCGATCGCTTAACCGCCGCCAAATGGGTGGCCGGCAAATTCATTGACCGCCGCGTAGGCGACAGGATAGGCTTGATCCTGTTCGGCACGCAGGCTTATCTGCAAACCCCGCTGACTTTCGACCGCTTAACCGTTATTACCCTATTAAACGAATCCGCTCTCGGGCTTGCCGGCGAAAATACCGCGATCGGCGACGCCATCGGCCTGGCCGTCAAACGCCTCGGCGACCAGCCTGCCAATAGCCGGGTATTGATATTGATGACTGATGGGGCGAATACCGCCGGCGAAATATCGCCGCTGAAAGCAGCGGAACTTGCCGCTGCCAAGCATTTAAAAATCTATACCATCGGCATAGGCGCGGATGAAATGATAGTCCGCAGTTTTTTCGGCAAGCGTAAAGTCAATCCCTCCGCCGATCTCGATGAAGACACGTTGGTCAAAATAGCGGAAAGCACCGGCGGCCATTATTATCGCGCCAGGAATGCCGAGGAGTTGGAAAATATCTATATGCGGCTCGATGAACTGGAACCTATAGAAAAAGACAAGCAATATTTCAGGCCGCGTAGCGAGCTGTTTTACTGGCCCTTATCAGCGGCCTTATGTTTAATCGGCCTGGCCTGCCTGCAACGCATGAATTTATGATAAACCCGGAAGCCTTCCACTTCATCAGGCCGTACTGGCTATTGGCGATGATCCCCGCCCTTGCGATAGTGGTTCTATTGCTGCGCAGCAAACTCAGCAGGGGCTTGTGGTCCGCTGTCTGTGACGCCGAATTATTACCGTACTTGCTGCAGGAAAAAGCCGGCAGGCAAAGCCGCGGCTTAATAATCACCGGCGCAGTGGCCGCTTTCCTGGCAATTGTCGCGCTGGCCGGGCCAAGCTGGGAACGCATCCCGGCGCCGGTATTCAGGAATGCATCCGCGCTGGTGATTATCCTCGACTTATCGCGTTCCATGGATGCCGAAGACATCAAACCCAGCCGCCTGATACGCGCGCGCTACAAAATTGCCGATATCCTAAGACAGCGTAAAGATGGCCAGACCGCATTGTTGGTCTATGCCGGCGATGCGTTTACCGTTACCCCGCTGACCGATGATACCGAAACGATAGCCAGCCAATTGTCGGCATTAAGCACCGACATCATGCCCAGCCCCGGTAGTAACACCGCGCAGGCGCTGGAAAAAGCAGCAGACCTGTTCAAGCAGGCCGGCCTGCTACCCTCAGGGGCACAAGAAAAAGGCCAGGTCATCCTCGTTACCGACGGTATCGACAATGCCGCAGTGGTGGCGGCGACGGCATTATCGGGTATCCGGTGCTCGGTGCTCGGTGTCGGCACCGCCGACGGCGCCCCTATCCCATTGCCCGGCGGGGGATTTATCAAGGATGAGCAAGGCGCTATCGTCATCCCGAAATTAAATGCCGATAACTTAAGCCGCTTGGCGCAAGCCGGCCACGGCATATATCAGGCTATCAGCGCTGATGACACGGATATTCAAGCCCTGCTGTCCGGGATAAAGCAAGCCGTCGCGCCGGGCATCAACGACCGGGAACAGGCGGATATATTGCTGGACCAGTGGGAAGACAAGGGTCCTTGGCTGTTATTGCCGGTTTTGCTGCTGGCATCGCTGATATTCAGGAAAGGCGTATTGTGTTTTGCCCTGTTACTGATACTGCCGCTTCCCAAAAACAGTTATGCGCGCGACTGGCAGGATTTGTGGCAAAGCAAAGACCAGCAAGCGCAACAAGCGTATAACCGCCGGGAATATGAGCGTGCGGCGGAGCTGTTTGAAAACCCGGGTTGGAAAGCCGCAGCCGAATATAAAGCCGGTGCTTACACTAAGGCCTTGGAACATCCCCCGGCCCAAACCAGCGACAGTTTTTACAATCAAGGCAATGCACTCGCGCAATCCGGACAATTAGACCAGGCAATAAAAGCCTACGAAAAAGCGCTGGCTATCAAGCCTGGTGATGCTGATGCGCAATTCAACAAGGCCTTAGTCGAAAAAGAACTGGAAAAACAAAAAAAACAGCAAGACAATCAGGAAAAAAACGAGCATCAGGCCTCTAAAGAAAATCCTAAGCAAAACCAGGACCAGGAAAACAAGCCGTCAGAAGCCTCCGGTAATAAAAACAATGACGAAAAGCCGGAGCAAAAACCTGAACGTTCCGCTAAAGACCAGGAATCGGAACCGGAAAAACAGGAGGCGTCCCAGCAACAAGACCAAGCAAAAAAGCAGCCTGAACAACAAGCAGACGCCGAAAAAACCGAACAGGACAAAACCCAACCGCAAAAAAGCGCAGAACCGCAGCAAGCGGAAAGCCAATTATCCGATGAAAAGCAGCAAGCCGATGAGCAATGGCTGAAACGAATCCCCGATGACCCGGCGGGTTTACTAAAACGCAAATTTAAATACCAATACGGGCAACGCGAACATCAATCCGGCAATAACCGCCAAAGTTGGTGAGATTTACAGCACAACATTCAAAAAAACCGGTGACTTGAGTATAATCCCAGCGCAAGTCGATACCGGCGCGATGATCCCGCACAAGGTATTGAATACGGTGCAGCAAATGACAGGATTACGCCCCGATTGAAAACATTACCTCGATATCAGTGAATGAGTGACTACCCTATTGGAAGCATCTTTCCGGGCAACGGTAAGGCGCACTGGTTTGACGACATCGACGACGCCCTCAAAGCCTACAAGGAAAGCCGTTCGAAATGAAAAGCCCAGCATCTTCCGGCCTGTTGTCCGCCTTTCAACAGCATCGCCTG
>Ga0172373_10009520_pt1 | contig 12048 bp, 11 predicted proteins | sample Lak10m_2_FD_114546 | JGI IMG/M metagenome (GOLD analysis project Ga0172373, IMG submission 114546) | Freshwater microbial communities from Kabuno Bay, South-Kivu, Congo - kab_092012_10m | ecosystem: Environmental > Aquatic > Freshwater > Lake | place: Democratic Republic of the Congo... | reverse complement strand
TGGAGTCCGCGCTCGTCGTCGGCGCGCTGACCGTGGACGCCGCCCGCGGCAGCGACGGGCCCTTCGACCCGCGCATCCACGCGCTGCGCGGCCAGCCGGGGCAGGTGGACGTGGCGCGCTATTACCGCCAGCTGCTCGCGGGCAGCGCGATCCGCGCCAGCCACGCCGAGGGCCACGACCGCGTGCAGGACCCCTACTGCCTGCGCTGCCAGCCCCAGGTGGTGGGCGCCGCCCTCGACCAGCTGCGCCACGCCGCCCTGGTGCTGGTGCGCGAGGCCAACGCGGTGACCGACAACCCGCTGGTGTTCCCGGACGACGGTGCGCTCGTCTCGGGCGGCAATTTCCACGCGGAGCCGGTGGCGCTTGCCGCCGACGCGATGGCCTGCGCCATCGCCGAGGTGGGCGCGATCGCCGAGCGGCGCATCGCGATGCTCATCGACGCGGGCGTCTCCCAGCTGCCGCCGTTCCTGTGCGCGGAGCCTGGGCTGAACAGCGGGTTCATGATTGCCCACGTCACGGCGGCGTCGCTGGCGAGCGAGAACAAGTCCCTCGCCCACCCGGCGAGCGTGGACAGCCTGCCCACCAGCGCGAACCAGGAGGACCACGTGTCCATGGCGACCTTCGCCGCCCGCCGCCTGCAGCCGATGATCGCCAACGTGGCGTACATCCTGGGCGTGGAGCTGCTGGCCGCCGCGCAGGGCATCGAGTTCCTGCGGCCCCTGGCGAGCTCCGCGCCGCTGGAAGCCGCCCACGCGCTGGCCCGCTCGGTGAGCCCGGCGCTGGCTCGCGACCGCTACCTCGCCCCGGACATCGAGGCCGCGACGCGGCTGGTGGCGGACGGCTCGCTGGCGCGCGTGCTGCGCAGCCTGCCGGGGCTGCCGCCGCTGTGGATCCCGGCCTGACCGCCGTCCAGCGCCCCTGCCGGTGCCGGGTTTGGCATTTGGCATTTGCCGCCAGGTCGCGCAAATGCCAAATGCCAAACCCGGCACCGGCTCCCGGATCAGGCCTTCTGCAGCGGCACCGGGTCCAGCACCCAGTTGCCGGACGTGCGGCGGCCGGGGCAGGGGATCGCGAACGCCACCTTGCCCTTCTTCGCCTTCATGACGTCGGTGTCGATCCGCCAGCCCTTCGCGTCGAACTGCTTCAGCCACTCGCGGTACGTGACGATCGCCTTGTCGGACGGCACCAGCACTTCCTTCGTGTTGGTGTCGGGCGTCTGCACCGGGTCGAGCTCCGCGAGGATGTCGATGTCCTCCTGGGCCACGACGAGGTTCACCTTGCCGATGCGCTCGTCGTGCTGGGGGTCCAGCAGGAAGGTGCGCATGTTGACGAAGAAGATGCGCGTACGCGTCTCGTCGATCGGCGCCTCGAAGAAGTACTGGTGGAACATGTTGGTGGCCGAGAACCGGATCCAGGTGATCATCTGGTTCGGTCCGACGTGGCCGGAGCCGGCGGTCACCTCGTCCACGAGGGTCTTCTCGTCGGCGAGGGCCTTGGTGCCCATCTTGTCTTCCTTGTTCTCGAAGCGCACCAGGAACTGGCTGCCCCAGGGGATCTGCTCCACCTCCAGCGGCTTCTTGCGCAGGTTCGCGTTGATGTTGGGCGAGCCTTGCGCGGGGTGCACGAACTCGTTGTGGGACGGGTCGAGCCCGTTCTCCATGGAGCGCTCGTAGTAGGCGGGCACTTCGAACACGGTGAGGCGGTTGGCGCGCCAGCCCGGCTTGCCCCACTCCTCGACCTCGCGCAGCGGCGGCCGTTCGTTCTCCGGCAGGTCGCCCAGGAACGCGAACACGATCCCGTACTTCTCCTGCACCGGGTAGCTGTCCACCTTGGCGCGGGCGGGCGGGGCCTCGTCGGGCACGGTGGGGATGTGGTTGCACTTGCCGTCGCCGCCGAAGCGCCAGCCGTGGTACGGGCACACGACCGAGTTCTCGCGGACCCAGCCCTTGCCGAGCGAGCCGCCGCGGTGGACGCAGACGTCGTGCAGCACGTGGGCGGCCCCCGCGTCGTCGCGGAAGGCCACGAAGCGCAGACCCAGCACCTGGGTGCGGAAGGGCGCGTCGTTCCTGACGTCCTCGCTGCGGGCGATCGGGTACCAGAAGTTGATGTACATGCGGATGCTCCCTCGGCCGGTATGGGCCAGGAAGGCATTTCAGCGGCGGGGCGGTGGCCGCCTCTTGATCCAGGTCAGGCGGGGGCCCCCGCGATGACCGGTTGGCGGACATTGCGGTTTTCCGCAACGCCCGTGCCGCTGCCTATACTGCGGCGAGGCGCCCGCCCGCGCCTGCCAGCCCCGGAGCACCGCCATGGCCGAGACCGACCCGATCCTGCCCCAGTCCTCCGTGAAGGGACTCGTCCCCACGCTCAACAACACCGGCTGGATGACGGAGGGGCTGGACGAGGTGTCCCAGGCCTTCGTGGCCTACGCGGCCACCACCGCCGGCGAGTGCCTGGACCTGGGCTGCGCCTACGGCGTGGCGACGCTGCCCGCGCTCGCGGGGGGCGCCCGCGTGCTCGCCTGCGACATGGAGCCGCGGCACCTGGAGATCCTGGCGCAGCGCGTGCCGCCCGCGGACCGCGCCCGCCTGCGCTGCCAGCCGGGCATGATGCCGGCGGTGGATTTCCCGCCGGGCAGTTTCGACGCGATCCTCTGCGCGCGGGCGCTGCACTTCCTCAAGGGCGGCGACATCGGCCTCACCGTCCTGCGCATGCACGCGTGGCTGAAACCGGGCGGCCGCATCTTCCTGGTCGCGGACAGCCCCTACACGGGCCCCTGGTACAAGCAGGCGAAGGTCTACGAGGAGCGCAAGGCCGCCGGCTGCCCGTGGCCCGGCTACGTCGAGGACTACCGCGCGCTGCTGCCGCCGACGTCGAACCCGGCCGACCACCCGACGTTCATCAACCCGCTCGACCCGGACATCCTCGCCCGCGTCGCCCGCGCGGCGCGCTTCGAGGTGCTCGAGGCGCGCTGGCTGAAGGGCGCCATGGCGGGCAGCCCGGAGCGGACCCACGCGGGGATCATCGCGCGCCGGCCCGCGTGAGGGGTGGCCGCCAGTTCAGCGCCGCCGCCGCGCCCGCGCCAGGGCCCCGGCGAACGCCGTCACCAGCAGGACCGCCGCCGGCGGCAGCGGCACGACGTGCACGCCCAGCGTGATGTCGTCGACGTAGGCGCGGTGCGCCAGCTCGATGAAATTGACCGAGCGCGCGACGCCTTCGAATCCGACCGACGCCCGCACGAACGGTCCGAGGTTCCCGGTGGGGTCCATCTGGCCCTGGTACGGGGTCTGGGGCAGGAAGAGTGCCGCCAGCAGGTTGCCGGTGCCGTTCACGCCGTCGTAGATGCGGATCGTGTTCGGCCCGTTCGGGTTGGAGTAGTGGAAGGTCAGCCCGCCGGTGAACCCGTCGGCGACGTTCATGAAGGCGCCGCCCTGCTGGAAGCTCACCGCGGTGTCGGGCGAGGGTTCCCCGCCGAAGTTGCCCGTGCCGCCGGCATCGGCATCCAGCGAGGTGTAGGTGCTGCCGGAAAACACCACGCCGTAGTCGGGGCCGGGGCCGCTGCCGTTGCCGCCGTATCCGCCGGCACGGCACAGTCACCCTAGCAACGGCCGGCGGCGCCGTGCGCGCGTGGGGACATAAGCCTCCGCCACTTGCGGGAAGGGGCGGCGACCACCCCCAATTGGGTGAGGCATGCCCCGATATGGTCCGTTCACGGGTCTGTCACGGCGCCCCCGGCGACCGCCAGAACGCCGCCACCAGCGGATTGCGCAGCCGCTTCTCCAGCGTGAACAGCCCGACCTCGTAGGGCGCGAGCCGCGGCTGCACGCCCAGCACCGCGACTTCCCCCGCCAGCGGGCTGTTCTCCAGCACGATCTCGGGCACCACGCCGACGCCGAACCCGAGGCTCACCATGCTGACGATCGCCTCGTTGCCGGCCACCTGGGCGTAGATGCTCGGCTGCACGCCCAGCGCGCGGAACCAGCGGTCGGCGCGCGAGCGCGCGAGCCCGCTCTCGGGGAGGATCATCGGCGTGGCCGCCCACAGCGCGCGGTCCGGCGTCCGCCGCGCGAGGGCGCGCAGCTGCGGGTGCCGGGCCGGTGCGATGAACACCAGCCGCGACTTCGTGATCGGCCGGAACGCGAGCCCGGCCGGCAGCGTGTCCGGCCGCGCGCCGATGGCGATGTCCTCGTTGCCCCCCAGCACCCGCGCGATGGCGTGCTCGGGGTCGCCCGTGTGCAGCTTGATCTCGATGCGCGGGTGCTCGAGGCGCAGCCGCTCCAGAAGCTCGAAGAGGAAGCTGTAGCTCGCCGTCACCGAGCAGTACAGGCTCACCTCGCCGTGCAGCTCGCCGGACTGCGCCTGCAGGCGGTGGCGCACGGCGTCCCAGCCGGCGAGTAGGTCCCGCGCCCAGGCGAGGAACGTCTCGCCCGGCGGCGTGAGCGCCACCGAGCGGTTGTCGCGCTCGAACAGCACGGCGCCCAGCTCGTCCTCCAGCTGCCGGATGCTGCGCGATAGCGCCGAGGCGCTGACATGGCTGGCCGCGCTGGCCCGGCCGAAGTGCAGGGCCTCGGCGAGGTGCACGAATTGCCGCAATTGCCGGATGTCCATCGTCGCTCCCTGATTCGGGGGATTCGGGGACAGTTCACTTATCTCTCATAGGCGTCGGCGCAAGCGCCCCGACCCTGGGGAGATAAGTGAACTGTCCCCGGAATTGTGTCCCCGCAATTGTTGCACGGGGCGGCATGCCACGTTGCAAATATATCGTTTTACGCAACATGGCCGCGGGGGTAGAGTGGCGGCCCTTTCCAGCACACAGCGGCGGCGCACCCGCCGGAGGCAGGCGACATGAAGGTCTATTACGACAGGGACTGCGATCTCTCCATCATCCGCGGCAAGAAGGTCGCGATCATCGGCTACGGCTCCCAGGGCCACGCCCACGCCTGCAACCTGAAGGATTCCGGCGTCGACGTGACCGTCGGGCTGAAGCCCGGCTCCGCCTCGCGCAAGAAGGCCGAGGCCCACGGCGTGAAGGTCGCCGACGTGCCGGTCGCCGTGAAGGGCGCCGACGTGGTGATGATCCTGACGCCCGACGAGTTCCAGGCGCAGCTGTGGACCAACGAGGTCGAGCCCAACATGCACAAGGGCGCGACGCTGGCCTTCGCCCACGGCTTCTCGATCCACTTCCAGACCATCAAGCCGCGCGCGGACCTCGACGTGATCATGATCGCGCCCAAGGCCCCGGGCCACACGGTGCGCACCGAGTACCAGGCCGGCCGCGGCATCCCCGACCTCGTCGCCGTCGCCCAGGACGCCTCGGGCAAGGCACTGGCCACCGCGCTGTCCTACGCCTCCGCCATCGGCGGTGGCCGCACGGGCATCATCGGCACGACGTTCAAGGACGAGTGCGAGACCGACCTCTTCGGCGAGCAGTCCGTCCTGTGCGGCGGCTGCGTGGAGCTGGTGAAGGCCGGCTTCGAGACGCTGGTGGACGCCGGCTACCCGCCGGAGATGGCCTACTTCGAGTGCCTCCACGAGCTCAAGCTCATCGTGGACCTGATGTACCAGGGCGGCATCGCCGACATGAACTACTCGATCTCCAACAACGCGGAGTTCGGCGAGTACGTGACCGGCCCGAAGATCATCAACGCGGAGTCCCGCAAGGCCATGCGCGAGGCGCTGGCCAACATCCAGAACGGCTCCTACGCGAAGCGCTTCATCGCCGAGGGCGCCGCCGGCTACCCGGAGATGACGAAGGCTCGCGCCGCCAACGCGGCCCACCCCATCGAGACGGTGGGTGCCGAGCTGCGCAAGATGATGCCGTGGATCGCGGCGAACAAGATCGTGGACAAGAGCCGGAACTAGAGCTGATGCCCCGCCTCACCCGTCCGGGTGGGGCGGGGCCCTCGACATTCCGCTAGGCGCCCGCCCGGCCCCGCCGCCGCGCCAGGTGGATGACCGTCGCGACGACGCCCGAGGTGAACAGGATCTCGCCGAAGTTCGCCAGCGGCAGCCCGTAGGGCAGGCTGGCCCCCGCGCCCGCGAGGAAGAACATCGCACCGGGGCCCAGGGCGAGCCACTTCCAGCCGCGCTTCACCCACAGCAGGATCCCGATGCCCACCATGATGAAGTTCATGAAGATGGCGACGAAGGGACCGGGCCCGTTGCGCAGCAGCTCGGCGTCCGGCGTGCACAGCTGGGCGGCGGAGACGTCGCTGGTGTAGCGCAGGGTGTCGGCCAGGCATGCCGGCGCCAGGCGTATGGCGGGCCAGCTGCCCACCTCGCCGAAGACGAGTCCCACGGCGTAGGGCAGGTCCATCGCCAGCAGGCCCACGGCCAGCACGCAGAACGCGCCCATCACGATGCGGTTGCGGGCCCAGGCGAAATCCGCCAGCCGCGCGATGGAGCCGGCGACGATCACCAGGATGGGCAGCACCGTCCAGTGCCACACGAAGGCGGGGATGGTCATGGTGTAGAGGAGGTCGCCCTCGCCGATGAACCGGCCCATGCCGATGCGGAAGTTGTCGTACCACAGCAGCAGGTTGCCGAAGAGCACCAGCGACAGGGCCACCGGCCGGCCGAGCTTGCGCCACTCGCCGAACGCGTAGAACCACAGGCCGACGTGGACGACGGCGAAGGCGAGGAAGAGGATCGACAGCATGGAGGTCTCCCGTGGGGGCCCCGCAGCCGGGTGCCCGTCGATGATTGTGCCGGGATTCCCGGCGCCCGGCTAAGCCGCCGGCGGGCCCTTCGGCCGCGCGTCCCGCTCCGCGTTGAGCGCCGCCAGGAATTCCGGCGTGACCTCGGCGACGCCGCGCTTCTTCGCCTGCCGCACGATGCCCTCCAGCACGTTGCGCAGGAACGCCCGGGGGATGCCCGTCAGCGACTTCGACGCGTCCAGCGTGAAGCGCACGGTGTCGTCCAGCCGGTTCGCCTCGTAGTGCACGACCTCGTGCTTCGCGCCGAGGTCGGGGATCGGCAGCTTGTAGGCGGGCTGCACCTCGCCGAACCAGAACGTCGAGCCGCCGCGGAAGCCGTAGGTCATCGGTACGCGGGGCATCGCGTCGCCGCTGCCGTCGATGCGCGCCTTCCAGCGCTCCTTCACCAGGATGTTGTCGATGTTCAGCAGCAGGTGCGCGGAAGCCGAGTCCCGCAGGATCGGGTTGGCGGCGATGCGCTCGGCGTCCAGCGTGCACTCGAACACCTGGTAGGCGTCGGCGAGGACTTGCGGGAAGCCGGGGCCGGTGCGCCCCGGGGTCGGGCTGTCCACCAGCCGGAACGTGTTGTAGGCCATCTTCTCCGCCGGCGGCTGGCCGGGGTAGCCGAACTTCAGGATGGTCTCGATGGCCTGCCGGTCGTACTCGATGAAGTTCAGCGCGCACTTGCCGGTGCGGCGCACGTTGGCCACGGTGTTGGAGCTCGGCCGGCTGATCACCATCCACGACCGGCGCTTGATGACCTCGAAGGGGAAGCTGAGCTGGTAGGGCCCGATGCTGGTGAGCCCCGCCTCGTCCACCGAGGTGATCAGCGCGAAGGAGGAGCCGTAGAAGCTGCTCGACTGGTACCAGTTGTCCCGCGGCGGGCTCGCGACGAAGGCTCCGTCGCCGTCCGCTCCACTGCTGTCACTCATCGTCCACGCTCCGCCTCGAAGCACAGGGGGGCGTCCGCCGGCCAGGCGCCCGCCACGCCGAGCCCGCGGACATAGGTCAGGTCCGTGCCGAGCCGCGTGGCGGTGAGCGCCGCCACGGCGACCAGCGCCAGCCACGCGAGGAGCAGCGGCCCGGGCGCCCGGTGCCGCGTGCGGTACACGGCGATGCCGGCGATGAGCGATGACCACCACGTCACCGCGCCGGAGCGCCGGTGCAGTGTCGTCGCGGCGATGGCGTCCGCGTCGCACTGGTTGCCCACGTAGTCGAGGAAGCCCGTGCCGATGGAGGCCAGCGCCAGCGCGGCCCCGATCCACAGGTTCCAGCGCGCGGCCGCCAGCACGGGGCCCGTCCACGGCCGCCCGCGCCCGGCGGCGCCGGCGAAGAACAGCGCCACCGCGACGAGCAGCAGCGCGACGGGGAAGTGCACGACGTACGGGTGGATGCGCGGATCCATGGACGGGAGTGTGCCGGGTTTGCGCTGCCGCCGACAGGTGCCGGGCGGGGCGTCGGCGCGGCGGCCGTGCTGCGGTCGGCGCGCGCTACGTGACGTCGTAGAGGGCGGGCAGCTCGTGCACGCCCGGCTCCCCGGGCAGGAACGGATTGACCGCCCGCACCGCGCCGTAGTGGCGGCCGTGCTGGAAGTCCTCGGAGAGGATCTCCGCGAGGCCGTTGACCTCGGCGCAGGCCCAGATCTGGGCGTCGAACCAGGGCAGGCCGTAGGTCGCCGTGCCGCGGATGGCGGTCACCAGCACCTCGCGGGTGGGGTACAGCACCGGGAACTGGGCCATGAGGCCCTCGGCTTCCAGCAGGGCGTCGGCGGGCGCCAGCAGCGCGGCGCCTCCCAGGCCCCGCTGCGGCCGGGTCACGGCCGCGACGAACTCCACGATGCACTGGTGCGACAGCACCAGCGCCTGCGACTCGATGCCCGCCTCCAGGAGGGCGGTGGCGGCGCGCTGCTTGTCCGGGTCCCGCGGGTCGAAGCGGTAGACCAGGACGTTGGTGTCAACGAGGCTTGCCACGGGTGTACAGCTCGTCCCGGGTCCAGTCGCGACCGGTGCTGCCGGCGCGGGCCGGGCGCTTCATGACTTTCTCGCGGGCACGCTGGCGCGCCGTGGCGGCGCGGAACAGGCGCAGCCGCTCGGCTTTCCCGAGGCCCGGGGCGGCGGGGCTGCCGGCCGTCACGATGCGGATGCCGTCACCCGCGGCGACGAACTCGATGTCGTCCCCGGGCGCGATGGAGAACTGGTCCGCGATCCGCTTGGGGATGGTGACCTGCAGCTTGCTGGTGACCTTGGCCATGCGTCCTTACTCTAGCAAGGACGATTTCCTTGCTCAAGGAACAGTGGCGCGCAACGGAACGGGTCCCTGGTCCACCCGGGTCTACCCGGGCCGACCCGGGCCGACCCGGGCGGGCGTCAGCCGGGCGGCGGCTCCAGCCGCTTCAGGAACACCCGCATCTCCTTCTCCGCCTGCTTGTCGCCGCGCGCCTCGGCGGCGGCGATGCCGCGGGTCCAGGCCTCCCGGGCGCCGGGGGTGTCGGCCAGCGCGACGCGCGCCTTGCCGAGCAGCTTCCACGCGGCGGAGTAGGCCGGGTCCAGGGCGACCGCCCGCTCCAGGTGCACGACGGCGGTGCCGGCATCGCCGGCGGCCAGGTGCTCGTTGCCCAGCGAGTAGCGCAGGAGCGCGCCGTCGGGCCCCTTCGCGAGGAGCGCCTCCAGCGCGTCGGTGCGCCCCACCGCCTCAGCTCCCGCCGCCAGCCCCGGCGGGCCGTGCCGCCGGCTTCGGCCGCGACTGCCAGAGCCGGTACGCCGCCTTCTGCGAGTCGTCCATGGACGGGCGCGTGCCGTCGATCCACACCTGCTCGACCTGCGTCGCGGGCTCCAGCAGGTCGCCATCGGTGAGCAGCAGGCTCGCGCTCTTGCCCGGCGCGATGGAGCCCAGCGTGTCCTCGAGGCCGAGGATGCGGGCGGGGTACAGCGTGATGGCGCGGTACGCGGCCTCGCGGTCGAGGCCGTGGGCGGCCGCGATCCCGGCGAACAGCGTGATGTGGCGCGCGTTGGCCGAGCCGCCCGAGCGCGTGGGCCCGGCGATGGCGAACGTCACGCCGGCGGCCTCCAGCTTCGCGGGCAGCGCGTAGAGCGCGTCGTAGGGGTCGTCGGGCCGCGGCGGCTCGCCCACGATGTTGGCGAGCACCACCGGCACCTGGTGGCGGGCCAGCAGGTCGGCGACCAGCCCGGCGTCGCGGCCGTCGGTGATCACGAGGCGCAGGTTGCGCTGCGCGGCCAGCTGCACGGCCGCCTCGATGGCGTGCTTCTCCCGCGCGGACGCCCACAGCGGGCGCTCGCCGCGCAACACGGGCTGCAGGGCCTCGAGCTGCGCGTCGTACTCCGGCGGGCGGCCGGACTTCGCGGCGGGCTCCTGCGCGCGGCCGTAGGCGGCGGCCGCGTCCAGCAGCTCCCCGAGCCGCTCGATGCGCTCGTCGGATTCCTTGCGGCGGTCGGCGAGGCTCTTCTGCCCGCCGAGGAACAGCGCGTACTGGGGTGGCACGGGCTCCGGCCAGCGCAGGACGACGGACTGCTGGCGCACGGCCGTCATCTCGTCCCAGGTCCAGCCCGCCGTGCGCACCACGCTGGTGGTGCCCGCGACGAGGCCGCCCGAGGGCACGACCACCGCGTGGGTGATGCCGCCGGAGCGGGCCACCGGGAAGTGGCGGCTCGCGGCGTTGATGGCGGGGGAGACGTCGGCATCCGCGTTGACGTCGCCCGTCTCGCTCACGTCCACCGTGCCCGGCACGGAGTCGATCTCGCTGATGCCCAGCACGCTGTTGGTGTGGATGAGGCCGGGCCACAGGTGCTTGCCGGTGGCGTCCACGCGCTCGGCGCCCGCGGGCACCGGCGTCTCCGGCCCGCCCACGGCGGTGATGCGCCCGCCGGTGAAGACCACCGTGCCCTGCGCGATGGCGGGTCCGGCCATGCTGTGCACCGTGGCGCCGGTGATGGCGATCGTGCCGGCCGGCGCATCGGGCGCGTAGCGGTAGCGGTTCGGCGCGCGCGGCGGCACCTTCGCGGGCGCCTCCGGCGCGGCCGCGGCGGCCTTGCCGCCGCCGAGCTCGGTGGCGAGCCGCGCGCGGGCCTCGGCCACGACGGCGCGGTGGCTGCGGTCGGCCGCGCGGCTGAAACGCAGCTTGCCGTCCACGAAGGTCTGCTCGGCCACGGAGTACACGCTGAGCGGGTCGCCGCTCCACACGACCACGTCGGCGTCCTTGCCGGCGGCGATGGAGCCCGTGCGGCCGTCGATGCCCAGCTGCTTCGCGGGTGCCGACGTCACCAGCGCGAGGGCTCGCTCGCGGCCCAGGCCGCCGTAGCGGATGGTCTTGGCCGCCTCCAGGTTCAGGCGCCGCGCGAGGTCGGCGTTGTCGGAGTTGAGGCTGGTCAGCACCCCGCGTTCCACCATCAGCGCCGCGTTGTACGGGATGGCGTCGAAGGCCTCGGCCTTGAAGCTCCACCAGTCGGAGAACGTGGACCCGCTGGCGCCGTGGGCCGCCAGCTCGTCGGCCACGCGGTAGCCCTCCAGCACGTGCTGGAAGGTGTTGACGCGGATGCCGGACTCCTCGGCGACCCGCATGAGCATCAGGATCTCGTCGGCGCGGTAGCTGTGGGCGTGGACCTGGCGGTCGCCGTCCAGTACCTCGACCAACGCGTCGAGGCGCAGGTCCTTGCGGGGCGGCGCGGTGCGGGCCTTCTCGCGCTTCGACAGCGCGTCGTAGCGCCGCCACTCGTCGCGGTACTGCGCGGCCGCCGCGAAGCTCGCGCGCAGGAGCGCGGCCACGCCCATGCGGGTGGCGGGGTAACGCAGGTTATCGCCCGGCCCGCCGCTGCGGAACGCGGCCAGGGTCGGGTTCTCGCCGAGCGCGAACTTGATCGTGGGCGGCGCGTCGGCGAGCACCAGCTCCTTCGGTGTCGTGGCGCCCCAGCGGTACTTCACGATGACGTTCTGGCCGCCGATGGTGTTGGCCGACCCGTGCATGACGTGGGCGGTGGTCACGCCACCCGCGAGCTGCAGGTAGATCTCGCGGGAGCGGGGGTCCAGCACGTCGGCCACCCGCACCTCGGCGCTGATGCTGTTCACGCCTTCGTTGAGGTCCAGCGCCTCGGTGGCGCTGTGGCTGTGGGCGTCGATGATGCCGGGCGTGACGTGGCGGCCCGTGCCGTCCACCACCAGCGCGCCGGCGCCGGCGGCGAGGCCGCGGCCCACGGCCTTGATGCGGCCCTTCTCGATGAGGACGTCGGCGCCCTCGAGGATGCCGGCGACGGACTGCGTCCAGACCGTGGCGTTGCGGATGAGCACGCGCTCGGGCGTGGCGGGCGGCGCCGGGTAGGGGCGCACGGCGAGCGCCTCGTCGAGG
>Ga0172373_10009518_pt1 | contig 12053 bp, 8 predicted proteins | sample Lak10m_2_FD_114546 | JGI IMG/M metagenome (GOLD analysis project Ga0172373, IMG submission 114546) | Freshwater microbial communities from Kabuno Bay, South-Kivu, Congo - kab_092012_10m | ecosystem: Environmental > Aquatic > Freshwater > Lake | place: Democratic Republic of the Congo: South-Kivu... | reverse complement strand
CTGAACCATCACCTGTGGCTTGCCGCGAGCGGCAAGGAGAGTGCCGCCGAGGCCGTGCGGCGCACCGCCCAGGAATGGGAGAAGCTGACCCAGGAGCGTGGCCGGGAAAAGCTCCTGCCCTGGCTCAAGACCTTCAATGAAGGCTTCAACGGCGTCGCGCCGGGGCGCGCTCCCGGAAAGTAGCCAGCGTCCATGAAAATGCCCGCGCGCATCGGCCTGTTGCGTCAGTTGCTGCTTGGCTTCGCCGGGGCGGGCGTGCTGGTGATGGTCCTGCTGTTTGCCGGGAATCGCATGCTCGAGCGTTCCAGCGAACGCTTGGTCAACACGCTGGAGCGCCACGTAAGGCCGCTGGCGCGCCTTCACGGATTGCAGGCGCGGATCGGCAACCTGCGCAACCTTGAGCTCGAACTCGGTCACCAGGATGACGTATTCGCGCTGCAGTCGCGAATTGGCAAGCTGCGCGCGGAGATCCTGTTCCTCGATGGCGACATCGGATCGTTCTCGCTTTCGCTGGGGGCGCAATCGCCCAATGAAGCCAGGCGGCTTGCCGGGCACTGGCGGGAATATCGTTCACGCCTGGAGGAACAGGTGCGTCTGGCCGGTGACATGAACCTCGCCGGAGTGCGCGCCATCACCGCCGGCGGATCGCATATTCCCTACCTGTCGATCCAGGCCTTGTTGACCGAGGTGGCCGACACGACCGAAACCGCCGCCGACATGGCCTACCAGACCGCCACCCAGGAGCAGCAGGCGCAGCGGCGTGAATTCCTCTGGCTGGTGGCGCTCGGCGGCATGATCATTTTCATCGGCCTGGCCTATTCCGGTCAGACGGTGGTGCGGCGGATCGGCATCCTCCACGAACATGCCAAGAAGCTTGCCGCCGGCGAGGAGAGTGGCCGCATCGAGATTTCCCGGCACGACGAGATCGGAGATCTCGCGGAAGCCTTTGGCACCATGCGGCAGCAGGTGTTGACCCGCGAGGCGGCACTGCGCGCCTCCCAGGTCGAACTTGAACAGCGGGTGCAGGAACGCACCGCCGACCTGAAGAGCGCCAATCGCCGGCTGGTGCGTTTCTCGCAGGTTGTCGAACAGAATCCTGTCGGCATCCTGATTGCCCGCATCGGTGGCGGCGTCGAATTCGTCAATCCCGCCTATTGCCGGATCACCGGGCGCCTCCCCGAGGAATTGATCGAGCGGCCGCTGATCGAGGTCATGCGCACTGCCGACCCCCTCGATGCCGACAACGCCTTGCGGGTCGCGGGTGGCGGCGGCATCTGGGAGCTCGAACAGCCCAGCCGGCGCGAGGACGGCGCCTACTGGGAGCGCCTGCGCCTGGCCGCCGTGCAAGACGAAAAGGGGCGCGCCACGCACCTGCTGCTGTCATGCGAGGACATCACCGAGCAGCGTTCGCAGATGGAACGCATCACCTATCAGGCGCATTACGACCTGCTCACCGGCCTGCCCAACCGGGGGCTGGCCAACGACCGGCTGATCCAGGCCGTGAGCCGTGCCCGCCGCGACGGTGGCAAGGCGTGCGCCATGTATCTCGACCTCGACAACTTCAAGGAAGTCAATGACACGCTCGGCCATGCCGTCGGCGATGTCCTGCTGCGGCAGGTTGCGCAGCGCCTCGGTGCCGCCGTGCGCGAGGAGGACGTGGTGGCCCGCCTGGGCGGCGACGAGTTCCTGATTGTCGCCGGCGGGTTGACGCATGGCGACGAGGCGGCGGCCATTGCCGAGAAGGTTATCGCCGCCTTTTCCGCTCCCTTTGCCGTCGATGAACGCGAGCTCACCACCTCGCCCAGCATCGGCATTGCGATCTACCCGGACGACGGCACGGAGCCGATGGTGCTGCTGCGCAATGCCGACCTCGCCATGTACGAGGCCAAGGATTCCGGGCGCAACATGTACCGCTTCTACAACCGCTCGATCCACGACCTTTCCCTGCAGCGCCTGGAGATCGGCCGCTGCCTGCGCGGGGCGCTGGAGAGGCAGGAACTCCACGTGGTCTACCATCCGCTGGTGCAGGCCGACAGCGGCTGCATCGTCGGCGCCGAGGCGCTGCTGCGCTGGACCAGCCCGGAGCTTGGCGAAGTGCAGCCGGCGACCTTCATCCCGGTTGCCGAGCAGAATGGCCTGATCGTCGACCTCGGGCGTTGGGTGCTGCGCGAAGCCTGCGCCACGCTGGCGCGCTGGCGCGTGCAGCAGCAGAACTTCGTCATGGCGGTGAATGTCTCCCCCAGGCAGTTCCGCAGCAGCGGGTTCGTCGCCATGGTGCGCGAATGCCTCGCCGAGTTCGACGTGCCGGCCAACCAGCTGGAGATCGAGATCACCGAAGGCCTGCTGTTGCGCAACCAGGGAGAGGTGCGCAGCATCCTCGACGAACTGCATGGCCTCGGCGTGCGCCTGTCGATGGATGACTTCGGCACCGGCTATTCCTCGCTCAGCTACCTGCGCGAGTTCCCCTTCCACACGGTGAAGATCGACCGCAGCTTCATCAACGATGTATCGGAGGATCGCAACGACCGCGCGCTGGTGATTGCGGCGGTGCGCATGGCGCAGGCCCTCGGCCTGCAGATCATTGCCGAAGGCGTCGAGACCGACGAGCAGTGGTCCTTCCTGATGGCGCAGGAATGCGACATCCTGCAGGGCTTCCGCTTCGGCATGCCGATCACCGAGAGCAATTTCGGCAGGACCTGGGTGAATGCCCGGGTGGCGCGCCCCGACGGCGCCCAGTCCAAGCAGGAGGCGCCCTTCATCCCGGTCTGAACGCCGTACCGCCGGCGCCGACTTTTGCCGGAATCAGCCGCGGGTGTTCGACTGCGCCGCGAAGTTCGCCAGCTCGACGCGAGGCGCCGGTCGCCAGCCCTTCTTGCGGTGTTCCGCGACGACATTGGTGAAGATGCCGCCGCGCACGTAAAAGCGTGCCGTCAGGCGCATGAAGCGGGGCTGGACGGCCGTCACCAGGTCGTCGAGGATGCGGTTGGTGACATCCTCGTGGAAATGGCCCTCGTCGCGAAAACTCCAGATGTAGAGCTTGAGGCTTTTCAGTTCGACGCACAGTTTGTCGGCGACATAGTCCAGCGTCAGCACGGCGAAATCGGGCTGGCCGGTCTTGGGGCAAAGGCAGGTGAACTCGGGGATTTCCATGTGTATCTGGTAGTCCCGCTGCGGCGCCGGATTGGCGAAGGTTTCGAGCGCTTTCGCCGGTGCCGAGCTTGCAGCGCGGGGCGTCCGCGCGGCGGATTTTGCAGGTCTGGACATGCTTCTGGCCTGAGGGAGGGGAGGGCGGGAGCGATTATAATGGCGGGTCTGTCGCGAGGCAGTTCCGCGTCCCCATTTCCGGTTTTTCCACGTGCGTCTTAACAAGCTGAAACTTTCGGGCTTCAAGTCCTTTGTCGAGCCCACCACGGTGCTTTTTCCCGGCCAGTTGGCCGGTGTCGTCGGCCCGAATGGCTGCGGCAAGTCCAACATCATCGATGCCGTGCGCTGGGTTCTCGGCGAATCGAAGGCCTCGGAGCTGCGCGGCGAGTCGATCCAGGATGTGATCTTCAAGGGCTCCGGCAACCGCAAGGAGGTCAGCCGGGCCAGCGTCGAGCTGTTTTTCGACAACAGCGAGGGGCGCGCCGCCGGCCAGTGGAGCCAGTATGCCGAGATCACGGTCAAGCGCGTGCTCGACCGGGAGGGAAACTCCAGCTACTACATCAACAACCTGCACGTGCGCCGGCGCGATGTGATCGATCTATTCCTCGGTACCGGCCTGGGCCCGCGCGCTTACGCCATCATCGGCCAGGGCATGATCTCGCGCATTGTCGAGGCCAAGCCCGAAGAACTGCGTTTCTACCTCGAAGAGGCCGCCGGCGTCACCAAGTACAAGGAAAGGCGCAAGGAGACCGAGCACCGCCTGGAGGATGCGCGCGAGAACCTCGCCCGCGTCGACGACATCCGTAATGAGCTCGAGCACCAGGTCGAGCATCTGCAGGCGCAGGCCGCCGTGGCCCGGCAGTACCGCGGCTTGCATGACGACATGGCGCGCAAGCAGACGCTGCTGTGGCTGAAGAAGCGCAACGACGCGCGCAACGACGGCCAGCGCCTGACGCGGCAGATCGAGGAGGCGGGCACCCGCATCGAAGCCGAGACGGCCCAGCTGCGCGAGATCGAGGCACGTGTCGAACACGCCCGGGAGAACCACTACACCGCTTCCGACGGCCTGCATGCCGCGCAGGGCGAGATGTACGCCGCCAGCAATGAAGTCAGCCGCCTGGAAAGCGAGCTCGCTCACCTGCGCGATTCGCGCGGCCGGCTGGAAATGCGCGTCGCCCAGCTCGATGCCGAGCAAAGCCACTGGCACGGCCAGCTCGCGACCCTGACGGAAGACGCCGCGCGCTGGAACGCGCTGCTTGAAAATTCGCGTACGCGCGTCGCCGCCGCCGCCGCAAGGCACGAAGAGGCCGCCGCGCGCCTGCCCGAATGCGATGCCGCGGTGCAGGCCGCCGGCAGCGAAGTCACCGAGGCACGACGTGCGCTGGGCGAGACCGAACAGGCCCTGCGCCTGGTCGAAGCTGACCGCGGCCATGCCCAGCGTGCACTGGAAAACCTGGCGCAACGGCGCAATCGCCTGGAGCAGGACAAGGCCGCGCTGGGTGCGCCCGATCCCGCACTGCTGGCCGCTTCGCGCGAGGCCGAGGCACGCGGCGGTGAAGCCCTGGACCTGGCCCAGCAGCGGCTGTCCGGCCTGCAGGCGAGCGTGCCCGATGCCGAAGCCGGCCTGCGCGGCGCGCGCGAAGCGCTGCAGGCAGCCCACCGCAGCCTTGCCGAAACCCGTGCCCGCCACGATGCGCTGGCGCAATTGCAGGCCCGTGTCGCCAAGGATGGCGAGATCGGCGACTGGTTGAAGGCGCGCGGACTCGATCAGGCCCGCCCCCTGTGGCAGACCATCCAGGTCGAAGGCGGCTGGGAAACCGCCGTCGAAGCCGTGTTGCGCGAGCGCTTCTCGGCATTGCTGGCCGACGCTGCCACGCTGAAGGAGGCACTGTCTGCCGCTCCGCCAGGCATCCTGGTGCTGGCCACGCCGCCGGGGGCGGCGGCGTCCCCCCGCCCCGCCGACGGTTTGCGGTCTAAGCTGCGCTGCGAAGACCCGCGCTGGTCGATCGTGCTCGACGAATGGCTGGCCGATGTCGCCGTCAGCGAAGACCTGGCGGCGGAGCTGCCGCTGGCGGCGGGTTGCCGCGTGTCCCGCGCCGGCCACCTGCTGACCCCGGCCGGGCTGACGCTCTACGTGCCGGATGCGCGCACCCACGGCGTCATCGAACGCCAGCGCGAGATCGATGAACTGGCGGCACAGATGGCGCTTCGCGCCGCCGCCGAAGATGAGGCACGCAATCGCCAGCAGCTGGCCGAGCAGGCCCTGGCCGATCTGCAGGCCCAGCTGGGGGGCGCCCGCCGCGAGGCGCAGGAAGCCCAGCAGGCATTGCATGCGGCGCAGGTCGACGCCCTCAAGCTGGCGCAGGCTCAGGCGCGCTTCGAGGAGCGCAGTGCCCAGATCGACCGCGACCTCGGCGAGCTGCAACGGCAGGAGGACGCCGAGCGCGCGCGCATCGAGCGGGCCGACGGCGAAGGCGACATGCAGCGCGATCGCATGGGGGCGGTACGCGAGCGCGTCGAGAGCGCCCTCGACGCGCATCGACAGAAGGACGTCATGCTGCGCGACGCGCGCGCCCTGGAGGCGCAGCTCGCGCGGGAACTGCAGGAAGCCGGCTTCTCGGAACGCGAATGCCTCTCCAAGCTCGACGACAACCAGCGCTCGGCGGCGACAGCCGCCAGCCAGCTGCAGCGCATCGGGAATGAAGCCGCCGCCGCCGGTACCGAGCTGGCCGGCATCAGCGATGCCGTGCTGCAGGAACAGTTGCACGCCGCGCTCGATGTGCGCGGGCTCAGGGAGTCGGCGCTGGCGGAACGGCGCAATGTGCTGGAAGCCATGGCCGGCGAGCTCAAAGGGCTGGACGAACAGCGGCTCAGGCTGGAGCAGGGGCTGAATCCCCTGCGCGAGCGCATCAACGAGCTGCGCCTCAAGGCCCAGGCCGCCCAGCTCAACGAAGAGCAGTTTCGCGAGCGCCTCGCCGAGGTGCATGTCGTCAGCGAGGACGACGAGGCGCCCTTCCAGGCCGAACTGGCCGCCGGTGGCGCCGAGCGCCTCAAGGACAGCGTGCTGCAGGGCGAGATCGCCCGCCTTGGCGCCGAGATCGAGGCCCTCGGCCCGGTCAACCTGGCGGCCCTCGAAGAGCTGGCGACGGCATCGGAACGCAAGGGCTTCCTTGATTCGCAGTCCATCGACCTGGCCGAGGCCATCGGCACCCTTGAAGACGCGATTCGCCGCATCGATCGCGAAACCCGCGAACAGCTCCAGGAAACCTACGACACCGTCAATCGGCATTTCGGCAATCTGTTCCCGCAGCTGTTCGGCGGCGGCGAGGCGCGCCTGATCCTCACCGGCGAGGAGATCCTCGATTCCGGCATCCAGATCATGGCCCAGCCGCCAGGCAAGAAGAACTCGACCATCCACCTGCTTTCCGGCGGCGAGAAGGCGCTGACGGCGATTGCCCTGGTGTTCGCCATCTTCAACCTCAACCCGGCGCCGTTCTGCATGCTCGACGAAGTCGATGCACCGCTCGACGACTCGAACACCGTGCGCTTCTGCGAAATGGTCAAGCGCATGTCGACCCACACGCAGTTCGTCTTCATTTCGCACAACAAGATCGCCATGGAAATGGCGCAGCAGCTGATTGGCGTCACCATGCAGGAGCAGGGCGTCTCGCGCGTGGTCGAGGTCGATATCGAAGAGGCCCTGCGCCTCGCCGATGAACAGAAGGTGGCTTAGGAAAGCGAATTCTTATGGCACTCAGCGAACTACACCTTGCCCTGATCGGCGCCGGTACCGCCGGCGTGCTGATCGTCTGGGGCTACAACGTCTGGCAGGATCGCAAGCACCGCCGGGAAGCAGACCGCATTTTCAACGGCAGCAGGGAAGATGCGCTGGGCCCAGGCGCGGCGGAAACCCGCGACGAGGCGGCGCACGCCCCGCCGCCCGTTGAAGAGCTGCGCCAGGAGCCGACACTGTCTGGCGAAGCGGATCCGGCGCCAGCCGGGGAGGATGAGCAGGCTGATGCGGCCGCGGCCCATGACGTCGCCCGGGTGCTTGACGAATCCGGCGGCGGTGATGAAGTACTGGCCGACTGCGGTGATGCGGTGGCCGACTGCATTGTGCATTTCAACGCCGGCTCGCCGCTTGCCGCGCCCCTGGTATTCAGCAGCCAGCGCAGCTGGATCGGCGATATCGGCAAGCCGGTTACCTGGTACGCACGGGTCGGGGATGGCGGCGCCTGGCTGGCGCTGACGCCGGCCTCCGAAACCAGTCACCTCGAATGGGCGGCCGGCCTGCAGCTGGTGGATCGTCGCGGCGCCGCCAGTCTGGCCGAGATCTCGCGCTTCTGCGAAGGCGTCGCGGCGCTGGCACAGCAATCCGGCGCCACCGTCGAGGAGTTGCCCGACCTTGACGAAACCGTGGCGCGCGCGGCGGCGCTCGACCAGTTCTGCGCCGGCGTCGACATCCAGTTCGTATTGCATGTGGTCGATGCCAGCGGCGGCACCTTTGCCGGCACCAAGCTGCGCGGCCTGGCCGAGGCCGGCGGCATGGTGCTTGAGGCGGACGGCATTTTCCGCTCCCGCGATGCAGCCGGTGGCGAGGAATTCACCCTCGCCAGCCTCGGCGCCGAGCGGCTCGACGCCGACATGTTGCGTGCCCTGAACACGCACGGCGTCACCTTCAGCATCGACGTGCCGCGCGTGAGCGACGGCAAGGAAGCCTTCGAGCGCATGCTCGGTGTCGCCCGCCAGCTGGCTGCCGGCATCGGCGGCGTGCTGGTCGACGCCCAGCGCGCGCCGCTGGCCGATGCCATGATTGCCGCGATCCGCGCCAAGATCCTTGAGCTGCAGCAGCAGATGCGTGACGGCGGCATCGACCCTGGCAGCCCGCGGGCACTGCGCCTCTTTTCCTGATGCAGGAAGCGCAGGCGGCGGCGCGGGCGGAGGTCTTGCGCCGCGAGATCGAGCGGCATGCCCACGCGTATTACGTGCTCGATGCGCCGACCCTTCCGGACGCCGAGTACGACCGGCTGTTCCGCGAACTCCAGTCGATCGAGGCCGAGCATCCGGCGCTGGCGACACCTGATTCCCCGACAAGGCGCGTTGGCGGCAAGCCGCTGGCCGGATTCGCCCCGGTGCGCCATGCCGTGCCCATGCTTTCGATACGCACCGAAACCGATACCGAGGCCAGCGGCGCGCGCAACTTCGATGCCCGCATCCGTCGCGAACTGGGACTGACGGATGCCGATGGGCCGGTCGAATATGCCGCCGAGCTGAAGTTCGATGGCCTTGCCATCAATCTTCGCTATGAAAATGGGGTTCTTGTTCAGGCCGCCACCCGTGGCGACGGCGAATCCGGCGAGGACGTGACGCAGAATATCCGTACCCTCCGCGCGATTCCCCTGCGCCTGGAAGGCGAAGCACCGGAACTGCTCGAAGTGCGCGGCGAGGCCTACATGAGCCGCGCCGATTTCGAGGCCTACAACGCCAGGCAGCGCGCGGCGGGCCGGCCGCCGCTGGTCAACCCGCGCAACGGCGCCGCCGGCAGCATCCGCCAGCTGGACCCGGCGCTATGCGCCGCGCGCCCCCTGTCTTTCTTTGCCTACGGGCTTGGCGAGTGTCGCGGCTGGGATATGCCGGCAAGCCATGCGGCTGTCCTCGATGCATTGGCCGCCTTCGGACTTCCGGTCTGCGCGCATCGGCAGGTAGCGCGGGGTGCTGATGGTCTGATTGCATTTCACACTGGCATGCGGACGCTGCGCGACCGTCTGCCTTTCGACATCGACGGCGTGGTGTACAAGGTCAATTCGCTGGCGCTGCAACAGCGGCTCGGCTTTGTCACGCGCGAGCCGCGCTGGGCGGTGGCCCACAAGTACTCGGCCGAGGAGATGCTGACCACGGTCGAGGCGATCGAGGTGCAGGTCGGCCGCACCGGCGCGATCACCCCGGTGGCGCGGCTGAAGCCGGTTTTCGTCGGTGGCGTGACGGTGACCAACGCCACCCTGCACAACGAGATCGAGGCCCGTCGCAAGGATGTGCGGATCGGCGATACGGTGATCGTGCGCCGCGCCGGCGACGTGATCCCCGAAGTGGTGTCGGTGGTGCTGGAACGACGACCGCAAAGCGATCGTGCCGATGGCGAACCACTGCATCCCCGCTTCGAGTTGCCGCGATGCTGCCCGGTCTGCGGCTCGGCCATAGAACGCCCCGAGGACGAGGCCATCGCCCGTTGCACCGGCGGGCTGATCTGCCCGGCGCAGCGCAAGCAGGCCTTGCTGCATTTTGCCGGGCGACGCGCGATGGACATCGAGGGGCTCGGCGACAGGCTGGTCGAGCAGCTGGTGGACAATGCCATTGTCAAAACTCCGGCCGACCTCTACAAGCTCGGCCTGTTGGCCCTCGCCACCCTCGAACGCATGGCCGAGAAGTCCGCCGGCAATCTGCTGGCGGCCATCGAAAAGAGCCGGTCCACGACCCTGGCGCGCTTCATCTTTGCGCTGGGCATCCGCAATGTCGGTGAAGCGACGGCCAAGGATCTGGCGCGCTTTTTCGGCAGCCTCGACGCCCTGATGCAGGCCGACACAGGCCGCTTGCAGCAGGTGCCGGATGTCGGGCCGGTGGTCGCGGCGTCGATTGCCCGCTTCTTCGCCGAGCCGCACAATGTCGAAGTCATCGAGCAGCTGCGCGCCGCCGGCGTGCACTGGAGCGAGGGCGAGCCGGTGGCCGCGGTGGCGGCGCCCTTTGCCGGCAAGACCTTTGTTCTTACCGGCACGCTGCCGACGCTGGGCCGCGAGCAGGCGAAAGAGATGATCGAGGCCGTGGGTGGCAAGGTGGCGGGCTCGGTGTCGAAGAAAACCGATTACGTGGTGGCCGGGGCCGAAGCCGGATCCAAGCTGGACAAGGCGCTGGCGCTGGGCCTCGCCATCCTCGACGAATCACAGTTCAGGGAGTTGATAGGACAATGAAGAAGGTAACGAAAGCCGTGTTCCCGGTGGCCGGGCTCGGCACCCGCTTCCTGCCGGCGACCAAGGCCAGCCCCAAGGAAATGATGCCCATCGTGGACAAACCGCTGATCCAGTACGCGGTGGAGGAGGCCGTGGCGGCGGGCATTACCGACATGATCTTCGTCACCGGCCGCTCCAAGCGCGCCATCGAGGATCACTTCGACAAGGCCTACGAACTGGAAAGCGAGCTGGAACACCGGGGCAAGACCGAGTTGCTGGAGTTCGTGCGCGGCATGATCCCGGGCAACATCAACTGCATCTATATTCGCCAGCCGGAAGCGCTCGGTCTTGGCCACGCCGTGCTCTGCGCCCGGCCGGCGGTGGGCGATGAACCCTTTGCCGTGCTGCTGGCCGATGACCTGCTGGATGGCGAGCCACCGGTGATGCGGCAGATGGTCGATGTCTATGACTACTACCGCAACTCGGTGATCGGTGTGCAGCAGGTGGCGCGCGAGGAAACCAAGGCCTACGGCATCGTCGACAGCAAGCCCATCTCGGAGCAACTCGAATCGATCCAGCGCATCGTCGAGAAGCCGAAGCCTGAGGAGGCGCCATCCACCCTCGGCGTGGTCGGACGCTACGTGCTGACGCCGCGCATCTTCCACCACCTGGCGCACATCGGCCGTGGTTCGGGCGGCGAGATCCAGCTCACCGATGGCATCGCCGCGCTGCTGACCGAAGAACAGGTGCTGGCCTACCGGTATCAGGGCAAGCGCTACGACTGCGGTTCCAAGCTCGGCTACCTCGAAGCCACGGTGGCCTTCGGCCTGCGCCATCCCGAGGTTGGCGGGCAGTTTGCCGCCATGCTGGGCAAGCACGCATGACCCCTACGCAGGCACGTGAAATTCTTGCCGAGGCCGACCTGCTGTGTTCGGCCGAAGAGTCGGCGCTGGCGGTACGGCGCGTCGCCGGCGAGATCACCGCACGCCTGGCCGACGCCAATCCGCTGGTGCTGGCGGTGATGGGCGGGGCGGTGGTGTTCACCGGCACGCTGCTGCCGCAGCTGGCCTTCCCGCTGGATTTCGACTACCTGCACGTGACGCGCTACGGCGATGTCACGGTAGGCGGCCAGCTGCGCTGGATGGTCGAGCCACGCACGCCGGTGGCCGGTCGCAGCGTGCTGGTGGTCGACGACATCCTCGACGAGGGTGTGACCATGGCAGCGATTGTCGCCCGCTTGCGCGAGCAGGGCGCCGGCGAAGTGCTTTCCGCCGTATTCGCGGAAAAGGATCTCGGGCGTGAAAAGCCGATCGCTGCCGACTTCGTCGGCCTGCGCCTGCCCAACCGTTATGTCTTTGGTTATGGCATGGACGTCAAGGGCGCGTGGCGCAACCTGCCGGCGGTGTACGCGGTCAAGGGAAGCTGAGCGGCAGCGCGGGGTTTGGCGCGAAATTTATTTGCGCGAAAGCCGCCTGCAGCTATTGCATCCCACTTGGGAATAGTGTTTCAATGCGGCTTTCCAAACCAAAGGGGAACTTGATGAACAAAGCCGAACTGATTGAAGCCGTAGCCGAGCGTGCCGAACTGTCCAAGGCCGCTGTCAACAAGGCAATCGATGCGATGACGGATGTCATCACCACCGTCATCTCCAAGGGCACCCCGGTGGCCTTGATCGGCTTTGGTACCTTCAAGTCCGTAACGCGCGCCGCGCGCACCGGCAAGAACCCGAAGACCGGCGCGCCGCTGAAGATCGCCGCCAAGGCAGTACCGAAATTCACCGCCGGCGCCGGCCTGAAAGCCGCCGTTGCAGGCAAGAAGCCCGCCGCCAAGAAGGCTGCCGTCGCAAAGAAGCCTGCTGCCAAGCCCGCGGCCGCCAAGAAGCCCGCCGCCAAGAAGAAGTAAGCCGTTCCGCTTCATGCAAAAGGGCAACCCTCGGGTTGCCCTTTTTGCTTGTGCGCCCGGCACGGG
>Ga0172373_10009515_pt1 | contig 12057 bp, 11 predicted proteins | sample Lak10m_2_FD_114546 | JGI IMG/M metagenome (GOLD analysis project Ga0172373, IMG submission 114546) | Freshwater microbial communities from Kabuno Bay, South-Kivu, Congo - kab_092012_10m | ecosystem: Environmental > Aquatic > Freshwater > Lake | place: Democratic Republic of the Congo... | reverse complement strand
CGCTCGCGCCAGCGTCGTTGCTCCTCCTCGGCGTAGTACCCTGAATACGCGGTCGTCGTCGCGCCTAGCTGGCGCGGCTGCGGGGCTCGACATATGCCTGGAACTTCTGAATCACCCCACTAGAACTAGAGCGGCGGGAAGACGGCCAGTGCATTGCGCTGGCCGGGTGCGTGCACGAACTCGCGCGCGCCTTCGGCCCGCGCCAGGGCCTCGAACTCGGCCAGCGAGAAGCGCTCGCGGTACTCGCCGCCGCCGGGATTGCTGAGGCTGCCGGCCAGGCGTGCCAGGGGGCTGCGTCCCGCGGAGTGGTTGGCGACCGGTTCGCTGAGGATGACCGCCTCGCGCGCGGCCGCGCGCATGCGCCGCAGCAGCCCGGGCGCGTCGCGGCGGAAGTGGTAGAGGCTCGAGAGCATCGTCACGCAGTCCCCGCGCGGCAGCTCGGCCGTGCGCACGTCGAAGTGCTGCACCCGGGCGCCGCGCGCGCGCGCGGCCAGCAGGAGGTGCCCGTTGAAGTCGAGGCCGAGGTAAGGCGTGCCGCGCGCAGCGAGGTGCCGCTCCCACAGGCGCGCGGTGCCGCAGCACAGATCGACCACGCCCGCGCCGGCCGGCACGCGCGCGGCGACGTCGGCGTAGGTGCGCGCGAGATCGGCGCCGTACAGGAGGCGCATCGCGAGGTCGTAGCCGCGGCCGGTCCAGTAGATCGGCGACTTGCCGAGGTACGACATGCCGATCGTGCGCCGGAAGCGGTGCAGCTCCACCAGGTAGGCCTGGATGTCGTGCCACAGGCGCACGGTCGACTGCTTGTCCCAGCGGCGCAGGAAGAGCACCGGCAGCTCCTCGATGCAGAGGTCCTGCAGGGCCGCGCGCACCATCACCTCGGTGTCGAAGAACCAGCCGTCGGAAGAGCTGCCCAGCACGACCTCGCTGGCCGTCGCGCGCCGGAAGAACTTGCAGCCGGTCTCGGTGTCGCGCACGCCGCAGCCGAGCGAGAGCCGCAGCAGCAGGCGGTAGGCACGCGAGAGCACGATGCGGTGCACCGCGTGCGTCTGGCTCATCAGGTAGTGGCGGTGCCCGGTGGCGACATCGACGCCGTGGGAGCGGATGCGCTCGACCAGCGGCGGCACGTAGTGCGCGGCGACCTCGAGGTCGATGTCGAGGAAGCCCGTCACCGCGCCGGTCGTGGCGCGGTAGCCGGTCTTGAAGGCCCCGCCGCGGCCCAGGTTGCGCTCGTGCAGGATCGCGCGGCAGTGCGGCCGCGTGGCGCACACCTCGGCCAGGACCTGGCGCGTCTCGTCCTTCGAGACGTCGTCCACGAAGACGAGCTCGTACTCGAGCCGGGTGGCCTCGAGCACCTCGAGCAACGCATCGACGCTGCTGCGGAGGTGCGGCGCCTCGTTGTAGCAGGGGATGACGAGCGAGAGGTCCACGCGCGGCGCTCCTGCCGATCATACCCGGACGGAGGTGTGCGGAGCCTGGTAGGATCGGCGTCTCGGTCCCGTCACCGCCGCACTCCGATTCCCGCATGAGCTCCACGCCCACGAGCCGGCCCGGCGGTGCACGGCTCCCGGACCTCCTGGCGTGGGCGGGGGGGCTCCTGTTCGTCGGCCTCGCCCTGCGCGGGGCCTTCACGACGGGCATGAGCTGGGACGAGATCGACCATCGCAACCTCGGGACGATGGCGCTCGACTTCTACCACTCGCTGGGCGCCGAGCGCGAGGCCACGACCAACGTGATGCGCTACTACGGCGCGCTGCACGCCCTGGTCGGAGCGGGCTGCGAGTGGCTCTTCCCGGGGCTCCACTGGGTTGCCGCGCGCCACCTCGCGAGCGTCCTGTTCGCCACGCTCGGCTGCTTCTACGCGGTGCGCCTGGCGCGCCTCCTGGGCGGACCGTGGGCCGGCGCGGTGGCGGCGCTGCTCCTGGCGACCTTCCCGGGCTGGGTCGGGCACGCGATGTTCAACCCGATCGACGTGCCCACGGCCGGCCTGTTCACGGCGGCCTTCTACCACCTCGTGTGCCTCGCGCGCGGACTCGAGCAGGCGGGCTGGCGTGCGTGGCTCGTGTTCGGCCTCTGCGCAGGCCTGACGCTGGCCGTGCGCCTGGTCGGGTTGCTGCTCGTGCCCTTCGCGGGCGCGGTCGTCGTCCTCTGGTGCCTCGTGCACCTCGACCAGCGCGCGCGCCTCCGCGCGGCCCTGCCGCGGCTGCTCGGCGGACTTGCGCTGGCCGGCGTGGCGACGGTCGTGGTCAGCTTCGCGCTCTGGCCGCGCATGCTGGTCGAGCCGCTCGAGGGGCTGCGCGATTCGCTGGCGCGCACCAACCAGTATCCCTGGCCGGCGCAGGTCTTCTTCCGCGGCGAGTACATCCCGGCGACCGAGCTGCCGCGCACGTACCTCCCGGTCTTCTTCGCGGTCACGACTCCGCTCGCGACGAGCCTCGGGCTGGCCTTCGCGCTCGTGCGCGGCGCGCGCGCGCCCCTGCGCGCCGCCTTGCCGCAGGCCGCGGCGCTCGCGCTGCCGCTCCTTTTCCCGCCGGTCTACGCGGCCAGCTCGGGCGCGGTGCTGTACGACGGCGTGCGCCACTTCCTGTTCCTGGTGCCGCCCGCCGTGGCCCTGGCGGCGGTCGGCTGGACGGGCGCGCTCGGGCTGCTCGCGCGCGTGCGCGGCGGCGCAGCGGTGGGGGCGCTGGCGCTCGTGGCGCTGGTGAGCGAGCCGCTGGTCTTCACGCTGCGTCACCTGCCGCTGTGCTACGTGTACTTCCAGCCCCTGGCGGGGGGACTCGCCGGCGCGAGCCACCGCTACGACACGGACTACTGGGCGCTGTCGGTGCGCTCGGCCGCGGAGTGGATCGTGGCACACCGGCGCGAACTCGCCGGTGACGAGCCGCTGCGCCTCGTGGTGAGCTCGTCCCCGCACCTTTTCCAGCCCTGGCTCGACGATCCGGAGCTCTACCGCTTCGTGCCGAACACCGAGCCCTTCCACCTGCTCTTCGTGCACGCGCGCTGGCAGAAACCGGGCTGGGATACTCTTGCCGTCCACGAGGCCGGGCTGAGCCTCGTGCCCGGCCAGGTCCCGTTCTGGCAGGTCTACCGCGGACGCCTCGCGCCTCCGCAGCGCTGACGGACCACGCCCGGCGCGGGCCTGCTAGAATCAGCCCTCGCGTCATGGGTGTGGTCCCTTTCAACCGCGTTTTTCTGGGGGAGATGGAGGCCCGCTACGTGGCCGAGGCCCTGGCCTCCGGGCACCTGTGCGGCGACGGTCCGTTCACGCAGCGCGCCTCGACCTGGCTCGAGCGCGAGCTCGGCGCGCCGCGCGTGCTCCTGACCACGAACTGCACGCACGCGCTCGAGATGTGCGCGCTCCTGCTCGACCTCGGGCCGGGGGACGAGGTGATCGTGCCGTCCTTCGCCTTCGTGACGACCGCCAGCGCCTTCTCGATGCGCGGCGCGCGCCTCGTCTTCGCCGATGTGCGCCCCGACACGTTCAACCTCGATGAGCAGGCGCTCGAGCGGCTGTGCACGCCGCGCACGAAGGCCATCGTGGCCCTGCACTACGGCGGGGTCGCCTGCGAGCTGGACGCGATCCTCGCCCTGGCCGCGGCGCGCGGCATCGCCGTGGTCGAGGACAACGCCCACGGTCTGTTCGGCACCTACCGCGGGAAGCCGCTCGGCACGTTCGGGCGTCTCGCGACGCAGAGCTTCCACGAGACGAAGAACCTGACCGCGGGCGAAGGCGGGGCACTGGTGGTGAACGATCCCGCACTGGTGCAGCGGGCCGAGATCGTGCGCGAGAAGGGCACGAACCGCGCGCGCTTCCTGCGCGGGCAGGTCGACAAGTACACCTGGGTCGAGCAGGGCTCGAGCTGGCTGCCTTCCGAGCTCAACGCGGCCCTCTTGCTCGGGCAGCTCGAGCGCTCCGAGGCGATCCAGGCTGCGCGCCAGCGCGTGTGGCGCACCTACGCCGACGAGCTCGCCGCCTGGGCCGCGTCGGTCGGCGCACAGCTGCCGCTCGTGCCCGCGCACTGCGGCCACCCGGCGCACGTCTTCGCGCTGCTCCTGCCGGACCTCGCCGAGCGCACGGCCTTCCTGCAGCACCTGCGCGAGCGCGCGGTCCAGGCCGTGTTCCACTACCAGCCGCTGCACCTCTCCGAGGTCGGCCGCGCCGCCGGCGGGCTTCCCGGCCAGTGCCCCGTGACGGAGGACGTGGCCGATCGCCTCGTGCGCCTGCCGCTGCACGCGGGCCTGAGCGAGGCGGAGCTCGCGCGCGTGCTCGAGGCGGTGACGAGCTACCGCTGCGGGGCCGTGCTCACGCCCGCTCGAGCGCCTGCGCCAGGGCCTGCTGCACCCGCCGCTGGAGGAGCCGCCAGCGCGCCCGCTCCCCGCGCGCAAAGCGCTGGTTGACCTCGAACTCGATGCCGAGGTAGCGGTTCTTCGGGAACTCGGCGCGCAGCGTGCTCGTCAGGCCGTCGGAGACGCCCGAGTAGGGCTCGTTCATGTCGATGCGCAGCTCGGGCAGGGCCTTCTGCAGCGCGCCGCGCAGGGCGCGGCAGAAGGAGGCCTCGCGCGGGCGTGACGGATCGAAGAGCAGGCCGATGTCCGTGCGGCGCGTGTCGCCGCGCAGCTTGGGCGTGAAGCTGTGCACGCTGAAGTGCAGCACCGTGCGGCGCTCGTCAAGGCGCTCCTCGAGCGCGTTGCGCACGGCGTGACGGTAGGGCTCCCAGTAGCGCGCCAGCAGGTCGAGGCGCTCCTTCTCCTCGAGCCGCAGGGCGTACTTCGAGAAGAGCGTGGGGGACTGCAGCGAGCGGTTGAGGTCGACCAGGAGGCGCGTGACGACGCCGCGGAAGAGTGGTGCGCGGAAGCGGCGCGAGAGGTGCCGGGCCAGCTCGAGGGCGCCGGGGTCGAAGCCGCGGTGCGACTCGAGCAGCGTGGTGCGGCCGCGGAAGTGCTTCTTGAAGCGCAGGGGGACACGGTTCGAGGCGTGCTCGCAGGCGAAGACGACGGCGTCGATCCGGGTCATGCGTGCGGGTCACCCCGCGTGGAAGCTGCGGCCCTCCTCGAGGCAGGCGGCGAGTTCGGCATAGGTCTCGTGCAGGCGGGCGCGGGAGGGGGACGCGCCGAGCGCACGCACGATGCGCGCGGAGAGCGTGCCCTCCCCGAGGATCGTTTGCAAAGGGGTGCGGAACTCGTCGAGGCCGACGAGGGCCGGGAAGAGCTCGCGCCCGGCGAGCTCGTGCCAGAGCTCGCCCAGGGTCGGGGCCGCGGCTCCGCGCCAGCCGAAGGCGCGCGCGAAGGCGGGGTCGGTGACGCGCGCCGCGGGGCCCTGTGCGATGGCGCGCACGAACAGCTCGGTCAGGGGCTCGGTGGCGAAGGCGCATTGCTCGGCCACGGGCAGCGTGCGCTCCTCGACCAGGAGGCGCACGAGGCGGGCGCAGGCCCAGGCCACGGCGAGCTCGGCCGACGGGCACTCCTGGCTGTCGATCAGGCGCAGCTCGAGGGCACCACGCTCGAAGCGCGCGATCGCGCCGCGCGCGTTGAGCCATTCGCCCTCGAGGATCCCCTCGGGCTCGAGGGCGGCCACGTCGCGCTGCAAGGGCTCCAGGATCACGCGCCGGTAACTCGCCTCGTCGAAGCACGGCTCGGGCACGAGCGGGCCGGTCATGCGCGGCACCCGGACCGCGTTGGTGCGGTAGACCTCGAGGCGCTGGTCGACGAGCCCGGTCACGCGCCCTTCCATCACCGGCGTCGAGGCCGCCAGGGCCGGTACCAGCGGCAGGACGAGGCGCAGGGCGGCGTGCAGGCGGCGGAACTCGTCGTCGCCGGCGAAAGACAGGTTGAGGTGCACGCTCTGCAGATTGGCCCAGCCGTGGCGGCGGCAATCGAACAGGCGGTCGTAGGTGGCGTAGACCTCGGAGTAGGCGAAGGGCCAGAGCTCGGTCTCCGTGCGCGGATCCATCCACGGATGCATGCCGGTCGGGAGCAGGCGCGCCCCGTGCGGGCGGAGCCCGTCTGCGAGCGCGCGCACGTTCTCCTGGAAGGCCGCGGCCAGGCCGTGGAACGAGGGCTCGGGCGCGCTGGTCTTGAGCTCGATCACGTGGCGCACGAGCTCGTTCGACCAGCTGATGCGTCCGTTCTCGTGGTCACCGCTCTCGTCGCCGGAGGCCGCGAACAGGACGCGGTCGGCGATCGGCCGCACGTCGAGCGTACGCGCGTCGACCAGCATGTACTCGAGCTCGATTCCGTGGCCCTGGCCGAGGTGCAGCGTCATCGCCCGCTCCCCTTCAGCGCCAGCACGCGGTCCCACAGCCCCTGCGCGATGCGCAGGTAGAGCGCGTCGCCCAGCAGGGCGTCCTCGAAGCCGTGGTCGATGTTCGGGTTGTCGTTGACTTCCATCACGTAGTTCGTGCGTCCGATGCGCTTCAGGTCCACGCCGTAGAGTCCGTTGCCGATGCGCGCCGTGGCGCGCAGGGCCGTGCGCACGACGCCGCCGGGGACGAGGTCGAGCGGCACCGGCTCGATCTTGCCGTACTCGGCCTTCTGACCGTGGTGGCGCACGATCTGCCAGTGGCGGTCGACCATGTGGTAGCGGCAGGCGTACAGCACCTTGCCGGCGAAGGTGCCCACGCGCCAGTCGAAGGCGGTCGGCATGAACTCCTGGGCGATGAAGAGGTCGGAGAGCTCGAGGATGCCGTTCGCCTTCGCAAGCATCTCCTCCTCGCTGGCGCACTTGTGCACGCCCTGCGAGAAGGCCGAGTCGGGGTACTTCAGCACGCACGGCAGCCCGACCGTGGGCACGATATCGGACAGGTTGAAGCGGTTGCCGACGATCGTGCGCGGCGTGGGCAGAGCGGCCTGCGCCAGGGCCTCGGCCAGGAAGACCTTGTTGCCGCAGCGGATGATCGACTGCGGGTCGTCGATCACGGCCAGCCCCTCGGCCTGGGCGCGCTGGGCGAAGCGGAAGGTGTAGTGGTTGACCGAGGTCGTGGTGCGGATGAAGAGCGCGTCGAACTCGGCCACGCGCGAGAAGTCGTCGCGTCCGATGCGCTCGACACCGAAGCCGACCTTCTCGCCGGCGCGCTCGAAGCGCCGCAGGGCGCCGTCGTTGGAGGGCGGAAAGGGCTCGTCGGGATCCACCAGGATCGCCAGGTGGAAGCGCGGGGGGCGGGTGCGGCGCTGCTGGTAGCGCGGACGTGCGAAGTAGCGCTCGGCCGCGGCGCGCACGAAGGCGAGGTGGGCCTCGGGGATCAGACGCGCCGGGATCGGCTCGATGCGCTGCAGGCGCCAGCGCTCGTCGGTCCGCGCGAAGGTGGCGCGCAGGAGTGGCGCGGGGAACAGGTTGAAGATGCGCTGGGCGAGCGTGGCATAGCGCTTGGCCAGGTTCTCGCCGAAGTAGATCGAGAGCACGAACTCCTTCGACTGGATCTTCTTGAGCGTGCGCTGGACCATCTCCTCGAGTTCCTCGTCGACCGAGCGCACGATCGTGCGCGAGCGCATGCCGAGCAGGGTCGAGAGGTCGGGGATCGCGCGGTGCCCGCGCGCCATGGCCAGCAGCGACACGTAGTAGCCCTCGCTCTGGTAGCGGTAGCGTCGGCACAGGTTGAAGACGCGCACGCCCTCGAGCTCGGACCAGCGCGGTGCGGCCAGGTAGTCCTTGCCGAGCACGACCTCGACACCGGGGATCTGCAGGGACCAGTCAGCCAGGTCGGAAACGGCCACGATCGTCGTCACGTCGTCTTCTCCCCGCGTCCACGCGGCTCGATGATCAGGCAGGAAGCGTCGTAGGTCAGGACACCCAGGAAGATCGCCCCGACCACGCGCGCGATCGGCACCGCATAGCGCCGCCGGCCGTCGTGGGGATGCTCGAGCGGATCGGCCACCTCGACCAGGCGCGTGGCGCGGTCGTAGCCGCACAGCACGACGAAGTGACCGACCGGATCGCCGCGCACGTCGTCGTCCTGGTTCGATTCGGACAGCTCGCGCATCGAGCGGTGCAGGTAGGTGGCCGACAGTCCGGTCAGGATCGGCAGGCCGCGCACCAGTGGCGCGCGCAGGGTCGAGGCGGTCAGGTCGCCGAAGCGGATGCGCCCACCCAGGCGCAGGAAATCGAGGTAGCCCTGCGTGGCCAGGCGGATCTTCGGATGGCGGCGCGCGTGCAGCTGGGCTTCCAGGCGCTCCTCGAGATCCAGGCGGCGCGTGAACCAGGTCGGATCGAAGACGCGCAGGTTGAAGGTGTGCAGCGTCGCGCGGTAGCCGCGCTGCAGGGCATGCACACCGAGCATGACCTCGAGCGTGCCGCCGCCCTGGTCGAGCATCGGGATCTCGCTCGTCAGGCGCTCGAGCGCGAGCTCATCGCCGAAGTGGCGGTAGACCGCATGCAGGCAGGTCGGCCCGCAGGTCTGGTCGTCGGGCTGACGCAGGATCTCGAAGTCGTGCAGCGAGGGCACTAGGCGCCGCCCTTCGGCAGGAGGTAGAGCAGGATGTCCACCAGGAACAGCGCGATGATGATCCACTCGAGCAGCTCGGCGCGCCGCCGCGCGGAATCGTCCGAGAGCTTCGAGTAGATGCTCTCCAGGGTCGCGAGCTTGCGCTCGATGGCCGTGTCCCAGGCCGCGAAGTGGAAGCGCTCGGAGCACACCTCGTACAGGCGCGCGAGGTAGTCGTCGCCCAGCAGCTTGAGGGCGTTGTCGAAGTTCTCGTGCAGGATGGCCGAGTCGGCCTGGAAGCGCCCGAGGCGCGCCAGCTCGGCCGAACGTCCGGCCAGCCCGAAGCGGCCCCGCGCGCGCGCCAGCAGCCCGTAGGCCTCGTCCAGACGCTGCTCGAGACGCTCGTCCAGGAAGCGCAGCTCGCACAGCTCGACCGTGGCGAGCTCGAGCACCGCGAGCTCGTCCTGGACGTCGGCGCCCGAGAGCAGGGCCGCGAACCAGTCCACCAGGACGACCTCGTCCGGTCCGTAGGAGATCAGGCCCTCGAGCGCGTTCTCGACCTCGTGCAGCGAGAGCGCGCCACGCTCGGCGCGCAGCACGCGTGCCAGGCGCTCGCGCTCGTCGCCCTCGAGGTCCGCCAGCCGCGGTCCGGGCGGATCGAAGCGGTGCACGACGTAGTCCTCGACCGCCTCGGCCAGCTCGGCGTCGCGCACGGCCTCGCCTAGGCGCGCCAGCAGCTCGCGCGCGCGCCCGCGCGCATCCTCCAGCAGCGTCGCGTTCTCGTACAGCAGCTCGCTCTGCGGCACGAGCTCCTCGAGCCCGCAGGCGAACGGCAGGCGGTAGGCGAAGCTGGCCGCGCCGAACGAATAGAGCGCGACGGCGATCTCGGGCGCCGTGCGCGCGCGGCCCAGCACGAGCTCGCTCGCGGGCAGCGCGAAGCGCAGCGGCAGACGCCGCGCCGCGGCCTCGTCGCGCGGTGCCTTGTGGCGGAAGGCGCTGGCGCGCGTGCCTGTGCCGAGGCGTGCCGCGGCGCGCGCCAGATCGATCTCGAAGCCGAGATCGAAGGCCACGAAGACGTGGGTCGTGCCGCGGACCTGCACGGCAGCCTCAGCGGTAACGCTCGCGCAGCACGCGGCGGTGGTGGCGCTCGTGGCCGAGCATCATCCAGGGAAAGGCGCACACGACGAAGGGCTTGTCGCTGGCGACGCCGGTGCGCTCCCAGGCCGCCGCGTCGAAGGAGCGGAAGAGCTGCAGGCTCGCGCGCCGCAGGGTCGCGAACTCCTCCAGGAGGTCGGCCAGCGTGCGCCGGTCGTAGCCCGAGGCGGCGACGTAGGCGTCCTCGTCGAAGCTGGCGAGCGGCGTCCGGTCACCGCGCGCCATGCGGAAGGCCCGATAGGCGAAGATGCGCTCGCCGTCGGAGAGGTGTCCGACGAGCTCACGCACGCTCCACTTGCCCGGCGCGTAGCGGAAGCCACCGCGCGCCTCACCCAGCTCACGCACGAGCTCCGCCGTCTCCTCCAGGCCGCGCTCGAGCGCCGCCAGCGGCTCGTCCTCGCCGGCCTCGTCGACGTAGCCCTGGTAGTAGCCGACGATCTCGCCCGCGCGGGGCTTCCTGGGGAGCACGCTCATGGGGCGCGATTCTCCCCGCCCGCGCGCGCGCGGACAAGCACGTCAGCTGCGCGCGAGCGCGACCGCCCAGGCCGCGGCGAGCAGGGCCAGGGCGCACAGGGCCAGCGCCAGCTGGAAGCCGCGCGCCTCGACGCGGGCGCGGGGGATGGACGGCAGCCACGTGCCCAGCACGAGGCCCCAGGCCAGGCCGAAGACGTGCGCGAGCACGTCCACGTCGCGCGTGGACTGCGCGTCGCCGACCCCGAGGTACAGGAGGAACACGAGGGCGCCGCTGATCGGCGCGGCCTTGCGCGCGCTCGGCTCGCGCAAGAGGTGGCGCGCGCGCGCCTCGGAGCTCCCGATCAGTCCGATCGCGGCGAAGACCGCGGTCGAGGCCCCGATCGAGAGGTGCTCGGGCCGGTGGACCCAGGCGTTGGTCAGGTTGCCGAGGGCGCCGCAGGCGACCAGCGCGAGCAGCCCGACTCCGCCGCCGTGGGCGTGGAACAGGAGGTAGGAGAACAGCAGCCCGAAGATCAGGTTCGAGAAGAGGTGCGGCACGTCGACGTGCAGCGTCAGGGCCGTGACCACGCGCCACAGCTCGCCGCCACGGATCGCGGCCGCATGCGCGCGCCCCGCGCCGAGCCAGTCGAGCCCGCCCGCGGCGCCCGTCTGCACCAGGAACATCGCCACCAGGACGAGCGCGAAGAGCAGCGCTCCCGCGCGCGCCAGCGGCGCCCCGGGCGGCAGCGCGCGCCGCACGCGGAAGCCGCGGTTCTCCTCCTCGTAGCGCGCCAGCTCCTCGCGCGCGCGCGCAGCCTGGTGCGCCTCGACCAGGATGCGCGGTTCGGCCTCGTCGTCGGGCGCGAGGTAGGGGATGCCGACGCTGGTGAGCACGAGCCCGCGGTCGCGCACCGCGCGCGCGCTGCGGTGGCGATAGACCTCGACCAGCTCGCCTACCGGATCACTCCGCAACCGATGCGGCCACCCGCGTTACCGGTGGGCTGGGAGACGAGGTCGTCGACGCCGGCGTGCACGATGATCGCGCGCCCGCGAACCGAGTGGTCACCGGCGGCGACGGTCAGCTCGGGCATCAGGATCACGTGGTGGCCCGTGCCGTCGTTGTCGACGTACAGGTTGCCGAGGTCGCCGGCGTGGTGCTCGGCCGCGTGCGGCGAGCCGTGGTTCTTCGTGGCCGGGTTGAAGTGGCCGCCGGCCGAGCTCCCGTCGGGGGCCGAGCAGTCGCCCTTGTCGTGCACGTGCACGGCGTGCCAGCCCGGCGTGGTGCCCTGCACCTCGATCTCGACCAGCACACCGCCCGCGACCTCGGTGAAGGTCGCCTTGCCCGTGAGCTTCGAGTCCGAGCGCGCCTCGATCACGGCCTCGGCTCGCTCGCCCGTGCGGGCCGCCGTGGCCGTGGCCGTGACGGCCGGTGCGGCGTGCGCGTGGTCGCCGGCGTGTCCGCTCGAGGGTTCGGCGGAGTGCCCATCGTCCGAGGCGTGCACGAACACGCAGGCGGAGAGGCTGGCGAGGAGGAGAGCGGGAACGAGGGAGGAGCGCTGGAGCATCGTTGGGCCGAGGACGTGGTGGAGGCGCGAGTGTAGCGGTCGCGCTTGCGCGCCGCGAAGGGGTAGCGCTCGCCCCTCACGGACGGGGGGGGAGAAGCGTTACCGTGCGGGGCTGTCACGATGCTCGCCCGCCCGCCCGCAGCGCTGCCCTCGCTCCTCGGCCTGACCGCCCTGGCGAGCTTCGGCGCCGGCACGGCGACGCTCGGGATCTTCTTCGTCACCGAGCAGGTCTACCGCTTCTCGCCCGCGCAGCAGTACGCCTTCGGCCTGCTGGTCGGAGTGACGTACACGCTCGCCGCGCTCGGCGCGAGTCGCGCCCGGCGCGCGGCCGCCCGCCTCGGACTCGACGCGCGCACGTTCCTCGGGCTGCTCTCGCTCGGCATGGCCGCCCTGATGTGCGTGCCGCTCGTCACGCGCTCGGCCTGGGCGCTGTACGCGGTGATCGCGCTCTACTCGCCGCTGACGGGGCT
>Ga0172373_10009514_pt1 | contig 12058 bp, 7 predicted proteins | sample Lak10m_2_FD_114546 | JGI IMG/M metagenome (GOLD analysis project Ga0172373, IMG submission 114546) | Freshwater microbial communities from Kabuno Bay, South-Kivu, Congo - kab_092012_10m | ecosystem: Environmental > Aquatic > Freshwater > Lake | place: Democratic Republic of the Congo: South-Kivu... | reverse complement strand
GCGTGGTTGGACAGGATGGCGGCCTCGACGGGGGAGGCCCCGGCGGCGATGGCGAGGGTGAAGGTGGCAATGACGGTATCGCCCGCGCCGCTGACGTCGAAGACTTCCTGGGCGACGGTGGGGATGTGGAAGGGAGGCTGACCTCGCCGGCACAGGAGCATGCCGAGTTCGCCAAGGGTGATCAGGAGGAGGGCGGGCTTGAGTTCGGCGAGGAGCTTGTCGGCAACGCGGAGGAGCTGGGGATCGGCGAGGGGACCGGGATTCCGGGTGTTGTCGGTGAGGTCCGCGAGTTCGAAGGCTTCCTTGCGGTTGGGCGTGATGAGGGAGAGTCCGTGGATGTCGAGGTGATGGACGGGTTTCGGATCGAGGCTGATCCACTTGCCCTGGGCGTGACAGCGCTGGCGGAGGCCATCCAGCAGTTCCTGGGTGACGACGCCCTTGCCGTAGTCGCCGACGATGACCGCATCGGCCGTAGGGAGATTCCGGTCGATCTTCTGGAGGAGGCGTTGGACGTCGATGGGACGGAGGCTTCCGCGGGTTTCGCGGTCCAGCCGGGTGACCTGTTGATGGCCGGCCACGATGCGGGTCTTGGTGGAGGTAAGTCGATTGGCGATGGGCAGCAGGCCGGCGCAGGTGACCCCGTCCTGTCGGAGGAGGGCGCCGAGTTGCGGCGCGGCGGCATCGCGGCCGACGGCACCGAAGATCCCGGCGCGTGCGCCGAGGGCGGTCAGGTTGCGCGCGACATTGGCGGCACCGCCGGGCATCGAGCTTTCACGTTCGAACTCGACCACGGGAACCGGGGCTTCGGGGGAAATCCGGGTGACCCGACCCCAGATGAACTGGTCGAGCATGACGTCCCCGATCACGAGGACGCGGACGCTGGCAAAACCGGACAAAAGCTCCTCCCGGCGGGCCGGATGGAGGCTTGGCGGAGTGCACCGCGCGGCTCCCGTGGACTTCGAAGGCATGGGTGGGACGATAGGATGGGGGATGGGTTGATTGAAGCGGAGATTGTCGTGGGCCGGTCGTGGCCCCATGCTGCGACCCATGTCAGGCGTCATCGCCATCGTTGGCCGGCCCAATGTCGGCAAGTCCGCACTCTTCAATCGCATTGCGCGAAAGCGCATCGCCATTGTCCATGATCAACCGGGAGTCACACGCGATCGTGTGACAGCGGAGGTTGAGTGGCATGGGCGACCGTTCACGTTGATCGACACCGGGGGAATCGGGTTGATGCGTCGGGAAAAGGCGGAGGACGTCATCACGGCGGCCATGCTCGATCAGGTCGAGCTGGCGCTGGAGGCGGCCTCCGTGATCCTGCTGGTGGTGAACGTCCAGGAGGGCATCGTGCCCCTGGACGAGGAGGTTTCGGCCAAGCTGCGGTCCACGAACAAGCCGGTGCTGGTGGTGGTGAACAAGGTCGACACGGACCGGGCGACGCCTGGTGTGGCGGAGTTCTCCCGGCTTGGGTTCGAGCGGATGTTCCCGATCACGGCGATCCATGGTGCGGGCATCGACGAGTTGATGGACGCGGCGTGCAGCTACCTGCCGCCGCTGGATCCGGCGATTGCCGCTGCGGCGGCACAGGCTGCGGCTGCGGCGGCCGAAGCACTCGCGAACGGGGAGGAACCCGTGAAACTCAGCCGGTCGGAGAAGTTGAAGCTCCGGAAGCCCGACGTCCGGACGGGCCCGGTGCGGATCGCCATCGTCGGGCGTCCGAACGTGGGAAAGTCCTCGTTGATCAATGCCCTGACGGGTTCCACGCGGGTGATCGTGAGCCCGATTCCCGGGACGACGCGCGACGCGGTGGACGTCCCCTTCGAGGTAGATACGGAAGGCGTGCGCGACCGGTACCTGCTGATCGACACCGCCGGTGTCCGCAAGGCCCGGCGCATCGATGATTCGATCGAGTACTTCAGCGTGGAGCGGACGAAGGATGCGATTGGCCGCGCCGATGTCGCTGTGCTGGTGATCGACGCGGAGAACGGGATCACCGAGCAGGACAAGAAGATCGCGGATGTCATCGTGGAGAAGCGGTGCGCGTGCATCGTGGTCGTCAACAAGTGGGACCTGGTTTCCGAGACGGTCCGCAAGGCGCGTGAGGCGGAGATCGAGGAACGGATGGCGAAGACGCGCGACCGGGACGATCGCCGGAAGCGTCTGACGACGCTGTCGGAGTTCGGCGACTGGGTGCAGGAGCGGTTGTTCTTCCTGGATTACGCGCCGGTGATCTTCACGTCGGCGACGGAGGGTTTTCAGCTGGATCGATTGCTGGAGGCCGTGCGTTTCGTGGCGGCGCAGTTGCGGCAGGTGGTCCCGACCGGAATCGTGAACCGGACCCTGCAGGATGCGATCGAACGGCGTCAGCCGGTGAGCAAGCAGGGGCATCGGTTGAAGTTCTTCTATGCCACCCAGGTGGGGCAGTCGCCGGCGATCTTCCGGTTGTACGTGAACCGCGATGAGCTGTTCAGCCCGCAGTATGAGAAGTACCTCGCGGACGAACTGCGGAAGGCTTTCGGTTACGAGGGTTGCCCGATCTTCATCCAGGCCAAGCCGCGTCCCAAGACGATCGATCCCGTGCGGAACCGTCGTCACCGGCCTTTCGACGCCAACCGCGACGTGCGGCATGGCCGCATCCTGCGGCCTGCGATCGTCCGGGAGGCTCCGGTCGAGGAGCGTGAGGGAATGCCGCGAGGCAAGGCGGCGCGGTCTGCCGCGCCTGGAAAAGCCTTCGGCAAGCCCGGTGGCAAACCCTCGTTCAAGCCGGCAGGAAAGCCGGCTTCGAAGCCCTCGGCGTTCACCAGGACGGGGGCTCCCGTCAAACGTCCCGGCAAGGCTCCCCGGCCCGCCGGTCCCTTGGGCATCCCGACGCGCGCAGGATCGCGGACCGGCAAGCCAGCCGTTGGCGGGCGACCCGGTTCCGGTCGGGCGCGCCCGTTGGCCGGCAAGACGGCCCGTCCCCCGGCAAAGCTGGGCGGGCGGTCTGGAGGACGCGCCGCCCAGCGTCGTCGGCGCTGAACGAGCGGCTACTTCCGCGCCTCCGGGGTGACGGTCAGCGGAACCCGCTTCCCGTCACGAAGGACGACCACGTCGACGGGCTTGCCGACCTTCACGGCGTCGAGCGCGTAGGTGTAGTCGTAGACATTCTTGAGGGCCTTGCCGGCGAACTCGACGACGATGTCGCCGGCGAGCAGTCCGGCCTTCTCGGCGGGGGAACCGCCACGTACGCCGCTCAGCTTCACGCCCTCCACTTCCTGGGTGTAGTCCGGGATCGTTCCGAGGTACGCGCGGAGGGTCTCGCGATTGCCGCGGCCGGAATCACTGCGGGCAACCGTGCGGTAGTCCGGGCGGTTGGTGGCCCCGAGGAGATCGACGACGATGCCGCGCGCGAACCGGGTGATCCGGGTGACGCCCTCGACGTTGATCTTGTCGGCGTCATCGGACGGACGGTGGTAATCCTCGTGGCTGCCGGTGAAGAAGTGCAGCACCGGAATGCCCTTCGGATAGAACGCGGTCGCATCGGAAGGGACATAGGGATCGTCGAGGAGGTTGGCCTGGAAGCCGGCGGCGACGTTGCGTTTCTCGATGAGGCGGCGCCATTCGGTGGAAGAGCCCACGCCCTGGATGTCGAGGCGGTTGTCGCGCAGGCGTCCGACCATGTCGAAGTTCAGGTAGGCCACGAGGTTTGTCAGGGGCAGGGGAGGCGTCTCGACGAAGCGCGAGGCACCGATGAGCCCGATTTCCTCGCCGGACCAGAAGGAGAAGATCACGCCACGCCGGAACGAAGCGGGGTTTCGTTTGCGTTCGGCGGCGAGGTGACGGGCCAGTTCGAGGACCAGGGAACAGCCGCTGGCGTTGTCATCGGCGCCGTTGTGGATCTGTCCGGCCTCGGCCCCACGTTCGAGCGAGCTCTTGTCGCCGGTGCCCAGGTGGTCGTAGTGCGCTCCGACGACCACGTATTCGGAGGGCGCGGAGGATGAAGCCGGCGGGATGATCGCGAGGACATTGTGGTCGGTCTCGCGGCGTTGACGCACAGCGGCCGCCACGCGGACACGGACTCCGGGCAGGGCGATGCCGCCGGGAACGTGCGGGTTCTCGGTGTCCAGGCTGGACTGGAGGGTGCGGAGATCCTTGCCGGCAGCGGCGAGGATGGCCTGGGCGACGTTGGTGCCGATGGAGGCGGCGACGATGCCCGATCCACTGAGGCTGGAATCGAAGGTGAGTGGAGCGAGTTGTCCCGCATTCGGGGAATTGGGCCCGGTGACGACGAGAATGGCGCGGGCGCCGCGTTGCCGGGCGAGCATGGCCTTGTAGCGAAGCCCGGCGTGCATGTTGAGCTGCTGGCGCCGCTGGGTGTCGACCTCTTCGGGGACGTACCGCAGGACCACCACCACCTTGTTGCTGACGTCGAGGCCTTCGTAGGAGTTGTACCCGCGGGTGGCCGTGTCGGGAATGCTGAGACCGTATCCCGCGAATACGACCTCGCCCTCCACCTCGCCATTGGCGGTAAAGGCCAGCGGGAGGAAGTCCCGACCGCTTTCAAAGGCGGGTACGTCCTTCGTGGCCGGGGACGTCAGGGCCACCCGGCAATCGTTGGTCACGACATCGACGCCCGCGGTGAATTCAAAGGGGTGCTTGAAACCCATGCCGAGCGGATCGAGGCCCGCCTTGCGCAATTCCTCGGACAGGTAGTTGGCGGCCAGTCGGGCACCTGCCGATCCGGTCATCCGCCCGCCGAAGGCATCGGAGGCGAGTGTCTCCACGTGCCGCTGGATCTCCGAAGCCTGGATCGCGGCGTTGGTGGTCGAGGATGGCGAGGTCGTCGCGGAAGCCGAATGGGTTGGCTTGGAGTCGGCCGCGGCGGAAGCAGGGGTTCGGGTTGGGGCGGCGGCGAGGGCGCGCAGGGCCGCCTCATGGTTCCAATCGGCGCGGAAGAGCTGCGACTTCTGGTCGGAGGTCCGGTTGGCGGTCCAGCACAGGCCCTTTCCGTCGGGGGAAAACACGGGCAGGCCATCGAACCCCTGCGTGTACGTGACGCGCACCGGTTCGCGGGTTCCGTCGGCGTCGGCGATGAACAATTCGAAATTGGCGAAGCCCAGCTTGTTCGCGGTGAAGACGAAGTACTGGCCCGAGGGATGGAAGTACGGAGCCCACGACATGCATCCGAAGTCGGTCAACTGGCGGACGTCCGAGCCATCGATGCGCATGGAGAAGACGTTGGCGATGACGCCGTGCTCGTCGAAGCGCCGCCAGAGGATGCGTTGGCCATCGGGCGAGAAGAACGGGCCGCCGTCGTATCCCGGGGCAGTGGTGAGCCGCCGGACGTCGGTGCCGTCCGCATTCATCCGGTAAAGTTCGCAGAAGTAGCTCTTGTCGGTGTCCAACCGCTTGCGGTCGGCCTCCCCGAGCGGGGTGGAGTAGGCGTGGCGGTTCGACGAGAACACGACCAGCGAGCCGTCGGGCGAATACGCCGCCTCGGCGTCGTAACCACGTTCGCGGGTCAACTGGCGGAGGTTGGATCCGTCGCGACGGGCGCTGAAGAGGTCCATGGCCTCGTCGTAGTCCCACGAGTAGCGGCGCTGCTGGCCGCTGGTGCGGAAGGCGAGTTCCTCCTCCTGTTGGCGGATGGCCGAGGGATCGTGGTGAGTGGACCCGAAGAGGACCTCGTCCTTGCCTGGACGGAAGAACGAACACGTGGTCTTGCCGGTGCCGGGCGAGACGCGGTGTGTGTCGCCGGATTCCAGATCGAGGAGGTAGATCTGGTAGAACGGATTGGTGGGCTCGCGTTCGCTCTGGAAGACAAGGGCGCGACCGTCGGGCGAGAAATAGCCTTCGCCTGCGCGCTTGCCCTCATAGGTGAGTTGCCGGGTCTGGCTGAGGAAGGTGGCCTCGTTGTTGGTGGCCTGGCCTTGGGCCGACACCGAGGCCGTGATGGCCACCAGCGCCGCGTGCAGTGGAAGTTTGGATTTCATGGAGAGGGTCGGGTGCGTCGCACCCGGTAAAGGTGGAGTTCGAGGTTCGTTGGGGTTGCCGGGGTCCATTGGACCCAGCCGCGCGTCCGGTGATCTGGCGTTCCGGAGGCCGGTGTCCAGTGGATCAGGTCCGTGCTGGATTCGACCACGTCGACATGGTTCGCCAGCGGGATCCATCCGAGGGAAAGGGTGCCCTCCGGATCCAGGCGTTGATGCACGCGGAGGGTGTCCGGTTGGTTGGGGTTGGAGCCTTCGATCCATTCGGCGGCGTTGGAGGTGCCGTCGGCGTCGGGGTCCGTGTCGGGCGCGGTGGCCGTGTCTGCGAAGTGGAACTTCTCCCAATCATCGGGAAGCCCATCGTCATCGGCGTCGGCAGGGCGGACGATCGTTCCTACCAGTTCCAACGTGGGGCCCGGGTGGATGAGGTTCTCGGCGGTGGCCAGTTCAGGAAATGTCGGGGCTCCCACAAAGCCTTCGGACCCACCCAGCCACGTGATCGTGAACCACAACCGGCCGCTGGCGAGACCGGAGCGGACGTACCCGAGGGTGAGTGGATCACCGAGGTCGATCTCGAAGGTGATCCGTGCACCGGCGGGCACGAGTTCTCCCGCGGGAACATCGTTGATCTGCCCGAACGCGAAGGGGCGCGAAGGGAACGTCGGGAAATCAACGTTCGTCTTTCCGAGATTGCTGCCGACGTCCACCAGTTCCCCCAACGGCGAGAAGCCCGCCGCGAAGGCGTTGCGCCTGCCGGTAGCCGCGCCGCCAAACGGGCTGTTCGCGAGAAATGAGCACGGGCCGAACCCGTTCCGGAAACCCGTGCCGAACAGTTCCAGCGGCCGACCCGGGTCGAGGTCGGGTTGATGCTCCGGGTCGAACGGTTGGGCGAAGAGGCAGCCTGCGCTGAGCAGCACGGCGCTGCATGCCCGCGCACCGCAGCGGATGACCGTTCCTCGTCTCACCGGTTTGCGCTGGGGTTCCGCGGCGTGAGGCTTCGGCGCAAGGCAAGACCGGCAAAGCCGAGGCCCAGCAGCATCCACGTCGAGGGCTCAGGAACGACGCCGACGGTGGCGGTGTCGAGGACCACGGCGTCCATGCTGAGGCTGGCGGAGGCGGCCGCGAACTCAAGGCGGTAGGAAGTCAGTCCGAGGGCGTTGACGTCCCAATCCCACTGGGTGGAGACGTTGACGCCGAGCTGGACGCCGCGGTCGAGTTCGATGCGGCTATTGGGTGACAGGAAGACGGTGGAACCACCGGAATCATAGGCGAGGCGTACCCCGGCGTAATCGAGTTCAGCACCCAGGGAACGGACCTGGAGGGTGATCCAGCCCACAGGCTCGGCCGGGTTGTGTGTGAGGACGAAGGAGCTGATGCCGGCGATGTTGTAGATGTTGCCCGAACCGGTGACGAAGGCGCCGGGGTCGAGTTGCACGAGGCTGGCTCCGGAGAGGTTTCCGGGCAGGTCGGGAATGTTGGCCGGTCCCACGGTGCTCGACGTGGTGAAGACTTCCCATCCGCCGCCGGTGGATCCGGCGGTTCCGCGATACGTCGGGATGATGAATCCGTTCGTCGAGGCGAGGGTGGAAGTGGCGAGGCCCACGCCGAGGGCGAGGGCTGCGAGACGGCTCAGGGTTTGATGACGGGTGTTCATATTTTGGAAAAAGCGTTCATGGACCCCGGCGTGTCTTGCAACGGGCGCATCTTGACACTGCCCCCTCGGGGGAAGGTTTCGGGGCGGGGATGTCCTCATCGCCTTGGGAAAGGCTTGGGAACGGCGACGAGGACGTCGCCACCCCGGTCCTGGAACGGGGTGGCGATGTCCTCATCGCCGTGGGGAGGAGCCTGGGACAGGGCGACGTGGACGTCGCCGCCCCGGTTCCATGCGGCGGCAGCCTCACGATGCGTCCTCCTGCAATTGGTATCCGACACCCCACACGGTGCGGATGACGGTGGGGTTGGCGAGATCGGGCTCCACGAGTCGACGGAGCTTCATGATGAAGTTGTCGACGGTTCGTGGGGTGGGGTACTCGTCGCGCGACCAGACCTCGTCGAGGATTTCGTCGCGTGGGACGACGGATCCGCGGCGTGCGAGGAGGAAGCGGAGCAGGGCACCTTCCCGCGGGCTGAGTTGGGTGGTCTGGCCATCGCGTTCCGCGCGGAGGCTGGCGAACCAGACGCGGGCCCGCCCGATCTGCACAACCTCCGGAACGGCCTCCCAATGGTGACGCCGGCGCAGGCCGTTCTCGATGCGCAGGACGAGTTCCTGGAAATGGAACGGTTTGACGACGTAGTCCTCCGCCCCGAGTTCGAGGCCGTGGACTCGCTGGTGAGGATCACCCCGCGCCGTCAGGAAGATGACGGCCGTGGAAGGCCATGCGGCGCGGATGTCGCTGGCGAGGTCGAAGCCGTTCCCGTCGGGCAGGCCGACGTCGAGCAGGGCGAGGGCAAAGCGATTGAGCGCGAGTTCCTGTCGGGCTTCGCGCAGGGAACGTGCCCAGGTGACGGGCAGGTTGGCTCCGGCGAGTCGCTCGGACAGGGTGCTGCCGAGGTTGGTGTCGTCCTCCACGAGGAGGATCGCGGGCGAGGGACGATCAGCCACCGGACACCTCCGATCGGAACGTGAGTTCGGTGCGGAAACCTTCCGGGCCGGCATGGAACCGGGCGTCCCCGCCCATCCGTTGCATGAGCTGGCGGGTCAGGTAGAGCCCGACGCCCGCGCCGCCGGACTCGGATCCACGAGCGAAGAGGACTCCCAGATTTGGTGGCAGCCCCGCGGCCGGACCGCCTTGGTCGGCGACGATGAGTGTCGTGGTGGTCTCGGTGGCTTGCGAGGCGAGGGTGATGACGACGGGATTCGAACGGGCGTGGCGTGCGGAGTTTTCCAGGAGGTTGCGCAGCAGAGTCTGGAAACTGGCGGGATCGGACATGGCGCCGATGTCGTCGACATGGTTTTGGATCTCGATGGCGCGGCCGGGCGGCGGACGCCAGGTGCGCAGGCATTCGGCGACGAGCGGACGGAGATTGACCGGTCGGGTGATCACACCGCCGCCGCCTTCGAGTCGGGCGAGTTCAAGGGCACGTTCGACCTGGGATTCCAGACGTGCGGAGTCCTCCAGCATCCGTTCCACCAGGGGACGGCCCGGGTGGGTGGAGGGAAGGATCTCCGCGAGCCCCTCGGATTCAAGGCGGAGGGCGGCGAGCGGGGTCCGGAGTTCGTGGGTGACGGAGGCGAAGAAGGCCTGGAGCGTCCGGGCCCGGCGGTTGTCCCGCCAATGGAGACCTGCGATGCCGCCCAGGCTGAGGACCAGGAAGGCGAAGAAGGTTCCGCCCTCCCAGAAGAGCATGCGTTGGGTGCGGACCCATTGGCGGTGGGCATCCACGGCGGTGATGCCCGTCTGCTGTTCGAGGGTGGCGATTCGGCTGGCCTGGCTGAGCATCAGCGAGACCCACCAGGCGCCGAGGACGATGAGGAACAGCAGCCACGCCGCCTGGAGCCCCATGAGGTGGCGGGCCATGGGACGGGGCGGATTGCCGTTGGATCCCGATCTGGAATTCATCGGGCGCATCGTCGTTCGTGGCTGTGTGCCCCGTCCATTCCCGGATTCGAGGCCGGGCGGGGCGCTCGCCATGGCCGCAACGCCGTCCACGCCCGCCCCGGGGGACGGGGCGGGGACGGAAGCAGCGAGTGATGCGCGTACGGTCACAATGCCCCAGCCTGCCGGGTTGGCTGGGGGAATGTGTCATCGGTCTGTCATGGGATGCTGAAAGTTCCGGCTTCCGGGGAGGAAGGTCCGTTGGCAACGTCGCGTCGCGCATGAAGATCACAAAGGCCCTGATCACCGCCGCCGCCCCGAATCAGCGAACGCTTCCCCTCCAGACCCTCGTCGATCGGACGGGTGTGCCGCGGACGGCGCTGGCGATCATCGTCGAGGAGGCGCTCGCGGCAGGCATCGAGAAGATCGGGGTGGTCGTGCAACCGGGGGATCAGGCGGCCTTTGCGGCGGCGGCGGGCGGGCATGCTTCACGGTTGGAGTTCCTGGAGCAGCGCGAGGCGCGGGGATTCGGCCACGCGGTGTGGTGCGGTCGGGAGTTCGTGGGCAACGAGCCGTTCCTGCTGTTGGTCGGGGACCATGTCTACGTGAGCTCCATCGAGGCGGGGTGCGCGCGTCAGTTGGTGTCGGTGGCCTCGCGCGAGGAGTGTTCCGTTTCCGCCGTGCAGGCGACGCATGAGAGCAAGCTGCCGTACTTTGGTGCGGTGGGCGGGCGCCGGGTTCCGGGCCAGGCCGGCCTGTACGAGGTTTCTGAAGTGCTGGAAAAGCCGACCCCGACCGAAGCCGAACAACGCCTGATCGTGCCCGGACTGCGGGCTGGCCGTTACCTGTGTTTCTTCGGCATGCACGTGCTCACCCCGGGGGTGGTCAGCCTGCTGGATGCCGGGTTGGCAGCCGCCCCGCAAGGCAAAGGCTATCATCTGTCCACGGCGCTGGCCGAATTGGTGCGTCGGGAACGTTATCTGGCCTTCGAGGTGGCGGGATCCCGCTACGACATCGGCGGGAAATACGGGATCCTCACGGGGCAACTTGCCCTGGCTTTGTCCGGAAGCGATCGCGAGGAAGTCCTGGGGGGACTCGTGGACTTGCTGGCCCAACGGGCACGCTGACGGTTGACGGCGGGAGGGCGCTTCGGGGAGGTTGGCCGGGTCGTGGAGAACCGATCGTTGATTGACCTGATCACCTCGCCCCTTTCCGAGGTGCGCAACCTTTCCCTGGAGACCGTGGCGGCAGGCGCTTCCAGCGCTCGCCTGCTGGAGATGGCGGCGGAGTTGGACGCCTTCCGGCGCCACTCGGAGAACCTCTACGAGCGCGTTCGGGCCCTCTTCTTCCTCCACGCCATCCATCGGTTCCACGTCCCGGCGCGGTTGGCTTCCGAGGGCGGCGGTGCCCAGGGCCTCGTTCCATTCCGCGGCTTCGAACACCTGTTGCACCGGCGCTTCGAGGAGGCCGTCGATGCGTTCCTCGCGCAGCAGGCCGTCGAGGGCGCAAGCGATGGGATTTCGTCCGCCCTCGCGGCCGCGTACCACCGGTTGGCTTTCCAGACGCTGGCAGACCAGGTCCGGCGCAGCGTCCGCTCGGTTCGCGGCAATCAGTGGATGTTCCGCATGGGACACCCGCTCGACCAACCGCTGCGCGTGCGTCCCGAACTCCTGGTGCGATCGGCCGATGGGTCCTATCCGATCCTGCGGGAGCAGACCCCGGTGCGCATGGATCTCACGCATTCGGCATGGTCGGACATCTTCTTCCTCGGGATGGATTATCCCGAGGGTGCGAAGGTGCTGAACATCTCCGTCGATCTCGGGGTGCATGGACGGGACGCAGCGCCGCGACCACCCGTGAGCGCGTGGCTGCGGGTGATCGACGAACCGGTGCTCCGGTTGACCTCGGTGGACCTCGGCGCGACCGCGGACATCCACTCGTTGTCGGACGTGTTCGATTTCGCCAAGGATTACCTTGGGTTGTTGAAGGCGGCCGTGATCGCGTCCGGCGTCGTGCCGCCGGGGATCGAGGGTTCGGGACATTCGCTGCAGGACCTGCTGGCGCGGTTGGTGGGGGTGGGTCGGGGCCTGGAGATCGTCTCGTGCGTGAACGACATCCCCAAGGGATCCCGGCTTGCGGTGAGCACGAACCTGCTGGGATCGCTGATCAGCGTGTGCATGCGGGCCACCGGGCAGGCGGCATCGCTGACCGGGGTCTTGGAGGAATCCGAGCGTCGTCTGGTGCTGGCTCGGGCGTTGCTCGGGGAGTGGCTGGGTGGTTCGGGTGGCGGGTGGCAGGATTCCGGGGGCGTGTGGCCCGGGATCAAGCTGATCACTGGCACGGTGGCGGGCGGTGATGATCCGGAGTTCGGGATTTCACGGGGACGGCTGATGCCGACCCACCATGTGTATCGCCGGGATGAGATCCCGGAATCGGCGCGCAAGGCGTTGCAGGATTCCCTCGTCGTCGTGCACGGAGGCATGGCCCAGAACGTCGGGCCGATCCTGGAGATGGTCACCGAGAAGTACCTGCTGCGGTCGGCGGCAGAGTGGG
>Ga0172373_10009513_pt1 | contig 12058 bp, 15 predicted proteins | sample Lak10m_2_FD_114546 | JGI IMG/M metagenome (GOLD analysis project Ga0172373, IMG submission 114546) | Freshwater microbial communities from Kabuno Bay, South-Kivu, Congo - kab_092012_10m | ecosystem: Environmental > Aquatic > Freshwater > Lake | place: Democratic Republic of the Congo... | reverse complement strand
AATATTTGATATTCTATTTCCATCTCTTGCTGTTTTTGTATATCATTGGTAGGCAATGAAGGATATAGCTCAGAGGATGGCTAATATCGTTATTACTACTATGAGTTCTACGAGGGTGAAGGCGAGGAAATTTTTATTTCTCATAAGGAAGTTTTTAAAGTATATTTTGTTTTTATTTTATCGGTTTTTAGGAAATGTAAAGAGTTTTTTATGAGAAATAATAAAAAAATAAATTTTAAAATTTTTTCATCTCAAATTCCGTTTTTTAGAATATATCTTTTATTTTTACTAAAAAATTTTTTAGCCCCTTCTTCGATATATATTTTTCTTTTTTTATTTTGAAAAAAGTAAGATTATTTCTTCAAAAAATAATTTGCAATATTTATTTACTTGGTATGATACTATGGGAAAATCTCTATATAAAATACCATAAAATTAGAATAAAAATATGATAGAAGAACATAACAATCTTACAGAAAAATTCATAAAAAAATGACTCTGGCTTTATGTATTTTCGTATATTATCGCTCCAATAGGATATATAGTAAAAATTATCGTTTCTGGAGAACTTTCTGTTTCAGAAGTATGAATTTTGTATGGTGTTATAAGTCTTATAAGTCTCGTTACAGCCTATAATGATTTATGAATGAGTGAAAGTATTAATCATTTTGTTCCAGAGTATGTAAATCAAAAACGATATGATAAAGTAAAAACGATAATTGTTTATGCTTTTTTAGCTCAAATAGGAACTTGAATTTCTATAGCACTTTTTTTCTTTTTTGGAGCTGATTTTTTGGCAGATCATTATTTTAAATCAGAAACAGCAAAATCAGTAATGCAAATTTTTGCATTCTATTTTCTCTGAATCAATATATTTGAAGTAATTGCAACTTTTTTTATGGCAATACAAAATACCTTTTATAACAAAATAATGGATCTTTGGAGAATGAGTTTTCTTCTTCTTTGTACTATTTTTTTATATTTTCTTAATTTATGAAATATTGTAACTTATAGCTATGCTTGGATAGTATGACTCTATGTAGGTATACTCGTAGCAATATTTCTTTTTTATGTAAAATATTACAAATACTATTTAAAAGCTGAAAAAATTATATGGACAAAAGAAATGTTTTTTCCTATATTCAAGTATGCTCTTCTTGTTTTTTTGTGAGCTCAGGCAGGAACTCTGCTTGGACAAATAGATATGCAAATGATTATTTATATGCTGGGAGCAGAAAGTGCAGGATATTATACAAATTACCTCAGTATTATTTCCATCCCTTTTATGATTATTTGACCTATTTTTGCTCTTTTATTCCCTGTTTTTTCTGAGCTTCATAGTAAAAAAGAGTATGAAAAAATAAACTCTATTAAAACAATATTTAATAAAAATTTTCTTGGTATTGGGCTTGCTTTCAATATATTATTTTTCGTATTTTCTGAAAAAATAGCTCTTATACTTTTTTGAGAAAAATATATTATGTCGTGAATTATTCTGAAATATTCCATCCTTTTTTTGACTTTTAATTATCTCCTCCAAATTAATTTCAATATTATGGCAGGAATAGGAAAAGTAAAAGAAAGAATAAAAATTATTCTCATCGCAATTGTGGTAAATATTATCACAAATTATATCCTTATCAAAACGATGTGAGTTGCAGGATCTTCTCTTGCAACTGGACTTGGTTGGATTCTTATCTGGTTACTTTCAGAAATATATCTTTGAAAAACTTTCAAGTCAAAATTTGATTTTTTCTTCATTACAAAAAATATTCTCTTTCTCACATTTTTTTGATGACTAATCTATTTTTATATCAATCCTCTTTTAATACCATTTTGAAGAATACAAAGTCTTCTTGCTTTATCAATAATAAGTATAATTTATTTTTGTATTTTTATACTTTTTAATTATAAAGAGTTTACTGCATTTATAAAAGAGTTGAATAGTATAAGAAAACGAAAAAGCTAATACTCCATTATAAAAAACTATGAAAAAGAAAATAATAATAACTGGTGGAGCCGGATTTATCGGATCAAATTTTTTAAATAAGTATGTTTTACTCAATAAAGAAATTGATTTTATCAATATTGATGCACTCACTTATGCTTGAAAATTGGAAAATATAAGTGAAGCATTACAAAAATCAGGGAATTATTTCTTTGAAAAAGGTGATATTAGAAATCTTGAAGATATAGAAAAAATTTATAAAAAATATAATCCAACAGATATAATTCACTTTGCAGCAGAAAGTCATGTAGACAATAGTATCGAAAATCCACTTCTTTTCACAGAAACAAATATTCTCGGAACTCAAAATTTACTTGAAGCACATAAAAAATTCTGACTTCACCGATTTCATCATATCTCAACTGATGAAGTATATGGAGATTTACCAAATTGATGATTTTTTACTGAATCCACTCCGATAAATCCTTCTAGTCCTTACAGTGCTTCAAAAGCAGGAAGTGATCTCGTAGTAAAATCGTATGGAAGAACTTTTTGAATTAATTATGTTATCACCAGATGTAGCAATAATTATTGACCCAATCAAGATAGCGAAAAACTTATTCCTCATTTCATAGATTTACTGAAAAATAATAAGCCAGTGGCTCTTTATGGAGAAGGAAAAAATATTAGAGATTGGCTTTATGTAGAAGACCACTGCGATGCTATTTGGGAAGTTTTTGATAAGGCAGAAAATTGAAGTATTTATAATATTGGAGGAAATAATGAATATACAAATCTTGAAATAACAAAACTTATACTCAAAGAAATGAAAAAAGATGAAAGTTTTATACATTTTGTAGAAGATAGAAAAGGGCACGATCTGAGGTATGCTATCGATGCAACAAAAATCAGAAATGAACTCGGTTGGGAACCAAAAATAAGATTTGAAGACGGAATAGTTAGGACAATACAATACTATTTAGGAGAGAAAAGATAAAAGACTAAAGATAAAAAATTTTATAATATTTTTTAATAATTATGGACAATAAATATAATTGATTTGAAGATTTATTATTTTGGGAAAAATCAAAGAATTTAGCAATAAGAATATATTCCCTTTTTAAAATATCTAAAGATTATTGATTCAAAGACCAAATTCAAAGAGCTTCATTATCTATTTCAAATAATATAGCTGAATGATTTGAAAGACAAACAAATAAAGAATTAAGACAATTTTTATTTATAGCAAAATGATCATGCTGAGAAGTAAGAAATATGCTTATAATTTGAAAAGAACTATGATATATTCGAGAATCCGACTTTGTAGAAATTAAAAGTCTAACTATAGAAATATCAAAAATAATATCTTGATATATTAAAAATATTAAATAATTTTTAACTTTAGCCTTTAATCTTTAATCTTTATTCTTTAATCTTTATTCTTTAATCTTTAATCTTTAATCTTTATTCTTTATTCTTTTATCTTTAATCTTTAATCTTTATTCTTTATTCTTTTATCTTTATTCTTTATTCTTTTATCTTTATTCTTTAATCTTTTCTTATGAAATGAATAATCCTCGCTTGATGAAGCGGAACAAGACTCTACCCAATCACCCAAGCAATCAGTAAACAGCTGATGCCTATTTATGATAAACCGATGATTTACTACCCACTTTCCGCCTTGATGCTTGCAGGAATACAAGATATTCTCATCATTACAACCCCAGAAGACCAATATAATTTTAAAAAACTCCTTTGAGATGGAAAAAAGTGGTGAATAAAACTGAGTTACGAGACTCAAGCAAATCCTGATGGTCTGGCACAAGCCTTTATTATAGGAGAAAATTTTATCGGAAGTGATGATGTTTGCTTAATACTTTGAGATAACCTATTTCATGGACAATGATTTTCTCAGCTCTTACAAAAAAGTAAAGACAGAATAACAAAAGAAAAAAAATCAGTCATATTTTGATATGAAGTCAGTAATCCTGAAATATATGGAGTCGTTGAATTTGATGAACATCAAAATGCCATTGCCATAGAAGAAAAACCAAAAAATCCAAAATCAAATTTTGCCGTTGTTGGGCTCTATTTTTATACAAATGATGTTGTAGAAATCGCAAAACAAGTAAAACCAAGTGAAAGAGGAGAACTGGAAATAACTTCAATAAATGAAGAATATCTCAAAAGAGGAAAACTTAAAGTAGAAGTAATGAATAGAGGTTATGCTTGGCTTGATACAGGATCTCATGAAAGTATGCTAGAAGCAAGTAATTTTATAGAAATCATAGAAAAAAGACAAGGATTAAAAATAGGTTGTCCCGAAGAAATAGCCTATCTTAATTGATGGATTAGTGAAAAAAATTTAGAAAATCTTGCAAAACCACTCCTGAAAAGTAATTATTGAAAATATTTAATGAAGATAAAAAATGAAAAATAAAAGTAAAAATATATTTTTACAAAAAGGAATTTTTCCTACCAAATAGATTCCTGTCTTCATAGAAATGACATACCAATTTTTTAATTTTTCTCCCTTTTCCCTTAATCTTTTTCCTTTTTTCTTTAATCTTTTTCCTTTTTTCTTTAATCTTTTTCCTTTTTTCTTTATTCTTTAATCTAAATTTATGTTTAACTTTATCCAAACTCCCCTTAATTGACTTATCATAATAGAACCTCAAGTTTTTTGAGATGAACGAGGTTTTTTTATGGAGACTTATAATGAAAAAAAATTTAAAGAAAATGGAATACAAGTAGATTTTGTTCAAGATAATCATAGTAAATCAAAAGCATGAGTTTTGAGAGGGCTTCATTTTCAAACAAAAAATACTCAAAGTAAGCTGGTCAGAGTTATTGCTGGAAGTGTCTATGATGTAGCTTTAGATTTGAGAAAATCTTCTTCCACATATGGAAAATGGTACGGAATAATTCTTTCAGCAGAAAATAAAAAACAATTATTTGTTCCTGCATGATTTGCACATTGATTTCTCACTTTAACAGATGATACAGAATTTGTATACAAATGTGACAATTTTTATAATCCCTCTGCAGAAAACTGAATTATCTGGAATGATAAAGAACTTGATATAAATTGGTGAATTTTTTATGATATAGAAAAATTTATTATTTCAGAAAAAGATAAAAAAAATATGCTTTTTAATGATTTTAAGATAATTAATCCTTTCTAAAAATTTGTAAAAAATTAAAAGTAATTATAATAAAATTAGCTTAGTCTACTAACTATAAAAATATGGCTACAATTTTATCAAAAAAAGATTTCAAAATAATATGAAAAAGTATTAAAAATCCTGAAAAAATTATCATTGAATTAGATCAAAGAACACTTGATGGACTTGTTTGAATTAAAAAAAGAGTAGTAAAAAATAAACTTGTTTCTTCTTGGTTAAATGATGAAAGTGAATGAATATTAAAATCCAAAAAAGAAATAAATAGCTTTTTAACTCGTTTATAAAATGTATAATTTAATATTTAAATCAAATTTCAAAAAATCATTACAAAAAATAAAAAAATGAAATTCAAATATTTTTTCTAAAATTTGAAATATTTTAGAAAGATTATATGATTGACCACCGTTTGAAGAAATATACAATGTTCATAATCTCACATGAGATTTTTTGTGATTTTCATCAATAAATATTACTGGAGATTACAGAATAATTTTTAGCATAAATAAAGAGTCAAAAGAAATTATTCTTTATCATATTGGAAATCATAGCGAATTATATAAATAAAAAAATGAAAAAAATACTATTAACTTGAGCAAACGGAATGCTTGCCTTTGATTTTCAAAAATATTTTTCTCAAGAATTTGAAATATTTTCATATGACAAAAAAAATCTTGATATAATAATTTTGGAAAATATAGAAAAAATTGTGGTAGAAATAAAACCTGATATTATTCTCAATTGTGCTGCTTATACGGCTGTCGATAATGCAGAAGATATTTGAGCAAAGCTCAATTATGATATCAATACTCTATGAGTCTATAATCTCGCTAAAATAAGTAAAAAATATTCCATTGATTTTATAACTTTCTCGACAGATTATGTTTTTGATGGAATGGAAGAAAACGGCTATAGTGAAAACGATAATTATAATCCTATAAATAGTTACTGAATGGCAAAATATTTATGAGAAGTCATTGCAAAAAAAGAAAATGAAGATACTATCATCATAAGAACAAGTTGGCTTTATGGCTGAGGAAGTCAGTTTAAAAATTTTGTAAATACAATGTTACAATTATCAGAAACAAAAAAAGAATTAAAAATAATTAATGACCAATTTGGAAATCCTACAAATGCAAAAGATTTAACCAAAGCAATCTCACAAGTTATAGAAAATATTGAAAAACAGAGAGGAAAAATCCTTCATTTTTCAAATGAAACAGAAAATAATGGTATTACTTGGTTTGATTTTGCTAAAGAAATATTTACAATAAAAGAAAAAAAAATAATTCTCGTTCCCTGCTCGACGAGTGAATATCCAACAAAAGCAAAAAGACCAGCTTTTAGTAAATTGATGAATAATAGTGATATAAAGCTAAGAAATCGGAAAGAAGGACTGAGAGATTATTTAGATAATTTATAAAAAATGGAAAGTATAAAGGATTTACAACATGTAGGACTAAAAAAATGATATCATTACAAATGAATCCCTATATATGCCGCTGAATTATTACATGAATCAGTTTTTGATTATATTGATAAAAATATCAATTTACCTAGAACTAAAAATATATTAATTTTATGATCTTGATGATGAGCTTTTGACCAAAGGTTGCTAGATGAATGATTTTTAAATATTACTTCTATTGACTATATATCTGAAGATTATAAAGTAAATTGAACTAAATTTATAGAATTTAATTTAAATAAAGATTTTGATGTATTATGAAAATTTGATTTAATTATAGCTTTAGAAATTATTGAACATTTAGAAAATTCCTTCCATTTTATAAGAAATATAAAAAAAATATTAAATGAAAAATGAAATTTACTATTATCTAGTCCAAATATAAGTAGTAAATTTGTAAGATTAAATTTTTTTTTAACCTGAAAACTATGGTATTTTCAAGAAAAAGATTTATTATGAACATGACATATAAGTCCTTTATTAGAACATATCTTAATATATAATTTATCATTAAATAATCTTTATATTAAAGACATTTTTACTAATCAACTTTTGGATCCAAAAATGAAAGATATTTTTTCATTTAGATCATTTATTTGATATTTTTTTTATAAAATAATTTATTTTTTCATAAAATGAAATAATAATCAAATAAATATATACAATATAAAACATAAATAAAGTGAAAAATATAGTATTGATTACAGATAGTTTATATGCTTGATGATCTAATAAAGTTTGTTCTGAACTCGAAAATTTATTTTTTATTGAAGGGTATAAAACCTTAACTATTTCATTAGATGTAAAAGATAATAATATTTATAAAATTTTAGGAAAAATAGAAAATGTGTGATGATTTTGAAATAAACCTTTTCCATTTAGGAGTTATTTGATAATTATAAAAAATATTTATAAAACAATACAAATTTTGAAAAAAAATACCCCTAATGTAATTATAAGTCATAGTTCTAGATCAAATTTAATAAATTTAATTACCAAATATTTTATTAGTAGTAAAAGGATTTTAGTCCACCACGAAGATACAAAAAATTTTATTCAATCCCAATCATTTTTTAACTGATTATCTATAAATATCATTAATAAATGAGTTTTTTTTCTCAAAAGTAAAAATGAAATTTTCGTAACGGTATCAGAAATTACAAAAAAATGATTAAAAGAAATTTTTGAAATTGAGGGAAATATATTAGTAATACATAATTGAGTAAATTTTGAAAATATAAAAAAACTTAGTAAAGAAAAAATAGATATTGATTTTCCTTTTATTATAAATGTATGAACTTTATGTGGTATAAAAAATCAAGAACTTCTTATAAAATCTTTCCACAAAATACATACTCTCGTCAAAGAACATTTATTATTAGTATGAGATTGACCAGATTTAAAAAATTTAAAAACCTTGGTAAATAATCTTTGAATAAGGGATAAAGTCCACTTTATATGATTCCAGTCAAATCCATATAAATTTATTTCAAAATCTTCACTGTTTGTTTTTACATCAAAAACAGAATCATTTTGACTCGTTCTATTAGAATCAATGTATCTATGAATTCCTTGTATAACAACTAAAAATTGAGGAGTTTTAGAGATAATTTGAAAAAGTAAATGAGCACTAATATTAGAAAATTTTGATGAAGATTCTTTATCCAAATACATTATTGATATGATTAATAATAAAAAAATGGCTCAATTTTATATTGAAAATTGATATAAAAGAGCTCTTGATTTTTGAATTGATAAACAATTTTATAAATATTTAAAAATTATCTAATTCCTCATCAAATAGAATATGTCGAAAATCTCAATAATAACAACAACTTATAAACATGGAAATTTTATAGCTAAAACTATAGAAAGTATCTTGTCCCAAACTTTTACAGATTGGGAACTTTTGATATGAGATGATTCTCCAGATAAAAAAACTTGGAATATAATACAAAAATATGTAAATAAATATCCTGATAAAATAAAGGCTTGGCATCATATAAAAAATAAATGAATTGTTGATAATATGAAATTTTTACTTAAAAAAGTTGATAAAAATAGTAAATATATTGCTTTTTTAGAGTGAGATGATTTATTTACACAAGATAATTTAGAAGAAAAATTAAAGATTTTTCAAAAATATAGTGAAGTTTGATTGGTTTATAATAATCTTGATTTTATTGATGAAAAATGAAATATATTTTATAAAAATTTTCTAAAAAAAGCCCCTTTTTATCTTAGAAATAAAAAATTATCTAAAGAAGAGTTTATAAAATATGAAACATTTTATGGCTCATATTCAACACTAATGATAAAAAAAGCTATTTTAGAAAAAGAAAAAATAATCAATTCTATCAGCGATAAGCTCTATTCTGTTTCAGATTGGGATTTATTTTTTAGAATATCTACAAAATATAATTGCTATGGAATAGAGAAGTCTCTTACTCTTTACAGAAGACATAGTAGTAGTATTTCAAGAAATAATTTAAAACTCTTTAATGATTTAGAAATTCAAATAAACAAATACCTAAGAAATTGATTTATAGATAAAAATTTATTTAATTTTAAAATGTCGTTCATTTGTTTATTAAAATCAGTTTCTTATGTAGAAAATAATCAAAAAATAAATAGTTTTATAGAATTAAAAAAATCTTTTAAATATAATTTATTCTCATTCTCACTCTATAAATGAGCTATTATATTTTTCCTAATAATGCCTCATTTTATAGATAAAATAATTCTTAAAAAAATAATAAAAAGATGATAAATAAGATCTTTTAATTTACACCAAATTTTTCCATTAATTCATTATTTTCATCAAATTTTTTAAATCAATCTCATATAATTTTATAAGGCAATCTATCAAAAAATTTAAAAAAATTTGGGAATAAAATTGCTATTTTTATTCTAATTATAAAATATCGGAAAACTTCATATCAAAAGGCAAGAAAAGCATAAAAAGTCATTCCATGTACATCAAATAATCTCTTAATATTTCTTATGTTTAATTTAAACCAACTATAAGTCAAGTTATTGAAATGATCTTTTATTAAGTGAAAAGTAAGGGATTCTTTGATGTTAAAAATTAAATTTTTTCATTTACAAAGAATGAATTTCTGAAAATAAGCATCAGCAAAATATAAAATATTTTCGTCATATTTGTAATTTCATTTTCTAAATAAAAGTGATGAGTGAATCGTATAATTATTTTTTTCTTTGAGACAATACAAAAAATATTTTTTATCACTTTCATAATACATTACTGTTTGTGTTCCACATCAAATAAATTCTTGATTATTCTCTAAAAATTCTACTTGTTTTTCTAGCTTATTTTTAGCCCACAAATCATCATGATCAAGTATTGCAATATAGTCTCAAGAAGCCTTTTCAAGCAAATAATTTAAACCTCCATAAGGTCACAGATTTTTATGTAATTCAAATAATTTTAGCCTACTATCATTAAAAGTTTTTATGTTTTTTACTGTATTATCTGATGAATTATTATCAAGAATAAGCAACTCAAAACTACCATAAGTTTGTTGTAAAACTGATTTTATAGTATTCAAAATATAATATCAAGAATTATATGCACAGATGAGAACTGAAACTTTCATAATTTTTTATTTTTTTATTTAAAAAATTTATTCCATATAAATTTAAGTGCAATATTTATAGCATTGCTCGATTTTTGTCATTTTGCTATTGAATAATCGGTATACAAAATATGAACGGGAACTTCTAAAAAATTTATTTTCTTCGTTGCAATAATATCAATTAATTCTGAAGCATAGCCCATTCCATCAATACTGAGATGAATATTATCCAGCACTTCCTTACGAAATACACGATAGCCATTATGAGCATCAGTAAGCTTTATATGGCTCAAAAAAAATGTAAAAATAATGGCAAGTTTGAGAATTATTTTTCTTATAAGTGGAATATTAATTGTTGTTTTATTAATAAATCGAGATCAAAAAACTGCTTGTATATCCTGTCTTTTTCTCAAAATATCTAAAAAATTATTAATATCCGCTATATTATGCTGTCCATCAGCATCAAATGAACAAATATATTCCACTTCTCAAAATCTTCTTCCATATTCAAAACCCGTTTCAAGTGCTGCTCCAGCTCCTCTATTTTTGAAATGTTTCATATAAATAAGTGGAGCTGAAGTATTTTTTTCTTGTATTTTTTTTATAATATGTTCCGTATCATCACAAGAACCATCATCCACAATAATTATATTTGAATATCAAGCCTGTATAATAGTTTCTACCGTATTTCAAATAACCGGTCCTTCATTATAAGCTCTTACAAGAAAAAGTATTTCTCATCTTAAATATTTTTTTCCTGAATTTTCTATTGCTATTTCTCTCACAATTTTTGTTAAATCACTTCTGTTTTCTTCTGTTTTACGGAGAAGAAGAAGAAAAAAATATATCAAGAAAATAATAGAAGAATAAACCAATAAATCAGCTCCTCTTTGTAATCAAAAAAGTCGTCCAAATGAATTGAGAACATTAGGAAAAAAAGTAAAAACAAGAAGCCCAGAACCTATTCCTAAAAAAATAAGAAAATGAAGGGCATTGAATTTTTGCCTACGAGCTATATCAAGCCCCAATATAAAGATAATAACTCAAGAAACAGTGAAAAATAATTCAAGAAGATTCATAAGAAAAATATTATTTTATAAATCAAAAGCAATTTTTAGCTTTTCATTAAAAAGATCCCTATATAACAAATCCAATTTTCATACATTTGAGATTATTCTCTCTTTATCTATCGTTCTTATTTGTAGGAAATCAATTCGGGAAACGGAATTTAATCAATTTTGAATTGAATTATTCACAATTAATGTATGAGGATAATCTTTTATAACAGAAGAAATAATTGCAACAACATAAGTTCTTGAAAAATTATTTGCCAAATCATTTTGAATAATTATACACGGTCTTATTCAAGATTCGCTTCATTTTACAGGATTTAAGTCAACCAAGATAATATCATATTTTTTCATAGACTTAAATATTTCCTAAATAAGCTGTATTTTTTTGCATTTCATTCAAATAGTCTTCATCTTTTCCCATTTGAGAATAAGCTTCTTCTAATTGCTGATTTTTATTGTTTTGGATATAATTACGAATAATATTTTCAAGAAATTTTCTTTTTGTAATTTTATTTCTTTTCGCCTCACTATCAATAAAATCATAAAAAAATGAATCTATATTTGTCATCAATTTTGTTGTCATACCATGAAAATTAAATAGATAAACATATATGTGATTATATATATTTAGTTTTTAAGTCAAAAATTTTTAAAAATCTCAATATTCATCTTTATTCTTTATTCTTTATTCTTTATTCTTTATTCTTTATTCTTTATTCTTTATTCTTTATTCTTTATTCTTTATTCTTTATTCTTTATTCTTTATTCTTTATTCTTTATTCTTTATTCTT
>Ga0172373_10009511_pt1 | contig 12060 bp, 11 predicted proteins | sample Lak10m_2_FD_114546 | JGI IMG/M metagenome (GOLD analysis project Ga0172373, IMG submission 114546) | Freshwater microbial communities from Kabuno Bay, South-Kivu, Congo - kab_092012_10m | ecosystem: Environmental > Aquatic > Freshwater > Lake | place: Democratic Republic of the Congo... | reverse complement strand
TCGGCTACCGATTTGGTGTATGCGTCACTCCGCGCTTTTGCGCTTAGCATCGTGGTGATGTCTATCTTAGAGATCATGGCACGAAGTTTCTATGCCGACAAAGACACACTCACCCCCCTTTGGGCAGCGTTAGTGGGCGCGGCGGTGAACTTCGTCCTAGCCATCTACCTAAGTGGATTCCAGCTACAAATTGACTGGTTGGCTTTGCGCTTCACCCTTAGCCCACACCCTACCCCATTGGTCAATCTCGGAGTAGCCGGTTTGGGGTTGGCACTTTCTCTAGGCATCCTGTTGGAGATCACCCTGTTGATTTTGATTTTGCGTCGTCGTTGGCAATGGTCAGTTTGGAACGAGCTAGGCTCCACGTTCGTTCGGGTGATGCTCGCCAGCGTGTTGATGGGCGCGGTCGTGTGGTTGGTCAACCTAGTGTGGGAACAGATGGGCTTGGCAAATCAGGGGCGGTTACTGACCCTCGTTCAAATCAGTGTGTTGGGAGTGGTTGGGGTCTTAAGTTATGTGCTGTGGTCATGGATCTTTCGCATCCGAGAAATTTTTGACTTTATGAGAATGCTCCTGCAACAGCAGGGTCAAGGAATGAAGAATGTCAATTGAGATTCACTCACAAGCATTAGGCTTGGCTTCCACCAACACCTATCTGATAGGGGATACCCATCTCAAGGAAGCCATTTTAATTGACCCAGTAGATGATGCCCCTGCACTAATTGCATGGGCTTCGCAACTGGGATGGACAATTCGCATGATCCTTGCCACCCATGCCCATTTCGATCATGTGCTCGCCAGCGCAGCTCTCCAACAGCAAACGCAAGCTCCCTTTTACATTCACCAAGAAGCCGTACCCATGCTTCAGAACCTACCTCAAACAGGCTTGCGCTTCGGCAATGAGCTATTTCCTGCCGCTGCTGTGCCGAATGGTTATCTTGTGGATGAGCAACTCGTCTCTTTGGGGAAGATTCAACTCACCTGCTTGTATACACCCGGTCATGCGCCAGGTCATATCGCCTTCTTTCTTCCGAGCGAACAAGTTGTTTTTAGCGGTGACACACTCTTTGCTGGCAGCATTGGGCGCACTGACTTGCCTGGCTCTCACTTGCCCACATTACTCCATAGCATTCGGACACGCCTGTTAACCTTGAATGATGAGGTTAACGTCTTTGCGGGACATTTAGAAGCTACCACCATTGGGCACGAACGACGACACAACCCCTTTCTGTTAGGGATGCGCTAAATGCGTGTCTTGCTGATCTTCATCGATGGAATCGGCATAGGGGAGGATGACCCCCAAGTTAACCCATTCAGCGTGGCGCATTTGCCCACTCTCACGCGGTTGACCAACGGGCAACGCTGGGTGAAAGGGATAGGGCGCGTACAAACACCCCTTGCAACCTTCATCCCGACCGATCCACGCATGGGCGTTGACGGACTACCCCAAAGTGCCAGCGGACAAGCCAGCATCATCACTGGGCGCAACATTCCCGCGCTCATTGGTGAACACTACGGACCTCGCCCTAACCCGACCATTCAAGCTCTCATTCGTGAGGGAACCCTCTTTGAGGCAGTGTGCCAAGCCAACAAAACCAGTGCCCTCATCGCCGCCTATCCCGAGCATCTTAAGGAGGAGATCGAGCGTGGTAAACGGTTGCCTGCGTCCTATCAACAGGCAATCTTGCAACAAGGCATCCCCTTGTTTGGACTGGATGATCTACTCGCTGGGCGCGCCATGAGTGAAGACTGGACGAATCAGGCTTGGCGTGATTTTCTAGGACATCCTGAAGTGCCTTTAATTTCTGCTCATGAAGCAGGCAGAAAATTAGTGCGAGTTGCGCGCCAATATGACTTCGCGTTCATGTCGCATTGGATGACAGATTATGTTGGGCATCGCGGCTCGTTAGAGGACGCGGTGCAATTATTAGAAAAACTGGATGGCGTGTTCAGCGGGATTTTGGATGAGTGGCATCCCGATGAAGGGATCATTTTGTTAACCAGCGATCACGGCAATATGGAAGCAATTGGCGACCGTCGTCACACTGCCAATGATGTTCCAACATTGATTTTAGGATCACACAAAGATAGTATTGCGTCTTCAATTCACACTCTGGCAGATATTGCACCCAAATTGAAGGAGCTTTTGCTGAATTAAGTGCCTAACACTTGACGGACTTTTAAGCCAATCCTAAAATAGCGGACTACTAACTGACCAAGTAACCGGCGACTCTTATGTTTCAAAACCTAAGCCAACGACTACAAGCTACCTTTGATAATCTTGGGCGTAATGGGCGCGTAACCGAAAACGATGTCAAGCAGGCAATGCGCGATGTGCGCCTCGCTCTGCTAGAGGCAGATGTCTCGCTTTCTGTTGTGAAGGATTTCGTCAAGCGCGTGAGTGATCGCGCGGTTGGGTTAGAGTTATCCAAGAGCCTACAGCCCGGTCAGATGGTGTTGAAGGTGGTACATGAAGAGTTGCGCACCACACTTGGAGAGCCAGGTCGCTTGAATTTTGCAGGGAGCCAAAAGCCCCACGTCATCATGTTGGTTGGTTTGCAAGGTTCTGGTAAAACCACAACAGCTGGAAAGTTAGCGGTTCATCTTCGTCGAGAGGGGCGCAAGCCCTTTCTAATCGCCTGTGACACCTATCGCCCCGCGGCAGTAGATCAACTCATCAGCCTTGCCAAGCAGATCGACGTTCCGTATTACGATGAAGGGGTACGGAGTAAGCCAGAGGACATTGCTCAACGTGGCGTTAAAGCGGCATTGAGTGCGGGTGCAACCGTGGCAATCGTCGATACAGCAGGTCGTCTACAGATTGATGAAAACTTGATGGGCGAGCTAGTCGAAATCAAAACACGCCTACAGCCCGCTGAAATCTTGTTAGTGGCAGATGCTATGACAGGGCAAGAAGCAGTCAATATCGCCAGTGGCTTCAACGAGCGTGTGGGCATCAGTGGCTTGATCCTCACCAAGGTGGATGGGGATGCACGTGGAGGAGCTGCCCTTTCGATGCGCGCCGTGACCCAAGTCCCCATTAAGTTTTTGGGTATCGGTGAAAAGCTAGACGGCTTTGAGGTCTTCCATCCCGAACGCTTGGTTGATCGCATCTTGGGGATGGGCGATGTGATGACGCTCATCGAAAAGGCCGAAGCGGTCTATGAACAAGAAGAAGCCGAAAAACTTGCGCAACGCATGTTGCAAAATGAGTTCACCCTTCAGGACTACCTTGAGCAGCTTCAAAAAATTCGTAACATGGGATCAATTACCCAACTTTTGGGTATGATACCGGGCATGAGCAAACTGCAATCGCAGATTGATCCGCTCGAAGCAGAAAAGCGATTGAAAAAAACCGAAGCGATTATCCAGTCCATGACCCTACGCGAGCGCAGCAATCCAAAACTTTTGGATGCCAGTCGTAAACGGCGCATCGCTAAAGGGAGTGGCACACAAGTTCGTGACATCAATGAACTCATCCAACAGTACCGCTCCATGAAAGACATGATGAAAAACCTGCGCCGTGGGAATCTCCCCAACTTACCGGGCTTAGGCGGGTTGAAGGGGCGTGCTGGGCGTGGACGCGGTGGTTTCGGTAACTAGAAGGTAATACAAATAACTTAACAAACCCCAACCTAACTAGCCAATGTAGGTTGTTGTGGTCTAAAGGAGCAAAACAATGGTTCGTATTCGTTTTCGTCGTGTTGGATTAAAGGGTCAACCCAGCTATCGCATCGTGGTTATAGATGGGCGCAAATCTCGCAATGGTGGTTTTCTTGAGATCATAGGGCATCACAACCCACGCACTCAACCTGAGGTGAATGTCGTCAAAGAAGATCGCGCATTGTATTGGTTGAGCGTGGGCGCACAACCTTCTGACGGGGTGCGCCGCATTTTGGAAAAGAACGGGACAATGGAGCGTCTCAAGCGTTTTCATCAGGGTGAACCCATGGCAAATTTGCTAGCAGAAGTCATGGCGCAAGCACCTGCTGACCCCGTTTCGTTCAACCTCAAAACATCTTATCCTGCTCCGTCTGCTGGCGAGTCTCACATTAAGGCACGTGAAGCCGCACGCTCTAAGGAATAGTTGCTCATGGGTCGCCAACGGGCGCGAGTACCAAATACACGTCGTCAAGAAGCACTGGTGAAGTATATCGCCCAAAAGTTGGTCGATCAACCAGACGCAGTGCAAGTTAGCCGACGGGTCGAGCGCCATACCGTCATTGTAGAGTTACGGGTTGCCCCAGAGGACATTGGACGAGTAATCGGCAAAAACGGGCGGGTTGCGGAAGCCATGCGCAAGTTGATGTCCACTTATTCTCAACGTGAAGAAAATGTCATCCTAAAGATTTTGTAGTCGTGATGTCGCAGCTCTCCCCCAAATACCTTATCATCGGAACAATCACCCGCCCACACGGTATTAGGGGAGAGTTGCGCATTCAGCTTCACACCGACTATCCCGCGCGCGTCAATTCTTTGAAGTCGGTCTATCTAGGGCGTGGCATTACCGATACGAAAATTCGCCCATTTGCTGTGCAAAGCATGCGCTTGCATCAGGGGGCAGGATTACTCACCCTTAAGGAAATCACCGACCGCTCCCAAGCGGAGCTTTTACGCGACTTTTACGTGATGGTTGCCATTGAAGATGCGGTTCCGTTAGAGGAAGATGAGTTCTACCTGTTTGAGGTCATTGGCATGGACGTTCAACTAGAAGACGGGACATCACTCGGAAGCATCACCGAAGTGATCGAAACCGGGGCAAATGATGTTTACGTCATCCAAGGAATAGAGCAAACCGAACTTCTATTCCCTGCCACCGCAGAAAACACGATCGACTATGATTTTGAGAAGCGCGTGCTAATCGTGCGTCTACCAGATGGATTGGTATGACTAGCCACCCGTCCTTAACAATGCAGTCTTGTGGTGATGATGCCCATCCGTGGGTTGAGCAGAATTAGGATATAGACTTGTCAGAGTTAGCTTATTGGTTGGGTTTTAGCCTCATCCACGATGTTGGGACAAAGAAGATTAAACAGTTGCAGGATCACTTTGGTAGCCTACAATCTGCGTGGAACGCCCCCGTTCAAGAGCTACGCGAACTCGGTTGGTCATATCAAGCCATTCAGGACATGCAAAACGAAAGAAGCAAGTTAAACCTTGAACATGAACTAAGGCGTGTTGAGCTTGTAAAAGCATTTCTGCTCTGCCTAGCAGATTCTAACTACCCACCTTCATTGCGCGTCATTGATTCCCCACCCGCCATCCTGTACGTGCGCGGGACACTGCACGACCAAGATAGCCGAGCAATTTGCGTTGTTGGAACGCGCAAGGCAACCTCGTATGGGCGCGAGATCGCCTATCGGTTCAGTCATGACCTGGCACAACTTGGTTACACCATCATTGGGGGGCTTTCAGACGGGATTGAAGCAGCAGCGCATCGTGGAGCACTTGATGCAGGCGGGCGCACGATTGCTGTGCTTCCGTCAGGAATAAACCACGTATATCCGTATGGCAATGAAACAAAACAACTTGCTCACAGGATCATTGAGCACGGATGTGTCTTGAGTGAGTTTCGTATTGGGGCGCACCCACAACCTTCTAGCTTCACGAGGCGCAACCGCTTGATGAGTGGCATGGCTAAGGGAGTTTTGGTGGTGGAAGCTGGCGAAACAAGTGGTGCGCTCAACACTGCTAGCCATGCCATCGAGCAAGGGCGCGAGGTGTTTGCCATCCCCCACAATATCCTCCACAAAGACGGGATTGGATGCAATAAACTGATTCAAGATGGGGCAAAACTGGTACGCGGGATCGAGGATATTATCGATGAGATTCCAAGTCACTCCCCCAATGCTCTTCTCTTTGCACCTTCTCCTAGCGATTCGCTTGACATGGACTTATCCGAAACTGAACAACAGATTCTCGACTTGCTGGGAGCAAATCCCATTCATGTGGATGATCTTGCACGCTCATCACAGCTACCCATTTCTGACGTGATGAGTACCCTCACGATTTTAGAGTTGAACGGCTTAGCACAGTCAGTGGGCAATATGTTGTACGTTGCCTATCCAACATATTTGTAATAGAAGGTGATCTTACATTGATACAAGGAACTACAATGAACAACTTTTATGCAATGATTTTGGCAGGTGGCGGGGGAACACGCTTGTGGCCCCTCAGTCGTCGCAACCGTCCCAAGCAGATGCTCCCTCTTGTCGAGGAAAAATCAATGTTCAAGATGAGTGTGGATCGACTGGCTCCGCTTTTTCCCCCAGAAAATATCTATGTTGTCACCAGTGAGAAATACGCTAAAGAACTACAAGAAGATGCGCCGTCCATCCCGCTGGAAAACTTCATCATCGAACCCTCTGGAAAAGATAGCGGTCCCGCCGCTGCATTGGGGATCGTGGTCATTCAGCGACGCAACCCCAACGCCACCATTGCCATTCTGACGGCGGATCATCACATTGCCCATGCTGAAAAGTTTCACAACGTTTTGCGGGCTAGCCAGCAAATCACCCAAGATACCGACACCATTGTAACGCTGGGGATCACCCCTTCTCACCCTTCTACCGCCTTCGGTTATATTCAACGTGGCAGAAAACTGGGCATCGCTAAGGAATTCAGCTACTTCGCCTCGCTAGGGTTCACTGAAAAGCCCGATGTTGAGCGGGCACAGGAGTTCATCTTCTCCGGTGATTATAGTTGGAATTCGGGCATGTTCGTTTGGAAAGGATCGCATGCCTTGGAAGAGTTTCGCCTCCATCAACCCGCCATGCATTCCCTGCTAATGAGATTGTCGGACAGTGTGGACACCCCCCAGTTTGAAGCCACTCTAGCGCAAATATGGGAAGAAATACCCAAGATTTCACTGGACTATGCCGTCATGGAACATGCCAAGAATATGGTGGTCATTCCCATTGATATTGGTTGGAGCGATGTGGGAAGCTGGGGAACGCTTTTTGAAATCTTGAACTCAGATGACAACGGAAACATCACGCTTGGGGAAGAATCGAAACACATCATGATTGATTCTGCGGGGGCACTCATCCTGAGTAAACGCTTGGTGGCGATGATTGGGGTGAAAGATTTGGTGGTGGTGGATACGGATGATGCCTTATTGATCTGTCACCGTGACCGCACACAAGAGGTAAAAACCATCGTTAACCGCCTAAAAGACCTTTCACAAGATGATTATCTATAAATATCTGTAATTAACCGTAGTCAAATGGGGTAATCTTTGCGTAAAGTGTAATAGATGGGGGGTTAGTCTCATCGTTTATCTGAGCAGAATGCCTAAACATGGGGAAATTATCCGTGTACAGGCGTCATCATTCCGTTATGATGCCCGTCAGGCGGCAATAGAACTGCTCCACACAACATTGAATTACGGTTAACATAAGTGATTGGCGAACGAAAAGATGCAGGCTTATTGCCTAAAATGTAAAGCGCACCGCGAGATGTCTGAAGCAGTAGCAACCTTTACCCGAACCGGGCAGGCTACTACCAAGGGGGTTTGCTCCGTTTGTGGCACAACCATGTATAAAATGGGAGAAACCATTGACCATGCCAACCTAGAGAAGCCAGAGAAAGCCAGTCCTGCTACCAAACCCAAAGCCAAAAAAGGAAAAAGTAACACGCCTGCGAAATCCAGCAAGGCTACCCCAAAGAAATCGAGTGGGAAGTCTGTTGGCAAGCTCGTGATTGTAGAGTCGCCGGCCAAGGCACGAAGCATCGAGCGGTATCTTGGCAAAGGCTACACCGTAAGAGCGTCTAAAGGTCATGTGCGTGACCTGCTAAAATCTCGTATGTCGGTTGACGTCAACAATGATTATGAACCGGAATATCGCGTCCTAAACGATAAACGTACCATCGTCAACGAGCTGAAGACCCACGCTCTCCACGCTGAAGAAATCTACCTTGCAACCGACCCAGACCGTGAGGGCGAGGCAATTGCGTGGCATTTGATGAAGGCAACTGAGATGGACGACGCACGCACCAAGCGCGTGGTTTTTCATGAAATTACACCCAAAGCGGTACAAGAAGCGTTTGAACACCCGCGCACAATCAACATGGATTTGGTGAATGCGCAGCAAGCGCGGCGTGTTTTAGATCGATTGGTGGGGTATCAGCTCAGTCCCCTTCTATGGAAAAAAGTGCGCAATTATCTTTCAGCAGGGCGTGTGCAAAGCATTGCCGTGCGCTTGATAGTTGACCGAGAGCGCGCGATCAACCAATTTGTTCCACAAGAATTTTGGTCTATTCATGCGCGTCTTCACGCCCCCAGTGATGCCTCAAAAAAGGGGTTGTTCACTGCCAATCTGATCAAAGTCAATCAGCAAGATTTCGTCTGTGGGACAGAGGCGGAAGCCCGCGCCCATGTGGAGGCATTACAGCACCGTACCTTTCAGGTGAGCGAGGTTAAGCGGGGAACGCGCAAGCGCAAGCCCTCTGCGCCCTTCACGACCAGCACCCTTCAGCAAGAGGGATCGCGTCGGTTAAACTTCAATACCAACCGCACGATGCAAATTGCCCAACGTCTATACGAAGGGATAGAACTGGGCGCAGAAGGACCGGTCGGGTTAATCACCTATATGAGAACCGATAGCGTCAATGTCGCTGAGGAGGCACAAGCAGAAACACGCGCGTTCGTTTTGCAGCAGTATGGGCAAGAGTACCTACCTGAGAAGCCACCTAAGTACAAAACCAATGCGAAGTCTGCACAAGAAGCGCATGAGGCAATCCGCCCGACCAGTATCACGCGCACTCCCGAAGAAGTTCGCGCTTATCTCAGTGCCGAAGAATTAAAATTATACACCCTCATTTGGCAACGCTTCGCCGCCAGCCAAATGGCTGATGCGATCTACAACACCTTGCGCGTGGACATTCAAGCGATGTCAAATCAGCCTAATGGACAAGCATCCGTTGAGTATTTATTCCGCATCACCGGTAGTACGTTGGCATTCAAGGGTTTCACCATCATTTATGAGGAGACAGTTGACGAAGACAACCGCGAGGAGAGCGATGTCGGATTGTTGATCCCCGCCTTGAATGAGGGGGATAAACCAAAATTAGTGGCAATTCTACCTGAACAACACTTCACCCAACCCCCTCCTCGCTATACCGAAGCATCGTTGGTGCAAACCTTGGAAGAATTGGGAATTGGTCGTCCTAGCACCTATGCCCCTACCGTCAAGGTGATTGAGCAAGAGCGTGGGTATGTCACCAAAGACGGAAAGCGACTTGTGCCCACTGAAATTGGGACAACTGTAACGGATCTATTGGTGCATTATTTCCCCAATGTCATGGACTATTCGTTCACGGCACGCATGGAAGATCGTTTGGATGAGATCGCAGATGGGGAGACAAAGTGGGTGCCCATGATTGATGACTTCTATCGCCCATTTGCAGAACGATTAGAGCAAGCCACGCAAGACATGCCAGAACTTAAGCAAGCCGAGCAAATCGGGCGGGCTTGCCCTGCATGCGAAGATGGGCAACTGATCGTCAAGCACGGTCGCTTTGGCAAGTTTATCGGTTGTAGCAACCATCCTGAATGCACCCACACCGAAACCTATGTTGAATTAGTTGGAATTTCCTGCCCAACTTGTGGGCAAACCAACGGAGGCGAAATTTCAATTTTGAAAACCAAGCGAGGCAAAGTGTTCTATGGTTGCACTCGATACCCCGACTGTAGTTACAAGAGTTGGAAACTCCCGGCAAACCATGAGAAAATGATCGCAAAACCAACAAAATGACCTAATCCTCACTAAATTTTTTGCGCCTACCTGTATTTTTTGTACAATATAGGTAGGTTGGAATGGTTTCAGGGTCATCTTTAGTTTATGACTGTTCACATGAAAGGACATCGCGGTTATGTCAATCATAAAGGATTCAACAGTAAAAATTGTTGCAGGCTACTTTCCTAAAATTACAACGCTTGCGCTTGTGGTCCTATCTTTCGCGATGGGCTTGGTATGGGCATATGTGATCTCGCCGACCACCTTCGTCGATGGAGACCCCGTTCAACTGGAACAGGCATGGCAGGATGAATGGGTGCGCGGGCTAGAAGCACGCTACGTGAATCGTAACGCGCAGATTGACGAATACATCTTAGACTTATTAGAAAAAGTGGACAACCCGGAAGAAATCATTTTACGAAATGGGCTAAACACCGACCCGCAATTTGTTGAGCTGGTTCAACAGGCACAGGGCAACGCTGGCACTGCGCCCGACCGCCCAACCATCACCAGCAATTATGTGATACCGTTTTTGGTCACGCTTGGTTTCGGGCTAATCTTCGCTGTCTTAAAGGCGTTAGGGTCATTTTTGATTGTGCTGCTGACCACCAATCGCAACAAGAGCGTGGGTGACGCAGAAGCACCAAGTCCTTCTCAACCAATCAAGGGGGAGGAAAAACGTGCAACCGAGGTCACGACCGCTACCGCTCCAGTTCCAGCACCGGTAACGCGCAGCATGTTTGGCACAAGGAACCCTCCGCTCGTGAGCACTGAAATTGCCCCCTCTTCAACAGAGACAAACCGCTACGGCACGCCAATCATCCGTAAAGTTTCGGTTTATCGAGCTGGTTTTGGGAACTACGACGACTCGTTCAACATTGAAACAGATGCGGGGCTATATTATGGTGAGGCGGGTGGCTCTGTCGCAGAGAAAATTGGCGACGGAGTTTCTGCTATTGAAATTTGGATGTTTGATAAAGATGAATTTGTCAATACCCCCACTGCAGTGATCGCCTCTCCACACTTATTCACCAATCCAGTGGCAAGAAACAAACTACAAGCAAAAGGCAACATTGTGCTTGCCCAAGTAGGTCAGAAGGTGATCTTAGAGACAAAAGCCCTGTACCTAGAAGCACGCATTGTGAGCGTGGACTATGATCCCACGGCCCCCTTCCCCAACAGTGTCTTCACCAACATGACAATTGAGGTGTCGGCATGGTCTAAGTTGGCGTTCAGCAGCACCCCCGCCTCGTTATCGTCTGTCGGTGCGCCCCTCCCTCCCATGCCCACTAGCCCCATGCGTGCCCCCACAGGCACTTTACCGACTCAAGGACAAGGGGTCCCTAGCTTCCCAGCGAGCCAACCTGTCGGTGGCAATTTGCCGCTCACCCCCCCACCACCCTTCAATGCGCCCATGCCCAACACCACGACAGCTTTCAATCCCGCCCCCCCTTCCTCCCCCATGGCAGGAAGTCGTCCAGAGGATTTATTTGGCGCAAGCAGTCCATTTGGCACAGGAGCTGACCTACCCGACGATCCCTTTGGTGGAACAGGTGACTTTACCCCCATTCAGTGAAAGAAAAAAGCTCCCGAACTTGGGAGCTTCTTGATTCATTTCGGACGCGCTGGTCGGAGCGTGAAACTATTCAACCTTACGAATTTTGAAGGTGATTGTGCTTCCTTCAGGAGTGGTAATCACTGCCTTGTCGCCTTTGCGCTTTCCTAACAAGGCTTGTCCTAACGGGCTTTCGTTGGAAATTTTACCTTCGGTGGGCTTAGCTTCGCGCGCGCCCACAATAGTGAAAACCTCGGTTTGATCTTCGCCATCTTCCAATAGCGTGACGGTTGAGCCAACTTGGATGCGATCAGTGTCGCGCTTTTCTACCACAATAGCATTGCGAAGGGTTTGTTCAATTTCCTGAATGCGCCCGTCGATGAACCCTAATTTCTCTCTAGCATCATGGTAATCTGCATTTTCTTTCAGGTCGCCTTCAGCAACTGCCTCTTGCATTTTCTTGGCAATATCAGGGCGACGAACATCTCTAAGTTCTTGGATTTCTTTTTCCAATGCAACTTTGCCCTCTGGGGTAAGATATTGCTGATCTGTCATGTTTCTTTACCTCTACAAATTGACTTTAAAGATACCCTCGAACAAATTGAGCCTGTTACACAACGCCTATGAATGGAGGATATGCTTTCAGTTTTAGATTTTAGTGAATTTTACTTTGATTTTTAAGTGAGGACTTGCAAATTATTCAATGCTCAAATCACTAAATTTCATAGTTCGCTGCACACGGTGTGATTATATCACCATATCGCAAGG
>Ga0172373_10009506_pt1 | contig 12065 bp, 12 predicted proteins | sample Lak10m_2_FD_114546 | JGI IMG/M metagenome (GOLD analysis project Ga0172373, IMG submission 114546) | Freshwater microbial communities from Kabuno Bay, South-Kivu, Congo - kab_092012_10m | ecosystem: Environmental > Aquatic > Freshwater > Lake | place: Democratic Republic of the Congo... | reverse complement strand
CCGTGGGAGTGTTGCCCTCGGCGCGAGCGGAGCCCAATGCCGGCACCCGCCTCGCATCGGCCCGGCCTGTGATGAGCGGAGTCGAATCAGGCGGGCCTCCCACGCCCCACACCTTTAGTCCTGAATCATGCGCTGAGCGGAGCTGAAGCATCGGCGAGGGACCTCAGGCTATCGCCACCATCCAGCCCCCAAGCAAACACCCACCCCTGCCCCTAGCCTGAGATCCTTCTCTCCCGATGGTCGGTCAGGATGACGCAAGTTTCGGGTTTTCTGTGCCCACACTCTCCACCGCAAACCCCACCACACTGCGCTGCTCACGGCTGAACTCGACGCCGATCAGGTGAATGGGTAGCCCTTCGGCCCGGTATTTGTCGGCATAGCCCCGGTCCTTGATCTGCTGCAGGGCCTGGCCTTGAGGAGTGAGCTCAACAACCTTGAACTCAAACAGGTAAATCTGCTGGTTGAAGCGGATGGCCATGTCGAGCCGGCCGTGGCTGGAGGCATCTTCCAGGGTGATGTCGAGACCCAAGGCGGCGAAGTAGGCGTAGAAGACACTCGCGTAATAGCCTTCGTATTGGGCGATGGGGTTCTTGCGGTCCCAGTCGGAGGGGATGCTGGCGAAGAAGGCGGTGAAGAGGGCCTGCATGCCGACAAAGTCGTTGGCGATCAACAGTTCACCCAGCTGCCGCTTGTTGCTCATCATGGGCTGACCATCCTGGGTCCAGCGGCGCAGCAGGCTGTTGATGAGGCTCTGGTAAACCTCCTGGTTCGGGTAGCGCAGCTGGTACCAGTATTCCCCAAAGCGGTGATGGGTTTCGGCAATAGTCAGATACCCGGCCTGAAACATCAGGGCCTCGGTGGGCATGTCATCGACATCGAAGGTGGAGAGGATGTCGGCACTGGATTCGAGCTGGCCCAGTTCTGGGAGCCAGGCCTGGCGTTCGGTCAGGACGTCGACCAGAAAGGTCGGGGTCCCCGTCTCGAACCAGTAGGGGCGGAACTGGCGCTTGTCGAACAGCAGCAGCAGGTCGAAGGGGTTGTAGACTGATTCCCCAGTCCAGTTATAGCCGTTGTACCACTCGCGGATTTGCTGGCGGTCCAGCCCCTCCAATTCAGGCGCAAACACCGAATCAACATCGGTCTCGGTGTAGCCGCAGATGGCTGAATAGGGGGCATCCACCGTAATGTCATTCAGATTGTTCAGCCCGGAGAACAGGCTGACCTTGCTGAATTTGGACACGCCCGTCAGAAAGGCAAAGCGGATGTGGGCATCGGAATCCTTGATGACCGAGTAGAAATTCCGCAAGCCGTCGCGCATCTGGCGGGCCATCTCGGGTTGAGTGATGTTGTCGAGGATCGGTTTGTCGTATTCGTCGATCAGGACGACGACGCGTTGGCCGGTGGCGGCGTGAACGCCACGAATCAGTTCACTAAAGCAGGTGGGGATATCGTCGGGCGTGCGGCACTGGATGCCCAGTCGTTCGACATTTTCCTGCAGGATGCCGCAGATGCGTTGATCCAAGGCATTGCGCTCATGCAATACGCCACCGCCGAAGCTAATGCGGATGACGGGATACTGGGTCGACCAATCCCAACGCTCATGGGCGTAAAGCCCCTGGAACAGCGCCTCACTGCCGGCAAACAGCTCTCCCAGCATGTCCAGAAACAGCGATTTGCCGAAACGACGCGGACGGGACAGGAAAAAATGCGAGCCCTCCTCGATCAGCCGCAACGCCAGGGGGGTCTTGTCGACGTAGTAATAATCATCCTCCCGCATCTTGCGGAAGGTCTGAATGCCGATGGGGAGTTTTTTGCGATGCATGGCTGGGGCGTTGGGGCTGGGAGTAGACATTCTACATATGTGCCCGTAGCCTGAGATCCTTCCCTCCCGCTGGTCGGTCAGGATGCCCCCCGTGGGAGCGTCGCCCTCGGCGCGAGCGGAGCCCAATGCCGGCACCCGCCTCGCATCGGCCCGGCCTGTGATGAGCGGAGTCGAATCAGGCGGGCCTCCCACGCTCCAACACCGTGTCGTCCGGAGTCTTGTGCTGAGCCCTGCCATGAGCGGCGTCGAATGGGAAGTCGAAGCAGAAACGAAGGACCTCAGGCTACACGCACTACCCAGTTCCAAAGAAAAGGCTCACCCCTGCCCATAGCCTGAGATCCTTCTTTGCCGCTGGTCGATCAGGATGAAACAGGATTTGGCACTGTCCAGCCCACACCCTCCACTTCAAACCCCACCACGCTGTGCTGATCGCGGCTGAATTCGACGCCGATCAGGTGAATGGGCACCCCTTCAGCCCGGTATTTGTCGGCATAGCCCTTGTCCTTGATCTGCTGCAGGGCCTGACCTTGAGGGGTAAGTTCGACGACTTTGAATTCAAACAGATAGATTTGCCCATTGAACCTCAACGCCATATCCAGCCGCCCCTGGTTGGACGCATCTTCCACGGTGATGTCCAGGCCGAGGGCCGCAAAGTGACTGTAAAACACGCTGGCGTAATAGCCCTCGTACTGGGCGATCGGGTTGTTGCGGTACCAGTCATGGGGAATGCAGGCAAAGAGTTGCTGGAAATGCGCTTGCAGTCCCGGGAAGTCATTGGTGCTGAGTCGGTCATACAGCCGGCTCTCGGCCCGTTCGGCCAGCATGCCCTCACCCAACAGGCGCTTGAGCAGGGCGTCATGCAGAGCGCTACGGACTTCAAGGTTGGGTTCGGCCAGGGTGTATTCGATGCGCGCACCGGTCTGCCGCTGACCGCGAAAGGTCAGATAGCCGGTCTGCCAGAGCAAGGCTTCCGACGACATCTGATCCACATCGAAGGTGGATAACAGACTCTCCGACGCATGGACTGCCGACAAGTCCGGCGTGAAATACCCCCGCTCGGTCAGCACATCGACCAGAAAGGTCGGGGTGCCGGTTTCAAACCAGTAGGGGCGGAACTGTCTCTCTTCAAACAGCAGCAACAGATCGAACGGGTTGTAGACCGATTCGCCGGTCCAGTTGTAGCCGTTGTACCAGTCACGAATCTGTTGCCGGTCCAGGTCTTCCAGTTCGGGGGCAAAGACAGTATCCACGTCGGCTTCGGTGTAACCGCAGAGCGCAGAGTAAGCCGGGGAGACCGTAATGTCGCGCAGGTTGTTCAGTCCGGAGAACAGGCTGACCTTGCTGAATTTGGAGACGCCCGTGAGGAATGCAAAGCGGATGTGGGCATCCTGGCCCTTGATGACGGAATACAGATTACGCAGCCCGTCGCGCATTTCCCGGGCGATGCCGGGATCGGTGATGTTATCGAGGATGGGCTTGTCGTATTCATCGATCAACACGACGACACGTTGACCGGATTTCTCGTGGGCATGGCGGATAAGGCTGGCAAAACGCCCGGAGATACTCAGAACCTCCGCTGGCTTTAAGCCGAATCGTTGTTCGTTTTCAGCCAGGATTTCATCAATGCGTTGATCCAGTGCCGCTCGTCCCTTCAAGACTCCTTCGGCAAAACTGATGCGAATAACCGGATAGACCGTCGACCAATCCCAACGGTCATGGGCGTAAAGGCCTTGGAACAGGGCTTCACTGCCGGCAAACAGCTCTCCCAGCATGTCCAGAAACAGCGACTTGCCGAAACGACGGGGACGGGACAGGAAGAAATGCGAGCCCTCCTCAATCAACCGCAGCGCCAATGGCGTCTTGTCGACATAGTAATAATCCTCCTCCCGCATCTTGCGGAAGGTCTGAATGCCGATGGGGAGTTTCTTGCGATGCATGCTTGGGGAAAGGCAATTTTTGGGGGATTGTACCCCTTGCCTGTCGCTTGAGATCCTTCCGTCGTTATCGCCTCGTCAGGACGACACAAGGGAGTCATCTCGGGCTGTCAGATCATTGTCATTCTTGACCGTGTGGGGAGTTGCGAGCCCTGGCAACTGCAACCCGCAAACGCCGGAGTTCAGCGTTGCTTGACAGGAGATTCCGCATTCACGATCTCCGGTACTCGGTTAGGCGAGATGATTTTCACGCGTTTTTCGCGACCGGTTTCCCCAGCAATTAGCACCACATCCCGCTTGGGTACCTTGAAGACCTCGGCCAGAAACGCGAGGAGATGCTGGTTGGCCTTGCCGTCGACCGGGGGAGCGGTGATGCGGATTTTCAGGCGATCGCCGTGATAGCCGACGATTTCATCTTTGGAGGCCCGGGGCTGGATGTGGACATCCAGGATCAGGTCCGGGTTGACCGCCATCGGTCTCTGTCGATCAGTTGAAGGCCGTCGCCAATTGCTGAAGCGGAGGTAACAGCATCATTTTGGCAAGTTGAATGCCGATGATCGGGATGATGGGCGAGAAATCCATGCCGCCGCTGGCCGGCAACAGTCGCCGACTGGCCTGCAATAACGGTTCGGTCAGACTGTAGAGCAATGACACCGCCGGGTTGTAGGGGGTGGGTCCGATCCAGCTGAGCACGGCGCGGATGAGGATGGCGTAGAAATAGACGTTGAGCACCAGCTCCAGCAGCTGGGAAAGCGACCAGATAGACACGAAGCCAATAGTCGGCAGCCCGCCCTGAATCAGAAAAATCAGGGAGTCGCTGAGCATCTGCAAGGTCAGCATCAGTGCCAGCGCTGCCGTATCGACCCGGCCAAACGCAGGAATGAACCGCCGCAGTATTTTCAGGGGAGGATGGGTGATCCGAATCAGGAATTGCGACAGCGGGTTCTGATAGTCCGCCCCGCTCCACTGAAACAGGAAGCGCAACATAAGGGCAAACAGATACAGGCTGAAGCAGGTATCGATCAAAAAAACCAGGGGCGCTGCCCAGTAGTTGGCGGTCATCATCTGAGTTCCCTCAGGTTCCAAGTTGCAGGGACAGTTCGGCAGCACGGCGGGCGGCGGCTTCCATGGCCTTGGCGACCAGGGGACTCAAGCCCCCCTCCTCGAAGGTCGCTATGGCACGCTCGGTGGTTCCACCGGGCGAAGTCACCCGTCGCCGCAGTTCAGCCGGCGGTTCGTCCGATTCAATGGCAATGCGTCCGGCCCCCAAGGCGGTTTGCTGACTCAGCAAACGGGCGGTGTCACGGTCCAGCCCCAGGGCAACGCCCGCGTCTTCCATGGCTTCCATCATCAGGAAGAAGTAAGCCGGGCCACTACCGGACAGGGCAGTGACTGCATCCAGCAGCGTTTCATCCTCTACCCAGACGGTCAGACCGACAGCCCGCAGGATCGCCTCGGCCTGACTCCGCTGTGCTTCAGAGACAGCGGCATTGGCACAGAGTCCGGTGGCGCCGGTCTTCACCATCGCCGGGGTGTTCGGCATGCAGCGCACAATGGCCTGGCTACCCCCTGCCCAGCGATCAATGCTGACGGCAGTGATTCCGGCGGCAATGCTGACCAGCAGCGGATGCCGGGCTTGCAGCGGGCCGGCTAGTTCCTCGACAACGGCACGCAGGATCTGCGGCTTGACGGCCAGGACCAGAATCTCGGCGTGTTCTGCCACTTCGGCATTCCGAGGCGTGGTGTGCACCCCGTAGCGCTCTGCCAGGTGGGTCAGCGCCGCCTCGTTGACGTCGGACACCCAGATGCGGTCGGCGGGATAGTGGTCCGCGATCAGTCCACTGATCAGGCTGGCGGCCATGTTGCCGGCGCCGATGAAACCAAGAACTTGCTGCTTCATTGTCTGGGAGGTCCCTGTTTTGGATCGTGCGGCATTCTAGCCTAGCCCAGTCGCCGGCCAAAAATGGCGGTTCCGATCCGAACAAAGGTGGCGCCCTCCTGAATGGCAGCGTCCAGATCGTCCGACATGCCCATGGACAGCGTATCCAGCTCGGGAAGAGCAAGGCTCTCGAGTGCCTGCCGCAACGTGCGGAACGGCATGCGCTGTGCCATCAGGTCATCGGTGGGTTCCGGTATGGCCATCAGACCCCGCAATTGGAGGCGCGGGAGATCGGCAACCGCCTCGGCCAGACCCGGCAGTTCGGCCAGACTGATTCCGCTCTTGCTGGCCTCCTCGCTGACATTCACCTGCAGGCAGATATTCAGTGGTGGCAAGTCCGACGGCCGCTGCTCGCTGAGACGCTGGGCGATCTTGACCCGGTCGATGCTGTGGACCCAGTCGAAGTGCTCGGCGATGAGGGCGGTCTTATTGGATTGGATCGGGCCGATGAAATGCCAGATCAGGTCTGGAAGATGCGCCAGCTCGGACTGCTTGGCCAGTGCCTCTTGCAAGTAGTTTTCCCCAAAATGGCGCTGTCCTGCCTCTACGGCTTCCGCGATAGCAGCAGCGGGCTGGGTTTTGCTGACTGCAATCAGCGCAACCGACCCCGGGACTCGACCCGCTTGATTTTCGGCAACGGCGATGCGGGAACGCACCTCCTCGATTCGTTCGGCAATGCAATTCGGCATGGATAAATCCGGGTTGTTCTATACTCTCGTGCACTGGCCCTGCGGCCTGCCCAAATCAGCCTAGTCCGCGGCTGCCGCTTCCACAAGCCATCCTGCATCAGGCCTTCATGGATATCACCGAACTACTGGCCTTTTCGGTCAAAAACAAAGCGTCCGACTTGCATCTCTCGGCGGGATTGCCGCCCATGATTCGTGTCGACGGGGATATCCGCCGGATCAATGTGCCGCCCCTCGACACCAAGGCAGTCCATACCCTCGTCTACGACATCATGAACGACAAGCAGCGTCGTGATTACGAGGAGTTTCTGGAGTGCGACTTTTCCTTCGAACTGCCCGGACTGGCCCGCTTTCGTGTCAACGCGTTCAACCAGGATCGGGGGTCGGCGGCGGTTTTTCGCACTATTCCCTCGAAAATCCTGACGCTTGAGGATCTGGGTTGCCCCAAGTTTTTCAAGGACGTTACCCGTCACCCCCGGGGCATTGTGCTGGTCACCGGACCGACCGGCTCGGGCAAATCGACCACACTGGCGGCGATGATCGATTACATCAACTCCAGTGACTATGCCCATATTCTGACCATCGAGGATCCGATCGAATTCGTGCACGAAAGCAAGAAATGCCTGATCAATCAGCGCGAGGTACATCGCGACACCCTGGGTTTCAACGAAGCCTTGCGCTCGGCGCTGCGTGAGGACCCAGATGTGATTCTGGTCGGCGAAATGCGCGATTTGGAAACCATTCGTCTGGCACTGACCGCGGCGGAAACGGGGCACCTGGTTTTTGGCACGCTGCATACCAGTTCTGCTGCCAAGACCATCGACCGTATCATCGATGTGTTTCCTGCCGCCGAGAAAGGTGTCATTCGCTCGATGTTGTCCGAGTCGCTGCAAGCGGTGATTTCCCAAGCCCTGCTGAAGAAGATCGGCGGTGGACGCACCGCCGCCTGGGAGATCATGGTCGGCACCCCGGCCATCAGAAATCTCATTCGTGAGGACAAGGTGGCGCAAATGTATTCGACCATTCAGACGGGTCGCCGCGACGGCATGATGACCCTGGACCAACACCTGCAGGATCTGGTCGAGCGTGGCGTCGTCACCCGTCAGGTGGCGCATACCAAATCCGTGAACAAGGCGGCGTTCTAACCCTGGTCAGCACCCAAGCGCATGAACTTCAACACCCTGCTGGAAATCATGACGCAGAACCAGGCGTCGGACATGTTCATCACGGCGGAAAAGGAACCCTGCATCAAGGTAAATGGCGTCCTGCAGCCAATGACGCGCAACAAGCTTACCAAGGACCAGGCCATGCAGGTGGTAACCAGCATCATGAATGAGGGGCAACGAGAGGAATTCGCCCGGACCCATGAGTGCAACTTCGCCATCGAGTCGGGAGACCTTGGGCGCTTCCGCGTCAGCGCGCTGATGCAGCGGGATTGCGCGGCCATGGTGCTGCGCCGTATCCAGACTAATGTACCGACCTGGCAGGAGCTCGGGCTGCCACCCATCCTCAGTGAACTGGTGATGAACAAGCGCGGGCTGATTCTGTTCGTCGGCGGCACCGGTACGGGCAAGTCCACCTCACTGGCTTCGCTGATTCGGCACCGCAACGAGAATTCCAGCGGCCACATCATCACTATCGAAGACCCTCTGGAATACGTCCATGAGCATCTCGGCTGCATCGTGACTCAACGCGAGGTCGGCATCGATACCGAATCCTTCGAGATCGCGCTGAAAAACACCTTGCGTCAGGCACCCGACGTTATCCTGATCGGTGAAATCCGTAGCCGGGAAACCATGCAGCAGGCAATCACCTTCGCCGAGACGGGCCACCTCTGCCTCAGCACCTTGCACGCCAACAACGCTAACCAGGCCATCGACCGCATCCTGCATTTCTTCCCTGAGGAAATGCACCCGCAGTTGTTCATGGATCTGTCGCTTAACCTACGCGCCATCGTTGCCCAGCAATTGATCCGCAGCCCGGACGGCAAGGGCCGGTTTCCCGCCATCGAGATTCTGGTCAACACCCCACGCGCCGCCGATCTGATCCGCAAGGGTGAGGTGCACAAGCTCAAGGATTTGATGAAACATTCTCGCGAACAGGGCATGCAGACCTTCGACCAGTGCCTGTTCGATCTTTATCGGGCCGAGAAGATTTCCTATGAGGAGGCCCTGCGCGCTGCCGACTCCCAGAATGAGGTCCGGCTGATGATCAAGCTCGCTCAGGAAGGCGAGGATCCCAATGCGGAGGAGGCCAACAGCATGGCCCTGATGCCGGAAGAGGAGCAGCCCTGAGTCATCTCCCGCAAGGGCTGATCCCGTATACTTTCCACCCTTCACAACCTCAGGAGAAACCCCTTGTCATCAGCCCAATCCGATGGCCGAATCGATTCTGACGCCAGAGGGGCTGCATGAACTGGATGCCTGCGGTTGTGGCCGGATGCCTTTTGCTGGCCATCCCGATTCTGCGCAAAATCCTGCGCTCACAGCCTTTCGCTCGGGTTAGCTACACCCGGAAGGATTTCCTGCTTTCTCCAGAGGAGCGGCAGTTGTTCAACGCCCTGAAACAGGCCATAGGCGATCAGTACGCCATTTTTGCCAGAATCCATGTGACCGATATCATCCAGCACCGCACCGGGAGCGGGGCCGCCTGGGATGCGCTTGAGGCTGCGGGTGAAGTCTGTTTCCCGTTTGTTCTGTGCAAGCAAACTGATTTATCGATTGCCTGTGCGATCCAGCTGATTCAGCACAAGCGGCCCGGACGCAAGGTCAAGAGTGCAGGCGGTCATCCTCTCAAGGACATTTGCGCGGCAGCCGGACTGCCCCTGCTAAGGATGGAGGCCAGTCCCTTTTATGACCGGAATGATATTCGTCAGGCCATTGCTGAAGCGGTTCGACGGGAGCCGCTTTTCATCAGCGAAACGGACAAGCGCAAGGAACCAACCATCGCTGAACTGGAAAAACTGGATCTCGATTGACCATGCTGACTCTCTACGGATTGAAAAACTGCGATAGTTGCCGCAAGGCCGCCGTTTGGCTCAAGACCCATGGGAGTGAATTCACTTTCCATGATCTTCGGGGCGATGGCCTCACCCCGGAGTTGCTCACCGATTGGGAGGCCAGGGTCGGCTGGGAGCATCTGCTAAACCGCAAAAGTACCACCTGGCGCAGTCTCGCCGAACCCGAAAAATCCAATCTGGACCGCACCCAAGCCATCAATTTGATGCTGACCCATGTCACGCTGATCAAGCGTCCGATTCTCGACATTGGCAACGACGTGTGGCTCGGCTTTACCCCGGAACGCTATTCTGATTTGCCATGAGCGATACCCTCAATCTGACCTGTGAATTGATCCGTTGCCGCTCTGTGACGCCGGATGATGCCGGCTGCATGGGCTTGATCAACGAGCGACTGGAACCAGCCGGATTTACTACGGAACGACTGGATTTCGGCGACACGCAAAACCTGTTCATGCGCCACGGAACGGCAAGACCGCTGCTGGTTTTCCTCGGCCATACCGATGTTGTGCCTTCCGGGCCAGAGGCCGACTGGTCGCATCCTCCGTTTGAACCGACGCTCAGCGATGGCCTGCTCTTTGGCCGGGGCGCCGCCGACATGAAAAGTGGTGTCGCCGCCATGGTGACCGCCCTGGAACGTTTTGTCCGCAAGTATCCCGATCACAGGGGTTCCGTCTCGATACTCATGACCAGCGACGAGGAAGGTGCAGCTACCAACGGCGTGGTGAAAGTCGTGGAAACCTTCAAGTCACGGGATGAACACATCGACTGGTGCGTCATCGGCGAACCCTCCAGCTTTGACCGACTGGGTGATGTCATCCGGGTGGGCCGGCGCGGCTCGCTCTGCGGGGTCATGACCGTCCATGGGGTGCAGGGACATGTCGCCTATCCGGACAAGGCCGACAACCCCATCCATCGCTTTGCACCGGCCCTGGCGGAACTCAGCACCGAAATTTGGGATAACGGCAATGAATTTTTCCCACCGACCAGTTTCCAGGTTTCCAACATCCGGTCCGGTACAGGAGCAGAAAACGTCATTCCCGGCCGACTGGAAGTGTCGTTCAACTTCCGCTATTCAACCGCGCTGACCGAGACCGAGATCAAGCAACGGGTCGAAGCCATTCTCAACCGCCATGGCGTCCGCTATGACATCACCTGGCGCCTCTCAGGCGCACCGTTTCTGACCAAGGGGACGGAGTTGATCGATGCGACTCAGGCCGCTCTGACCCAAATTGTCGGCCAGCCCGCCCGACCCGACACCGGCGGCGGCACCTCGGATGGCCGTTTTATCGCGCCCACCGGCGCACAGGTGGTTGAGTTGGGCCCTCTGAACGGCACCATCCACAAGATTGACGAGCACGTCCCAGTCGCCGACATCGATGTGCTCGCCGACGTATATGAGCAAATCCTCGTCAATCTTCTTGTCAATGAAGCCTGATCCAGTCGTCGAGGTAGATCATGTCAACATCCGCAAAATCTCCCCTGGTATCGGCCGAATGGTTGGCCGAGCGACTCGAGGCACCCGATCTGGTCATTCTCGACGCGACCTTCTTTCTGCCCAACGAGGGCCGCAATGCAAGGGATGAATACCTGCACGCCCATATTCCCGGCGCTCATTTTTTCGATATTGACGTGATCGCCGATCACTCGACTGATCTCCCGCATATGCTGCCCTCCGCGAAGGATTTCTCCAAGACAGCCGGACAACTCGGGATCGAGGAATTCACCACCGTGGTTGTCTACGATCACAACCAGTTCATGGCCTCGGCCCGGGCGTGGTGGACATTTCGAACCTTTGATCATGACCATGTGCTGGTTCTGGATGGGGGAATGACGCAATGGCAGGCCCTCGGGCTTCCCACCCTTTCAGGTCCTGAATCCGTGGTTTCTCGCACCTTTCAGGCCATCCATCGCCCCGGACTGGTCAGAACGCTCGATCAAATGCGCGATGCACTTGGCCACCCCGAAACCCAGATTGTCGATGCCAGACCACCGGGACGTTTCAATGGTCAGGAGCCGGAACCCAGGCCTGGCTTGCGATCCGGACACATTCCTGGCAGCCGCAATGTTTTCTTCAAGACTCTGATTGACCCCGAAACCCAATGCCTGCTACCGCCTACCCAACTCGAACAGGCCTTCAAGGCAGGTGGCATTGATCCCGACAAACCCGTAATCACTACCTGCGGCAGTGGGGTCACCGCTTCCGTTCTGGCGCTTGGGCTCTATTGCCTGGGCAATGAGTATGCCGCTGTCTACGATGGCTCCTGGTCAGAGTGGGGGCAAAGGGACGACCTCCCCGTTGCTACGATCGGGACTTGAGGCCCTACCGGGACGGGAAAAGCTGAGGCATATGGATACCCCCAAAAACCCCAGTATTTTTATCAACTAAAAAGATTTGCGATAATGCTGGCCTGTCTCCATCGCGGAGCCTGTGTCCTGATGAATTTTCATGGCCAAAAAATCGCCGCCCTTTGAAGAATCCCTCTCCGAACTGGAGCAGTTGATCGAAAAAATGGAGCAGGGAAACCTGCCTCTTGAGGAATCGCTGCAACTGTTCGAACGAGGTGTTCAATTGACGCGGACCTGCCAGAAATCCCTCAAGGAAGCGGAACAGAAAGTACGCATATTGCTGGAAGAAAACGGCGAACCCACGTTGAAACCATTTACT
>Ga0172373_10009504_pt1 | contig 12068 bp, 14 predicted proteins | sample Lak10m_2_FD_114546 | JGI IMG/M metagenome (GOLD analysis project Ga0172373, IMG submission 114546) | Freshwater microbial communities from Kabuno Bay, South-Kivu, Congo - kab_092012_10m | ecosystem: Environmental > Aquatic > Freshwater > Lake | place: Democratic Republic of the Congo... | reverse complement strand
TAAAGTTACACTAGAAGAAAAAGCAAATGTTAATTTACATCCATACAAATTGTTTCCCGAATGGAACTACACCATTCGACCAAATTTGAATTGACCAACTTATTTTTGGACAAAGACTTAGTCAAGAGTACTGCTTGGATTTCACCGTCTTCTGGGCTCGCGCCCACGTGCAGTTTGCGCCAGGTACGCCGTTTAGAGACGCCGTGCATTCGCACCTTCCACTCACCTTCACCGTAGATTTTCAAGCCGGTACTGTCCATGACAATATTCAAACTTCGACTGGACTTCTTCGGTAACTTTACCTTCAGATCCTTGCCGCGTTTGGACAATGTCGAATGATCTGGCACTGGCAAGTCGATTTTCATCATTTGAAACAAGGAGCGCACAAACCCTTCCGCACCACGATTCGTCAGGTGAAATACTTCTTTGACCGTCAACATAACCAGGATAGATTGATCCGTATAATCAAACTGGCTTCCGCGTTGTTTTTCTCCAGTGTATATCCATGTCTTTTCAAAACCGTCTGACATCCAAAATGTGATTGAACCGCGTTGCACCAAGGCTTTATCATATTCAGACCAGTTCTTGACACGGTATAATGTTTTTGGGCGTGATTGTGTTCGTTTTCGTTTAGGCATAAACCAAACTTACACTCTCACGACTCTTATGACAAATATTCACGCACCAACGCCAAAAGGAATTACCAACTATGCATCTCAATTTTTTAGATTTTGTATTTACCGCGCTCGCTGCACTAGCCGCTGGCGCTATTAATGCGCTCGCTGGCGGCGGGACGCTCATTACCTTTCCCGTGCTCACCTTTTTAGGCATACCTGCCGTGGTCGCAAATGTGACCAATACCGTGGCTCTTTGCCCCGGCTACTTCGGCGGGACTCTGGCTCAGATGAAAGACCTGCAAGGACAAAAAAGCAGGCTTTGGATCATCATCCCTGCCAGCATCGTCGGCGGCGTGCTTGGCGGTTTTCTTCTTTTACAATCTGGCGAAAAATTATTCAAGAATCTCGTCCCCTATTTGATCCTGCTGGCTTCCAGTCTGCTTGCCATTCAAGACCCCGTCCGCGGGTGGTTGACGAAGCGCATGGGCGAAGGTCACGGCGCAAAACTGGAGAAGTTATCATGGCTGCCTGTCGGCCTCGCGTCGATCTATGGCGGGTACTTCGGCGCAGGATTGAGCGTGATCGTCCTCTCCGCTTTGGGATTAACTCTCGAGGATTCACTCACGCGTCTTAACGCGCTCAAGCAGGCAGTCGGTTTCTCGGTCAATGTCGCCGCTGCAATATTTTTTGTCTTCTCCGGGCAGGTGCTTTGGCCTGTGGCAGGCGTAATGGCTGTCGGCGCGTTGATCGGCGGTACACTCGGCGGCAAGCTAGCTGGCAAAGTAAAACCGTCCACCTTGCGATGGACGGTCGTGACGATCGGTGTGATCGTATCAATCATTTACTTCGTGCGTGGTTAATTCTTTTTCTTCTTACCGTTCTCTTCATCCACGCGGCCAAAGATCATGCGCCCCGCGGCAGTTTGCAGCACCTTGGTGATATTCACTTCCATGTATTCGCCGATGTAATCCTTGCCGTTTTCCACAACCACCATCGTGCCATCCTCCATATATCCCACACCCTGACCATGTTCCTTGCCTTCCTGAATAATGTTGATGCGAAGGCCTTCCCCCGGCAGCACAACAGACTTGACCGCATTGGCAAGCTCATTGATATTGAGAACGGTCACGCCCTGTAACTCGGCGATACGGTTGAGGTTGTAATCGTTCGTCAGCACGGGACTTTTCAATTGCTTGCCGAGCACGATCAATTTATCATCCACTTCACGCACGCCATCCACGTTGATGTCCGAAATACGGACAAGAACATTGGGAAGTTTTTGCAGTTCCGCCAATACTTCCATGCCGCGGCGGCCGCGTTGACGGCGCATCCCATCCGGGGAGTCGGCGATGTACTGGAGTTCGTTCAACACAAAGCGGGGAATAAGAAGCGTTCCCGGCAAAAAGCCGGTCTTGGCAATATCCGCCACACGCCCGTCGATGATGACGCTGGTATCCAGAAGAATATTGCGGTTTAGGTTCGTCCACGAAGAGGAGGAGCCGCCGCCTTCATTGCGTCCACTCAAGGCACTGAGCAGACCCATGATATCTCCCTGGCGCATGACAAAGAGTGAAACGCCCAGATAGGAGAATATCAGTACACCAATAAAAGGCAGGATCTGGCTAAAAGGAGCAGGCAGCAGGGAAAGCGGAAAAGCCAGCAGCGCAGCAATGAGCAAGCCAACGACCAGCCCGGTCAATGCGGCGAAGAGGCTTTCCGCAGCCAGCCGTCCGAGCAGGGAGCGCAGAGAGCGCGCAGGACGAGTGGTAAAGTACGGGGTGAGGATCAGGCCCGCCAGTGCGCCGACCAGCCCAAAGACAAGTGTGTTGCGAACTGCAAATTCAGGGGTAAATCTCGAAATATCAAATCCTAAATAGCCCCCGGAGATCGCCAACACAAACATACCAACAATACGAAGACCAAATTCAAAACTCATCAATAACTCCTTAAAAGATAAATAAATGCAAAATAATAGTAAACAAGATAATAGCACGGGTAGGATACCCCGTCAATCGCTGCATTTTATTTCTTATATTATTGTTATAATGCCTATCTATTTCCGCCTCTGACCAATTCGCCAGCCCAAATTTCCGCCTTATTGATGAAATAAGTCAGGACCAAGAGTGAACATGCCCCTTATTGATACGCTAAACCGTCCCCTGCGCGACCTGCGGATTTCAGTGACCGACCGCTGTAACTTCCGCTGTGTGTATTGCATGCCAAAGGAAATTTTCGGCCCGGACCATCAATTTCTCCACCGCAACCAGATCCTCACATTCGAAGAGATCACGCGCCTGACGAAAATATTCGTCGGCCATGGCGTCAAGAAAATACGCCTGACAGGCGGCGAACCCCTTGTGCGCAAGGACCTGCCCGACCTCATCGCCATGCTGGCGGGCATCCCCAACCTTGACCTGACCATGACCACCAACGGCTCGCTGCTGCCAAAGTTCGCGCGCGCGCTCAAAGATGCCGGGTTGAAGCGTGTGACCGTTAGTTTAGATTCGCTCGACAACGCCATCTTCAAATCCTTGAACGATGTGGACTTCCCCGTTGAAAAAGTGATCGAAGGCATGGATGCCGCGGCCGAAGCCGGGCTGGGGCCGATCAAAGTGAACATGGTCGTAAAGCGCGGCGTCAACGAATCCAGTATTCTGCCCATGGCACGCTTCTTCCGCGAGAAAGGCTACATCCTGCGCTTCATCGAATACATGGATGTAGGCCATTCGAACGGCTGGCGCATGGATGAAGTTGTGTCCGCTGCCGAGATCGTAAAAATGATCAGCGCTGAAATGCCCCTCGAATCCGCCGACCCGAATTACCCCGGTGAAGTGGCTGGCCGCTGGCGCTACAAGGACGGCAAGGGCGAGATCGGCGTGATCGCATCCGTCACACAGGCTTTCTGCCGCGACTGCAACCGCGCCCGCCTCACCGCCGAAGGGCAGTTATACACCTGCCTCTTCGCCGTGCAGGGACATGACTTCCGCGCACGGCTGCGTGATGGCGCCACCGATAATGAGATCTCTCAGGAGGTCGCCCGCGTGTGGAACAAACGCACAGATCGCTACTCCGAACTGCGCTCCGAAAACACCATTGACCTGCCCAAAGTGGAAATGTCTCACATTGGCGGATGATGAAACTCCATAAACATTCCTGAAAACTCCGGAGGAATTTTTGAACAAAAAATTCAAAGCCATCTTATTTGATCTTGATGGAACGCTGCGTCACCACATCCCCAACAGTGGGGATGTTTTTTCGGCACATGCTCGCGACCTTGGCCTGCGCTTTTCGGAAGAAGACAAGATCCGCGCCGAGCGCTGGGAGCATTTTTACTTTGCCAGTTCCCCTGAAATCCGCAAAGACATGAACGAATTCAAAGGGGATGCATTCTGGGTAAACTTTTGCAAAAGAAAGCTCGTGGCATTGGGCTGCAACCCGAAGGATGCCCCGCAGTTCAGCCAGCCGATGTCCACGTACATGCGCGACCATTACAAACCCGAAGTGCATGTCTATGCAGAATCGCGCGCACTGCTCTCCTCCCTGCAAAATGACGGCTATATTTTGGGCGTCATCTCCAACCGTGACGAGCCTTTCCACGATGAACTGAAAAATCTTAACCTTGATTCGCACTTCAGTTTTTCACTCGCCGGCGGAGAAGTTAATTCCTTCAAGCCGGAACCTGCCATCTTCGAGCATGGATTGAAGAAAGCCGGAGTCAACGCACATGAAGCGATGTACGTCGGCGACAATTACTTCGCGGACGTACTCGGTTCGCATCGCGCCGGACTGACGCCTGTCCTCTACGATCCGGGCACCCTCTTCCCTGAAGCACAGTGTGCCGTCATCAAAACTTTCGACGAATTTCACATGCTTTTAAAATAAAACCTGCCTCACGAATCCATACCGCGAAAGCTTTTTCTTTCGCGGTATTTTTTTACACAACGGTACCGCAACATTCATGTTGCCTTCAGCAGCTCACTTAATATTTCATACAACAAGAGATAAAATGGAAGTGAAGAAAAAAAGGAGATAACCATGGCCTGGGAACGAAATATCATGCGCAATGTGCGCGTCCGCAATTCACAAAAGAAGGGCGTGCTCGGAAAACTACTGACAGCCGTAGCTGAAGCAGGCGGGAATGTGGGCAGCATCGTCCTCCTCACAGAAACCACCCAAAACGTAGTGCGGGACATCACCATCACCGCCGATGATGAAAAAAGTCTCGCTGCCATTTTGGATGCAATTGAAAACAACGAAGGCACCCGCATACTCGAAGTACGTGACGAAGTTTTGGAGTTGCACCAAAAAGGCAAGATCGCCATCCGCTCCCGCTACCCCATTGATTCGTTGACCACCCTGCGGCGCGTCTACACTCCAGGTGTGGCAGAAGTCTGCCTGCGCATCGCAAAGGACCCATCACAGGCGCGCCTGTACACCAGCATCAGCCACATGATCGCCATCGTCACAGACGGCACGGCGGTGCTCGGGCTTGGGGATATTGGTCCACTGGGAGCCATGCCCGTGATGGAAGGCAAAGCCATGTTAATGGAAACCCTCGTGGGGCTTTCGGGCATTCCGATCCTGCTCAACACGAAAGACCCTGACGAGATCGTCAAAACCGTTGCTGCCATTGCACCCACCTTCGCCGCCATTCAACTGGAGGATATCTCCGCGCCGCGCTGCTTCGAGATCGAAGAAAGATTGCAAGCCATGCTCGACATCCCCGTGATGCACGACGACCAGCACGGCACAGCCGTGGTCTGCACCGCGGCCATGATGGTTGCCTCGCGCGAAACAGGCACGGACTTGAACAAGGCTGTCATCGGGCAGATCGGGCTTGGGGCGGCAGGCCATGGCATCGGTCAGATGATGATGCGCTTGACCGGGAACCCAGTCTATGGCGCAGACTTGAGTCAACAGGCGTTGGAGAGATTTGAAAAGATCGGGGGAATAAAATCCAACATCAAAGAGATCATGGAAAAGTGTGACATTGTGGTGGCAACCACGGGAGCGCCGAATCTGATCAAGCCTGAGATGGTCCGCAAGGGACAGATCATCCTTGCCCTATCCAACCCGAACCCTGAGATCGACCCCGATGTGGCATTGGAACGAGGCGCGGCCTTCGCGGCAGACGGCAAACTGGTGAATAACGTATTGGGCTTCCCCGGCATCTTCCGCGGCGCAGTGGATTCGCACGCCACGAAGATCACGCACGAAATGTATCTCGCCGCCGCGAAGACAATTGCGGACATGACCCCGCCCGGCGAATTGGTGCCCAGCCCGTTGGATAAAAAAGTACATCGTGCTGTGGCACGCGCCGTGGCAGAAATGGCCATCAAACAAGGCCTTGCCCGCGCGGAATATGTCCCGTATGTGGATGAGTAAATCAATTTCACAAAATAAAATCCGCCAATATTCAGTTGGCGGATTTTATTTTTTCAAGCAGCATCAGCCTGTCATCCTTCAGGAACAAGGATCTCCTTCACGCGTCCCACCTGCCCATCCACCAAACGGACTTTGATGCCGTGCGGATGATTCGGTGAACTGGTAAGCAAGTCTTTGACCACGCCCTTCGTGAGCTTGCCGGTGCGCTGATCTTGCTTCAGCACGATCAATACGGTCATACCGGGTTTGATATTGGAACGAATTTGTCCGTTCATGATTCTTTCTCCATGGCTGTCATCCACGGGCGGACTTCATAGATAAGCAGGCCTGCTCTCACAGCGGGGTCGGCAGCGGCAAATGCTTCGATCTCCTCTTGAGAGACTTCTTTTGTTGTAATCATCATCCCACCCACATCAGGGATGAGAAATGGCCCGCCAAGTTGAAGTTTTCCCTGCTCATGCAATTTCAAATAATGCTGCACATGCTCGCCAACCCCCTCCTGCTGACGGTATTCCACGCCATACTGCCATTTGGGACCTGGCATGTGAATGACTACATATCGAATGGGGCGTGCGGGTTGACTGCTCATTAAGTCACCTTTTGTAAGATCGGGGTTTATATACTTGTAAGTTGAAGATGCGAAAGCATTATAAGGTATTTCCATTATTGGTTTTAAAAAGGAGAATATTTAATGGCACCAATCACAAAAGGTCAAAGACTGTTCTATGGCGTGATCTGCGCGGCAGCGCTTCTCGTTGCTGTGTTGGGTTTGTTCTTTCCAGAGTACCTGGCTTCAATATTCACATGGATGGTTCTGCCTCCCCTGCATGCCCGCTTTGTAGGCGCTATTTATTTATTCGGCGCTGTCTTTATGGCAGGATGTCTCGCCGCCAAAACCCAGGCTGAAGTCCGTTGGGCGGTGCAAATGATCGGCATTTGGACAGGGATGTTATTTATTATTTCATTATTAAACCTGCAGGCTTTTGACTTCAAACTGCTTCCTGTGCAGATCTGGTTCGCATCCTACATAATTTATCCGCTTATATCCATTTGGATGACTTGGCGCAATCCAAAGCCAACAGGCGAATTAAGCGGAGCGCCGCTGCCAGCGTGGGCAAAGGGGTTTCTGTACACTCAAGGCATCATCATCATTCTTTTGGGAATTCTTTTATTTCTGATCCCGAACTTTATGTCCACGGTCTGGCCGTGGAAGGTGACTCCCACGCTTGCTCAAATGTACGCAGGCCCGCTGCTCTCTTATGGACTTGGCAGCCTGCTCTTTTCCCGCCAAAATACCTGGATCGGGATCCGCGCAATTGTCCCGGGCATGTTTGCCTTTGCCGCAACGACGGTGATCGTTTCCCTAATACACAGCAATTTGTTCTCTTTTACTGAAATAGCTGACCTGCTCTGGTTTGGGGCATTTGGCACCGCTACGGTAATTCTCGGAATGCTTACATTTCGGTTGCCAAAAGCACTGGCGTAGTTTAAGTGGGTTAAAAAGACTAACGCAGCCATCATGGCTGCGTTAGTCTTTTTATTTATAAATTTGTCTCGTTCAGAAACACGGTGAAATCCAAATCCCCTGGAGATGAGCCAAAGCTCGTCAACAAGGCGGCAGCTTCACTGCGATGCTGTGAGCCGTGATTGACCACATGATAAAGGCAATGCCACAAAACGCGATCACGGGGTTCGCCATTATCAGCTGTATATTTTTTGTGGATTTCCATATCTTCATCGGTCAGCCCATTGAGATAAGCACGCATGGCTTGCTCTTCCATGTGGAAGCGTTCTGCAAGAGACTTGAGGTCTGGGAATTCCTCCGCCTTTATCTCTTCACCAAATTTATTTTCTTCGAACAAACCGCGCCAGCCGTATTCCGCATCCACGATATGGACGAGGGTTCCGCGCAAACCGCCAAAGGGAAATTCTGCGGGGGCAAGGAATTGTTCAGGGGTTACCTTCGTACTCGCCGCAAGGATCTTCCCGCTGGCCCAATAGTTGTAATCATAAACAAGTTGAATATCTTGAATATTCATTTCATCTCCTAAAAACTAACTCAACAGTCCCTTCGCAAACATCAACAACGATTGCACATCGTTGAAATTCGTAACCATGCCCACAGAGATTCGCACAGCCCCTGATGACTTGCCATCAATGCAGAGGCGGAAATCATCGATCGACATTTTATCTTCGTGTTCGGGGCGGGTAAAACACACATCCAGTTCCACGCGGGAGATGCCAAGAGCGACTTCGCCTGCACCGGGGTTGCAGAAGCAACCCGTCCGCAGCGAGATGTTGACCTTGTTTGCTTCGCTTTCGATGAAGCGATGATCGAAGGCTTTGCCGTTCTTGTCATAAAAATTGACCGTGACCGCTCCGCCTCTTCCCTCGCTGGAATTGGGTCCAAACAACCGGACAAGGGGCGCCCCGTTGCTGTGTTTCATGGCTGTGAGGTTTTCCAACATCCAGCCGGTTAATGTTTTCACTCTCTCGCTGATGACGTCATATCCAATGGACTCAATATGCCTCAACCCGATCTCAAGCGCGGGGATGTTGAGGTAATCCAGCGTACCATCTTCAAACGCGGCTGCGCCATCGGCGAGATAATATTTATCGCCCTGCACGGATGCAACGGTGATCGTCCCGCCTGCAAACCACGGACGATGCAGTTTTGCCAAAGCAGATTTTCGCGCGATGAGTGCGCCCAATCCCGTGGGGTAACCGAAAATTTTATAGAATGAGATCGGTACAAAATCAGGCTTCACCTTGCCCAAGTCCAGCTTGTTTGTGGGAACATATGCCGCCGCATCAAGCAGCACATCCCAGCCGTAGGCATGAGCCTGCTCGATCCACTCCAACGGATGTTTGACCGAGGAGAAGTTCGATTGAGCGGGGAATGCAAACAGGTTATGACCAGCCTTCGAAGGGCGAGACAACTCAAGGCTAAGCTGCGAAGCGTCCACTCGCATCTCGGGCAGCATGACGGGGATATACGTCACCTCTGCGCCGCGGGCGTGGGCAAATTCCCGAATCCCATTGACAGAATTGTGATTGTCAAACGTCAAAAGATAACGGCCATTCGGAAACGGATAACTTTCGCCGACGAGCTTGAGCGCGCTGCTGGCATTGGATGTGAAGATGGCGAGATACTCATCCGGGTCGGCGTTGAAAAATCTGAGGATGTATTCGCGCGTCCCTTCAACGAGATGCGTAGCGGCAAGCGAAGTAGGGTTGGACGAATGCGGGTTGCCAAAGACATTCTCGCGCAAAAGTTTTTGATGCTTCTGGATCTGCGATTCGGCATAAATGCCGCCGCCTGTGTAATCGAGATAGACGTGCTCAGCATCATCAAGACGGGCATAGTCTTTTTTGCGCAAGGCATCAATGGATTCGGTTTGCTTATACGCGGGATATTTTTCGAGAAAGGTTTGGAAATCTTTTGAGGACATAACAAACTCCTAAAGATATTATCGTCATTGCGAGGGAGTGTTCTTTCGCCCGAAGCAATCTCCTAATCGTGCTGGAGATTGCTTCGCCGCCAGGAACAAGTGCGCGGCTCGCAATGACGGGAAATTACACCTTAACTGGATTACTCAACTTACCCAACCCCTCAATCTCCACATCCACAACATCGCCATTCTTCAACTCCCCCACGCCGGCGGGCGTTCCTGTAAAAATAATATCACCAGGCTCCAGCGTCATCACGGAGGAAATGTATGCGATCAATGTTCCCACATTGAAAACCATGTCGCGCGTGGATGCCATTTGGCGCATTTGTCCATTCACGCGGCAGGTGACCACAGCATCCGATGCATCGAACTCGGTATCGATCCACGGGCCGAAGGAGCAGAAGGTATCGAAACCCTTGGCGCGCGTCCATTGGCCGTCTATCTTCTGCAAGTCACGGGCGGTGATGTCATTACCGATGGTGTAGCCGAAAATATATTCCTTCGCCGTCTCGGCTGTGACATTTTTCGCGCGCGTGCCAATCACGACGACCAGTTCCGCTTCATGCTCCACCTGTTTGGACTGCGGAGGCAAATAGATACTCCCCCCATTCGCAATGATCGAGGAAGGCGGCTTCAAAAAGATGAGCGGCACTTTGGGAACTTCATTGCCCAACTCTTTGGCGTGCTCCACATAATTACGTCCCACGCACAGGATCTTGCTTGGCGCACAAGGCGCAAGCAGCTTCAATTCACCTACGGGAGTCTTTGCTTCACGGCGACGGTACTCGCCAAAAATATTCCCCTGAATCTCGCCCACCTTGTCATCCAGCATCCAGCCAAACTTTGAGCCTTCTTCATTTTGATAACGAACGATTTTCATTCTGATTTCCTTGTTTGAACTAGCAGAGCCAAAAGATTCAGCCACAGAGCGCACGGAGTTCACTGAGAAAAACCCTTAAAAACTCTGTGATCCCTGTGGCCTCTGTGGTGAAAAATCTTCAAAACTACTTGCCTTCATACACATTGATATTGATCCGGTCCACGTCCAGCAGCAGATCCTGAACCTGCCTGCCCAGCAGCGGATGGAACAGATTTGGCGCGATCTCATTCAGCGGCACAAGCACAAATGCCCGCTGATGCAAACGCGGATGCGGAATGATCAGCGGCGGCGAATCCAAAACCAGATCGTCAAAGAACAAAATATCCATGTCGATCAGCCGCGGACCGTTCTGGAAACTCGCTTCACGTCCCAGCGCCGTTTCGAGGCGCTTCAAATGTCCGAGCAGTGCCTCAGGCTCAAGATACGTCTCCGCCATCACCACCTGATTCAAAAACGACTCCTGCTCCTTAAATCCCCAGGGCGGCGTTTCATACACAGCTGATTTCTTCTTCACGTTCAACTGCGGTGTGAGATTGCTGATGGCGTTCTTCAAATTGGCAAGGCGGCTGCCCATATTACTGCCAAGCGCGAGATATACAATATGGTCCATAATTCATCCTTCCACGGCGTGTTCATCGAAATGTTCAACCATGTCTGCAGCGAGCCAGCTTTCAATATCGCCAATGGAGAAGGCGCTATCAGGCAGCCCCTGCACAAGGCGGATCATATCCTGCCTTTTAATCTCAAACTGTTTTCCCACTTCATCATCGGAGAGCTTTCTATACTTCGCGATCACATCCGCATTGAAAGCATCCGTATCCACATCCACCCATTTGAATTGCGGGTCACTCATAACGCCCTCGATAACACGAGCACCCATTTCCCACCACTCGATCACATGCCCCAGCATTTCACGAAAATTTTCAACGCCCTGTTTTTTCAGGAAGGCGCTCTTATCTTCAAGTCTGGAAAAATCTTCGATGTATGTACCCCATTCATTCTCCAGCGTGTCCAACGTCAGAAAACGACTCAACGCGACGAGATGTTCGCGCGCATGGTGGATGAACACCCCATTGACCCAGTTCCGCACCCGTCGATTCTCCCACGCCGCTTCTTTCATGAACCTGAGGTCTGCCGCGGCCTTCTGACGCATTTTCTCAAAATGAGTTAAGAACTCAGCCTCATCCCAATCCTTATACCGTGCAATGGCCTCTGCGTTGAACGCATCGAAATCATATTTCTTGCGTTCATATTCGCGATCCTCGGCAATGGCAAGGATGATGGGCATGGCCTCCTCCCACCAGCTCAGAATATGAGCCAGCATATCGCGGAAACGCGGATAGCCCTGTCCACTCACGCGCTTCACGCCCGCGTCCACTGGAAGGCGGTTGAAACGCTCAATGTAGGTTGCCCATTCGATTTCGATGAAGTCAAGCGTGCGTTGTTTGTTGCTCATTGATGTTCTCCGATTCGAGTGATGACCCCATAGGGGTCAAATGATTATAGAACTAACAATTTGGTGCTATCAACCCCGAAGGGGTGTCATGGCCTGTAAAACTCATATCATCCCTACGGGATTGATTTTCGCGTAAGGCAAGTATCAAATTTTTTCAACTAAGTCTTTGTCCAAAAATAAGTTGGTCAATTCAAATTTGGTCGAATGGTGTAGTTCCATTCGGGAAACAATTTGTATGGATGTAAATTAACATTTGCTTTTTCTTCTAGTGTAACTTT
>Ga0172373_10009503_pt1 | contig 12069 bp, 10 predicted proteins | sample Lak10m_2_FD_114546 | JGI IMG/M metagenome (GOLD analysis project Ga0172373, IMG submission 114546) | Freshwater microbial communities from Kabuno Bay, South-Kivu, Congo - kab_092012_10m | ecosystem: Environmental > Aquatic > Freshwater > Lake | place: Democratic Republic of the Congo... | reverse complement strand
TTCGGGTGCTCAATGGAATCGAAAAAATGTCTCTCAAGTTTTGAAGCATCGCTGTGCTTATCTCAATGATATGCTTGATTCTTGTGAGTATAATTACTCAGTGCCAAACTGAGATGCTCCCGAGTTGCTCCTTGTAGATTAGAGCCAGCAAGATTTGAATTTCTTAAATTTGCTCCTGTTAAATTAGCCCCACGTAGATCTAAAGAACCTAAAGTTTGGTTGCAGATATTTGCCCCTCTCAATTGCTTCTGGAAACCAGTTGCCATCAAGATTTGAAGAAAAAACTTTGCGTTGGGATTAGGAGTACAATTTTTGCTTGTAATAAAAGATGATGCTTGAGAAATAAGCCATAACGGTAACAATATTAGCATCGTACAAAATGGAATTCCCCATGAACTAACCCTGATTAACAGAGAACTCTTTTGTGCTTTTTTACTCTTTTGAACAAACTCTTTTACTAATGGTGATACATCTTTCTCTTGGTCAAGTTGTATTGCATTCTGCAAAGATATTCCTTGAAGTAATTCTGAACTAGGTTTACCTAGTTTCAGCCATTCTTTAGCCCTATCTTCAATCCATCGCTGTTGACGTAAGTTCTGGCGATCCTCATCTAACCATCCGTGCAACAACTTCCAACCCCGAATTAATGCCTCATGCGCCACATCCACGATCGCATCACCACTTACCTTTCCTTTTTCGCGATCATCAGTCACCACCAACTTCTCATCCGCCAACTTCCTAACTACCCGTTCAATTACCTCCAGCGACAACGTAGCTGTCACCAAATTTGACATCACCACACGGCGGCGAGTATCTTCCGTCCCATCGCCCAACTGCGTCAGCGACAAAAAGATATGTTTGACTGCCATCTTGTCTAATTCATCCGTGAACTGAGCATAGACCGCATTGGCGCGTTTCTCTAATGCTCCCGTAATCCCTCCCAAATCCTGCTTATAGGCTTGCAAAGTCAAGTGATTTCCGTCCCGTAACTGCCACAATTCCCAGAGCGCAAACTCCATCAAAGGCAAATTCGCAGGCGCACCCGCCACGTCCCGCACGATCTCCTCAATCAAAATTGGTTCCACTTCACAACCGACAATCTCCGCAGGTTTTGCGATCGCCTCTCGCAACTCATCATCATTCATCGGAGTCACTGGCACTAAATGCGCCGCAATCCGTTTCGATAGTCCCCCATATTCCCGTTCCACACATTTCCCAAAGAAATCCGCACGCATAGCGATCGCCAGACAAAACTTATCCGCTCCAATCTCTAGCGCACCGATCAAACAAGCAAAAAACTGTTCCCGTTCCTCCAGATTTTGACAGAGCGTAAAGGACTCCTCAAACTGATCGATTACCAACACCATGCGGGTTGTTTTTGCCGTTGCTTCCACCAAACGCCGCAAACCATTTTTGCCCTCAGCAAGAAGCTTTTCGGCTGTTGCTAATTGTGCAGCGCGATCAATATTCCCTAACTTTTGATCGACAAACTCATTAGCCAAACTTTTGAGCGGATGCTCTGTCGGTAACATCACCCGCAATTTCCAGCGATCGCTACCCGATAGTCGTCCCTGTCGCAATTGATTCAGCAATCCCGCCCGTAATACCGATGATTTGCCACTACCTGAAGCTCCTAATAGTGCTAGAAAATTACTTTGCTGTAAGCGATCGAGCAATAAATTTGTGAGCGCTGTCCGCCCAAAAAAGAATCGTGCATCGTCATCTTTGAAGTAGGCAAGCCCCTTATAAGGAGTATTAAGAACAAGAAAATATTCCAAAACCGTCTTGATCGGAATCCCACCACCACCCAAAGGTAAACTGCGATCTTCCGTATATTTCACCACCCCGCAAACCTTACCCGTAGCAGGATTAAGCAACGGCGCACCACTTAACCCAGAACGCACCCTGCCATCACTAAACTTAATCTTTGGCGGCACATCACCATTCAGCCCATCGCATCGCAACACTACACCCGCACCATTCGGGTCAACATCAGGATAGCCATAGGCAAAAAGATCGTCAAAAGCCGCGATCGCCCCATCCAACTCCACACAGGGTAAAGCCTCCACCGTCTCGAACTGCAACAATGCCAGATCCACAGAATCAGGAAAAGATTGCAAAACTGTCGCCACAGCAAAATTCTCTTGGTTTTGCCATCGCACCTTAATCGGGCGATCGCCAGCATTTTTCACCACATGATGACAAGTCAAAATCAGACCCGATGCCACAAAGAACCCTGTACCGTGAGTATTATCAATGCTCAACTTCACAGTACAAGTATGGAGATTATCGGGACTGAGACTAGCCAATGGTTTTCACCGTCTCTGATTCCTTTGTCCATTCCAGCGAAATTTCCAGATTAGCCTTACCACTGCCTTTGACCAGTACAGCCGTTAATTGACCAGCCTCAACCGCTAACTCCATCCCAAACTTCACCGTTGCCTTATTTGGTCTTGCGCGATTAATCGGTTCAGCGATCGCTTGGACAATACCGCCAAGAGCATCAGTTACCGCTTTAAACTTACTGGCTTCATTAGCCACATCTTCGCGCCCAGTTTGCGTCACTTCAACCAGAATTTTTGTGCCATCTTCCAGTTGTACAGGAATAGTCTGAGTGCGATCGTCACTACTTGCCATAATTTACCGCTTTCAAATACTCAAGTTCTAGGCTTTGATTTTACACGTTAGCATAGAACTTTTACGAATTATTTGTGGTGATAGGCAGTACAGCCCAAATTATACCAAAGCACAAATCATTGCCTTCACATGTTTTCCCATATGCGCGAAAAGGCTTGTTATGGATCGCTAGGTTCTTCATCAAGATCAACAATCTGTCCATTAAACAGTTCTGCTAAATTTTTGATTACTCTGTCATCATCTGACATCCCCACATAACCTTGAGGTTGAGGTGCTTGCGATTTCTCTGGAATGGAATTTACATTTGCAGATGGAACTGTTGCTGGAGGTGCAGAATTTGGATTAGGGCTGCTAGGATTGGGACGAGAGATAGGTGGCACTGTAGTTGCAGGAGAGGCGATCGCTGGACTAACAGGAAGAGGTGCATTAACTTGAGCTTTCTCAGTTTGAGGCGGCGTAGTGGCAAAGGTAAACATCACTTTTATCGGACGCTGCAAATACTTAGCAAACACTTCTTCTAGTTCTGGACGCTTCTGAACCACGATATTCTTGGTGGTTTCATCGCGCTTACCACCTAAGCCAATTTTGACTCCATTACCATCAAGAGTCAGAATATGAGCTTGTATTTGGATAAAAACCGATTTTGTGGGTGTGGGCAACATTGACAAAATACTTTGCCACATTTGATCTAGATCGTATCCAACCGCAGCAAAGTTATCAAGGTCATCGATTCCTGATGAAATCGGAGTTTCGACAGCAGGAGTGGGTATCGAAATATGTTCTGGTTCTGCAACCTTGGCGATAGGAGTTGGTGATGGTTCTGGTTTTGGGGTTATGGGAGCTTTAGGAGTTGGTGATGGTTCTGGTTTGGAGTTTACGGGAGATTGAGGGACAGGTTGATTTTTTGGTGCTTGGAGTGCAGATTGGGAAGTTGTGGAGATATTGCGTGATGGCACAAAAGGTTGAGCTTGAGATGAAACAGAAGCTTGTAGCTGAGCGATCGCTCCCTGTGCTGATGGTAGTAAACCCATGAGCGTCACTTCTAGCCATAGGCGCGGCTGTGTGGAGTTACGGATTTGTAGCTCAGCCGATCGCAAATGTTGTTGACCTAGCAAAATATTGGGAATTGGTAAACTCTGCGCTAGTTGAACCAATCTTTCCCAACCAGAACTAGTCATAGCAACAAGGTCACTGCGATCGCTGGCGGTTTTGGCAATCAATAAATCACGATATACATTTGCCAAATTTTGCAACACGATCAGAGGTTCTCGTCCGCGATCCATAATGCGTCGCACATAATCAATTAATTGTATGGAATGATCGGTGGCGATCGCCTCAACCAAAGATAGTAAATCCTGTTCGGGAACGGAACCGACTAAATCCCAAACTGCCTCAACTGTAATCTCTCCATCTAATAAACTTAATTGATCGAGCAAAGATTCGGCATCGCGCAGTCCACCCTGTGCAATTTGAGCGACTAAAGTCAGTGCTTCAATATGAATATTAATGTTCTCATTTGCGGCAATTTTTCCTAAATGCTTGACCATCGCATCAAGGGGAATCCGCCGAAAGTCAAAACGCTGACAACGGGAAATAATCGTCGGTAATACGCGCTGGGGATCAGTGGTGGCGAGAATAAAGGTAACGCGATCGGGTGGTTCTTCTAAGGTTTTGAGTAAAGCATTAAATGCTGCGGTACTGAGCATATGACACTCGTCTATTATATAAACCTTGAAACGAGCCTTAACTGGTGCAAACTGAGCGCGTTCGATCAACTCGCGGATATTATCAACACCTGTATTGCTTGCTGCGTCAATTTCGGTAATATCAAGGGCATTACCATTGGCAATGCTATGGCATAACTCACACTTACCGCAGGGATGAGGAGTTGGGCTATCAGAACTTAGGCAATTGAGCGACTTTGCCATGATCCGCGCACTGGATGTCTTGCCTGTACCCCTTGCGCCTGTGAATAGGTATGCAGGTGCGATGCGCTTAGTATTTAAGGCATTGCTAAGGGTATGAGCGATCGCCTCTTGACCAACTAGGTCATCAAAGATTTGCGGTCGATATTTGTGATGAAGCGGCTCATAGCCCATGGGAATATGATGATGCTCAAGTAGTGATGGTCAAATATATCACTCACCAGTATAGCGACGAAAAAACTGTAAAGTTGCGCCTTTGAAGACTCAACTTTACAGTGCTTTGCGCTTACTTAAAACTCAGAAACATTTTTGAAAGTGGCGCGAAGCGCCACTTTCAAAAATGTTTCTGTACTACCCAAAGCCTCAATAGGCTGTACAGGTTTTTGTAGTTTATTTAGCCCCAGTACTTAAAGGGTTTTTGATTAACTTAGCGAGTTAGCATTGTAAACTTATTTTAACTACCCATAGTAATTACACCTGAATCCTGCTGTAACCAAAGCCAATGCAACCAACCGATCCAAAAAAATTTACTGAAAAAGCATGGGAAGCGATCGTCAAATCGCAAGAGGTCGCGAGACGCGCTCAACATCAGCAGCTAGAAGTCGAGCATTTGCTAATGGCGCTATTGGAGCAGGAAGAAGGATTAACTACGAATATACTTACGGCGATGTCCGTCCCCATGGCAAGGGCGCGACGACAGGTCGAAGAATTTTTGCGAAGACAACCCCGTGTAGCTAGTCCAGAACAATTGTATTTAGGGCGCAACTTGGAAGTATGGCTCGATCGCACTGAAGAGCATCGTAAGGTTTTTGGTGATGACTTTATCGCCATTGAGCATATGCTACTGGGATTAGCCGATGACGATCGCCTCGGGAAAAGGCTATATCGCGACTTAAGCATCGATCGCAAAAAATTAGAAGAAACGATTAAATCCTTAAGGGGTAGCCAGACTGTCACCGATCAAAATCCTGAAGCGAAATATGCCGCATTGGAAAAATATGGTCGCGATCTTACGGAACAAGCAAAGCAAGGCAAGCTCGATCCTGTGATTGGTCGTGATGATGAGATTCGGCGCGTTATGCAAGTACTGTCACGACGTACTAAAAATAATCCTGTGCTAATTGGTGAACCAGGAGTTGGTAAAACAGCGATCGCTGAGGGCTTAGCGCAAAGAATTATTCGTGGGGATGTGCCAGAATCTCTCAAAGACCGCACGATTATTAGTCTAGATATGGGATCGCTGATTGCAGGGGCAAAATATCGCGGTGAATTTGAGGATCGCTTGAAGGCGGTTCTGAAGGAAGTTCTCAATTCCGATGGCAAGATTGTGCTGTTTATTGATGAATTGCACACAGTGGTTGGGGCTGGTGCAACCCAGCAGGGCGCAATGGATGCGGGGAATATTCTCAAACCCATGTTAGCAAGGGGTGAATTGCGCTGTATTGGTGCGACGACATTAGATGAATATCGCCAATATATTGAGAAAGATGCCGCATTGGAACGACGTTTTCAGCAAGTTGTGGTCGATCAGCCCACGGTGGAAGATACGATCTCGATTTTGCGCGGATTAAAGGAACGCTACGAAGTGCATCATGGTGTAACTATTTCTGATTCGGCGTTAGTGGCTGCAGCAACCCTTTCTAATCGTTATATTACCGATCGCTTCTTACCAGATAAAGCGATCGATCTCGTTGATGAATCAGCCGCAAAGTTAAAAATGGAGGTTGATTCTCGCCCATTAGAACTAGATGAAATTGATCGCCGCCTGATGCAATTGGAAATGGAAAGATTATCCTTGCAAAAAGAAGGAGGCTTTACCCCTGTTGAACGAACGGAAGCCGAAGGTAAAGTCATCTATAAAACTAAGAGCGGTAAAGCTGTCCAAGATCGCCTTGATCGCCTTGACAAAGAAATGAACGAACTCCGCGATCGCCAAATTAGCCTCGATGATCGTTGGCAACAAGAAAAAGATACCATCGATAATCTGCGATCGCTCAAAGAGCAAATCGATCAAACTAAGTTACTAATTGAACAGTCTGAACGTGAGTTCAATCTCAATCGCGCTGCTGAACTCAAGTATGGCAAGTTAACGGAACTAGAGAAAAATCTTGATGAGGCAGAACTAGAGCTAAATCGAGCTAGAGCCGATGGGTCAATTCTCTTTCGTGAGCAAGTTACTGAAGATGATATTGCTGAAATTGTGGCGCGATGGACAGGTATTCCCCTCAAAAAATTACTATTATCAGAACGTCAAAAATTACTGACCTTAGAGAAACATCTCCACGATCGCGTCATTGGTCAAGATGAAGCCGTCACTTCGGTATCTTCAGCAATCCGCCGCGCCCGTGCAGGGATGAATGATCCTAACCGTCCCATTGGTTCATTCCTATTTTTGGGCCCCACAGGAGTGGGCAAAACGGAACTGGCGCGTACTCTTGCCGAATTTCTATTTGATTCTGATGCCTCAATGGTACGAATTGACATGTCGGAATATATGGAGAAACATTCGGTTTCCCGCTTAATCGGTGCGCCTCCTGGTTACGTTGGTTATGAAGAAGGCGGACAGTTTTCTGAAGCAGTGCGTCGCCATCCTTACTCAGTGGTACTTTTTGATGAAGTCGAGAAAGCACATCCTGATGTATTTAATATTCTTTTGCAAGTTCTGGATGATGGTCGCATTACCGACAGTCAAGGTCGCTTGGTGGATTGCAAAAATACGGTGATCATCATGACCAGTAACATCGGCAGCGATCGCATTCTTGAAGTGTCTAAGGATTTACCTAGCGATCTGGATGGGGATGCTCGCTATGACCAAATGCACGATAAAGTACTGGAAGTACTTCGCAATCACTTCCGTCCTGAGTTTCTCAATCGCATTGATGAAACAGTGATTTTCCATGCATTACGTCGCAATGAAATTCGCTCAATTGCAGAGTTACAAATTAAACGTATTGAGAGCAGGCTGAGCGATCGTAAGATTTCCTTAAAACTGAGTGAGGAAGCCAAAGACTATATTGCTGCTGTTGGGTATGATCCCTCCTACGGTGCGCGTCCTCTAAAACGCGCCATTCAAAGGGAAATCGAAAACCCTATCGCTAATAAAATTCTGGAAGGCACTTTTGCAGAAGGTCATCAAATTAACATCACTGTAGAAGGTGAGGCGTTAGTTTTTAGCTAAACTTAACGCGAATTCGATATAGCCTTACTTTTCCCCTTGTCTTTTTATTCCAGCCTAACCGTCAGCTCGATCATGTTGGACTAACTACTTGCCCCATATGGTCATTTGTGCGGTGCGAAGCGCGGCGCAAATGGCGTAAAATGTTAAAAATCGCTCTGCGATTTTTAACATTTTGCGCGTTTGTCGAATTGACGTTATGTTTAATGAAGTTAGACACGTTCAAGCATAGGAGACATCTATGTTGTTACAAGAAATCAAAGAGCAGGTCTTTAAACTACCATTTAGCGATCGCCTTGCCTTGGTAAGCGCCATAATTGAGTCATTGCAAAATCAGCCAAGTTTCGGTGTTGATCGATGTGGCGCGATTAGACGGATGCGCGGCTTATTAAAAACTGACCAGCCCGCACCAACTGACGACAAAGTAGCAGAAATGTTAGAAGAGCGGCGGATTGAGAAGTATCTTTAGTGAGAGTTTTAGTTGATACTAATATTGTCCTAGATTTTCTGTTACAACGAGAGCCATTTTTTCATGACGCAGACTTGTTATTCCAAGCGATCGATGCTGGACAAGTCGTTGGCTGTGTGACAGCAACAACACTCACAGATATTTTCTATATTTCTCGCAAACACACTCGCAGCATTGAGCAAGCACGACAAGCAATCGCAGAAACGCTTACCGTTATGGTGGTTTGTCCAATTAATCGATCTGTTTTAGAAGCAGCGTTCAGGTCTGGTTTAGATAATTTTGAAGACGCTGTTCAAATTTTTTGTGCAGTTGAGCAAGGATTAGATGCTATTCTCACCCGCGATGCTAAAGGTTTTTTGAGTTCTGCTATACCTGTACTATCAATACAGGAGTTATTGCAACGATTAGGACGTTAAGAAAATAATTGATCTAGAGAATCACAGATGCAACCTCATTTTCAGATTGTTACAAATTCAGTCCAACATTGCGTTCCACCCGACCGCCGAGAGGTTGTCTTTTCGGATGTGGAGGGAACTGTGGTGGGCGAGCTAAGCCGTTGGACGGAGTGAGATACAAGGTGAACAACGACAACGGCGCGATTCGGTTGTGTGTAGATAACTTTATTCGTCTTGTTGAAGCATCAGATGTGAATCCTGCCGAACGGCTTAAGGCATTGCCGTCGTTACTCGACCACCTTGCAGTCTCAGTACATCTCACCAAATTCGCCTGCGATAACCACGCTTATCCAGACCCGCCTCCAATTGACTACAATGCTACTCGTGCACTTGTATCAGCCCACTTTCCGAGTTTGGGTTACTACAACCTAGCTGATCCAACAACGAAGAATATTGGAACTGCAAGCATTATGGTCGGAGACGGGATAGACGACTTGGCTGATATTTACAACGATCTTCGAGAGACAGTTTGGCGCTGGGAGAATACCAGCGAACGCGATGCGCTCTGGCATCTGACCAACAGCTTCAGATCTCACTGGGAGTTCCATTTGCGATCGCTGCAATACTACTTATATATGTTGGCTTCAGAAATTGATTGAATTCAGATATTGTCCAACAATACAGTGCAGCGGACTGTCTGCGAGAGTTATGCCAAAACCCGATATGTCCGTTAAAATTATTTTTTTAGTCAAGAAAAGATCCCCCTAGCACTCCTTAAACATGGAGAAGAATTTAATTCTCCCTCATTTTTAAGAAGTGCTAGGGGGAACTAGACAATTCTTAAATGCCTTCTTAGACTGCTAGAGCAGGTTCTTTGGCATTAATTGTAGGATAATCTAGTTCAGGATAGAGAGGGAAGCGATCGCATAGAGCTTGTACCCTAGCAATACAATCTGCCTGAACAGTATCACTGTCTGGACTTAGTAGGCGATCGGCGATGATATTGGCGATTTCGCGGAAGTCAACTTCCTTCAATCCACGAGAAGTCATCGCAGGAGAACCAAGACGCAAGCCACTGGTCACAAAAGGTGATTCAGGATCAAAGGGAACAGTATTCTTGTTAGCAGTGATATTGATGCCACTTACTAACAGGTCAGCAACCTTGCCAGTCATACCGATAGAGCGGAGATCGACCAGCAACAAGTGATTATCAGTACCATTGGAAACCAGTTTCAAACCACGTTCTTGCAATTGGGCTGCAAGAGCTTGTGAGTTCGCAATTACTTGTCCAGAGTAAGTCTTAAACTCAGGACGCAAAGCTTCCCCAAAGGCAACTGCTTTCGCGGCGATCACATGTTCGAGGGGGCCACCTTGCGATCCGGGGAAGACAGACTTATCAAATTTCTTCCCAAGGGCAGCATCACGAGTCATGATCAAACCACCACGAGGACCGCGCAGAGTTTTGTGGGTAGTGGTAGTCACAACATCGCAATAGGGAATAGGGCTAGGGTGATGTCCAGAGGCAACTAAACCTGCAATGTGAGCGATATCTGCCATCAGGTATGCGCCCACCTCATCAGCGATCGCACGGAACTTAGCAAAATCAATAATCCTTGGATATGCTGAGTAACCGCAGATAATTAATTTGGGCTTATGTTGCAGGGCAAGATCGCGAATTAAATCAAAATCTAACTGCTCAGTTTCTTTATTTAAGCCGTAATGGACTTTGTTAAACCATAGTCCTGACACATTCACAGGTGAGCCGTGGGTCAAATGACCGCCGTGGGACAAGTCCATACCCAAGAAGGTATCCCCTGGTTTGAGCAGGGTCAGGAATACTCCAAAGTTAGCCTGTGCGCCAGAGTGGGGCTGAACATTGGCATGGGCTGCACCGAACAATTCTTTGATGCGCTCAATAGCGATCGATTCGATCTCGTCTACAAATTCACAACCACCGTAATAGCGCTTGTTGGGTAGTCCTTCGGCATATTTGTTGGTCAATACTGATCCCTGTGCTGCCATAACCGCAAGGGATGTAAAATTTTCGCTGGCAATCAATTCGATATTATTGCGCTGTCTCTCGATTTCTTTGCCGATAAAGCCTGCGACAAGGGGATCGGATGCGGCGAGGATGGGGAACAAGTTGGTCATTTTGCTAAGCTTCTGTGCTGATTGTCTGAAATTAATATTGGTCTAAAGCGGTGCTGGGTTAGCCTAAACGAAAACACCTGTCAAGTAATAATGCTAACACGCGCTGATAGGTAACGCTTTGCGCTAAATTAAAATCCAAAGAAATTTTTTGTGGGCGAGGCTTTGCCTCGTCCACAAAAAATTTCTACTTAAACCCTCAATAGGCTATATGTCAACCAAGTTTTTTACGAATAACGAAGAAAATACTTTAATCAAAAAGTTTGAAGGAGTATTTACCTATAATCCGAATATCGAATATTTTGATGCTTTAGTTGGCTATTTTAGAGCGTCTGGTTATTTTAGAGTTAGACCTTTTTTAGATAGGGTTCCTAAAATCAGGATATTGGTGGGAATTAATGTTGATCGCTTGCTTGACGAAGCGCAAAAATCAGGACTAGAATTTTTTAAGAATCACGATAAGACTAGAGACGAATTTATTGAAGGAATTCAGAAAGATATTGCGGAAGCAAGTTATGACAGAGCTACGGAAATGGGGATTTTGCAATTTATTGATGACATAATTCAAAAAAAGATTGAAGTTAAAGCGCATCCCGACAAGAAAATTCACGCTAAGGTTTATATTTTACGTCCTGAGCCATTTAATGAACATACACCTGCGATCGCAATAACAGGCTCTTCAAATTTTACAGATGCGGGGCTAGGTGGCGGTAACTTTTTTAATTATGAATTCAATGTTCAACTGGGAGAATACGCTGATGTGAGGTTTGCGACTGATGAATTTGAAAAACTTTGGGCTGAATCTGTTGATATTTTGCCAGTCGATCTTCAGGGAATGAAGAAGAAAACTTATCTGAATGAAGATACTACTCCATTTGAGTTATATATCAAACTGTTGGCTGAATATTTTGCTAGTAATGTTGATTATGATCCTGATTCAATTGGGGATTTACCGCAAAACTTTAAGAAGCTTTCTTATCAGGTTGATGCGGTGAATGAAGGTTTTAATATGCTGATTAAGCATAATGGTTTTATTTTGGCTGATGTTGTGGGCTTAGGTAAGACGGTGATTGCGGCGATGGTTGCTAAAAAGTTTTTGAGTAAAAATGGTCGAGATAATACAAAAATATTGGTTGTGTATCCGCCAGCAGTTGAGAAAAATTGGAAAGATACTTTTAAATATTTTGATATTGATAAATATCTCAGATCTTGCACCATTCAGGAAAGGGGTTGCCAAGAGAGCAAAAGTATGAAAAAAAGGGCGTAGTAGAAAATAAAATAACGAGTATGGAAAGCATCGTTAAGTACGCCCAAGGGCTA
>Ga0172373_10009502_pt1 | contig 12071 bp, 13 predicted proteins | sample Lak10m_2_FD_114546 | JGI IMG/M metagenome (GOLD analysis project Ga0172373, IMG submission 114546) | Freshwater microbial communities from Kabuno Bay, South-Kivu, Congo - kab_092012_10m | ecosystem: Environmental > Aquatic > Freshwater > Lake | place: Democratic Republic of the Congo... | reverse complement strand
TGGTGTTTTCATGAGTCGCAGCTGCGTCTCGCCCAACCGTCGTATGGATGCCCGCCTGCGCGGGCATGACGAGTATGTACCAGGGGAAATTAGCCACTTCTTAACCTGGATTCGGAGCCCTGAAGGGCGGCTGAGCCGCTTGCGGGGCGGCCGGGGCGGCCCTATAGTCCGCCCCATGACCGAACAGCGATTTCCGCACCGCCATCTTCTCGGCATCCAGGGTCTGGGACCGCAGGAGATCACCACCATCCTGGATCTGGCCGACGGCTACGTCGACCAGAACAGGTCCGTCGACAAGCGCAAAAGCCTGCTGCGCGGCCGCACCCTGGTCAACCTGTTCTTCGAGAACTCGACCCGGACGCGGACCAGCTTCGAACTGGCCGGCAAGCGGTTGGGCGCCGACGTCATCAACATGCAGACCCAGGCCAGTTCGGTCGCCAAGGGCGAGACCCTGATCGACACCGCCATGACCCTGAACGCCATGCACCTGGATGCGCTGGTGGTCCGCCACCCCGATTCCGGCGCGGTCAAGCTGCTGTCGGAAAAGGTCAACTGCGCGGTGATCAACGGCGGCGACGGCAGCCACGAGCATCCGACCCAGGCCCTGCTGGACGCCCTGACCATCCGCCGCCACAAGGGCGCCATCGCCGGCCTGACCGTGGCCATCTGCGGCGACGTCCTGCATTCGCGGGTGGCGCGCTCGAACATCTACCTGCTGAACGCGATGGGAGCCCAGGTCCGCCTGATCGGCCCCAGGACCCTGATGCCGGCCCAGGTCGACCGCATGGGCGTCGATGTCTGCCACGACATGCGCAAGGGGCTGGACGGCGTCGACGTGGTGATGATGCTGCGCATCCAGAACGAACGGATGAAGGGCAACTTCATCCCGTCGATCCGCGAATATTTCCATTTCTTCGGCCTGGACCGCGAGAAACTGGCCTTGGCCAAGCCCGACGCGGTGATCATGCATCCCGGCCCGATGAATCGCGGCGTCGAGATCGATTCCGACGTCGCCGACGACGTCGAACGGTCGCTGATCCGCGAACAGGTCGAAATGGGCGTGGCGGTGCGCATGGCCTGCCTCGACCTGCTGACCCGCAATATTCCCAATCAGGTGGCGGTGTGATGTCCAAGCCCATGCCTTCCGGACTGGTGGCCTATGTCAACGCCCGTCTGCTCGACCCGGCTTCGGGCCTGGATTCCCCCGGCGCCCTGCTGGTCGACGGCGAAACCATCGCCGATGTCGGCCCCGGCCTGTTCCAGGGCGGCGTGCCGTCGGGCATCCAGGTGGTCGATTGCGGCGGCCAGTGTCTGGCGCCCGGCCTGATCGACATGCGGGTGCAACTGCGCGAACCGGGCGAGGAACATAAGGAAACCCTGCGTTCGGCCGGCGAATCGGCGGTGGCCGGCGGCGTCACCGCGATGGTCTGCCTGCCCAACACCGACCCGGTCATCGACGAGGTGGCGACGGTGGAGTTCGTGGCGCGGCGCGCCCGCAAGATCGGTCTGGCCAAGGTCTATCCCTATGCCGCCGCCACCAAGGGCCTGCAGGGGCGCGAACTGGCGGAAATGGGCTTCCTGATGGAAGCCGGCGCCCTGGCCTTCACCGACGGCGTCAAGGCCATCGGCGACGCCCAGGTGATGCGCCGCGCCCTGTCCTATGCCGCCACCTTCGGCGGCCTGATCGTCCAGCATCCGGAAGAGCCGTCGCTGGCCTCGGGCGGGGCGATGAACGCCGGCGAGATGGCCACCCGCATGGGCCTGTCGGGAATCCCGGCGGCGGCCGAGGCCATCATGCTGGAGCGCGACATGCGGCTGGTGGCGATGACCGGCGGGCGCTATCACGCCGCCCACGTCTCGACCGCCGACGGCGTCGCCATCCTGCGCAAGGCCAAGGCCGCCGGCCTGCCGGTGACCTGCGACACCGCGCCGCCCTATTTCGCCATGAACGAACTGGCGGTGCGCGACTACCGCACCTTCGCCAAGCTGAGCCCGCCGCTGCGGTCCGAGGACGACCGCCGCGCCGTGGTCGAGGGGCTGAAGGACGGCACCATCGACGCCATCGCCTCGGACCATGCGCCGCAGGATGCCGATTCCAAGCGCCAGCCCTTCGCCCAGGCCGAATTCGGCGGCGTCGGGCTGGAAACCCTGCTGCCCGTCACCCTGGAACTGGTCCATGACGGCCACCTGGAACTGCTGCAGGCGCTGAGGCTGCTGACCTGCGGTCCCGCCGCCGTGCTGGGGCTGGCCGGCGGCCGCCTGAAGGCCGGGGCCGCCGCCGACCTGATGCTGTTCAACCCGGTGCGCGGCTGGAAGATCGAGCCGGGGAAATTCCGCTGCAAATCCAAGAACTCGCCGTTCGACGGCCGCCCGGTCCAGGGCATGGTGCTGCGCACCGTCGTCGATGGCCGTACCGTCTATGCCCTCGATGCTTGACCTGACCATCGCCGCCGTGGGCGGCTACCTGCTGGGCTCGGTCCCCTTCGGCCTGGTGCTGACCAAGGCCGCCGGCCTGGGCGACATCCGCGCCATCGGATCGGGCAATATCGGCGCCACCAACGTGCTGCGCACCGGCCGCAAGGGGCTGGCCCTGGCGACCTTGCTGCTGGATGGCGGCAAGGGGGCCATCGCCGTCGCCCTGGCATGGCTGCTGTTCGGAACCGCCGCCATGCCGGTGGCCGGGTTCACCGCGGTGCTGGGCCACAATTTCCCGCTGTGGCTGAAGTTCAAGGGTGGCAAGGGGGTGGCGACCTCGGCCGGCACCCTGCTGGCCTGTTCCTGGCCGGCGGGGCTGGCCTGCTGCCTGACCTGGCTGGCCGTCGCCGCAGTGTTCCGCATCTCCTCGCTGGCTGCCCTGGTCGCCCTGGCCCTGGCCCCGGTCTATGCCTGGCTGGCCGCCGGTCCCGAGGTCGGCCTGATGGCCGCCGGCCTGGGGGCGCTGGGCATCGCCCGCCATCACGCCAACATCCGCCGCCTGCTCAGGGGCGAGGAACCGAAGATCGGGCGGAAGAAGACGGCCTGAGCCGGCCGGCCACCAGCATCGGCACCCCGGCCAGCGTCACCGCGGCGGCCATCAGCAGGGCCGGCATCCACCCGCCCCACCCGGCCAATGCCGCCGCCGCCACCGGCCCGATCATCTGGCCGACCGAGAACGCCGCCGTCAGCCAGCCCATCGCCTGGGCCGGATTTCCCGGCGAAATGGCCCGGCCGAAGGCCATCGCCATGCCGGCGATGCCCAGGAAGGTTCCGCCATACAGCACCGCCGCGGTCATGACGCCCAAGGGATGTGCGGTCAGCCCCAGCAGGGCGGTACCCGCCGCCATCAGCAGATGGGCGGCGATCAGGGCGGCGCGAAAGCCGACCCTGCCGGCCAGGATGCCCCAGGCCGCCGATGACGGCATCGCCGCCAGCCCGACCAGCACCCAGGACAGGTTGGCCACCGTTTCCAGGCCGGGGGTCGAACGCACCACCACCACCAGGAAGGTGCCGGTGACGATATAGCCCAGTCCCGCGCAGAAATAGGCGGCGGACAGCCAGACCAGCGAAAACTCCGCCGGGGGCGGATGGCTGGCCGGAGCCGCCGCCGCTCCGCCATGAGCCTGCCGCAACCCCAGCCACGACGTCAGCGACAGCAGGACGCACAGGCCGGCGGCGGTCATCCAGGCGGCATTGTCCCCGCCGCGGCCGCCGGCCCAGGCGATGACCGAACCGGACAGGATGATGCCCAGCCCGACGCCGGAGAAATGCACCCCGGACAGCCGTGCCAGCCCCCGCCCGGCCAGAAGGGGAATCACCAGGGCCGAGGCCAGGACGAAGACCAGCGCCGAAGCGACGCCGGCGACCAGACGGATCAGGTTCCACAGCATTTCCGAAGACGTCACCGGCATGGCGGCCAGGGACAGCGCCACCGTCGCCAGACCGGCGGTCAGCAAACGGTGCCGCCCGCGGTCGGTGCGGGCCAGACCGGCCCAGACCGCCCCGATCAGGTAGCCCAGATTGTTCGACGCCGCCAGCCAGCCGGCCGACTGGGTGTCCAGCCCGTGCGCCGCCTGCATCAGCGGCAGAATGGGGGTGAAGGCGAACCGCCCCAGGCCCAGGGCGACGGCGCAGGCGGCAAGGCCGCCCGCCAACAGGCGCAAGTCAGAAGGATGCAGACGCATGCCGGTCTCCGATCGCGGGCAGGATAGCACGCCCGGCCCGTCCAGTGGACCGGCGATTGCAGACATTGCGGCCCTACCCTTTCTATCGCGTTTGTCCGGCCGCGACTTTCGTGTAGGATGCCTGCCGCTGAAAAATCCACAGATTCGCGCTAGAGAGGCTTGAATGACGTCACCCGCTCCCCTGATGGCTGGCAAAAAAGGTCTGATCATGGGCGTCGCCAACGACCGCTCCATCGCCTGGGGCATCGCCCTGGCGGCGCGGGCGCAGGGCGCCGAACTGGCCTTCACCTATCAGGGCGAGGCCTTGGAAAAGCGGGTGCGCCCGCTGGCCGGACAGGTGGGATCGGACATCGTCCTGCCCTGCGACGTCTCGGACGAAGCCTCGATCGACGCGGTGTTCGACACCTTGCAGGCCAAGTGGGGCAAGCTGGATTTCGTGGTCCACGCCATCGGCTATTCCGACAAGGAACAGCTGCGCGGCCGCTATGCCGACACCACCTTGGAAAACTTCACCAAGACCATGCACATCTCGGTGTTCTCGTTCACCTCGGTGGCGCGGCGGGCGGCGGCGATGATGCCGGACGGCGGCTCGCTGCTGACGCTGACCTATTACGGCGCCGAACGGGTGATGCCGCATTACAACGTCATGGGCGTGGCCAAGGCGGCGCTGGAAGCCAGCGTGCGCTATCTTGCCGTCGACCTGGGCGGCCAGAACATCCGCGTCAACTCGCTGTCGGCCGGCCCCATCAAGACCCTGGCGGCCTCGGGCATCGGCGACTTCCGCTATATCCTGAAGTGGAACGAGTACAACAGCCCGCTGAAGCGCAACGTCACCCTGGACGATATCGGCGGCTCCGGCCTTTACCTGCTGTCCGACCTGTCGTCGGGCGTTTCGGGCGAATGCCACCATGTCGATTGCGGCTATCACGTCGTCGGCATGAAGGCGGTGGACGCCCCCGACATCACCGTCGCCAAGGACTGAGCCGGCCGTGTCGGGCAACGGTTTCGGACACAGCTTCCGCTTCACCACCTTCGGCGAAAGCCACGGGCCGGCGATCGGGTGCGTCATCGACGGCGTGCCGCCGATGCTGCCGTTGTCCGAGGCCGACATCCAGCCGTGGCTGGACGCCCGCAAGCCGGGGCAGAACCGCTTCACCACCCAGCGGCGCGAGGACGACGCCGTCCGCATCCTGTCCGGGGTGTTCGAGGGCGTCACCACCGGCACCTCGATCGGCCTGCTGATCGACAATACCGACCAGCGGTCCAAGGATTACGGCGACATCAAGGACACCTTCCGTCCCGGCCATGCCGACTGGGTCTATGAACGGAAATACGGCATCCGCGACTATCGCGGCGGCGGCCGCTCCAGCGCGCGGGAAACCGCCATGCGGGTCGCGGCCGGGGCCGTGGCCCGGGTGGTGCTGGACCATCTGGCGCCGGGCATTCTGATCCGCGGCGCGATGGTGCAGATGGGGCCGCATGCCATCGATCCCGAGGGATGGGACTGGGAACAGCGGTCGGCCAATCCCTTCTGGTGCCCTGATCCCCGGGCGGCGGCGCACTGGGAAACCTTCCTGGACGGGGTGCGCAAATCCGGTTCCTCCACCGGCGGCATCGTCGAGGTGGTCGCCTCGGGCGTCCCGGCCGGCCTGGGGGCGCCGGTCTACGACAAGCTGGACGCCGACCTGGCCAAGGCGATGATGAGCATCAACGCCGTCAAGGGCGTCGAGATCGGTGCCGGCTTCCTGGCCGCCGCCCTGTCCGGCGAGGCCAATGCCGACGAGATGCGCATGGACCAGGACGGCGGCGTCCGTTTCCTGTCCAACAATGCCGGCGGCATTCTGGGGGGGATTTCCACCGGACAGGACGTGGTGATGCGGCTGGCGGTGAAGCCGACCAGTTCGATCCTGGTGCCGACCCGCAGCGTCGACCGCCACGGCAACGACATCGAAATCGTCACCAAGGGCCGCCACGACCCGTGCGTCGCCATCCGCGCCGTTCCGGTGGCCGAGGCGATGATGGCCGTCACCCTGGCCGACCACCTGCTGCGTCACCGCGCTCAGTGCGGCTTGTCGACCCGCTGATAGATCCGGCCGTCCCAGCGCAGATACTGTGTTCCGGTGTCGATGGTCCGCCAGCCGCCGACGATTTCGTCGGTGGCAAAGACGGTTTCGTCGTCGCCCCACGACCAGCCGACCGCTTTCCAGCCCTTGACGGACCAGTCGGCGACCACCAGGGGCCGCCCCAGGTCGGCTTCCCAGTCGTCCTGATCGATCATCAGCAGAAGCTCGGCGCGGCCGTCGCCGTTCAGGTCGAAGCGGCCGACCCGGATACGGTCGCGGTCGAAGGCGTGTTCGGCCCCGGTGCGGTAGTAATCCTTCCAATGGACCTGGATCAGCGCCTCGATATCCGGACGGACGGCGTCGCCCAGCGGCAGCAGGGCGACCTGCCCCACGGGCGTGGGGCCGTCCTCGGCCAGGGCCGGGGCGGCAAGACAAAGCAGCAGGGCGAGAACAGAGCGGCGCATGACGGCGCGGAGGATAGAAACAGTGCCGCCCCGCGTCAACGGATTGGCGCACGGAACGGCCATTGTGTTAGAGTGACTCTTCCCTGACGAAGAGACCGGCAGAATGCCCATCGATTCCATCGCCCTGTCCGGAGCCGCCCGGACCAGCCTGATGTCGCTGCAGCGGACGGAACAGCAATCCGCCGACCGTCAGTCGGCGCTGTCCAGCGGCAAGCGCGTCAATTCCGTCCGCGACGATGCCGTCGCCTTCCTGGCCGCCCGCGCCCTGAGTGAACAGGCCAGCGATCTGGCCGCCGTCAAGGACCGCTCGTCGACGGGGATTTCCACGGTCGGCGCGGCCATCGACGGGGCGACCACCGTCGACACCCTGCTGGGGCAGTTGCGCGGCATCGCCCAGGCCGCCCAGGGCAGCGACAGCGCCACCGAACGGGCCGCCTTTGCCGACCAGTTCAACACCGTCCGCGCCCAGATCGATCAAGTGGTCGGCGACAGCAGCTATCAGGGAACCAATCTGCTGAACGCCGGATCGTCGTTGAATGCCGGCAATGTCGCCGTCGCCGGACGGGACAGTTCGTCCGCCGGACTGGGGCTGCCGACGGCGGCGACCGACGGGACCGGCTTCACCGACCCGAATATCGGCGCCGGCAACGGGGCCATCGAAGCCACCCTGACCCGGATCGATGCCGCCGCGGCCCAGATCCGGGCCACCCAGGCGGCATTGGGCAGTTCCATTTCGGCGATGACCATCCAGGCCGACCATGCGCAACAGCTCGGCAATGTCGCCGCCGAGGCGGGATTGCGCCTGACCCAGGCCGATCAGACCGAGGAAGCCGCCGCCCTGACCGCCTCGCGGACCCGCCAGCAGCTCAGCCGGGTGACCATGACCATCGGCCGGCAGCAACAGGCGTCGATCCTGTCGCTGTTCTGACCCCCGTGCCGCGCCCGACCTTTTCCCCCTATGGAGCTTACGAGCGGGCGCAACGGTCCGGGATCAAGGGGCGGGCGGCCGAGGCCCTGGCCTTCGTGCGGGCGGCCAACGCCCTGGAGGCCGCCTGCCGCCCGCCGGTCAGCCGCCGGGCGCTGGACGGGGCGCTGAAGCATAATCAGAAATTGTGGACCCTGGTGCAGATCGAAGCCGCCGCCGCCGACAACCCGCTGCCGGCGGAAATCCGCGCCAACCTGCTGGATCTCAGCCTGTTCGTCGACAGGCAGACCATCAGGGCGCTGGCCAGCGGCAAGGCCGACCTGGCCCTGCCCCTGATCGAGATCGACCGCGAGATCGCCGCCGGCCTGATGGCCGGCTGATCCTATTCCCGCGCCAGCCCCCGGGGCGGGAAGCGTTTCTGGATATGGCGCATCAGTTCGTCGCGCACCTGGCGATAGGCCTCCAGACGGGCTTCGCGGCTGCCTTCCACCAGGGTCGGATCGAAGGTCGGCCAATATTCGACGTCGCAGGCGATGGTCCGGGTCAGGTCGACCGCCTTGTGCTGGGCTTCGGGACTGAGCGACACCACCACGTCGAAGCTGGAATCCTCGAGGTCGTCGAAGGTGCGCGGCCGGTGCCGGCTCAGGTCGACGCCGATTTCATCCATGACCGCCACGACGAAAGGGTCGAGCTCGCCGGGCTTGACCCCCACCGAATCGACGAAGATGCGCTTGCCGTGCAGGCGCTTCATGATGCCTTCGGCCATCGGCGAACGGATGGCGTTGAAGGTGCAGCAGAACAGTACGGCGGACGGCAGCTCGGCCTGCACCGTTACCCCCGGATATGCAGGATGCAGATCAGGGTGAACAGGCGACGGGCCGTATCGAAATCGACGTCGATCTTGCCGCTCAGCCGCTCGCGCAGCAGCTCAGAACCTTCGTTGTGCAGGCCGCGACGTCCCATGTCGATGGCTTCGATCTGTGCCGGAGACGACTTCTTGATGGCGCTGTAATAGCTTTCGCAGACCAGGAAGTAATCCTTGACGATGGACTGGAACGACTTCAGCGCCAGCGGCACCTGCAGCAGACCCGGCCCTTCGGGGGACCGGACGTCGAAGATCAGCCGGTTTTCTTCCAGCGACAGATGCAGATGGTAGGGACCGCTGTAATCGCCGCCCTGGGGGGCGAAATAATTCTCCTCCAGCAGGTCGTAGATGGCGATATTGCGCTCGTGCTCGACCTCGGGCTTGCGCCGGACCATCGTCTTTTCATCGAGCTGGATATGGGCCAGTTTCTGCCGGTGCGGCATGACGGTCAGCCCCGCCCCGGGTTCAGACGCAGGGCCACAGACAATCCGTGCGCCCCCAGCCCCTCGGCCCCGGCCAGGGCCACCGCCGCCGGCCCGATGGCCCGCAGGGAATCGGCGTCGCAGCCCAGCAGCGTGGTCCGCTTCATGAAGTCGTGCACTCCCAGCCCCGAGGAAAACCGCGCCGAACGGGCCGTCGGCAGCACATGGTTGGGACCGCCGACATAATCGCCCACCGCTTCCGGGGTGTAGCGTCCCAGGAAAATGGCGCCGGCATTGGTGACCCGCGCCGCCAGGGCGTCGGGGTCGGCAACCGCCAGTTCCAGATGCTCGGGCGCGATGCGGTCGATCAGGTCCACCGATTGCTCCAGCGAGGGAACGACGATGATGGCGCCGTGCGCGTCCCAGCTTTCCCGGGCGATGGCAGCCCGCGGCAAGGTGGCGAGATGGCTTTGCACCGCCTCGGCCACCCGGTCGCCGAATCCGGCATCGTCGGTGATCAGGATGCTTTGGGCGGCGGTGTCGTGCTCGGCCTGCGACAGCAGGTCGGCGGCGATCCATGCGGGATCGTTGGCGCCGTCGGCCACCACCAGGATCTCGGACGGGCCGGCGATCATGTCGATGCCCACCGCCCCGAACACCTGCCGCTTGGCGGCGGCGACATAGGCGTTGCCCGGACCGACGATCTTGTCGACCGGACGGATGGTTGCGGTGCCATAGGCCAGGGCCGCCACCGCCTGGGCTCCGCCGATGCGATAGATCTCGTCGATGCCGGCCAGCCGGGCGGCGGCCAGCACCAGCGGGTTCAGATGCCCGTCGGGGGTCGGCACCACCATGACCAGGCGGGACACCCCGGCGACCTTGGCCGGAATGGCGTTCATCAGCACCGACGACGGATAGGCGGCGGTGCCCCCCGGCACGTACAGGCCGGCGGCCTGGACCGGCGTCCAGCGGCAGCCCAGCCGCACCCCCGAGGCGTCGGCATACTGATAGCCTTCCGGCATCTGGCGGCGGTGGAAATCGCCGATGCGTCCGGCGGCCAGTTCCAGGGCGGCGGTCAGCCCGGCCGGCACCTGGGCCAGGGCGGCCTCGATCTCGGCCGGGGTGATGCGCAGGCCCGCCGCCGACAGGCCGGGCAGACGGTCGAAGCGGGCGGTGTAGTCGATCAGGGCGTCATCGCCGCGGGACCGGACGTCGGCGATGATGGCGGCGACGGCGTCGTTGACGTCGGCAGCGGTTTCCCGCTTGCCCGACAGCAGGGCGGCGAAGGCCTGCCCGAAATCGGCGGCGCCGGCGTCAAGCCGCTGCATGAATCGTCTCGCAGGCAGAGCGGAAGGCGTCGATCCAGCCGGCCATTTCCACCGGCCGGGTCTTCAGGGCTGCGCGGTTGACGATCAGGCGGCTGGTCACCCCGGCGATCACCTCGACCTCTTTCAGGCCGTTGGCCTTCAGGGTCGACCCGGTCGACACCAGATCGACGATGCGGGTGCACAGGCCCAGGCTGGGCGCCAGCTCCATCGCCCCGTTCAGCTTGACGCACTCGGCCTGGACGCCGCGTTCGGCGAAGAAGCGCCGCGTCACCTCGGGATATTTGGTGGCGATGCGGACATGGCTCCAGCGCCGGGGATCGTCGTGCTCGGCCAGATCGGTGGGCTCGGCCACCGACAGCCGGCAGGCGCCGATGCCCAGGTCCAGCGGCGCATAGATCTCGGGATAGTCGAACTCCATCAGGACGTCGTTGCCGGCGATGCCCAGATGGGCGGCGCCGAAGGCGACGAAGGTGGCGACGTCGAACGACCGCACCCGGATGATGTCGATATGCGGATGGTTGGTGGCGAAACGCAGCAGGCGGGTCTTGGGATTGTCGAATTCGGCCTCGGGCTCGATTCCGGCGGCGCGCACCAGGGGCATCGCCTCGTCGAGGATGCGTCCCTTGGGCAGGGCAATCACCAGCTTGTCGTCCATCACCACTCTGCTCAACTCCGAAAAAAGGATGTCCTGTTTACCGCCTTTAGGCCCTTCACACCAGTCCCGCCAGACGCTCGGCCAGCCAGCGGCCGATCTTCTCGGCACCTTGCGGGGTGTTATGCAGAAGATCATAGAAGTCGCCGGCCCCGAAACTCAGGTCGCGGGCCAGGTCCAGACACAGCAGTCCATCCTCGCGGCAGACGTCCAGGGTGACGCGGTTGAGCCCGGCCAACAGGTGGTATTGGTCAATTCCGTTCGGTCCGTCCCCGGCGGCCAGACCTTGCAGCTTGCCGCTGGCGATGCGGTAATCGCCCCGTGCCTGGGTCACGAAGACCGGCACCGCCCCCAGTTGATGGATCAGGCCGGCCATCTCTTTCAGACGGTGCCGATAGGATTCTGGGGCCGACGCCGCCTGATCCGAGCGCCAGTCAGGACGGCCGGGCCGGTCCGTCCATTCCGCCTTGTCCCACGCCACCGGCTGGTGGGTCAGCTTGGCCCGCCGCGCCACCATCATGCCGGACACCTTGTCGACCAGTCCCCAGACCGCGCTGCGCTGGCGGATTTTCCGGATCAGAGTGTGCTGCGCCAGATCGTCGACCCAGGCGCCGGTGATGTGGACATCGTTGATGCCGACATAAGCCAGAATGAAGCGCGGCCGAAGGCCCGGCACGTTCGGCAGCCAATCCCGCAGCACCCGCAGATGGCCGATGGTGCTTTGGCCGTCGATGCCGGCGTTGGCCACCACCACGTCGCCCCGCCCGGAGGCGTGCAGCGTGCGCTCCATCACCGCCTGCCAGGTCTTGTCCTCGGGCAGATACAGTTGGTTGGTGGTGCTGCCGCCGATGGTGACGACGGTCACCTTGGCCGGATCGACCGCCCCGCGAAAGCCCCACCTGTCGCGGCGATAGGGAAAATCCCCGCCGCCATCGTAAAGCGACGCGGCCGACACCGTGGTGGAAAAGTTGCGGACCAGCCCCAGCCGATCCAGCGGGTCCCTGGAAAACCATGTCCCGAATGCCAGTTCCGCCCCCAGCAGCACGGCCAGCAGCAGGGCGACGTTGACGGCAATCAGCTTGGCGACCTTGGCGAACATGCCGCCTTATACCGCCGTTCCACCACCTTGCGCAATGCGGGCGGCGGACGCGCTCAGGGTGATCGCCTTTGGACGAGCGTAGCGAGGACTATG
>Ga0172373_10009500_pt1 | contig 12071 bp, 9 predicted proteins | sample Lak10m_2_FD_114546 | JGI IMG/M metagenome (GOLD analysis project Ga0172373, IMG submission 114546) | Freshwater microbial communities from Kabuno Bay, South-Kivu, Congo - kab_092012_10m | ecosystem: Environmental > Aquatic > Freshwater > Lake | place: Democratic Republic of the Congo: South-Kivu... | reverse complement strand
CAATTTCTGTGTAAATATCTTGTGTGCCCTGATTGCTTATTGCCACCAGCCTAAGAAGCCTTCACTTCATCTTGATAATCATCAACTTGATGCGATTGCTTATCCATAACTGACGTTAAATAAGTGTCTCTACGGACTCAGCGTGACGTTGCTCATGCGCATCGGTTCGTGCGGCAGCGCGGCCAGTTCGTCCAGCTTGGCGCGGGCGGCGGGCAGTGTGAGTTGATGATAGATCATCGCCGCCGCTTTTCGCAGATGGGCAGGCCGCAGCGCCGCCGGATGATGCAGCAGACTCCGCAGTTCGGCGGCGGTCTTGCGCGAACGGTAGTCCTTGTGGACGACGGTGTGCAGGTGGCGGTAGAACTCGGTGCGGAACGGGCCGCGATACAGCATCGCCATATCCCCGCTGTCAATCCAGTTTTCGCGTTCGCCTAGCTCGTGGCGCACGCGCTCATAGAAGGGTGTTCCCGGCAGCGGGTAGCTAACGCTGATGCCGATGTCATCCGGCAGCAGGTCGCGCACCATTTGCAGCGTGAGTTCGATGTCCTCACGGGTTTCGCCGGGGTAGCCGAATTGCAGGAAGAAGGCCACTTTCACGCCATGCGCGTGTAGCTGCCGCGTGGCTTCGTAGATTTGCGTTACCTGTGTGCCTTTTTGCATCGCGTCCAGAATCTTCTGTGAGCCGCTTTCCGCGCCTACCCACACGATCTTTGCGCCCGCCCGCGCCAGCGCCGGAATGGTCTTGCCGCGCAGCAGCAAATCCACACGGTTCAGGCTTTTGAACGGGATGTGCAGCCCGCGCTGTTCCAGCAGATCGGCAAATTCCTCGATCCAGCGGTCTTGAATGCCCATGATGTCATCCATGAACCAGATATGATCGGGGTTGAAGTGTTCTTTCAGCCACGCCATTTCCTCGACCACGTTTTGCGGGCTGCGGACGTTGTACTTCTGCCCCCAGATTGGCTTGGCGCACCAGTTGCAATGGAACGGGCAGCCGCGTGTGGTGACGAGGTTCATGCTGCTGTAGCCGTGCCGTTCGCGCCATACCGACTGATAACGCGGCCAGTCAATCAAATCCCACGCGGGGAAGGGCAGCGCGTCCAAACTGCGAATCACCGGGCGGGCGGGCGTTTTGACCACGCACCCCTCGTGGCGGTAGACCAGCCCCGCGATGGCGTACAGGCGGCTCTCGTCCGGCGGGGCGCTCAGGCCGCGCAGCAGCGCCAGTAGTTCGACCAGCGTTTCTTCACCTTCGCCCACTAGCACATAGTCCGCGCCTTTTTCGAGGTACTGGTCGGCATGGTCAGTCATGTCCGCGCCGCAGGCGATCACCGTGCAGCCCTGCGCTTTTGCGCTGGCGATCATGCCGAAGGCGGCTTCGCGCATCCGCAGCAGGCTCATCTTGCTCAGATAGTTGAAGTTGTCCTCGAACAGGATGGCGTAGCGCGGTTGATGCTGGCGCAGCGCCGTGTTCCACCCGTTTGTGCCGTCCGCCAGCATCGCGTCGAACACCGCCACCTGCCACCCGTTTTGGCGCAAGGTGCTGGCAGCGTACAGCGTCCCCAGTGGCGGGTAAGGCTGCATCGCGTCCCACAATTTCGGGTCGAAGCGCAGGTAGTAGGATTGACCGAGCAAAATATCCGTCATAAGTGTTCCTGTTCAATCAGTTCTTCATGATGATGATAGACGGTTTCGCAACCGGAAGCTGAAGGTTTGCCAGCGCGAGGGCAGCGCGTCTATTTCGAGGCCAGTATAGCGCAGGGTACAGCGGTCTATCCGGTGGGCGAGGGCGGGGTGCAGGCGAATCTCGTGCCCGTTCAGTCGTGCCCGAATGCTGCGAATGTGCGGGTAACGCACCATCAAATCCGTATCCCCGAACTGCGGCACACCGCCGAGGATGACCAGCGCCACCCGTTCACCGCGCAGTGCGGCGCAGTCCGCCAGCGCATCCGTTTGCAGGTGTCCGGCCTCCGGCCTCCCGATCAGCGCGGCGGGGTCATAGCCAGCGTGACCGAGGCCGCCCGCCCGCGTTGCCGCCCGTTGTTCGTCGCGCAGGTCGCCGTCAGCGGTCAGCCGCGAATCGCTACCCAGCGCCCATCGTCCACCCGCCGCCGCCCATGCTGCAATCCGGGCGGTTGCGCCCAGCAGATAAGCGTTGGTGCTGGGACACCATACCAGCCCGCGCACCTTCGGCGCAGCGTCCGCAATATCCGCATCCGTCAGCCCGACACCGTGAATCAGCACCGTATTCGCGCCCACGCAGCCGAGTGCCTTCAGCCGCCCGTATTCCGCCGCCGCCCGCGCATCCGTGCCTTCGGCTAGGTGGATGAACCACGCCTGTTCTGGCGGGGTGCGCTGGTACGAGGCGCAGATTTCGGCTTCGGAGGCGAAGGCCAGCGAATGCGCCCATCCGTAGCGGCGCAGCACGCGCACCGGATAGCCGCGCCGCCACAGATCGCGGTGGGGTGGGTTGTGGTGGGCGACAGTGGTCGCGCCGGAGAACAGGTTTTTCAGTCCGCCGATGAACAACCGATCTGCCAGCGGGTGAGCGCGGAGCGAACGGAATGGCTCATCGTTCAGGCGGGCGTTCATATCCGCGCCCCAATCATGGGCGCTGGTGTACTGTTCGCGGGTGCTGCTGCGCGGGTAGTGGTTGAGTTCCAGATGATCGTGGGCGTTGATCTGTCCGGGGATGAGTGTACAGCCTTCCAGATCAACGCGCAGGGCATGGGCGGGTGCGGCGGGCAGCACGCGCTCATGCAGGAACAGATCACGCGGCGCGGCGTGTCCGCCTTCGTCAACGATGGCTCCCCGGATGTGCAGCGCCGGATTCATTTGCAGTAGCATCCCCAACCCTGATGGTGAGGATTATAGCGTGTTTGCGCTTGAAGCTCACCCCAGATGGCGCACCTTCCGGGGCGAGTGGCTTCATTCGCGTTGTTTACGCTTCGATCAAGCGCAGGGTGACGATCTGGAACGGCGTGAGATACACGCGAACGCTGTGATCGTCTACCGCAACCGTTTCGAGGGCGTCCTCAAGCAAGTTGGTGATGTGGGCGGCTTGCAGCGGGAATCCGGTTCGCAGCGTCACCCATCCGCGCCGCCGGCTGGCTTCGTATAGTCGCACAATCAAACCGTTGCCATCTTCGGCGCGTTTCACCGTTTCGATGATCGCGCTGCCGTCCACGCTCAACAGCGGGGCAGTGGGCGCGGCGGGTGTGCCGTTCCCGACCACTGCCAGCAGCGGGTTGTTCAGCAGGTAAGCAGGCCGCGCCACCGGATGTGCATCGGTGGCCCCGGCTGTGCCGTTATGCAGCAGAAGGCTGTAGGCGAAATCATGTTCGCCCTGATCGGCCTGCGGGTCGGGGTAGGTAGGGGCGCGTAACAGGCTGATGCGGATCACATTGTCGTGGATGTCGTGACCATATTTGCAATCGTTCAGCAGCGCCGCGCCGTAAGCGCCTTCGCTCAAATCCACCCATTTCTGGGCGCACGTCTCGAACCGTGCCCAATCCCATGAGGTGTTGCGGTGGGTGGGGCGCTCCACATGCCCCCACTGCACCTCAAACCGCGCCACCGGTGACAGCACATCCACCGGGAAGGCCGCCTTGAGGAACACATGCCGTTCGCGCCAGTCTATATGCGTCTGGAAGTCAATCTGGCGGCGGTTGTGCGCCAGCGAAACACGCTGGGTGTAGCGACTGCTCAGGATGCGCCGTTCGATTTCGAGGGTGGCGCGCAGCGGGCCGCTTTCGACCACGCGGATGCTCTCGGCGGGTTCGGCGAGGAACATTTTGTCGTCATAGAAGATGTCCACATCCCATGCGTCCCAATTGACCGGACGATCTTCAAACGCCTGCCACTGGTTCGCCACCGCGCCTTCCGGCAGCGCCTCGCGCTGGGCGATCTTGTCGTAAATTCGCACGATGTCGCCTGCCGCATTCAGTTCCACGCGCAAGAAGTCGTTTTCGAGCAGATCGGCGCGGGCGATCAGGCTGCTCGTCGGGGCGGGAGCTTCGCCCTGCGCCCACGTCAGCGGGGTGAAGCTGTACGAGTCCAGTACACCTGCTGCCAGCAACAGGCCGCCCTCGACGGGCTGCGCCAGCACGGGCTGATCGCCGCGCAGCAGGTGTTGACCGGCAGGCGCTTCGATGGCTACGAAGGCCGCGTCGTTGCGCTGGAAACTGGTCGGGTTGACCAGCAGTACATCCCCGCCCATCTGGTCGCGCAGGCTGGTCAGCGCCGCCGCGCTCACCTCATCCGCCCACACGCGAATCTCCCCGTACTGCTGCTGCGACTCGACATACACTTCGCCGATGCTGCTGCCGGGGATGATGTCGTGGAACTGGTTCAGGCAGACCGCTTCCCACGCTTTACGCAGTTTTTGCTGTGGATAGGCATAGGTCGCGTCCAGCAGGGCGGCGGCGCTGGCGAGAAACTCGGCATCGTGCAACCGGAATTCGCTCTTGCGGTTGGCGCGTTTATTGCGGCTCTGGGTGGTGTAGGTGCCGCGATGAATTTCCAGATAGAGTTCGCTGTTCCATGTGGGCAGTTTAGCGCCGCTCTCGGCTTCCAACTGGCGGAAGAAGTCAATCACCTTGCCCTGCCGCACGCGGGGTAGGGCGGGGAAGTTCGCCAATTCACGGGCGTTTTCGTTCATCTCGCGGGTGGGGCCGCCGCCACCGTCCCCGTAGCCGTAGCTCATCAGCAGGACGCGCTGCGACTCTTTGTGCTTCAGTTTCTTCCACGAACCGAGCGCGGTGAAGGCGCTCAAGTTGGCGTTGTAGGTGGCGGAGTTCATCAGATCAGCGGCGCTGGTTGTGCCTTGCCATGCTATCTCCGGGCTGGTGCTGAAGTGTGTCAGCACTTTTGTGCCGTCCAACCCCTGCCACCAGAACGAGTCATAAGGCAGTTTGTTGACCTGATTCCAGCCGATCTTGATGGTGAAGAAGTATTCCATCCCCGCCAGTTTGATGAGTTGCGGCAGATTCCACGCATAGCCGAACACGTCCGGTAGCCACAACACCCGCGACTCGGCTTCTGCGCCGAACTGTTCACGGAAATACGTGCGCCCCAGTAAGAACTGCCGCGCCAGCGATTCTGACCCGCTGATGTTGCAGTCGGCTTCGATCCACATGCCGCCGATGGGTTCCCAACGGCCTTCCGCCACGCGCTGCCGGATGTTTTCCAGCAGCGCGGGGTAGTCCTGTCCTACGTAGTCGTACAACTGCGGTTGGCTCTGGGTGAAGTGATAATCCGGGAATTGTTCCATCAGGCGTAGTACCGTGTGGAAGGTGCGTCCGGCCTTGCGGCGGGTTTGCCCTAACGTCCACAGCCACGCCACATCAATATGAGCATGACCCGCTGCCACCAACTCGATATCCAGCGGCGAACCGGCCTGCGCGATACCTTCCCGCAGGGCGGCCAGCGCCCCCGGCACGGATGCGTAGAAAGCCGATCCGAACGGTTCGCGGGTGTCCAGCCGTTTGCAGGCTTCGTCCAGCACGTTGTACAGCCGCGTTTTGGCGGGTTCGGCTTCGTCCAGCAGGTTCGCGGCTTGCAGCGCCGTGCGCCCCGCCGCGATGAAGTCCCGCGTGGGGCGGTCAATTTGCACCACCGCGCACTCGCCCATCAGCAGCAGCCCGCCCAGCGCCTGACTGCCCTGAACGTTCGTCCAACCGTGCAGCGTCAGGCGGTGCATCTGTCCGTCCAAGTGGGCGGCGTTCAGCCGGAACTCCTGATGATGGCGGTCAATCGTGGCGTAGGGCTGCCCGTCAATATAGGCCAGTGCTTCAGGATGGCTGAAATCCCCTGCGTTCCCCTGTGGGAGGTACAGGGCTATTTCGCTTGTCTGATCAAATTCAGCCGGGACGCTGAACCACCCATGCAGGGCATAGTTGAGATTGCTTTCGCCCCAGTAGGTGTAGGGTGGGACAGCCGCTATATCGGGAAGGTCGGCGTTGAAGTCGGGCAGCACATCCGGGGAGGGTAACTTTTGCAGGCGGAACGCCTCCAGCACCGCCCGCCGACGGTAGACAAGAGGTTCGATGAGTTGCAGCCGTTGAGCAATTTTGGTCGCGGTCATCCGCAGGGTGTGGTACATAAAAAGCCTTCTCGCAGGGTTGTGTGGGTTGATGAAACGCTGGTTTGCTAGGATGCAGGCGGTTGATAGGCTTGCGCAAAATAGGCGGTGCTGGCGTGCAGCACATCATCCGGCGTGTCGTAGTATTCGCGGATGGCTTCCCAGACCGCACCGACGGCCTGCGCCAGTTGTGCATCGGTCAGCCGCCACGTTTGCGACCAGATGCGGTTTTGCAGCCGTTCAGCGAATTGGCGCGGCGTGGTCGTGGTGTGATAGGCGTGCGTGATCGGATCACCTTGAGCTTTCCAGCCCATTTCGTGCAGCGCAGTGGGGGAATGTTCAAAGCGCATCCCTACTTCGTGGCCTTCTTGGTTCGGCAACGCGGAACGCCATGCTTCCCACAAAACCTGATGGACGTTATCCGGCACGCTCCAGCAGTGAATCAGGTTGCCGCCGGATTTGAGTACCCGCCCGACTTCGTGCAGGGCGCTCTGCCAGTCGGGGATGAGGTGGAACACATGCACCGAGACGACAGCATCGAACTGCGCGGCGGCTAACGGCAGGCGGGTGGCATCTCCTTGCGCCACGTAGACGGGTTCGCTGTCCTGTTTGGCACGTAGGCGCTGCATCATCGGCAGCGATAGGTCTACGCCATAGACGGCCTGCACCCGCCCCGCCAGCGGCAGCGCGATACGGCCTGTGCCGATGCCGATTTCCAGCACACGGCTGTCGGAGGTGAGCGAACCGGCGCGGCAGATGGCATCTGCGACGCGAGTTTCCTCACCGGGCGGGAAGCCGCGTGTGTCGTCATAGTAGTCGGCGGCGCGGTCAAATGCGATGGATTGAGCCATGTTGTTCCCTTTCACTCATCCCCGCTGCCCAGTGAGGGCGCGTTGCGGCGAACGACATCTTCACCGAGTTTGTCAACCAGTTTCTTACGTAGTTTGGGCGTTTCTTCCGCCCATTTGTCCTGTAGTTGTTCTTTGCTGGCGCGGCGGCTGTCCCCGGCCAGCGTGAGGATGCCCTGCGCGATGGTGGGAGCAGTGCGGATGATGCGCTCAACGGCGGCGCTGGCGCACTGCGGGCAGGGGGGCGCGGGATCGTTGAAGCCATGACGGGCTTCAAATTCGGTCTGGCAGGACTGGCAGCGATAGTCATACAGTGGCATTGGACTGTTTTTCTCCGCTGGTGATTACGTTGATGAGAATTATAACCGAGGTTGAACAGGTCAGCAGGTCGCAGAATCAGGTTTAGCACCAAAGTCACCTTGATTAGTGAGTGTATATCTATTACGCTAAATTTATAAGTGTTTCCCTTATACACGTTTCTAAAATTCGTGCATTCTGTATAGGAGTTGGCTATGCGTATTCGCTTTGCCCTGTTGGTTTTTGCTTTGCTCACGGTGCCTACTGCCATGATCGGGTTGGCTCAAGATGGTGCTTATTTGGCCTTACTCGGTGGTCGGCATACGGTGTTCGACGAAAGCTCGGATGCCTTTACGCATTCCATTTCTGGCTATGATGAATCTCAGACTGCTCTGTTTGAACAAGGCGATGAACTTTTTGACCGGGTGTATACGGCTGAAAGCGGACTTGGCCCTTTGTTCAATGCGGTTTCTTGTGGAAGTTGTCATCAGCAAGATGGGCGTGGGCGTCCGCCTGCGGGATTCGGGGAAACACAAACCGGCTTGTTGATCCGCTTTGCGCTAAAAGCGCGTAACGGCAATCAGGGTCATTCGCACGGGAATCAGCATAACCAGCAGCAAGGAAACAATCAGAACAAGCCGGTTTCGGAGCCGGATGCGACTTACGGGGGGCAGTTGCAAGATTTGGCGCTGCCGGGTGTTCCTGTCGAGGGGAATATCCACATCACGTATGAGGAGATTCACGGCGCGTATGCTGATGGAACCCCGTACACACTGGTTATGCCGCATTACGAGGTTGTGAATCTCGGTTATGGTGGCCTTGATCGGGATATTACTTTTTCCCCGCGTGTTGCCAACCAGATGACCGGGCTTGGCCTGCTGGAAGCCATCAGCGAATCAACCCTGTTCAGTTTTGCTGACCCCGAAGATGCTAATCAGGATGGAATCAGTGGTCGCCCGAACATGGTCTTGGACTACGTGACCAACAGTTTAGCGATAGGGCGTTTTGGCTGGAAATCCAACCAGCCGAATTTGCTGCAACAGGCCGCCGGCGCTTTCAATGGTGATATGGGGATTATGTCCAGCCTGTTCCCCAATGAAAACTGCACCACGTTACAGGCGAATTGTTTGACGGCGCCAGATGGCGTGAGCAGCATCGAAATATCCGACGAGGAGTTGCAAGCCGTCGCATTGTATTCGAGGTCGTTGGCGGTTCCTTCGCGCCGCAACACCGATGATCCCACTACCCAGCGCGGCGAGACTCTTTTTGCAGAGGCGCGGTGCAGCGCATGTCACATCCCGTCTGTGGATATGGGCGGCCACCCGACGATTCCGCAAATTATGCCGGATACCATTCATCCCTATACCGATTTGCTCCTGCACGATATGGGGCCGGGGTTGGCAGATGGGCAGGATAACTTCCTTGCGACGGGCAGCGAATGGCGTACCGCGCCGCTGTGGGGCATCGGCCTGTTTGAAACCGTCAATCACCACACCAATTACCTACATGATGGTCGCGCTCGTAATCTGGAGGAAGCTATTCTCTGGCATGACGGCGAGGCTTCCGCTTCGCGCACATCCTTCTTGATGATGAGTGCGGCTGATCGTGAGGCGCTTCTGGCGTTCCTTCGCTCACTGTAGATGGTCTTGGCGGCGGGGGAGATGACATTGTAATGTCGTCCCCCCCGTCGAATGATCGTCCTGTTCGGTTGGGGCTGGAAAGCGGTTGCTTACGGTTGCTGCGTCAGAAATTCGTGGACGAGCGACTGGAAGTGATGCACGCCGTTCTCGCGCAGCGCCGAGAAGCGCCCGCGATCATAGGCGTTGGATTGCAGCCCCTTCTGCACATTCTCAACGATTTCAATGTCTTCCTGTTGAATCTGGTCGCTGAACTGGATGATAGTCTGCATACTGTCCCAGCCTTCGCCCGTCCCCGGTTGCTGGAAATACCACTCGAAAATGGTCAGCGTCTTGTCCGTGCCGAGGGGAATAATGATGTTGATCGAGGTGTTATCTAGATACACGTTCAACATCACGTTCGGGAAAATCCAGTAGTACAGGGCTTCCGCTTCGGCTTCCGTCCGCACATAGCGCCGATCGCGCACTTCGGCTCCGGACGCAACAGGGCGGATAGGCGCGTACTGCGACGAATAGTAGCGGAAAGTGTCCACGCGGTACTGGTCATAGTCCAGTTCTTTGAACAGGCCGGGATGCGCTATCGGCAGGTGATAGCCTTCGAGGTAGTTGTCCACATAGACTTTCCAGTTGCAGTCAATCACGTAGTCGCGGCGCTCAACCAGACTCATCTTGCCCAGATCGAAACCCTTGCTCAGGATTTCGCGATTGATCGTGCCGTAGATGGCTTCCATCGGCTCGGCGGCGGGGTCGAGGTTGACGAAAACCCAGGGGCCCCACTCCTCGGCTCGGACGGGGTGCAAGCACACATCGGCCTTGTTCCAGTTTTTCACCCCTTCAAATTCGGGCGCGTTCAGCAGTTTGCCGTGCAGATCATACGTCCAGCCGTGATAGCGGCATTGCAGGCTTTTGCGGTTGCCTTGCCCCACCGCCACATTTCCTGCCCGGTGCGGACACACGTTGTAGAAGGCGCGTAGCTGGTTGTCGAGGCCGCGTGTGACCACCAACGGTTGCCCCACCACGTCGCAGGTGAAGAAGTCCCCCGGACGGCGCACCTGATCGGCACGACCAACCGGTTGCCATGTCTTGTGGAAGATGCGCGTTTTTTCCAGTTCCAGAATGCGCGGGTCGGTGTACCAACGGGCGGGCATGGTGGAGGCTTCGGCAAGGTCGCTGACCGGGGTGTAGTCGCTCAAATCAATGGCATTGTACAAGTCAAGCGTCATGGATAGTTCCTTATTTCAAATATGACGAACCGGTAGGGCAAATAAAAACACGGGAACGCCATTCAGCCGATTCCCGATCAAACCATGTTCAGTTGGGGGCGGTCATTTATCTGCGAGGGCGAGCAGGCACAGGGTATAGAACGTGCGCGGCAACACGATCAGCGGCAGGATGTCCGGTCGGGAGGGGACAATTTTCGTCATGAGCGAACCGGACGGGCGCTAGAACACAATGCGCTGTGTGGCGAGCAGGAAGGCCAAGCCTAATACGACCACATTCATAAACAGGAAAATGGACAGGAACATGCGCTCTACGGCGGTCATGCCTAGAAACAGCTTTTCTACGCGCTCCTCGGTATCGTTTTCTGTTTCGAGGACGTTATCTTCGTCCTCAAAATTAAATTCATCTTCTGGTGTATTACGGAGTTCTTCAAGCACAGTCACCCCTCCTTATGCACACAATTGATATTAGAATAAAAGCGATCTGCTGCCCTGTCAATTCGCACGCTTCCACACGCCATCCACCATGCTGAAACGCACTTCGATTTGCGCGGCGCTGTCACCTTCGCCAATCTCTGCCGTTGCGCGGAGCAGGGGGGTTCCGTCTAGACCGGCTTCCACCTGCGCCGAAACGACAACTTTACGCAGGTCGGTGGGCGGCTGGGTGAACCGCTGATACGCCAGATCGCGCACAGCGGAATCGCGGGTGTCGTACAGGTTGAGAAAGTTCCCCTCGTCCTGTTTGCGGATCAGATCATCTTCCGTGACCAACCGCCACGTCAGGAAATCGCGCCAGTCCAGATTGGCCTGCCCCAGTTGGGAAACGCCCGTGACGCTGGTCAGCAGGGCGACACTCGAATCGGGCAGCAGCGAAGCCGCCAACCGACCCACCGCCGCGTCGCCATAGTTGGCGGCGAGGCTGTTGATGACGAAGGCGTTGGTATTGATCTGCACGAAGCGTCCCACCAGCCATGATACCAGCCCCTGCCGCAGATAATAGGCATCCGCCGGATAAATGGGCGGCACTGTGCCTGTGACCGCAGCAACCATTCGTTCTGCCAGCGCATTTGCTGTCGCCACTTGCATCTCTGTGTCGAAAGGCTGGTCGCTGCGAGCCGCATTGACATACGGCGAAGGCATTTGTAGCACCCACGAGTCCGGTGCTGTCCAGCCCGTTTGTAGCGCCGGATCGGGAATGATTTCGATTCCGACAACCGGCGGCGCGGTGCAGGTCAGGATGGCGCAGGCTGTTTGCAGCCATGCCGCCGCCGAGTCTGCGGCGGTGCTGGCAATCGCTGCGTCTACCGCATAGGCGTGTACCGTGATCGTGTCGCGGGTTTCGGTGATGCTCTCGCCCCAGAAGGTGTAATCCGGCGGGACATGCCGCCAGCCGTCCTCATAGCGCCAGTAGAACCACAGACGGGTGAAGGGGACGCCGTTCAGGATTTCTTGCACGGCTACCCGCGCCCGCGTTTTGTCCACTTCGACGGCGCTGATTTCGCCGCTTAACTGGATGTTCTGCGTGGTTTTGAGGTCTTGCACATGGTTAAAGAACTGGGTTTGCTGCTGAATCCAATCAGCGGAGGCGCTGCGCTGCGTGACGAGAAACGCATTCAAATCGCCCAACCGTAGGGCTGCGACTTCTGCATCTACCGTGTTGCGGAGCGCCTGCTCGATTTCGCTATCCACTGCTTGCAGGCGGAAGGACACGAAGGCGACGATGGCGATCATTAGCCCTAGTACGATCAGCAGGAACAGCAAAATGCGGATGCGTGCCCGCCGCCGCCGCCGCGCCGCTTCCGGGTCTTCGCCGCCGCGCTGAACGTGCGTATGCTCCGCTTCGATTTCCCAATCTAACTGGATACTCATCAAAAAACGGCGCGAGATACCCCCACCTTTAGGTGCGGGGAGGGATAGCGCCTAATCCTTTCGTATAGCTGTACCCATCGGAATGATGGATAGTGTTGATATGTTTGTGCGATACGGT
>Ga0172373_10009499_pt1 | contig 12072 bp, 6 predicted proteins | sample Lak10m_2_FD_114546 | JGI IMG/M metagenome (GOLD analysis project Ga0172373, IMG submission 114546) | Freshwater microbial communities from Kabuno Bay, South-Kivu, Congo - kab_092012_10m | ecosystem: Environmental > Aquatic > Freshwater > Lake | place: Democratic Republic of the Congo: South-Kivu... | reverse complement strand
TGGACCGCCTCGGCCGACTCGGCAAGCACGCGCTCGCGAAGGGGTGCGTGTACGTAAACCGGCTCACCGACGTCGACCTCGCAGTGCTCGAGGACCTGTACCGCTACTCCTACGAGCACTTCACCGCGCCTGACGCCTGAGCCACGACGCCCGGCCCGCGACGCGAAACTGGCGCTGTTCCGTCCCGGAATCCGGGACGGAACAGCGCCAGAAGCAGTTTCGGGACGATTCACCCCCAGAAGGTCAGGCGAGCTTCTCGACCTCGAGGTCGCCCTTCTCGTTGGCGGCGCGGAGCACCTTCTTGTCGAACTTGCCGACGCTGGTCTTGGGCACCTCGGTGATGAACGCCCACCGCTCGGGCAGCCAGAACTTCGCGGTGCGCTCGCTGAGCCACTGGCGCAACTCCTCAGCGGTGAGCGACTCGCCCGGCTTCAGCACCACACACGCCAGCGGACGCTCGTCCCACCGATCGTCGGGCACACCGATGACCGCGGCCTCGAGCACGGCGGGGTGACCCATCAGCGTGTTCTCGAGGTCGACGGAGCTGACCCATTCGCCGCCACTCTTGATGACGTCCTTGGCGCGGTCGCTGATCATCACGTAGCCATTGGGCATCACACTCGCAACGTCGCCGGTGCGCAGCCAACCGTCGTGGAACTTCTCCGGATCCTCGACGTTGTAGTACGAGCCCGTGATCCACGAGCCGCGCACCTCGATCTCACCGAGCGCCTCGCCGTCCCACGGCTGCACGCTGCCATCGTCGGCGGTGATGCGCAGCTCGACACCCGGAATGATGCGACCGGTCTTGACGCGCCAGTCGGTCTCGCTGAGGTCGCCCATCTCCTTCGGCGGGTGGCCGATGGCGCACACCGGGCTGGTCTCGGTCATGCCCCAGCCCTGCACGACGGGCAGGTCGAACGTCTCGCGGAAGCCGTCGATGAGGCCGCGCGGCACGGCCGAACCGCCGCACATCACGAGGCGCAGACTGCTCAGGTCGGCGTCCTTCGCATTGTGCAGCAGGTCGTTGAGCACGGTGGGCACAGCGCCCGTGAGGGTGGGCTTGGTGTCGTCGATGACCTTCGACAGCGGGCCCGCCTGCAGGAACTGCTGCGGGAACACGAGGTCGGCACCGACCATCCACGCGGCGTACGGAGTGCCCCACGCGTTGGCGTGGAACATCGGCACGATGACGAGCATGCGGTCGTGCTCGGAGAGCGCGATGTTGGTGGTGGAGGTGACCATCAGCGAGTGCATGTACGTGCTGCGATGGCTGTACATCACACCCTTCGGGTTGCCGGTGGTGCCGCTCGTGTAGCACATCGCCATGCCGGTGTTCTCGGACACGTCGGGGTACTGGAAGCCGGGCTGCTCGGCGGCGAGCAGTTCGTCGTAGTCGAGCAGGCCCTCGCCGAGGCTCGACGTGTCGCCGGCGCCCTTGACGATGATGTGCTCGACGGTGGTGAGCTGGTCGCGCACCCGGCCGAGCAGCGGTGCGATGGAGGCGTCGACGATGATGACCTTGTCCTCGGCGTGGTTGATGACGTACGCCAACTGCTCGGGGAAGAGACGGATGTTGAGGGTGTGCAGCACCGCCCCCATCACCGGGATCGCGAGGTACGCCTCCATGTGGGTCTGGTTGTTCCACAGGAACGTGCCGACGCGATCGCCCTGCTTCACGCCGAGCTTGGTGAGCGCCGCGGCCAGCTGATCGGCCCGGTCGGCGACCTGTGCGAACGTGCTCTCCACGTACCCGTCGCCCGTGAACGTGATGATCTTCTTGTCGGCGTGCACCTGGCGCCCGAACTCGAAGATCGGCTTCAGCGTCAGCTGGTAGTCGTCCATCATCGTGCTGATCGGCATCGAACTGTTCCCCCTCATCGCCCCGCAATCTGCATGCGGACTGAACGTCCGGCCAGAATAGGACACCGTGAGCGCAACGGCAGCCCCCCAACAGACCATCGTCACCCTCGACCTCGAGGGGGTGCTCGTCCCCGAGATCTGGATCGCGGTCGCCGAACGCACCGGCATCGAGGAGTTGCGCCGCACCACCCGCGACGAGCCCGACTACGACCGGCTGATGAAGTACCGGCTCGACATCCTCGAACGCGAGGGCCTCACGATGAGCCTGATCGCCGATGTCATCGGCGGTCTCGAGCCACTGCCCGGCGCGAAGCGGTTCCTCGACGCACTCCGCGATCGCACGCAGGTCATCATCCTCAGCGACACGTTCGAGCAGTTCGGTGCGCCGTTGATGCGGCACCTCGGCATGCCCACCATCCTCTGCCACCAACTCATCGTGCGCGACGACCGCATCGTCGACTACGCCCTGCGCATGCCCGACCAGAAGCGCCACGCCGTCAACGCGTTGCGCGGGTTGAACTACCGCGTCGTCGCCGCCGGCGACTCCTACAACGACGCGGCGATGCTCGGCGCCGCCGATCAGGGCTTCTGGTTCCACGCACCCGACACCATCACCGCGCAGTTCCCACAGTTCCCCGCCAACCACACCTACGACGAACTGTTCACGTCCATCACGGGCGCGTTGTGAGCGAGGCACACCCGGCGCACCGGTTGCTGCACGACATCGCCGTCGCTGCGGCCGAGGAGCACCACTGTCCCGCACTCGCGTGGGGACTCGTGGTCGACGGAACCGTGGCCACCAGTGGCGGCGTCGCGGCCGACGAGCACACTGTGTTCCGCATCGCGTCGATGACGAAGAGCTTCACGTCGGCTGCGGTGCTCGCACTGCGCGACGAGGGCGTGTGGTCGCTCGACGACCCCATCGCGCGTCACGCCCCCGAACTGGCGGCGGTGCAGGGTCCCGCCGGTTCACCGCCCATCACTCTCCGGCATCTGCTGAGCATGACCGCCGGCATGGCCACCGACGACCCGTGGGCCGACCGGCATCTCGACATGACCATTCCGGAGATCGACGAGGTGTACCGCGCCGGCGTGCTGTTCGCGCATCGCACGAACGACGCGTTCCAGTACAGCAACCTCGGGTTCGGCATGATCGGTCGATGCGTGCTGCGCGCCACGGGCCGGCCGGTGCGCGACCACGTCACCGAACGGTTCCTCGAGCCGCTCGGTATGGCCGACACCACCTGGGTCGAGCCCGCTCACCGGCGGTGGGCACCGCCGCACCGCTGGCAGGACGACACCCACGTGCCCGACCAGCCGCATCCGCTGGGCGACGGCGAGATCGCACCGATGGGCGGCATCTGGACCACGGTGCACGATCTGGCCACGTGGGTGGGCTGGCTCGATGCGGCCAACACCGAGCCGCACCAGCCGGCGTTCGTGGGCCTCTCACCCGCTTCTCGTCGCGAGATGCAACGCATGCACACCTATGCCGGCCAACGCCCGCTCGACGGCGTGCGGGTGCCCACCGGCTACGGCTTCGGTCTGGTGGTGCGCGACGACCCGACGGTGGGCAAGGTGGTCGACCACTCGGGCGGCCTGCCGGGCTACGGCAGCAACATGCGGTGGCTCGCCGGCACCGGCGTCGGTGCCATCGCGCTCGCCAACACCACCTACGCGCCGATGGCCGAGATCACGATGCGGATGCTCTACGCGCTGCACGAGGCCGGCGGTGTCGAGCGACCGCCCGTCACACCCTCAGCCGAACTGTCGCGCCGAGCCGAGGAACTGGTGGCGCTGTTGAACGACTGGCGCGACGACACGGCTCGTGCGTTGTTCGCCGACAACGTCGACCTCGACGAGTCGCTCGAGCGACGCGCTGTGGCGGCGCGCCTGCTGGTCGAGCGGCACGGCTCGCTGCGGGTGGTCGCCGTGCACCCGACCTCGTGGGCGAACGGTGAAGTGGAGGTTCAGGGTCGCGCCGATCCGTTCCGAATCGGCCTCCAGCTGGCACCGCTCGCGGGCGGCCCGGTCCAGCTGTATCGCCTCCCCGACTGACAACACCCCAGGTCAGGGCACTCTCACAGCATTTTCAAAGGTCGGCCACAGGTCGGTCACAGCTGCTCCTCAGGTCGCCGTCAGGACCGTCGTGCAGTGTTCGCACCCTGTAGTACCAGCAGGAGGGCTGAACATGTATCGATTCAGGCGGGAGTCGTACCAGGACCAGGGAGGCCGGCGCATGCAGCGCGGCGGCCGACGACTGGGAATGGCACTGGCAGTAGCGATGGCGGTCCCGATGGTGGCACCTCTGGGTGTCAACACATCGGCCGCACCGGTGGGGCAGGGGTTCGAACTGAACGCCTCCGACCTCCGGTACATCCTGCAGCAGATCAAGATCGCAGAGCACCACGTGGAGTTCACCGACGAGACCACCGGTCCGTGCGGCGCACTCATCGGTGACGATCCGAACCAGATCCCCACGGGTGGCGTCGGTGTGACGTTGCCGTGGGGTCTTCGCACGGTGGACGGAAGTTGCAACAACCTCGTGAACGCGCAGTCGCAGTACGGCACGGCCGACGAGACGTTCCCACGCATCGCCCCGGCCGAGCCGCGGGCGAACTACCCGTTCGTCAACGGCGGCGCCCCCACCATGGACCGCACGCCTCGCGTGATCAGCAACCTGATCGTCGACCAGTCGATCAACAACCCGGCCGCAGTGCTGGTGGCGGGCGAGGAGACGGAGCCCGACGCCGACGGCACGCTGTTCATGCCGAACGTCGCACCCGACACCGGGCTGTCGGCGCCCTACAACTCGTGGTTCACGCTGTTCGGTCAGTTCTTCGACCACGGCCTCGACCTCGTCACCAAGGACTCGGCATTCGGCACCGTCGTGATGTTGCTCAACGACGACGACCCGCTGTTCGACGCGGGCCCGAACGTGATGTTCCTCACGCGGGCGGCGAAGGACGGCAACGGCGAGTCGACGAACCAGACCTCGTCGTGGGTCGACCAGAGCCAGACGTACGGCTCGCACGCCTCACAGCAGGTGTTCCTGCGTGAGTACGTGCTCGAGGGTGGCAAGCCGGTCGCGACCGGCCACCTCATCACCGGCCCCGGCGACGGCATGGCCGACTGGGCGACGGTGAAGGCACAGGCACGCAACATCCTCGGCATCGAGCTCGTCGACACCGACGTCGGCAACATCCCGCTGATCGTCACCGACCCGTACGGCAACTTCATCCCCGGCCCGAACGGCTTCCCGCAGCTCGTGATGAGCGCTGACGGCCTCACGGTCGCCGAGGGCGCGCTGCCGGCGGACGAGTTCTCGTCGGCCACGTCGACCTTCGGCGCGCAGCGCATCGGTCACGCGTTCCTCGACGACATCGCACACCATGCGGCGCCGAACGGCACGCCCGATGCGGACACCATCATCCTCACCAACGAGGCCGGCGTGCCCATCGACGACGGCGACAACACCACCTACGACGACGAGCTGCTCGGCTCGCACTTCATCGCCGGTGACGGTCGCGTCAACGAGAACATCGGCCTCACGGCCGTGCACCACATCTTCCACAGCGAGCACAACCGCCTCGTGGAGGACATCAAGGGCATGATCGAGAGCTCCGGCGAGTTCTCCGCCGCAGAGGTGGCCGACTGGCAGGCGTTCAACGCCGGCAGCGGCTTCGACTACAACGAGCGCCTGTTCCAGGCGGCACGCTTCGTGACCGAGATGGAGTACCAGCACCTCGCATTCGAGGAGTTCGTCCGCAAGGTGCAGCCGATGGTGAACGCCTTCGGCGAAGGCGGCACCGGCTACCAGACCGACCTCGACCCTCGCGTCACCGCTGAGTTCGCCCACGCCGTGTACCGCTTCGGTCACTCGATGCTCAACGAGACGGTCGACCGCGTCACCCCGGAGGGCACCGACGACAGCATGCCGCTGCTCGATGCGTTCCTGAACCCGCCGGCCTTCTTCGACACCGAGGTCGACGCCGGCCAGGCGGCCGGCAACATCATCCGTGGCATGACGCGCCAGGTCGGCAACGAACTCGACGAGTTCGTCACCGAGGCGCTGCGCAACGACCTCGTGGGTCTGCCTCTCGACCTCGCGGCGCTGAACATCGCCCGTGGCCGCGACACCGGCATCCCCACGCTGAACTCGTTCCGCCGCACCGTCTACGCCGCCACCGCCGACGCCGGCCTGGTGCCCTACACCAGCTGGATCGACTTCGGCATGGCGATGCGCAACGAGGCATCGCTGGTGAACTTCGTGGCGGCCTACGGCACCCACGACGACATCACGAACGCCACCACGGTGGCCACCAAGCGTGCGGCGGCGGAGAACCTGTTCGCCCTCGCCAACGACCCCGTCGCTCCCCCGACCGAGTCGAGCACTCCTGAGGAGATCGCGGCGTACGACGCGTACACCGACGCCCGTGACTTCCTGATCTCGGACGGCGCCTGGGGCAACGTCGACAACGGCGTCTCACTCACCGGTGTCGACGCGATCGACCTGTGGATGGGTGGCCTCGCCGAGCGCCAGAACGTGTTCGGCGGCCTCCTCGGCCCGACATTCAACTACGTGTTCGAGCGTCAGATGGAGAACCTCCAGGACGGCGACCGCTTCTACTACCTGTCGCGAACCGCCGGCATGAACCTGCTCACCCAGCTCGAGGGCAACTCGTTCGCCGAGCTGATCATGCGCAACACCGACGTCGAGGGCCTCCCGGCCGATGCGTTCTCGCACCCGGCGTACGTGTTCGACCTGTCGGTGCAGAACACCACCGGCCCCATCGTCGACGACCCGCTCACCGAGTGGGACGAGACGCAGTTGCTGGTCCGTGAGCTCAACGGCACCATCCGCTACGCCGGCCCCGAACACGTCGTGTTCAACGGCAGCCCTGGTGGCGACAAGGCTCGCTCCAGCGAGGGCGACGACACCATGCGTGGCAACGACGGCAACGACGTCATGGAAGGCGGCGACGGCAACGACCACATCATCGGCGGCGACGGCGACGACATCATCACCGACCTGTTCGGCGACGACATGATCAAGGGCGGCCCCGGCAACGACGTCATCTCGTCGGGCCGCGGCTTCGGCGGCGACCTCGTGTTCGGCGGCAGCGGCAACGACTTCGTGGCGGTCGGCAACGACCTCACCGAGACGTTCGGTGGCCCCGGCGACGACTTCGTCCTCGGCGGCGACGACATGGACACCGTGTTCGGCGACGAGGGCAGCGACTGGATCGAGGCAGGACGCGGTGCGTTCAACCTCCTCCAGGGCGACAACGGCGCACCGTTCCAGAACGACATCAACGCACCCGGCGACGACGTGCTGTTCGGCTGGGGCGGCGAGGTCGACTACGACGCCGAGGGTGGCGACGACATCATGTTCGCCGGTCCCGGCATCCAGCGTGCCGAGGGCATGCAGGGCTTCGACTGGGTCACCCACCGCGGTGATCCGGAGCCCGTCGACTCCGACATGGACTTCACCGTGCTCCTGCAGCCGGCCGTCGAGACCAACCGTGACCGCTTCGACCTGGTCGAAGGGCTCTCGGGCTGGAACGGCAACGACATCCTCCGCGGCAACGACTTCGATGCCGCCGGGATGGTGGGCCACGAGCTCACCACGCGGGGCTACAACCTCATCGCCGGTCTCGACACGTTGCTCGTCGGCGGTGCCACCGAGTTCACGGGTGGCAACATCCTCCTCGGCGGTGCCGGCAACGACCTCATCGAGGGTCGCGGTGGCGACGACCTGATCGACGGTGACCGTTGGCTCAACGTCCAGTTGCGGGTGCCGAACCTGGCCACCACCGACCCGAGCGACACCAAGCTCGTCGACAACCTGCCGGCCATCCGTGCCGACCTGTTGGCGGGTCGCCTCAACCCCGGTGACATCGTCATCGAGCGCCGCATCGAGCAGCCCGCTGCCGGTCCGTCGGTCGACACCGCGGTGTTCTCCGACGTGGTGGAGAACTACACCATCGAGCCCGGTCCCGACGCCGGCACCTACGTGGTCTCGCACCTCGGCGGCGCAGGCGTGGACGGCACCGACACGCTGCGCGGCATCGAGCGTCTGCTCTTCGCCGACAACTTCACGGTGGAGATCGCGGTGATGTTCAACACCCAGGCCGAGGGCGACGTCGAGATCGACAACCTCACTCCGACCGAGGGCGACACCCTCACGGCCACCGCCACGGTGAACGACGCCGAGGGCGTCCCCGGGCCGGTGGACATCGTCTGGGAGATGGAAACCGCCCCGGGCAACTGGGACCTCGCCGGCTTCGGCGACCAGCTGCTGCTGACCGACGACCACGTCGGCTTCCCCGTGCGTGCGCTCGCCATCTTCGAGGACGGTGTCGGTGTGATCGAGCAGGTCACGGGCACGTTCGTCACCGCTCCGGTGCTCAACGTCAACGACATCCCGACTGGTGGTCCGGTGCTGAGCACCACGATCGTCGAGGTGGGCACCGCCCTCAGCGTCGACCTCAGCAGCATCGCCGACGACGACGGCCTGCCCGACCCGCTGCCCGTGCAGTGGTTCGCCGACGGCATCGCCATCCCCGGCGCCGACGAGATCAGCTTCATCCCCACCCTGGCACAGGCAGGCGACGTGCTGCAGGTGAAGGTCGCCTACACCGACCTCCACGGCACGGACGAACTGCTCGTGTCGGGCTTCACCGACCCCGTTTCGGTTCCGGCGCTGCCGATCCTGACCGTCGACACCACGACGCTCGACTTCGGCACCCGGGCCATCGGTTCTGCTCCCACACAGCAGACGGTCACGATCACCAACGCCGGGAACGCACCGCTGTTGGTGAACGCGGCCACGATCAGCGGCGCCGACGCAGCCTCGTTCAACGCCCTCGCTGGCTGCGCGGCGCCGCTGCTCGAAACCGACAGCTGCGTGGTCACCGTGTCGCTCCTCACCACCGGCGCCGCCGGTGCCCGGAACGCCACGCTCACCATCACCACCAACGACACGAACGGCCCCGCCGTCGTGGCGCTGGGCGGCACCCTGGTGGCCAACACGGCCCCGACCGGTGCGGCGTCGATCGACGACGTCACCCCGATCGAGACCCAGTTGCTCACCGCCTCGAGCGGCAGCATCGCCGACGTCGACGGCCTCACCGCTGCGTCGTTCCAGTTCCAGTGGCAGCAGAACGCCCTGGGCGGCGGTGGTGCGTTCACGAACATCGCCGGTGCCTCGGCACCGACGCTGCTGCTCGGCCCGGACCAGGCGAACCGTCGCATCCGGGTGGTGGCCACCTTCACCGACGACCGTGGCACGGTGCAGTCGGTGGCCTCGGCCGCCACGGCGGTGACGGGTGACGTCTTCCTCGGCACCGCCGGGTTCGACGTCTGGACCGGCACCGTGTCGGACGACCTCGCCACCGGCGGGCCCAACAACGACGCCCTCAACGGCGCCGGCGGCAACGACATCCTTGCCGGCGAGCAGGGCGACGACAACCTGCAGGGTGGTGCCGGGAACGACATCTTCCAGGTCAGCGGTACCGGTCACGGCTTCGACACCGTGAGCGGTGGCGGTGGCGGCGACATCATCCAGGCCCGTTCGAACGGCACGATGATCGGCCTCCGGTCGATCTCCGGGGTGGAGTTGATCACCTCGGGCGGCTTCTCGAACGTCACCATCTGGGGCACCGCCGGTGCCGAGGTGCTGAACTTCGGCGGCGTCACCCTGACGGGCATCGTGTCCATCAACGGTGGCGGCGGCAACGACAGCCTCTCGGGCTCGGCGGCCGGCGACGTCCTCAACGGCGGCAGCGGCAACGACACCCTCGTCGGCAACGGTGGCGCCGACATCATCACGGGTGCGGGCGGCAACGACACCATCACCCCTGGTGCCGGCAACGACATCGTGGTCTTCGGCATCGGCGACAACGCCGACACCGTCATCGGGTTCGACAGCAACCCGACCGGTGGCCAGGACCGCCTCGACGTGCGGGCGCTGGGTGTCACGGCGGCGAACTTCAACGCCACCGTCCTGCGCCAGCAGATCGGTGCGAACACCCGCATCACCATCGGCGCCGTCACGATCACGCTCACCAACGTGAACGTCGGCACGATCACCGTGGCGGACTTCATCACGCTCTGACGTCCACCACCCCCGGAGTGGCCGGTCCCCTTCCCGTCGCGGGACCGGCCATTTTCCCGGAACGCCCCCCATCGAGCCCCGTTTCGGGGCACGATGGGGGGATGTTTCGTTCCAAGGGCAGTGCTGACGACGGCGACTTCGTCGATCTGGGCGCTCACACCGCCACCACCTCGCTCGGTCGACTGGTGCTCGGTGTGTGGATCGCCAGCCTCGTGGCCATCGTGACCGTCAGCGTGTTGCACGTGTGGGTGATGCGCAGCGAACTCCGCGACCACGAGACGCAACGCGCTGTCGCCGACGTGCGCGACCGCGTCGACCTCACCATCGAACACGACGTCACCGAGGGTCTCATCGCCGGCGACCCGGCAGCGATCGAGGAGTTCGAGGCGGTGGTCAACGAGCACATCGTGCGGCCCACCACCGCCGGGCTGGCGCTGTGGACGCAGGACGGGCGCATTGCGTGGGCCCTCGATCCGTCGTTCATCGGACAACGCTCCGAGCTCCCGCCCGAGGTGTCCACCGCGCTCGACACGATGCAGGTGCAGACCGGCGGAGGCGACGAGGAGGAGGACGACGGGGTGCCCGAACCCGGATGGAAGCCGCAGTCGGCCATCGAGGTGTATGCACCGTTCGTCACGACGTGGGGCGAACGGATGGTGTGGGAGGTGGGGCTCGAACGCGACCAGGTGTCGCAGCAGGCCAACCGTCTGGTGGTGCTCGTGGCACTGCTGTCGGCCCTCGGTGCCGGGCTGCTGCTCACCACCCAGGGGGTGATGGGTCGCACACTCGTCCACCGCCACGAGCGTGAACGCGCGTATCGACGCTGGCTCACGCAGCGCACCGCCGAGATGGCGGTCGTCGAGCGGCGTCAGATCGCCGCCGACCTGCACGACGGTGTGGTCCAGGAGCTCACCGGCATCGTCCTCGATCTCGAGGCCCCGGTCGAAGGGAGCGACGCTCCCATGTCGAAGGACGAGCGGGCCGAGTTCGCGCGTCGCGTGCGCAACACCGTGTCCACGCTCCGCGGCCAGACCGCCGAGCTGTACCCGACGACGTCGGCGCTGATCGACGTCCCCACCGCGTTGCAGAGCATGCTCGATCGCACGCCGCGGGGTCTCGCGACATCGCTGGAGGTCGACCCCGACGCCACCGTGCAGCCGGCCTATCGGTGGCTCGTCTTCCGGGTCGCGCAGGAGGCGTTGCGCAACGTCGTGCAGCACTCGAAGGCGCCCCACGCGAACGTGGAACTGCGCCGCACGGAGTCCGGTACAGTCCTCATCGTGCAGGACGACGGCATCGGTTTCGACCCGGAGATCGACGCAGTCGAGCCCGGTCACATGGGCCTCTCGTTGTTGTCCGACATGGCCACGGCGGCCGGTGCGTCGCTGTCCATCCGATCTGCCCGAGGCACGGGCACCACGGTCCGCCTGGAGGTTCCGCTGTGATCCGAGTCATCGTCGTCGACGACCACCCCGTGGTGTGCGCAGGGCTCGCCCGCCTCATCGCTGCCGAGGACGACCTCGAGGTGATGGCCACCGCGCTCGACGGCGAGAAGGCCATCGAGCTCGATCGCACGCTGCGTCCCGACGTCACCCTGATGGACCTGTCGATGCATCCCGTCGACGGCGTGGAGGCCACCCGACGCATCATGGCCCAGCGACCCGACGCGCACGTGCTCGTGCTCGCGGCCACCGCCGACCCGCCACACGTGTTGGCGGCCATCGACGCCGGGGCACTCGGCTTCCTGTTGAAGGACAGCGATCCCACGGCCATCGGCGACGGCATCCGCGCCGCAGCGCGAGGCGAGTCGCCGCTCGATCCGCGCCTCGCCAGCACGCTCGTGCGCGACCGCCATTCCCGTCGCGCCGGCGTGAAGCTCACCGATCGCGAGGCCGAGGTGTTGGCCCTCGCCGCGCAGGGAATGCTCAACAAGCAGATCGCGCGCACGCTCGGCATCGGCGAGAAGACCGTCAAGGCACACCTCGGCCGCGTCTACGAACGCCTGGGCGTCACCAACCGCGCCGACGCCGTGGCATGGGCGCTCGACAGCGATCTCGCGGGCGCGAGCCCTTCGTCGGCAGGCTGAAACGGCC
>Ga0172373_10009495_pt1 | contig 12075 bp, 3 predicted proteins | sample Lak10m_2_FD_114546 | JGI IMG/M metagenome (GOLD analysis project Ga0172373, IMG submission 114546) | Freshwater microbial communities from Kabuno Bay, South-Kivu, Congo - kab_092012_10m | ecosystem: Environmental > Aquatic > Freshwater > Lake | place: Democratic Republic of the Congo: South-Kivu... | reverse complement strand
TGTAATGTGGTATCGAAAGTCAACGCATCATTGCCAGAACCTCCAACAACCACCCTTAAACCGGCTATTAGAGCATTTGTATCTAGGGTAACGCTATTTACCCCATTGGCTAAAACAAGAGTCTCCACCGAGAGTTTATTCGCAAAAGTAGCGTTGTTGACCGTTTGAGCATCAGTCGTTAAAGTCAGCGTATCGTTGCCGGTTGCACCGGTTCCAGTGATGTTGGCGCTAGCAGCATTAGCCGCAGTATCGAATACAAAATTCAGGGCTCGATCATTTGTTGTTGTCCCATTGCCGTCATCGAAAGCTGCCGCATTCAAAACTTGCCCGGCACGGGCATAGACATTTCTAATTCCAGCGTCATAAGCATTTCGACCAAAGGTATAAGTGTCACCAACTCCAGCTTCCGTTGCAAAATTCTCGATTGCGCCTGTATCGTCGGCCCAGTTTACGGAGCCGACTCGTGAAAATTGAGTGTCTGCAAAGGTAGCCCCTACTGAATGCACCGTTAGCGTATCCGATCCGCTGCCTCCATCGAGGGAAGCAAATCCAGATGTGTTGGCCAGCCTATTGGCATCCATCACGAAATTGATGCCCGTAGTGTTGTTGAGCATGCTGATGGTATCGATTCCGCTGCCTCCGTAGATCGTGGAGAGCCCGGCGTCGTTTGCCAATATCACGAAGTTATTGCCGGCCTCGAGTGCGAATGCCTCGTAGGATCCCGCAAGCGATGTGATTGATCTGGCTTCTGCACTAACGAGTCTCAGAGTGTCATTACCGCCGCCGCCAGTGAAGGTCAGATTGGCCAGTGCGGCGAATGATGTATCGACTTCATCATCACCACCACCGCCATTAACTGCCAGTGTGCCGAGGAAACCAGTAACATCGATATCGTCATTCCCATCGGACATTGTGAGCGTATCCAGACCCGTGCCCCGAGCATTTTCGCCAAGGACGACGGTGTTATCGGATGTCTGGCTCATAAAAAGAGTCCCGATGTTCGCCTGATACATGTTGGCGAAGTCGGCATCAGCGAGGTCGGTTCCGCTTAGAATCACAGAGCCTGCCACCGAACCACCTATGACTTTGGCCCATCGGAAATTACCTTGGCTGGCAATTAATAAATCATCCGTGCTGCTTATGAGCGTGTAGCCCGAGCCAGCACTCATATCCATGGTAATCATGTCATTTACACCAGCAGGCGTGTAGATGGCATTATCGCTCATGTTGATTGTATCGCGACCTGTGCCGCCGATGATCGAGTCGATTCCGGCCGCGACAAAGGCGTCGTCTATCAAGAAGTGGTTGTTGCCATTGGCGGTGCGGAGAATATCGATATTTGTCAGGTTCACCACATTTTCATCCGTTACTGACACCCCATCGCGGGAGAACTTGAGCGTATCTACACCCGCGCTGCCAGTGAAACTGGAGTTATTAAGATAAAATTGATCCGTAACTTGAAACAAAACCCCAACAGTTCCATATCCTGATGTTTCAAAACTACTTCCCAGATCATCACCCTCACCGCCGACCAGCGTGCGTATGCCTGCGGCAAGCGCATCTTTGCCGAGGATAACAATGTTATCGAAACCCGGCGCAATTGCATTTCCCGTAAATTTCAAAACTCCGATATTGGAGAGTGAAGCTGTGGAACCATCGTTAATTTGGCTATTTTGAGTCGTATCGGAGATAATTGTTGAATTAACGAATGTGAGGGTATCCACACCGCTTGCCCCCCCTACAATCGAGTTTGAGCCAAGAGCTCCTACCTCAAACTCGTTTCCGCCAGCGGAGCCGCCAATAAGGGTGTTGGCACTTGATGTCGAGGATCCCTGGAGTCGAGCTCCGGAACTTGCACTAGCATCTATGTAGATAGATGTGGTGTAGCCGCTGGCATTGATAGTTTCCTGGGCTGTCCCACCGATGACTGTTGCGATTCCAGTTGCTTGGGCATTGGTAGCACCAAGTGTAATATTGTTGCCATTGGCGGCACTTCCGAGAACAAGAACAACGATGTTGGAGGCATTAGCAAAACTTACATCACCCAAGGTTTCCCCACCGGAGAGGAGTTCCAAGGTATCCGTGCCACCTGTGCCGCCATCAAGAACGCTATTTTGAAGATTAAACCCATTTCTGATTTGGAAGTAATCGCTTGTGGCAGCGCCAACAATACTATCACCGCCATCGCTGCGATGCATATCCCAATAGAGCGTCTTGGAACCAAGACCTGTGTAGCTCGCTGCTGTAAATGTATTCGGGCCAGAACCTCCGACGACTGTCGTGATGTCTGAATTGCCTAGTTTTGTGGTTAATATAATTTCATTCCCAGCTCCCGTGATATCCAAAACATCGATATCAATGGTGAAATCGTCCGTATTAAAATCCGATGCGCCAGAGTTACCATTACCTTGAATTCTCAATGTATCTTGCCCGCCGCCACCGATGATGTTAGCACCTACCAACCACGAGGCTTGTTTGAAAATAAATAAATCGTTGGCGAAGATGCCAGAGCCGCCTCGGAGCGTGCCGTTAATTGCTCCGGCAGTGATTGTAGCCCCGAAGACCTCGTGTCGCACATCCAGATTCACCTTTTTAGAAGTGACCCCAGACAAGTCGATGACATCCCTTCCATCGTCGGCGATCCCATCGCTTGGGTCGGTGAATTCTGTAGAGTATATGTTGATGTCGCCAGAGAACGCCGCAGCAAGGCTGGCTCCTGATCCCAGAGCCATAAAGTCCAAGGTATTCTGATAGCGGTTGTCGTATCGTAACTCCTCAATATTGCGAACTTTGGAGAAATTCCCGCCAGATAATAGTTGATCTCCGGGAGTCCAGCCAGCCTGGCCATAGGCGATGTTTTTTATGGAAAGAGTGTCATTCCCGGAACCGCCTTCAATCGAGTGATTGCCAAGGAGAGATGCAAGACCGACTTCGAAATAATCAGATCCATTGCTTCCGACCAAAGTGGAACGATTGCTGCCCGACCCCGCAACCAAGGAGTCACCAGCAGACGTGGCTCCGCTATAACCACGAATCCAAAGAAGAGTTCCCGAGGTATATTCTGCGGCACTCAAAAAGTCGGTTTGATTGCTGCCAGTGAGGGTAGAAATTCCAGCATTCTGAGCATTGGCACCCAATGTTGCATTTAGAGCAGTAGATGCATTCAAGCCCGAGGCATCCAATACCTCGATGGCAGAGACATTTAAAAAAGCGGCATCGGCCAGAGTGCCCCCCCCCGAGAGGCTAATGGTATCGGTCGATAGCGAATCTGTGCCATCGTCACCCCGGATCGTGTTCAAACCTACTAATGATGGCGTGGAAAACTGAAAAACATCACTACCAAGACCACCCAAAAAAATCGAAGTGCCCGTAGAGTCAGCCACAAATGTATCATTGCCATTCCCGCCATCGAGAGTGTCAATGCCTGTTCCGGCAATCAGAGAATCATTTCCGGCTTCTCCAAGGACACTATCATTTCCGGCTCCAGCCAAAATAATGTCGTCGTTGGCACCACCCAGCAGGGTGTCATTCCCATCTTCGCCGAGAATGCTATCATTCCCGGCACTGCCCATCAGACTATCCTTCCCTCTGCCACCCGCGATGGTGTCATTTCCTGCATCTCCATCAATCGTATCATTTAGAGATGTGCTTTTAAGAGGAGCGGTTGTAAAACCCGTGATGCTGTCATTGCCTGCGCCGCCCTGAATAGAAACGAGGCCTTGAATGCTGAAACTCGTTGTTCCGCCGCCGTTAACAGTGTTGAATATCGAAACATTCTGATCCACAATTAACAAGTTGGCGCCGCTGTTTACTCCTTCGATAGCCCAATCACCATCATCGCCTATGTAGTAGGTATCGTTGCCGAGTCCTCCCTCCATGGTGTCAATACCAGCACCGCCATTGAGAACATCGGCCTTGTCGCTGCCGACAAGTGAGTCGGCGCCTGCACCACCGATTAAAGAATCGCCCAGAACTGCGGCGGTCTTACCCGTTCCGCTTATCAAAGTAACATTTGTCGTAAAACCTGAAGCGCTGAGCGTATCGCGCCCGGTGCCGCCTTGGATGGAAGCAATTCCAGCTGCTTGAGCTGATGCCCCCAGAGTAATCCGGTTATTACCATTGGCTGTCTTCAGGAATTCGATAGATGACGCTAAGGCCAAGTCGGCATCCGTGACCGAAAAAGCATCGCCCGTAAATGAAAGTGTGTCAGTCCCGGATCCCCCGTCAACAGCTTGCGAGCGAAGTTTAAATCCCGCCGAAATCAAAAAGCCGTCATCACCCCCGCCTCCACTTAATGACAATGATCCAGAATAATCTCGCGCATCGAGAATATCGTCATCCTGCCCGCCAATAACCAACGAGATGCCACTAGCCTCTGCAATTTGACCGATTGTGATCTGGCTAGATTCCGAATCAGCCGCTAGGAGGACCTCAATGCCTGAGACATTGGATAAGTCTGAGTCGTTTAGGGAGCCAGCCTCCCCGAGAGCAAGCGTGTCTGTTCCTTGGCCGCCCTCGAGCAGGCTGGAAGCTACTCTGGCGGCATTTTTGAGTGTGATGGAATCGTCTCCTTCTCCTGCATCGATCGCGATGCTCCCTGTAAAATCAGCAGCATCGAAAGTATCCCCACCCGCTCCCCCAATGACGCTCTCAAGGCTGGAAGCGCTGGCAAGTGTTCCTAACTGAATAAAATTATGCCCATCATTAGTTTGAAGAACCTCAATGCCCTGAATATTCGTATTAAATTTTTCGTCCGTAATGGCGACACTGTTCTCGGCAAAGCGGAGGGTGTCTATGCCACTGCCCCCAACGATAGAGCTTGCAGACAAGACATTGTGGTTTGAGAAAAGAATGAGGTCGCCAGCAGAGCCGCCAACAACTGTATTTTCCGTATTGTCAGGGCCCTCGACTGCACGATTACGACTGACATCAATTGTAACGCCTTCCGTGTAACCACTGGCATTGATGATATCATTGTCCGTTCCTCCCACGATCGTCGCGATTCCGGCTGCATCCGCATTCGATCCTACCGTCAACTTGTTGCCGACTCCGCTCAGTTCGATCGCTTCCACTCCCTCGAAGCTCATCGCTCCAATGTCGCTATCATCCAAGTTCGCCCCGGCGTTTGTAAACGCCAGCGTATCCGATCCCTCCCCGCCGATCAGTTCCACATTGGCCATCTGATCTGAGTTGAAGGCAAAGCGGTCGTCGCCCGCAGCTCCATCGATTGTCGCTGTCAATGCCACTGTTGCCGTGATCGAGTCCGACTTCGCGCTGCCAATAATTGTGTCCAATGAAGTCGAATTTCCACCCAGCGTCACCCCCACATTCCCAGCCAAGGTCGAAATCGATGACAAATCCAGAACCTGGATATTAGTCAAAGCCACATCATTTAGACTCAACGAATCCCCCAGAATCCTCAGGCGATTTGTCCCACTTCCACCATCGATATCCCCGATCCTTCCGGAGTTCACTATCAAGGTGTCGTTACCTCCTCCACCTCTCAAGGTATTGATCCCAGCGGCACTGCCATCAATCACATTGTCTGCGTCGTTACCAGTCAACAACGCATTTGCTACCCCGGCGTAGGTTAGGTTTTCAAGATTGCTTCCCAAGGTGTGGGAAACAGTAGCCACCACCAAATCCGCGCTTCCCTCGTTAGCGTTTTCCACGACCACATCGCTACCGCTATCGACAAAGTAGGTGTCGTTGCCAATACCTCCCACAAGCGAGTCGTTGCCTGCTCCGCCATCCAGGCTATTGTCTGCAGCATTTCCAATGATCGTGTTGTTTCCTAAATTTCCGAAGCCGCTTATCGTATCGGCTCCCTTGAGCTCCAACACTTCTACATTGGCAGCCAGTGTGTGGGTCGTCGCGCTTTCCACATAGTCTGCATTTCCTTCTCCAGCTAACTCAATGATCAAATCGCTCCCGTCATTGAAATAACTGTCATTCCCGGTTCCACCGATCAAGGTATCCACACCGTCGCCACCGAACAACGAGTCATTCCCTCCCATGCCGGAGAGGGTGTTGCGAGCCGCGCTTCCAATTAAAGTATTGTTGTCTGATGAGCCTACACCCTTGAGATAGTTATTCGCCCCAACAGTTATAAGATTAACCGTTAGCTCATATGTCCCAGTATCTGCGAAGCTAAATGCCCGAATGTAGTGATATCCGGTGTAGGTTGGCGTGTAGATAAAGAAGTCATCTGCCCCAGTCCCACCGGAATCCTCTGCTACAGGGGTGGTAAAACTTGAGTTTGCATAGAGTTCCATTCGGCACTGCCCGAGAGTTCCTCGGCTTGAGGAACTTCCCTTCATATCGAATTGGTAGGTGTTTCCAGCCACCAAGTTGACTTTCACCCAATCATTATCCCCTAGCCCGGCTTTTGCCTCAATTTCTGAATTAATGGCAACGCCATTTGTAAATATCTCCGTTGTGCTACTTAATGCACTATCAGCAATATCCTTTGTGGAATCATAAATTGGAACAAGACTCGAGTCCACATCAAACAACTGCAGGACTTCCACTCCTGAAGCCAGGGTCTGGTTTGAATAAGCCCAAACCGTATCCGTCCCCGCCGAACCAGTAGAGCTTATGGTTACATTCCCTTTAACGATATAGAGATCATTCCCATCACCGCCGATGAATGTATCCGAACCACCACCACCTAATATCGTGTCATTACCGTCCCCGCCGTTAAGAGAGTTATTTCCTAAATTCCCAGTCAGAGAATTGCCTATAGAATTACCTGTCCCTGATATATTAGAGGATCCAGCAAGTAACAAGTTATCAACATTATCTTGCAATTCATAAGATGATGCAGTCGATATGACGAGATCTGTTCCAGCGTTGGCGTTTTCAAAAATTCTGTCGCCAGAATCATCCACAAGATAAGTGTCATTTCCTGCACCGCCAATAAGTGAGTCAACTCCCGCGCCGCCATCCAAAGAATCAGCGCCCGCAGTGCCATTGATCGTATTATTTCCAGAATTTCCAGTAAATGAAACGCCAGTGCCCGTGCCGGAGTAAGCGAGATTTTCCACATGGGCGTAATTCGCCATGGAGAAGGTGGCTTGAGTTGTTACAATCGTGTCGGTGCCACCGCCTGCGGCTTCGATGATTTGGTCTAAAGTGTCGCGAAGCACATAGGTATCATTGCCTGCGAGGCCTTGCAGTGTATCAACTTGAGAGTCAATTCCCCCATCAAGAGTATTAGCCCCCGCATTGCCTGTGATGAGGTTGGCTCTAAGATTGCCAGTGCCGTTAATGTTTGAATCACCAGTTAAAACAAGATTCTCAATAGAAGAATGAGTTGCAATGGAGAAAGTGACAGAAGATTCAACAGTATCCGTGCCACCATTCGGGTCCTCTATTTCGACATCTTGGCTTAAGACAACAAAAGTGTCATTTCCACTAGACCCGATCAGGCGGTCGCCTGCAGACCGTTGAGGTATTCTGGCATTTTCTTGTGTAGCGTAAAAAATACCTTTCTGAAGTTTTGGATTAGAGCTACCCGCTCCGACTTCAGCATAACCTCCACCTCCACCTCCACCTCCACCTCCACCTCCACCTCCACCTCCACCTCCACCTCCACCGCTAGAGCCCCGTTTTTTGCCACCTGACTTACCGGATTTTCCGGATTTTGAAGACCCTCGGGACTTCCGAGCCGCTTCAACAAGAACATTAGCCCCTTTGAGCAAAATAGTGTCGAGAGAATCATCGATATCTTCGGGGCATTCTAGTCCGAGAACAGCTGCTGCAAAAAGCGCGCCTTCGTCACCCGGGGTCTCTTCATCGCAAAATTCATGATCAAAAAAGTGGCCGATCTCCTCGAGCAAAACCGGAACAATCAAATCCTCGGGACAATCGGCGGAAAGAAATATGAGCCGCAATTCGCGGCTATACCCGCCCCAGAGACCAGGCATCACATGCCCGGGCAGGATTTTTACCGGGGGGAGGTTGCTGATTTCCCCCTTCTGCAAAAAAGTGAGATGCCTATAAACTGAGGCCCATTTGATCTCTTTCCCAAAAACGAGTTCTAAATCTTTTTCAGCTTTCGGAGAGTTTGCCCAAGTTTGGAGGGTCTCAACAAAACCCCAAGGAAAGGAAGAATTCAGGCTAGAGGAGGAAATCATAAAAAAGGTGTTGGGAACTTTGGACTACATTTTGGTCAGAAAGTTCATTTAAAAAAGTAAAAACTTTCAATTCGGAGCGAGTATTTTTGACGGTTCAAAGCGGGAATCGTGCAAACAACAATGGTATTTTCAGGGCTTCGAATCCGAGGCAAGGCCCAGCAACTTGGCGATTCGCCAGCGCAGCTGGTAAAGAGCTATCAGCACCACGCCCGCCATTACCCAATTCATCCAGGGAGGTCTGGGTGGCGTGCCCACCTCAACAACGAAATCCGAATAGTCGATGCGTTTGCCATCCGGCGAAGTGCTGGCGATGCGCAAATGGTTATAGCCAGTCTGCAAGCCGGGCACTCGGCCTTGCCATGCCGTGCCATCAAGGCACTCGATCGAGGCTAGCGAATCATCCACTGGCGCCCATTTCACCACCACGGGCGAGCTCGGCAATTGCTCGGGCACCTCGAGCCGCTTTTCAAAAACTTTACCGGGATCGATGCCCTGCCGAGTGACAACTTTTCGTTCGAGTTGAAATTTTGCAGGCTTCGGGCCCCGGAAGTTCCAACTCACAATCGCCGTCGCCGTCCCATCCTCAGGAACGAGGCGGTAGCGAACATCAGCAGGCATGCGCAGCTGGAGTTCTTTTTTTTCAGCATCGCTCAAAACATTCGCGCGCTTCTTGCCAGGAGAGGGAGTTGGAGAAGGATCTAATTTTTTTGTGTTGACAGCAGGCGCGGGCTTTTCATCTGGGGGGCCGACCTCGGCGATCAACTCTAGTTCAGCGGCAAATTCCCCCTGCAGTGCGGAGAGCTTGGCACGCGCCTCGCTGGTTTTTTCAGGAAGATTCCAAAGGACTTTCACAATCGCCTTCTCGCCCTCGCCAATCTCGAAGGACTCGGCCTGCGATGGTGCCAGACGCAGCCCGCCTTCTCCAGGCACAAGCCGCACGATTGCTTTCGATGCACCCGCATTGGTGAGACCTATCTGCAACTCCGGAACATTCCGCAAAGGGAAACGACCCGCATTAAACACCGGTGCGTCTTGCCACTCCAACCTCACCGGAGAAGGGGGCAAATCCACACGCACCGAGCGGATCGCGGGACCATCCGCGATCGCGAGATTCACGGATGACTGCGTGTAGATTTCATCCTGCACGGAGAGCTTCAATTTTCCCATTCCTCCAGCGGGGATGGTTATTTTCGATTCGCAAATGAGCGGCGGCGGCGCGCTCACATCGAGAGTCAAATCGCTCGAGTCGAGATTCGTGATTTCAATAAATTGGGCATCGGTTTTTTTATCGAGAGATATCTGATCCGCGACTTGGAAACGGTAGACGCCTTTGCCACTCAGGTTGACCGACCTATAGGGCTTGGAGCCGCTCTGGAACTCGATCCGGCCCTTGACCACCCCGTCATCTAGCGGCGCAAAATCCACGATGAACTGGCGTGATTCCCCACCCTCCAATTCGAACTCCGGAGATTCCGTGACAGACCACGGCGCGCCAACCTGCACCTTGCCGCGCAGGATGCCACCTCCCGCGTTGCGAATTTTCAGAGGCAACGATCCCCTCTCGCCAATCGGAACAGCCCCGAAGTCCAAAAGATCGCCTTCAATCGCCAGCGAGCTCGAGGGCTCGACAATCGATATTCGTGCCGAGACCGATCCCCAGGCGTTGGCTGGTCCGGTCTTTAATTTAAAATCCACTCGATCGGCCTGCGCTCCTTTTTTGCCGTTGTGGCGATAGATGTAGGAGACAGTCTCGCGGTCGATTCGCTGCGGCCCCTCCAGCGTTCCATGGCTTGGCCCGTTTTTGATTTTAAACTCCACCTTGTCGCCTGGCATCGCGATGCCCCGCAAATCGAGCTCACATGAGCCTCCGCGGACGACACTGGTGGAAATATCATGCCCGAAAGAGGACGCCGCCACCTCGGTTGTTGCCTTGGGTTTGGCATGCACGGAGGACAGCAAAAAAAGCGCTGTGAGGAAAAAAACAAATAGGCCCGCGAATTTCGCGAATCGGCGCGAATGGGAGAAATACCGAAAGCTGATTTTTTCTGAATTTCTGGAAAGTAGCGCGGGCGTCCCGCCTGCGGGCGCCTCTTTCATGTAGCGCTGGTGTCCCGCCCGCGAGCGAATGTTACACGATGTCAGGCGGGCCGCCTGACCTACGCTAGAGCCTTGGAAAATCCAAACCATGGAGACATTGGTATTATTTTGGCGAGGGTTCTACGGTTCCATTTTGCCGAACGAGCAGATTGCCCTGCCCGTGGGCATCGCCGATCTCAATGAACCATGGCATTTGTGCCGACTTGTTGGCGCGATTCGGTTCCTTGGAAAAGGGTGTGGGGAGGTAGTGGATCAGCGGGCGATCTTTTTCAGGCTCCCGTGCAAACTGGCGGCGAATTGTAGGGCATTGCCACGAACTCTTGGAAAGGCCTAAGTCTTTTTCTGTCTTTTCGAGCCACCAGCGTTGCTCCGCCAGCGACCCCAACTTGATTTCTTTGGGCACTTGAGGCCAGCCATCCGTTGCATAGCCTGAAAAAGCCACCCGCAGGTTTTTCAGGTTGTTCATGCAAATCGCTCGTTCGGCAAGGGGCCTGACTTTCTCCAGCGCAGGAAAGCTCAGGGCCAACAAAACCCCAAGGATGGCTACAACGGCGAGGATTTCAACAATCGTAAAGGCCCTCCGATGATATTTCATCGATAAACAGCCTACAAATTAGGGCACTAAAACGGAAAACTCGTTCACGGATGGGGCTTGAACATTTGATGTATTAAAAGAGGTTGCAGTATTGGAAAGGCGAACGCCAGTCACGCTAATTGGCAAAGTTACAGCATCCAAAAAGGGAGTGTTACCGGTAAAAATAAGTTGTTGAAATTCCGCTTCACCTGATCCTTCAAACTTCTGATTGGGAAAAGCGTTTGAGGTTTTGCAGTTTGCAGCACCATTAAGGTATAAGGAATCAAAATAAAGAATCTGTCGTGTAACTTGAAATTCTGTTTGCTCAGTTTGAACCGGAGTTACAGTTCCACTAGCTCCAACAACTTGAGTCGTTACTTGAGTTGTAACAGGAGTTTGAACTTCTATAGTCTGCTGACCCTGCCCTTGCACCCCCGCCTGAAAATTCACGGTCATCGTAGCAGCTTGCCCGTTTACAGAGCCTTGAGAATTGCCGTCATAAGTATCACCATCAAAAAAAATGGTAGCAACGCCAGTTGAGCCTACACCTCCTGATCCAGAAGATTGCACCGAAATAGTTTTGGCAGAAGAGCCGATGCCAAGAGTTGTATCAGTTATAGAGCTGGGAGTTGGACCGCTCCCCTCTGTGGTGCAAAATTGCAAAGTGCCCGTCAAATTTTCACCGCGAACTACTGCTGAAAATGTTCCATCATTCGGAAAGTAACTTCCATTACTGAAAGGCCCGCCGGGAGGCCCTCCAAATGCCATAGCCTCATACGAAGAGAAGAGACCAACGGTTAGAGTCGTAAGAAGGAGGGATAAGGACAGTTTCATAAAACTGGGTTTGGTTTGTAGTTTGAAGTGTTTGTGGGTGTCAAAGGATTTTCGGAAATTTTAAATTCCGCGGCGGCTGATGATCTCGTTCGAGTCGTTCAGCACGATGACGACCGGCGTGTGTCCCCTGGCGCCTTCGTTGAAAAGGAGGCCGAACGACATGATCGTGATGCGGTCGCCTTTTTTGCCGAGGTGGGCGACGGCGCCGTTGAGCACGATGGCGCGGCTGCCGCGCGGGGCGGGGATCGCGTAGGTCTCGAACCGGTGGCCGTTCGTTTGGTTGCCAACCAGAATTTTCTCGAAGGGCGCGATGCCGGAGGCTTCGAGGAATTCCTCGTCGATCGCCATGCTGCCCTCGTAATCCACATTCGCGTCGGTGACGATCGCGCGGTGGATTTTGGAGCTGAGAAAATGTTTGAGCATCGGTGGAAT
>Ga0172373_10009490_pt1 | contig 12079 bp, 11 predicted proteins | sample Lak10m_2_FD_114546 | JGI IMG/M metagenome (GOLD analysis project Ga0172373, IMG submission 114546) | Freshwater microbial communities from Kabuno Bay, South-Kivu, Congo - kab_092012_10m | ecosystem: Environmental > Aquatic > Freshwater > Lake | place: Democratic Republic of the Congo... | reverse complement strand
TCCGCCGTCGTGGGCGCCCCTGCCGCCTCGCGACTACAGGTAACTGGGCTTCGATTTCGTCTCGACGACGGCGGCGCTGAAAGCCAACCTGATCTCCAGCCTCTCTCACAACCGGTACCAGCTGCTGTTCCTGTGGCCCCTCGTCAATTCGAGGTCTTTGGTTTTCTGGTATAGGCCCGTCGTCTTCTCGTGGTCGTCTTTGGTTGCGATTTTCGACTGGTACAGGTTCGGCAACTATTGGTGGTGCTACTCGTTCAGCCTGGACGGGCACCAAAGGCAGTCCTTCGACCTCAGGGAATTGCTGTTCAAGGACCATGGCCATTCTAACACCCGCTTGCACCCCTCTTTCAAAAGCATTGGTAACGGCGTCGGGTGCGGCGGCTTCAATACGGGGTCTTTGCGCAGGTTCCTCGGGCATTTCGGGAAGTGGTCGCCGTTGTGGTTTTGGTGCAGCCGCTGCTGGAACGGGCCGAGTTTCAGTGGTCGCCCTGTGGACGGCCGCTTCCACCTGTGCCATGCGTTGTTCTATTCTCTCAAGTGCATTAGCGATAGGGGGGACTGCTTCGGCGACAGGGGGTCTGTCTATTGCCATAACTGCGCCAGGACCATATTTAACCTTATTGCGAGGAGGGGCAACCGCGGGTGGCCCTGGTGCTCTGGGCTGATTCTGCGCAGGTGGTGGTGGTGGTCTCGGTGCTGAAGCTGTCGCTGCAGAGGGTAGGGGAGGGGGTGGCACATCAGCCTTATTGCGAGGAGGGGCAACCGCGGGTGGCCCTGGTGCTCTGGGCTGATTCTGCGCAGGTGGTGGTGGTGGTGGTGGTCTCGGTGCTGAAGCTGTCGCTGCAGAGGGTAGGGGAGGGGGTGGCACATCAGGACCCTCCCTCTCTGCTCGAGCATTCGCTTGGGCGCTGGGTAATGGCGGTGGAGGGGCCGAGGAAGAAGACCCAAAATCATCATCAAATTCTCCAGGATCGAATTGGTTCAGGTCCCCGACATCAAAGTCGTCCAACACGGCCTGGAATCTAGGAGAATTAGGACGCTGGCTTTCGCGGCGTCCGCTGCCAGGAGGTGGCGGTGACGGTAGTGTTCCACTCGTGGGGTCGTTGTCAGATCTCTGATGGCGCTGCCAATACTGTGTAGCTCCGAGATCTGGGGGGATGACGTTTACATTGGGGATTACATTTCCAAGATTATCCAATCTTTGCCGATAACCAGCTATTTGCTGTTGCTCAGCTTGATCAGTTGCTCGTGGAACACGACCACCCCCTCCTCCTTCAGGCCCAGGAGGTGGTGGAGGTCCTCCGGGACCCCCCGGTCCTGCAGGAGGATCCGCATACACTATAGGGCCTTCATTACGCCCAAGGGGAGGGGGTGGTGGTCCATTTCCGCGACCACCTCCCCCCCCTCCAGGACCAGGACCTGGCGGGGGCGGCGGACCGCCATTTCCGCGACCACCTCCCCCCCCTCCAGGACCAGGACCTGGCGGGGGCGGCGGACCGCCATTTCCTGCAGGACCAGGAGGCGGAGGAGGGGGACCTCTGCCCCGCCCACCCCTGCCAGGCTGCATTCCATACCAAGGACGATTCTGTGTAGGCCGCCCTCTGTGGTTATAGTCGACTACTGCTGCAGGATCTATGCCGTGATTTTCCGCCACATTGTTTTCGTTTGCGCCTCGGTTTGGGAATGTGGCTGCCGGAAGACCGCTGTGTCGAGCTTTAAATTGTACCGCCGTTCCGTCTTTGCGGTAAAATTTAACGTTTACTTGTTGTCTGGAACGCAGAGCCTCTTCTTGTGAGGTCTGAATTGCTTGTTGCGAAATTCGCTGTAACATTCTCTCTAGGGGCTTCCATAACTCCTCGTCTGGGTTTGGTTCGGGGTACGCAGGAGGGGGGACTCGAGGATCTACCGACAGAGCTGCCACTTCTAGCTGTTCATCCTCATGAATAAATGCGGCGGCTTTCAGTGCAGTTACAGCGCGGGTACTTAACGTCACGAGTTGCACCAAATCTTCGTTTCGAGCGCCCTCCAGAGCGGCTTGAGCATACTGGCGATCGGGCAGAAACGTGAACAAAAACAGTATCACCACTGACATGTTATTGAAGCCGTCCACGTTTTCCTGGGCCCCCAGTTGAGACCAATCGGGCACCACTAAGGGGTGAACCCCCTCAACAGCATCCCCCCAGACATCAGGTAAATTGTTGTAGGTGGTGAGCATCCAATTGTTCTCATTGGCATCTAAGTCTTCACAGCAGGCGCCTATGAGCTGCAGAGCATTCGCAGTGAACCAATTTCCATTGGGAACACCCTCTGCGCGGGCCACCTCGGGCGTGGGTAGAGGCTCGAGACCACCCGCGGGATCGAAATCACCAAGGTTGATATCAAAGCCGTTCATGTGATAAATATTGTGTAGTTTCAGTTTCAATTCGCCAATACCGTCCTTAATTTACACACTATAACACAGCACGCCGGTCAAGACTTGGGGATGGAGTTGTTGGGGAGGGGGGAGGGGCAATTTCGTCGAGGTGTTCTTCCCCTTGCACATCGCGCTGTATCGCAACCATCCCCCAACACAATTTTATGGACACACATTTGGACTTATAACAGAATTTAACCGCGAGGGTCATCAAACCCACAACGGCGCCCACAATTGTAATCAGCAAAATATCGGACGCCATTGAAAATAATAATGGTTCATACACATAACATCTTGCTGTCGTCGAAAGACTTTAACCAGAACACCGGAAGCATGGTCTACCGGTTTCCAACGGCCCAGGCCATCAAGAAATCAGAAATCGCCCTCACGAACTTTGCCTTTTACAACAGCTTCAAGAACATAAGTGCAGAACAGGCGAACTCCTTTCTCTCCTTCAAGTTCCCCATCGCAACTGTCGGCTCATCGCCGACCACTTGGACCCACCAATCGTTCAATCTGTTGCTAGATGATGGGTACTATTCTATCAGTGACATCAATAAAGCCCTTCAGCTCTTTTGCGTTAACCAAGGTCTCTATCTGTTTGACCCTGCAACGCAGCGAAACATATACTTTTTGGAGGTTGCCGTAAATAGTGTTCGATACGTAACACAATTGAACGTGTATCGACTCCCCACCGCACAACAGGCCGCCGACTTTGGGTGGTTGGTCCCCAACGGGGGGGCTAACACACTCATACTAGGTACGGGTTCCAACCATCAACCCATACCGCAGTTTGATATTGCAGAGGGGATTGGGGCCGTTCTTGGTGTGAACGCTGGGCTGTATCCAACCAACATTGCCAACGCGACCAGTGCAGTGTGGATATCCAGTCCAGTGGTGTCTATTGGGGCGCGGGCTCCCGCGATCAACCGAGTCAGCTCGATCATTGTGCGCAGCAACTTCGTGAATTCCAAGAGCAGTAACCCCGTGGACATGCTTGCACAAGTCCCTGTCACTTCGCAATACGGGGCACTCACTAACTATGTCGCAGCATTTCCACTGTTTTCCACTGCGAGTGAGGGGACATTTAACACTATCGAGCTGTACTTCAGTGATCAGCTGCTGCGGCCTATCACATTCTTTGACACCGAAATTGCAATTACTCTGCAAATTCGCGAAAAATGAGACAGGTCGTGACCTCGGCGGATTTGAGATCCTACTTTACGGGGCGGGGGTTGCCCAAGGCACCAAACACAAAGCAACCCCCCGGACCTTCCCCCCTTGAAAAGTTTAAGCCCCCTCCTTCTGAAGAGGAGAAGAAGCGGAAACAACGAGAAGAAGTTGAAAAGGATTTTCCAAAAAAGAAGAGACCGGGGATACGTTTAACACTGTAGTCGCGTTTAAACGTTCGGTTGTGTACATAGCATTGTTGAATTGTTCATTGTTTCACAAAAAAATAATCATGAGCGCGTATCCCCGATTTCGTTATCAGGAGTCCATCATGGGGCCCGAAGCCCCTGACTTTCTTGATGTCAACAAGCGCGTTCTCGAAATTACTGACTCGAACAACTTGAACTATGCCTCCGGGCAAATCATGCTCGACCTTAACGCCCTGGTGAGCTCCAAGGAGTTTTTCGACGCTAAGTCGTCATGGATCTCAATTCCGATTACCCTTGAAGCCGCGCTATCGGGGGACAACCTCCTAGTTTGGGATGCCAACTTTCGTGAGTCGCAAGAAGCGGCTTCATTTCTTTCCTTGAAGAACCACCATGCGTCAGTCATTGCTGGAGTGAGTATTCAATGCAATGGCCAGTCGCTTGAGTCTGTGCAAGCCCACTCCACCTTGCCCGTGCTTTTCAAGCTGAACAAGATGTGGACCGATGAGGACGCCTTCGTGGTGGGCCCCACCACAGGGTTTGCCAAACCGGAACAAGGAGAGGCGTATACCGCTAGACGGGGTGACAAGCTCTACAATGCGAACGTGGGAGTTGTTGATGCCACACCTATCGTGCCAACTGCCACGCCGTGGTCTTCGGCAGATGCGAGGCAAAGGCGTTGTGTGTCTTTGGTGAACAACGAGTACACCAGTCCCCTGTTCTACAAGGGGGACAACACGCGCAGAGCAACAATTTATCAGACAAGTGCTGATAACAAGAAAATCCGGATTGAATATACCTGCAACATCTTTCTGGAACATATCCACGACCTCTTCGCAAAGATGGACTTGACGCGTGGCCAGCATCTGAACTTGGTGATTCATACCCACACGCCCACAACCTACACTCGTCAGATTCGCAGAACTGCCGGGGGTGTCTATCAGTTCGTGGGGCAGGGTGCAATGACTTCACTGTTCCAGTTCTGTCCATTCAACATGCCATACATTCCGAACGACGTAAATCTCAATGGTGGCACCAACGGAACGACAGTGGGGATTTTTGCGCTCAACGGTGTGAACCCGAATCAGGCTGTGGAGAATGCGGGGACTTTGACGGTGCGATGCTCCATCGGTCACAATGGCGAGGGTCTTGGAGCTGGTTATGGACCCGGTGCGAACACCTACCCCCCGAGCGACGCTATCAGACAGTGCACACTGAATGCTGTCATGTACGATCTTGCACCGGAATACGCTCTGAAGTACGTGTCAAACGCTGCCAAGGATCTGACTTGGGAGTCGTGTCTAATCAAGAACGACTCGTCCCTTGGGCCGATCGCACCGGGGTCTTACGTGCGCTCGAACCTAACAAATGGACAATCGTTTCTTCGCTACTTGCTGATTCTGCCATATGTAGCGGACCAGAATCACCCCTTCAATCAAATGAACTCGCCATTCTCAGAGTGGGGAGTGGGGTCTTATGCGCCATATGCCACTATCGCACAACTCCAGGTCACGATGAGCGGGCGCCCCCTCTTCGACCGCCCCCTGGACTATACCGCAGTGCAGTACTTGATGGAGCAGGACGGCGTGTTTGCGCTGAACGGAAACGGCATGGATGGGGTGCGCCAGGGTCTGATCAACATGAAGGGATTTCAGACCAACCAGAGTGGACTTCTGATCAACCTAACGCACCGCCTGGCTGCAAGCGATCCCCTCCCTACTGCTGTAGAGGTGTCTTGGAAGAACACCTCTAACGTCCCGATGAGCTACCTCGTTTTCGTGGTCTTCTCCAAAACCGCCGCATTTAACGTGGTGACTGGCCAAGTCGAATAAGGTAAAATTTTTATTTCCCCTTCAATCACAACTTTAAATTTACATGCCGGCCGTTGTATTGCAAAAGGGGTCGAAGGAAGCGAAGGCCTACATGGCAAGGCTTCGGGCGATGCGGGGAAAATGCTGTAAGAAGGGCGGGAGCCTTATGAAGACGATCAAAGGAGCCGCGAAAAGTCTTGCAAAGTCACCTTTTGCGAAGTCTGTTGCGTCTGCTGCCAAGAAGGTATATGAGGCGAACGTAGACCCTTCGACTCGCAAAACACTGGAGGGTGTGGCAATTGTGGCACGGAACTTGGCCAACGACCCCCTGGGAAAGAAAGAAGCTGCGAGGGTGAAAGCCGCACAGAAGGCCGCAAACATCAAAGAGGCGGTGGTCCGAAAGAAGGCTCGATTGGCCAAAGCAAAATCGAAAGATGGGCCCGGAGCGAGCTCAATTCCCATGGACTACATGCCGGGTACCAAGACGAAGGATGGTCCGGTGGATGTGAGTTCAATCCCGGTGGATTACTCTGAGGAGGGCGGGTCTCACTTTCAAGAGCAGCAGTTCGTGCAGCCTCGCAAGAGAGACCTGGAGGGGGGGTCCCTGGGGAAGAAAGCCATAAAGCCATGGTTTCACAGTGCGACCGATGTGAACTCTGGTCGCTTCTTGTCCAATGCTAACAACATCACGGGTCTGTGGATGCGCGGCCGTGGTTTTGTCCCACTGGGGGTGACAATGTAAGACACAGGGCGGAATGGGGGTCATTGTACATAGCGAGGACACTTGATGTATCCTGCAATTAAGAAAGTGTTGCATTCTTTTCACCCCAACACGGCTTTTTTTCAAAATCATAAACATGAAGAACTTTTACCAACACCCCAAAATCAAGAAGTATGTGAAGGAAACGCCCAACCCAACATGGGACAACACACACATCGACTTGAACTCGCGTGTGTTAGTTGTCGGCCAATCTGGTACGGGAAAGACTAACGGTACACTTAACTACATTGCCAAGTCCCCGGGTCTCTTTCAAAGGGTGTTGGTATGCAGTAGAGGCCAACCCGAGCCTATTTATCAGTACATCCAGGAAGAACTGGGAAAAAGCAATGCAGTTGATTTCTTTACCCTGGACACACTCCCCGATCCGATGCAAATCTACAACGCAATGGAGAACCCTCAAGAAGACCAGTATCTAATCATCTTTGACGATTTGATTGCTGATATGAAGAAGCCTAAAGTAGCGAAGAAGATGGACAACTTCTTTATTATGGGGAGAAAGTGCCACCTCACAATGTGGTTTCTTTCACAGAGCTACTACGAAATCCCAAAGCTGGTTCGACAGCAAATGACACACATTGTGCTACTTCCCGTCAACTCCGACCTGGACTTCGACCGCATAGCACGCGAATTTACACACCTCGGTGTCACCGTGGACCAACTGAAAGCTATGCACAAAATCTGTACAAGTCGCGAACTCGACTGGCTGAAATTAGACTTGAAGACCCGAAACCCCCAACTTCGGTTTGCGCGAAACTTCACAGACGCGTTCCACGTGGAAGAATACGAAGACGAAAAAGGGAAGGACGCGTGTACCATCACACCGGGGCCGTGGTTTGCGCGCAAGCGCAAGCGCGACGACAACGCATGATCCTAGGTTTTAGTTCTTTTTCGTGTAGAAAAGAAGCTGGCTGTTGACAGAATGGCCCATGTCTTTCGCGAGCTTTTCCATTGTCTGCAGGGCAGGTGTTTCGCGGTGGAACTTTGATACGTGCAGTTGTCGGAGCAGGTTCACAGAAAACCCATATAGCGTCTTGAGTCTCTGGTGAAGTTGCTGTGTAGACATTGCCTTTTGCATTTTTGAGATGAGCAAATAGTCACCCGGGAGAGACATGCGATATCGCAGGACCGGCAACAATTCGTACGGAAAAGTCAGGATGTGAGGGCCCCCGCTTTCATGCGCCGCGGTCTTGAACTTGTGAAAAACCATGACATAAGTGCCAGGTTCGTCTGTCTTTTCGGTCACGTAGTTGTCGGTGTGCTCGTCGAAATTGCGGATTTTCATTTCGGCATAGTCCAACAACCGACGGGGTGGAGCCTCCTTGTAAACGCCGCTCATCAGTCCTGTGATAAGGGTATTTGTAGCAGTGGTCGCGTTGGCATTTTTGAGAAACCGCTGCAGCCAATCGGAGTGTATGTCGTCCAGTTCGTCCTCGGGGTGGGCAAGGTTGCTCTGTTTGGGCGTTTGGCGCTGTTTTGTATACTCCGTTCTCACCTTGTTGGATTCCTCTTTCATCAATGTGTGATAGTGAACTTTCTTGGTCAGGGCATACAACGCCGCGAGTGTTGTTGCTCTTGTGCTTGCACTTGGGATCTGTGCCACAAGGGCCAGCATGCGATTCACGTCCATTACAAATTGGTCAATGCGCGTTACACCATCTGCCGCGCGTCTATATAAATTGCTTATCAAGGAAACATAGGTTTTGGTCGTTGATGGCGTTTTGCCGGCTTTGGATATTTGAGCGAAAAGCCAACGTTTGATCTGTGCAAAATGCTCCATGTTGATAATTAAAAATGACGACCACGCCGATTCAACGCCCTAAGTTGCCGAGCGTGGACAGGGTTGTCGTTTCCTGCAGCGATTTCACCCTCCAGGATCGTGCGCAGTCTGTTGGTCGGGACTGCGCGGTCTTTCCCACGTCGTTTCAGACCATCGCCTTTCAATTTCTTATTCAAGTAATTTCCCAGCGCCCCGAACATATCATACTCGTCATCACCGTCTTCCTCGTCATCATCATCTTTAGGCTGGGGTTCGTTAGGCTGGGGTTCGGGTGGGGGGGACACTCCAAACCGGGTGTATAAGTACCGCACCAACCACTTTGTGAACACTCCCTCCGCGATGCGGACACCCTTGAATTCCTCTGTCAGACGCTTTCGTAAATTGACCACGTCGGCTGCAATGATATCAGCGTTGCCGACCTTGCCAACAACCCGTTCAGCAATCGCTTTGTCCATAAACCGCGACAAAAAGGCGACTGCAACTGCTTTGTTGTTCTGGTCGCCAGTGGTAGGACGGTCGGTAGTCACCCCGGTGTCGGGCTGTTCAAACATCGTAGGTCTCAGCCGTGCCTCCCAGAAATTCGAAGTGTCGTTCACTCGCGAATTGGTAAGGTCTTCGGCCCAGAGCTTTCTAAATATCTCTCCTCGTTCCGCAAACGTTGTTTTGGGTGGCTCTGTCATTATTTATTTGTGTGCAGATAAATATGGCTTTGCGAGAAACTGGCGAGAATGATTTAATTGAGCTTTGCCAACAGACACAGTTGCCTCTTGTCGGAATCTTTGCGAGGGATGGTCTTCCAAAACACAAACACATGGGATTTTTCATCATCAACCTAGATACGAAAAACCCCCAAAAATCACAGGGCGGAACACACTGGGTATCTATGTTTACCACCCCCACCCATGCAGTGTATTTTGACTCTTTTGGGTGTCAGCCCCCTACGCACGTCCTCGATTACTTGACGCGTTTTTGGAGCAAGGCGAATTGTTTCTTCAATGTCTGGCAGTGTCAAGACGTAAATGCGGATTCCTGTGGTCAATGGTGCATAGTGTTTGGGGCGGTGGCAAAGAAAGGAGGTCGCAATGCTCCACAGTTTGTTATGGCATGGCTAAATGAGTTTCAAGACTCTACTAAGCAGAATGAACTCCAACTGCGCAAACAATTTCGCCAACTTGTAACCTAACTACACAAGCCTAGGCAGTTTCCTCCCCCGTCTTCGACTCTTTTGCAGGGCTGTTGGTATCTTCGGGTCTTGGTCTGGTCTTCAGTCCGAGAAAGGTGGTCATAGAACCCGGCAATTGCTTTACGCGGAAAACCTTTGCTCTGTTGCCACAGGACCCCAAGCGCAGCGGTATCTCTGAAACCTTGTTGGCTTCATCGAGAGCAACTACAGGGGTAAGACCAGTAGCCAGCTGCTTAGCACCAGTTGCCAGCACCACAAACTGTGGTTTGTTGGCAAAACTAGGGTTGAGCTGCCAGTTGAAGCCGATGCCTGCCATGTGCACCTTGTATCTTTCGACCGTCGCAGCATCACGAACGGTCTCAAACGAGGCTGCCCAGTCAGTGTCGCATAGGTGACCTGCCACGCAGGACAGACTGTCCATAGCAACCCCGTAGATAACAGCGTTTGTCACGCGGAGAATCTTGGTGAATTCATGGACAGTCAGATCGTCCTTGTAGGGGTCCAAATCCTGATTCTCGGCATGCAATGCCCTGCGGAACTTCGTGAGTTCCTTGGCTAGGTTCGCAAGGAATGTGGGTCGCTTCCACCAGCCGTTCCTGTCCTTGTCAACGTTCTCCAGGCTGCTGAGGGATCGTGCCTCGCAAGTGAACAGTGTCACGGGGCCATCGCCCACCCTGCAAACTAGGTTCCCCGTCTTCATGGCATCCAGCCAACGTGCAGGGCCACCCTCCATCGCTTCGCAGTACATCAGCAAGTAGGCATCGTAGGTGGACATGGGGTGTTGCAGAGTCCCATAAAACTCGCAGATCTCCACCAGGCGACGCTGAAATTCATCAGGGGAGGTCATGCAAGCATCAAGGACTGGCATAAGACCGTCTCTGCCCATTTTGGTGTTTACGTGCTTGATGACCGAAAACACGCCATAGACTGGCTCAAAGCGCACATACCCCGAGGGGGGGTGCACGTGAACAAGCGTGGGGGGGAGTTCACCCTGCAAGAACAAGCTTGCACGTTCGGGTACAAACATGCCGGAGGGGGTTAAAGAACGAGTAGATGCCATGACAACTTTGATTGAATTAAATTATGACTTTCACCAAAAATCTACTTTTGCTCGGCGGAAAGGGTTGTACCCTTAATGGGAATCACACGCGTCGTTGCCGTGGTCTCGTAGCGATAGCCACCAACCTCCACCGCAGGAATCTTATGTTCGTAAGTCCATCCAGCAAAGTCGGCCGCAAACGACAGCGTAGCCCGAGGACTGTTGAAGTGTGGTGCGGGGGGCAGTGTGTCCGGCATAGGGACTGTCGTGCGAATGGTGGTGGGTGCTTCTTTCAAGGGTTCCCTCTCATCATCGCTATCCAGTGCGAACAGCTGTTTTGCAGTGCTGCTTTCGGAGGGCGTAGACATATTCATGCAGAAAGTCTTGGCGCATAGCTGGCGCGGGTTCGAATACCCCAGCGGGACACCACACATCGTGCAGCGTGGCATAAAGTCCGTAAAGTTGGAAGCACTGGGGGTGTCCGGAATGTTGTAATCGGCGGTCGTAAACATGTTGTGGTCTGGTAATTAATTATGACAGAACACTAAAAGTCTTTGTTCACGGCGGCAAAGGGTTGACAGGGTTATGCGACGGTCTGGGTAAAGATGGCTGAAGACGCCCCCATCAGGAGTCGCACATCTCCATTGTACAAAAGCACTGTAAAACAGGCACCAGCCCCCCACCCAGAAACGTATGCAACTTCCTTTGCAGGATCAAACCCATTTGATTCGGATTCTGCCGTCCTGGCATAGATGTTATCTTTGAACGTTTTGGCTTGCCCAACCTGATTGAAAGACTTGATTCTAATCGTGCTGTTGTTCTTATGCTTGTAAATATGAAACTCCCGAGACACATATGTAGACGAGACTTCATTTACTCTTCCGTCCTGGATTTCAATGGTCAAGTCGGCGGTGCCAGTAACGATGATATACTTCAGACTCCCATTCAAAATATCGTCTCTCCACAGTGTGAAGGACCCCAAGCTTGAGGCAACTTCAATGACAGGGTTGGACTCGATCGAAATCTCATTCGAGAGAAGAACTGCTTTGTACAAAGTGGACAACGATGCAGTTTTAGCATCCAATTGTGTTTGAATCGGACTGCTTACACCATTCAGGTAGTCAAATTCGGTGTTGCTCACAGACCCTCCGCCAATCAAGCTTGCGTCAAGTCGACTGTTTGGTGTGATTGCGTCGTGTTTTGCCGGGCCCGGAGTCAACATGCTCCAAACATCATAACCTTGAACATTGAGGTAGACTCCAATGATAGTGATGACACAGGGCCCCACGAATTGAACACTGGAGACAAGTGACCCTGTAGGGGATACTAGGGTCGCTGGGGTTCCAGTGGAGGTAATTGTCAAGGTGTTGGCAGTTTCCCAGTACACAGTCAGCTGGCGCCCTTCGCAACCAAGGGCTGCTGCTGGAAGTTGGAGGGTGCGGGCCTCCGTCCCTCCTGGACCTACCATTTTCAACACCCTTGGGAAGTCGTTGTAGGTAAGCACCTTGGTTAAGGCGCTACCCCCGTTGTCGTAGATGCCGTCCAATTGTTGTTGGATCGTCATTGTCTGACTGGAGCCGTTGTTGTTGAAAGTGCTGCGCATTCCATCCAGGGTATTGAACTCCGTGTCGTTGACAATACCCGTTGCTATCAGATCTGCGCTCAGCCTAGCGGTTGACGTGATCTTGTCTTGCTTAGT
>Ga0172373_10009489_pt1 | contig 12079 bp, 10 predicted proteins | sample Lak10m_2_FD_114546 | JGI IMG/M metagenome (GOLD analysis project Ga0172373, IMG submission 114546) | Freshwater microbial communities from Kabuno Bay, South-Kivu, Congo - kab_092012_10m | ecosystem: Environmental > Aquatic > Freshwater > Lake | place: Democratic Republic of the Congo... | reverse complement strand
TTTTTTTAAATCAATGGAGAACTTTAAAGTTTCTCATATAGCGCAGAATATTCGCTGTCCTACTTTAATCACTTTGCCAGAAGGAGATCCTATAGCAAGTGGAGCACTTGCGCTTTATAAAGCTCTTAATGTTAGTAATAAAAAACTAGTTCATTTCTCTGAAGAGGAGGGTAGTGGTGGTCATTGTGAAATGCTCTCGCGATCATTGTATAATCAAAGGGTTTTTGATTGGCTTGATGAAACCATTTAAAAGTTAAATGGTTTCATCTTTATATACTCTTGCGCAATCAAAAGAATTTAGATATCACCCCAAAATAGGAAGTATAATAACAAAACAACTGTAGATCATATAATGTTTTCATGATCTAGAAGCAATTAAAATTAAAGCTTCAAAAATGGGTTTAGTTTAGCATACCAAACTTATGTTAATTAACTACAAGACATAAAAAAACTTCTTATTTTAAAATTATATAATCATTAATTAACTTTTAATTAATGATTATATACTAACTTAGCTTATTTATAAGCATTTTATTACAAAAAAAATTTAAATAATAAATAATTAAGGTAGAGTATGCATCCAAAGATAGAAGAAGCCCAACGGGAAATAGTAGAACTGTTTAATGAAAAACCAAAAAACGGTATTGCTAGAATTAATAAAATATGCGAAGAACAAGGTATAAACCCAGAAGAACAAATAGCAAAATTTTTCCATGGAGAGAAAAAAAATTTAGATTTAGAAGCAGTAGGAGATTATTTAAGCGGTCCGGAACAACAAAATAAAGAAGTTTTAAAATATTTTACCCAAGAAATAGATCTATCTGGTCAATCTTTTACAGACGGACTAAGAGGTTTTTTAAAAACATTTAAGCTACCAGGAGAGGCACAGAAAATTGACAGGCTAGTTGAGTCATTCAGTTGTATTAGCATTTGCGACCATTATGCTTGCTATTTTGTCAAAGTTAACCCAGGTTACGAACTTAGTCCCACAGCTCTTAAAACTGATAAGACTTTTGAGAAATTGGATTTATTATTAAAATCTCCTAAATCCGACAACAGTAGTGTACAAAAAGTTTTTCCCGACATTGGGAGTAATGTTACTGCTGAAGTAACAAAAACTAAATCTTTCTTGAGTAAACTTACTGGTTATGAAGGAACAATAACCCTCACAGATGAATCAACAAAAGCTAAAGTTACTGTACAAGTGTATAAACCAAACGTATTTTCGCAATATCTATTTGGGGATAAACCAAAAACTATTATTCAGCCAATAGCAGAAAAAAGATCACAAGCTTCTTTAGATTTGGCTGCAAAAGTAGCAGCAGGTTTTTCCTCTCCTCTTAGCTCTATAAAAGCTACTTAATGATTATGAAAAAACAGATATGCACAAATCATATGAAACACATAAAAACAATGGGTGTGATACATGATTGAATTTAAGACATAAAATAACACATAAAAAAGCGTGGTGAAGTTGGTGGAATAAATAATAGTGTTTTTAATAAAACAGCTAAAGTTGCGGCACTGAAGAGCTGCTAATTTTATATACATAATCTATATTATGGAAAATAAAGTAAATGTTATTGATTGGCAGAATACGCAGACTACTTAGTAGCCTAGCGAAAACTTTTTGAGTTTTCGCTAAGTTATAGAGAATCTAGGTTTACTTACTTAGATTTAGTAGCTCCATCAAGGGCAGCACCCAAAATATCACCAAGACTTGCACCACTATCTGTTGAACCATATTCTTTTATAGCTTTTTGGCGCTCTTCGATTTCTAAAGCTTTAATAGAAAGCCCTATTTTTTTAGCGGATTTATCAATAGATATTATTTTTGCGTCTAATCTATCGCCTTTTGCAAATCTTTCTGGTTTCTGGTCATATTTTTCAGCTGATAAATCAGCTTTTTTAATAGTACCGACTGCTTTACCATCAATATCCACTTCGATTCCATCGTCTTTTACCTCACTTACAACGCAGGTTACAACCATATTTTTCTTAAATTCTTCTAGGTCATTACCTTCATTTGGGTCTTCAGACAACTGTTTAATACCAAGTGCTACTCTATCCTTATCAATATCAATACTGAGAACTTTGCATTCAACCTCATCACCTTTTTTGAATCTTTTTAAAGCCTCTGATCCGTTTTCATCCCAGCTAATATCAGATTCATGGATCATTCCATCAGTATTGACGTCAATAGCTACAAACATACCAAAATCCGTAATATTTCTGATAGGAGCTTTAATTACACTACCTACAGGGTGGTTTTGAGCAAATTTTACTAAAGGATTATCCTGGCATCTTTTTATACTTAAAGAAATTCTATGTTTATCAGTATCTACATCTAAAATAATAAACTCAACTTCTTGTCCAATAGTTAATAATTTTTTAGGGTTTTGATTTGTTTTACCCCAAGAAATTTCTGAAGAGTGTACTAAGCCTTCGATACCGTCTTTTAATTCAATAAATGCACCATAATCAGCAATATTCGTAACTTTCCCCTTCATTACCTTATTAACAGGGAATTCCTCCTTAATATTCTGCCATGGATTAGTATCTAGCTGCTTCATACCAAGAGAGATCCTTTTTGTATCTTCATTATATTTAATAACTACTACCTTAATTTCTTGACCAAACTTTAGCACTTCTGAAGGATGGTTAATTCTCCCCCATGAAATATCAGTAACGTGTAATAATCCGTCTACACTACCAAGATCAACAAAAGCTCCATAATCGGTAATGTTTTTGACTACTCCTGTTAAGATCGTTCCCTCTTTAATTTGGGATAACATTTCATCTCTAGCTTCTGATCTTGACTCTTCAAGTATAGCTCTTCTTGAAACAACAATGTTACCGAGTTTTTTGTCCATCTTTAAAATTTGAAAAGGCTGTTCAATGTTCATAATTGAAGTAGGATCTTTTATTGGTCTTACATCCACTTGGCTTCCAGGTAAGAAAGCTACTACTCCTTTTAAGTCAACTGTAAAACCTCCTTTGACTCTTCCAAAGATAACTCCCATAACATTTTGTTGCTTTTCAAACAACTCTTCAAGCATCACCCAAGATTCTTCCCTAATAGCTTTTTCACGGCTTAAAACAGTTCCTCTTCGACCTTCAACTTTTTCAACGAACACATCAACTATATCACCTACTTTTGGCAATACCTGATTCATACCTGTTTGAAATTCTGCTACTGGTATTCTTCCTTCATTTTTAAGGCCGACATCAACAACTATAACATCAGAGTTAGTTTCTACCACCTGCCCTTTTACTACCATACCTTCTTTTACATGGCTGGTATTAACACTTTCCAGTAGATGGGCAAACTCTTCGTTATTTGGAGTAATTTCGCTTAATTGAGGAATAAACCTTTTCTTTTTTAACATAAATAATATACTTTTTAGGCAACTAAATCGTACCAAAATTTAGCGCAAGTTTTGAGGTTAACAAATAAGCTATATCCCTTTGGTACTAAAGATTTGGGATTAACTTAACTCTATATAATTTTTGATTTCAGCTATTACTTGCTTTTGATTCATATGGCTTGTGTCAATAATAAAAGCATCTGAAGAAACCAAGAGAGGATCAGTTATGCGCATACTGTCTCTTAAATCCCGTTCTTTAAGTAATTCTAAAACCTCTTCCAGTTTACATTTTTTTCCTTCTTCATGCAACTGCTTATATCTTCTTTCTGCTCTTTTATTAACATCGGCAGTAATAAAAATTTTTAAATCGGCATCTTTTGCTATTACGGTGCCTATATCACGCCCTTCCATTATAATTCTTGGGTGTGTTTTAACCATTAGAATTAGGCATTTATTTATATTAGCACGTACCTCTGGAATAGTAGAAATTTTAGACGCATAATTCCCTATATTTTCCTGATTTAAATCTACCCCTTTTGTAAGTTCGGTCAGATTATCACTTCTGGAAAGTTCTATTATTTTTTTTACCTCTGTAACATCGATATTGTTAACTATACACAAATAAGCCAGACTTCTATAAAAAATACCGGATTGTACATACTCCAAATTAAATTCAGAAGCAAGCATTCTCCCTATCGAGCCTTTTCCGGATGCTGATGGACCATCTAAGGCTATAACAAAACGATTATGTTGGTTGTATGCTTTCTCTTTTAAGTTTTTCATTTATTCTTGATAATTAATCTTTAGCTAATTTCTGGCTTCCAGATAGCTTTTATTTCATTTTAGATTAAAATTCAAATTAAAATCTTGAAATTCAAAAAAAATCGGGGTAAATAAGTGTACTGGATCAAAAAAATTCTTGGGCGGTTAGCTCAGTTGGTTAGAGCATTACGTTGACATCGTAAAGGTCGGAAGTTCGAGTCTTCTACCGCCCACCAGTTTTTATATAATTGATTTCTCTAAACTTGCATATCTAGCAAGGTAAATAAGGTACAAGTAATTCTTACTGCTGTTTTTTTAAGTGACTCCCCTACCCTTATAGAGAGAGTCACTCGCTTTTAGATAGTTTAATTTTTAAGCAGCTTTATCTTTTATTAAAGATTTTATAAGGGTATTAACTGCATTTTGATGCTCCGTATTTTCAATTTTCATAAAATTACGGGAAACTTCGATACACATACGTTGATGTTGTGTTACAGTTGTTTCGTTATTGCCTGTTTCAAGTCCTTCATAAAAATATGATATATTTTTATCAAGAGCCTTTGATATCAAAACTAGTCTCCCTACAGAAATCCTGTTATTGCCTTTCTCATATTTTTGTAACTGTTGATGAGTTACACCAATAACTTTTGATAATTGTTGACGGGATAATCCTTTTGCTAGTCTTAAAGAATAGATTTTATTACCTATAAATTTGTCAATTTCTTCTATGTAATCATTTTTACGAGCCATTTTTACCTCTCTTAAGTCTGAGTATATTTATTTTAGTCAAGTATTACTTGTAGTAGCTACAAGATTTAAACAATTAGTAGAATTACCATAAGGTTTATCTAATTGCAAGAATTTATTTAATATTTTTTAAGGATTAGGAAATAATAAGTTTTAACAAATTATACTTTTTTTAAGCTCTTATTCAAGAAAAGCTGTTTTCTTTAGAAGAAAATTTAAAAATATATTTTATTTTTCATATATAACTTATGTTTTTCTGTTTATCTAACAGCTAAGAAGCTTTAATTTAATAAGCAATTGAAAAAATTGAATAAACCATATATACCTAAGTCAACATTTTACAACTGGAAAGAACAAATATTATAAATGAAAAAAATTATTATTAATTTATACCAAGCTATAGTTAAAATGATCGACCATGATGGGATTGAACATTCAGGCTATATGTCATTCATGGTATTACTTTCAATTTTTCCGTTTTTTATTTTTATTTTAGCTTTTACAGGTTTTTTTGGAGCATCAGAACTAGGAGAAAAATTTATTCAGCTTGCTCTTGAAAATATGCCAGCTCAATCAATTGATTCAATTAGAAGTAGAGTTAAAGAACTTATGACTACTCCTCCTCAAGGGCTTTTAACTCTTGCGATTGTAGGAAGTTTATGGACCTCTTCGTCTTTTGTAGAATGTCTAAGAACCATACTAAACCGTGTTTACGAAATCAAATCACCGCCAAATTATTTCTTAAGGAGAATGTTGAGTATCGCACAATTCTTGTTTATAAGTACTATGATATCTCTTGCTATGTTATTACTTATTATAATTCCTATTGGCCTGCAAAAACTTCCGAGTTTTATGAAGATGATAGAAGACTATAAAACAATATTAAATTTTTCTAGATATTTTTTAGTATTTTTATGCCTATTTATAACTGTCTGTTCTCTATATTACCTTATTCCAAATGTAAAACTTAAATTTTCAGAGGTTATACCAGGAGCCTTTTTAAGTGTATTGCTTTGGGTATTAAGTGGATATCTATTATCAACTTATCTTGTTTATTATAACCAATTAAACATAATTTATGGCTCTTTAGGAAGTATCATAGTCACCCTAATTTTTTTCTATATAGTTAACATGATTTTTATCCTAGGGGCAGAATTCAATTACCTTATGAGACACAATACCAATGGTAATTCACAAAATAATAGCAAATTAAAAAATTAAATATTTCTAAAATAATCAATTATATGTATATTGAACTAGGTTATAATACAGGGATGTGAATGTATAATTATCAAGCTGCTTTTGAAAAACAAGTTAATCAAATAAAAGCAGAAGGCAGATATAGAAATTTCATAGGCTTACAAAGAAAAGCTGGAGAGTTTCCAAAAGCTATCTGGGGCAAAGATAAAAGAAAAAACGTTATAATGTGGTGTATAAATGATTATCTTGGAATGAGTCAGCACCCTACTGTTTTGCAAGCTGCAGCCCAAGCTATCCTTGATAATGGTGTAGGTTCTGGAGGCACCAGAAACATAGGCGGTAATAACTACTCTATTCAAGAATTAGAAAATGAAATTGCCGATCTTCATAGCAAAGACTCTGCGCTAGTATTTACTTCTGGATATGTTTCTAATGATGCTACTCATACTTCACTTGCAAAGATCATTCCTGATTTGATTTTCTTCTCCGATGAGCTTAACCATGCTTCTATGGTAGCAGGTATTAGGAATTCAAGATGTGAAAAGCATATATATAAACACTTAAATATGAACCACTTAGAAGAACTTCTTAAGACGGTTGATATCAAAAAACCTAAAATTATTGTTTTTGAATCTGCTTATTCCATGGATGGTCAAATATCTCCTATACAAGATATCTGCTTTCTGGCCAAGAAATATAATGCAATGAGTTATATCGATGAAGTTCATAGTGTTGGTCTTTATGGTAAAGGCGGAGCCGGTATTGCTAATATGCTTGGATTGGAAAACGAGATAGATATTATTCAAGGAACTCTTGCTAAAGCTTATGGGGTTATTGGTGGATATATAGCAGGGAATAAAAATATGATAGATGCCATTAGGTCGACTGCTAGCGGTTTTATTTTTACTACTTCACTCCCTCCTGTAATCACTGCTGCAGCAAAAGCTAGTATTATTCATCTAAAAAATTCAGAAGAGGAAAGAACACAGCACCAAGAAGTGGTAGCTAAAGTTAAAAAATCTTTTGCAGAAGCAGGCATTAACTTTTATCGCAATAGAAGTCATATTGTACCGATAGTCATTGGTGATCCAGAAAACACTAGATTAGCTTCCCAGTTGCTAATTGAACGACATAATATTTTTGTTCAGCACATAAATTTTCCAACCGTTCCACGCGGTACAGAGCGCCTTAGAATTACCCCTACCCCCGCTCATACAGATCAAATGATTGAGCAATTAACCCTGGCTTTAGTTGATGTGTTTACTAAACTTGGTATTAAACTAGAATTTGAAGAAGCCGCTTAAATCAAGTGATCCTCTCATATGATTGATTTTCCAAATATAAACCCGGTAATATTTTCTCTAGGACCTTTAGCGATATCATGGTATTCGCTCTCTTATGTAGTCGGTATATTGCTTGGGTGGTATTATGCAAATAAATTGATCCTATTATACCCAATTGGCATTAGCAAAAACCACACTGAAGATTTCATCAGTTGGGCTATTATTGCAATTATTATCGGTGGAAGGCTTGGCCATGTTTTATTCTACGATCCGGAAAAATATTTAGCTAATCCAATTGATATTTTAAAAACCTACGAAGGGGGTATGTCTTTTCACGGAGGAATATTTGGTTTAGGTATAGCTGCATATTTATATTGTAGAAAAAAACATATTATATTTCTTTCCTTTTCCGATATTTTAGCAACTGTAGCACCAATCGGCCTTTTCTTAGGCAGAGCAGCAAATTTTATAAATGCAGAGCTATATGGCCGGCCAACCAATCTACCTTGGTCAGTAATTTTTCCATATAGTGACGGTTTACCTAGGCATCCTAGTCAATTATATGAGGCATTTTTAGAAGGATTGGTTTTATTCTGCATAATGCTGCATTTTGCTTATAAGCGCAAATTTCTCCAGAACCCCGGTAAGATGTCTGGTATATTTCTAATTTTTTATGGTAGTTTTAGAGTCTTTGTCGAGTTTTTTAGAGAACCGGATGTTAAAATTGGTTTTATTTTTAAATATTTTACCTTAGGTCAAATATTATGTATTCCTATGATCCTACTAGGGACATATTTATTCAACTATAGCAATAAAAATACTATAAAAAATGGCGATAGATTCAAAAATAAGGTCAATCATTAGTAAATTAGGCTATATCAAACTTGATGATCTGATGAGAGAGATATCGTCAATTAACCCTAGCTCATACTATAGGTCTAAAACCTCAATAGGTGTAGATGGTGATTTTATTACTGCACCAGAAATTTCTCAACTTTTTGGGGAAACTATTGGATTTTGGGTAATTAATAAATGGGAGCAGTTAGGCCGTCCGAAGAATTTTGCTCTTGTTGAACTTGGACCGGGGCTGGGAATATTAATGCGTGATTTAATGCGAGTAGCTAAATTAGTACCTGAATTTGCACAAGCGGCTAAAATTTTTCTCTATGAAATAAATAAAAATTTTATAAAAAAGCAAAAAACTAATCTTTCTTTCATTAATTCAAAGATAACATGGATTAACAATCTTAATGAACTTCCCTCCATACCTTGTATTATTATTGGTAACGAATTTTTTGATGCCCTACCTATTAAACAGTATATAAAAATTCTCCAAACATGGTATGAATCGGCAATAATATGCGATCCCATAGATGGTAGACTTAAATTCGATAAGATAGAATTAAATAAGGCTTTATTACACCAATTAAATATTGACTACAAAAACGCTCAGGACGGAGCGTTAATAGAAGAATCAGCCGAAGCGTTAGAAATAACACGTAAAATAGCAGTTCACCTGAGAAAAGTTAAAGGTGTTTGCTTAGTTATAGATTACGGTTATAATATTAACCACACAGAACGTAATAGGAGCCAGTATAACTCAACTTTGCAGGCAATAAAAAATCATAAATATCAACCAATCTTTGAATCACTTGGAGAATCTGATCTTAGTGCACACGTTGATTTTAATGCCCTCAAAAATGCTGTCCTGCAAAAAGGAATCAAAAATATTGTTATTTCTTCCCAACGTGATTTTTTAGTAAATTGGGGTATAATTATTCGCCAACAATTACTGAAAAGTACATCCTCCATAAAGGATGCTGTTATTCTCGATGCACAACTTCAGAGGCTTATTGCAAAAGAACAAATGGGAGAAATATTTAAAGTTATGGAATATAGCTCCTTTAGGTAACACAATCACAAAGTGAGTTTATACACTCTGTAAATAGTAAATATTATTTTACTATTTAAGCTATCTTAATTAGTTAGTCTTTCTTTCCCATGTTAAATAAAAGAATAGGCCTCCTAGTAGAGCTGAAATTATAAAAAATATAAAAACTGCGCTCCATCCCCAATTATCAGAGATTATTCCTACACAAACACCAGAAACTCCTGAACCAACGTAACCCATTGTTCCTACTAATCCATTTGCTGTTCCAATGGCTTTTTTAGAGGCAAAATCCGCAGATGCAACCCCTGCTAATATTTGGGGACCATAAACGAAACACCCCATTAAAATCATCATTAATCCGTTTAAAATAACATAATCTGATGGTAACTGCCAAAATACCCAAATTGTACAGGCAAGAGAAAGCATAAATACCAGTCCAACTGGTCCCCGTTGACCATGAAATATTTTATCAGATATCCATCCTGCAGAAACCCCGCCTAATAATCCAGCAAGTTCATAAGCGGCAACATGCCATCCAGCTTCATTAATTGCCATGTTTTTAAATTCTTTTAAAAATAAAGGAGCCCAAAATATAACTCCCAATCTTACAATATATAAGCACATATTAGCCAGACATACGTACCACATATTTATATTAAAAAATACTTTTCTAAAAATTTCCCCAGTAGTTAAATTATCTTTTTCTTCATCCTCTTTATTAATTTCTTGGGCTTTGTATAATTCTACTGGCGGAAAACCAAGCTCTTTAGGTGATTCTCTTAACCTGTTAAATAAAATATAAGCAACTATAATAGCAATTATAGCTGGGATAAAAAATGCTGTCCTCCAGCCAAAATCAGCGACTAAATAACCCGTAAATACTAAAGTAATAGCTCCTCCCACTTGGTGAGAAGCAGCACCATAAGCCCATTTTGTTCCCAGTTCTTTTGGCGCAAACCAGTGAGTTAACATCCTAGCTACTGGTGGCCATCCCATAGATTGGAACCAATTATTAATAATCCATAATACGCTAAGGAACATTAAACTTGCTGAAAATCCTAAAAAAAATGTAGTTAATCCAGAAAAAAATAACCCTAGCGGCATAAAATATCTGGAATTTGATTTATCACTAAAATACCCATTAACAAATTTGCCAATTCCATAAATTACAGAAGCAACAGTTAAGACCATCCCCAGTTCGGTTTTGGTATAACCAAATTCTTCCATAAAAGCTGGCATAATCATGGAAAAGTTTTGACGGCACAAGTAAAAAGTAGCATATCCTAGAATAACTGAAAGTAATATTCGTACTCTCCACTTATTATATATTTTACGCTCTTTTTCCGAAAGGAAAAAACCCTCTGTAAAGTACTGATTTTCAGCTGTCACAGATGCATTAGTTTTAGTTTTTAGCATTTCTACTTTAGATAAGTTTTAATTATTCGGCCATCATAGTAAAAATAAAATTTATAATCAAGATATAATCTGTGACCACATGTTTATAATTGTTTGTATTATATATTACTACTTACTTAAATAACCGTCTAAGGCTGCGTTAAGAATAGAAGTATTAACTATTTCTACTTCAAAAAATATTTTCTGCTTATAAAGTGTATTCTGATCGATTAATTTATAAATTTTATTAATATCTATTTTCCGATTTTGAGATACTTTCTGGGCTTGGAAAATAGCCTCTACTTTAGTAATAAAGGGATCATACAGGCTTGCAGAAGTGGTTATCATAGTTATGTCACTATGGTTTAAGTGTTTATCGTAATTATGAATTAAGTCTTTTTTAAAATCGTTATTATATAGTGCTATATCACAGTCAGGATTAATATCTATACTAGGTCTAGACTTAAAATATCTAGCATCTTGAAGATACTGAGCTACCAGATAAGACCCTCTAATCCTCTTCTCTCTATCTATAATTAAACTCCCCTTGGTTTTTTCCGGCCAGAAAGTCTTACCAATTAAATGAATAGTTAAAGTGTACATACCAATAACTAGAAAACAGAAAAGATAAAGAAATAAGCTAAGTGTCAGATTTTTCATTATATTAAACCAGCTTTATAAATTATGAATTCAATTAGTTTAATAAACAGAAGCGGAGAAACTATTCCTCCAAAACCACATAGCAAAATTATCCGCCATAAATATGTTTTGTTTTGTACATTTTTTGAATTATAGGAAATTAATGGTAGAAGACATGGTATTATTAATCCGTTAAAAATAACAGATGCAAGTAATACACTATCTATGGATTGGAATTGCATAATATTTAATTTTGATAGAGAAGGAAAAACCGTAGTAAATAAGGCGGGGACAATAATAAAATATTTAGCTAAATCAGAAGTAATAGAGTAGACTGTAATAGCCCCTTTTTTTACCGTAATTTTTTTACATTCATTTCTTAATTCAATAATACCTCGTAAATTATGGTGTTTTGCAACAATATTACCTGCTAATATTGAGTGTACGTATCCCCTATCTTCAAACGTGTAGCCTATATCAGCTTGTGCTAAGGCTAATGCATCATTTAACCCATCCCCGCACATACCTACAATCAATCCTTTCTCTTGGAAAGACCTGATTAGTTCAAGTTTCTTTTCAGGTGTACAATCAGCATAAAAATTTTTTATGCCAAGTTTTTTCGCAATATAAGAAGCTGTAATAGTATTATCTCCTGTAACCATTATTGTGGTAATCCCTGAATTTTCAATACTACGTATTTGTTTTTCTACCCCTTTTCTAAAGCTATCATGCAAATTTATGATACCTATTATCTTTTTGTTAACAGTTAGGATTAAAGGAGTTCCATGTGCTTT
>Ga0172373_10009488_pt1 | contig 12080 bp, 12 predicted proteins | sample Lak10m_2_FD_114546 | JGI IMG/M metagenome (GOLD analysis project Ga0172373, IMG submission 114546) | Freshwater microbial communities from Kabuno Bay, South-Kivu, Congo - kab_092012_10m | ecosystem: Environmental > Aquatic > Freshwater > Lake | place: Democratic Republic of the Congo... | reverse complement strand
GCGGCGCAGGGCGAAGTCGGTGTGGTCGTGGTAGAGGGCTTCGAGTTGCTGCTTGGCGTCCTCGGTGAGCTTGGTGACAAATCTTAGGCGGGGCATGGCGCAAAAAATGAAACAATCATATACTGAAAAATTTATGCCTGACTACTTATATTGGTATTACCATCCTGTAAGAGTGGCCCAGAGTCAGAACAATGTGCTCGTCGTAGGACTATTTAAACGCAGGGTAGGGAACTCATGATCGTTTCAGTTAACCCGCCCCGTACACTAGTCATAATGCAAGAGGGTTGTCATCTGCTCGAGCATGGAGTGGTGGTAATCCATTGTAGAGACTGGAGAATTCCTCGAAAGACCATCTGCATTGGATATGAATCAACCGTCGATCCTGACTGGACAGACCGCTGCGGAAAGTTGACCGAGAATCTTGGAGCGGGTGATGGGAATCGAACCCACGCTATCGGCTTGGGAAGCCGAAGTTCTACCATTGAACTACACCCGCGTAAGCTTGATTTTACTTGGCTATCACTCTCGGACGCAACCAGACTTGGATGACGTAGCCAGCCATACCAAAGGATCGGTAAGGGAAAACCGTCGCGGAAAAAATTTCTCGAATACAATAACATTGACACACGGGAACCGCAGCCGCTCCGCGAACACCGCGACTCCGATGGCCCTCTAGTCAATCGCATGATCCACCATGGCGAAAAGACCTTGCCTGCATACACAAGCGATTGATTCATAAGCCAACTATAGTTTTTTTTTGATGTTGATAATCCGACTATCATCAGGACCAAGCTGATCTTAATTACCAAGCAGAGATCTCATGAAAACAGCACTTATCACCGGCATCACCGGACAGGATGGTTCATACCTCGCCGAATTCTTATTGGAAAAAGGCTACGAAGTTCATGGCATCAAGCGCCGGTCTTCACTGTTCAATACGCAACGCATCGATCATATCTACGAAGACCCGCACGTCCATGACCAACAACTCGTGTTGCACTACGGTGACTTGACCGACAGTTCCAACCTCACCCGGATCTTGCAGCAGGTACAACCCGACGAAGTTTACAATCTGGGCGCGCAATCGCATGTCGCAGTGAGCTTCGAGTCTCCCGAGTATACGGCCGATGTCGACGCCATGGGCACCCTGCGGCTGCTGGAGGCCATACGCTTCCTCGGTCTGGAGCACAAAACCCGTTTCTATCAGGCCAGCACCTCCGAACTGTATGGGCTCGTACAGGAGATTCCGCAGAAGGAAACCACGCCATTCTACCCCCGCAGCCCATACGCCGTTGCCAAACTCTATGCCTACTGGATCACCATCAATTACCGGGAAGCCTATGGCATGTATGCTTGTAATGGCATTCTTTTCAACCATGAATCCCCCCGGCGCGGCGAGACATTTGTCACACGAAAGATTACTCGCGGCCTGTGCAACATTGCCCAGAGTCTGGAACAGTGCCTCTTCATGGGGAATATGGACGCGTTGCGGGACTGGGGCCATGCCAAGGACTATGTCCGCATGCAATGGCTCATGCTGCAACAGGAACAGCCGCAGGACTTCGTTATCGCTACGGGCGTTCAATACTCGGTGCGCCAGTTCATCGAGTGGACCGCCAGCAATCTGGGCATAACCCTCCATTTTGAGGGGTCGGGTGTAAACGAGCGCGGTATCGTCGCCGCCATTGAAGGCGATCAGGCACCCGCCGTCAAGGTGGGCGATACTGTGGTGCAAGTCGACCCGCGGTATTTCCGTCCCTCCGAGGTTGAAACCCTGCTGGGCGATCCTACGAAGGCTAAAGAGCATCTAGGCTGGGTTCCCGAAATCAGCGTTCAGGACATGTGCGCCGAAATGGTGAGGGAAGACCTGCAACTGGCCCGCCAGCATGCCCTGCTGGTAAAGCACGGTCACCACATCGCGGTTCCGAGGGAGAACTAAGCATGGATGGCCCCAGAATCTTCGTTGCCGGGCATCGTGGCATGGTCGGATCCGCCATCATCCGCAAGCTCCAGCAACATGGCCATAACAACATCATTACCCGAACCCGCGGCGAACTCGATCTGACCCGGCAAGCCGATGTTGAGGTTTTTTTTGAGAGAGAGCCCCTCGACCAGGTTTATCTCGCCGCCGCCAAAGTCGGCGGCATTCATGCCAACAATACCTATCCTGCCGAGTTCATCTTCGAGAACCTCGCCATCGAGGCCAATATCATCCAGGGCGCCCATCGTGCTGGGGTGCAAAAGTTATTGTTCCTGGGTTCTTCCTGCATCTACCCCAAGCATGCCAGCCAACCCATGCGGGAGGAGACCCTGCTCACCGGCGTGCTGGAACCGACCAACGAACCCTACGCCATCGCCAAGATCGCAGGCATCAAGCTTTGCGAAAGCTTCAACCGTCAGTATGGCCGTGACTACCGCAGCGTCATGCCGACCAATCTGTATGGTCCGCATGACAACTATCATCCAGAAAATTCGCATGTGATACCCGCCCTGCTGCGCCGTTTTCATGAAGCCGTTCAGGCTGGGCAGTCGGAGGTCGTCATCTGGGGCAGTGGCACACCCATGCGGGAATTCCTGCATGTGGACGACATGGCGGCCGCCAGCGTGTTTGTCATGAATCTGGATGCGGCAACATACCAAACGCATACACAACCCATGCTCAGCCACATCAATGTCGGCACCGGCATGGACTGCTCCATTCGTGAATTGGCCGAAACCATCGCGCGTGTCACCGGTTTCACCGGCACTCTGCGCTTTGATGCCAGCAAGCCCGATGGAACCCCCCGCAAGCTGATGGATGTCTCACGCCTGAAATCGCTAGGCTGGCAAGCTGGCATCACCCTGGAAGACGGCCTCCGCGATGCCTATCAATGGTTTGTGGAGCATCAGGATAGCTTCAGGAGCTGAAGTGGAGCTGAGAGGCCTAAACATTGGGCATTCAGGCTGGGTCTGGCCCATGCGGCCATGAACGATGGGGTGCAATTTTTATCCTTGCAGTGGATTTCAAGACCTGCCCCGATCATCGGCTGCTGTTGCCTCCATGCAAAATGCTAAACTTCACCCTGTTTTTCGTTCCAAAACATGACTCCCATGCAGCTTGCCATCACCATTCTGGGTGAAAACCATCCCGACCTCATCATTGAACTGACCCGCGCCATCAAGGATGCCAAGTGCACGACCCTGGAAAGCCGCATGACGGAATTGGGGGTTTTGTTTGCAGGACACATTCTGGTGGAAGGCAACTGGAACCACATTGCGCGGCTGGAAAATACCCTTGAATCACTGGGCAACAAATTCAAGCTCAAGATTCATCAATTTAGGGTCCAGGAGCAGGAAACTACGTCCCCCGTGGATGAACAAGGTCTGCCCTATGCCATCGATATCTATGCCACCGACGAAATTCACCACATTCACGACTTGAGCGATTTCCTGGCCAGCCGGGGCATCACGATACTGGACTTGTCCACCAGCCGTTATCCGGCGCCCTATACGGGCTCGCCCCTGTTCCTTGCGCACATGATCGTGAAGATCCCTTCCGGCATGCGCATCGTGTCGCTGCGGGATGAGTTCCTCGATTTTTGTGATCAGATGAATCTGGATGCGATCCTGGAACCCGTCAAGCGCTAGTTCATTCATCCAGGCTGGCTGCAATAATGCAAGCATCGCCTCTGACAACAACCCATCCGGAGTTAACCATGAACATCCCCAAGCTGGGTCAGCCCGTACACGATTTCACCATTCCGGCCACTTCCGGAAAGATCATCCATTCCTCCGAACTGCGCGGCCGCCACGTAGTCCTGTATTTCTACCCCAAGGACAGCACGCCCGGCTGCACACAGGAAGGACAGGACTTCCGCGAACTCTACCCGGAATTTCAGGCACTGGGCGCCGAAATCTTCGGCGTCTCGCGCGACAGCCTGAAATCGCATGAAACCTTCAAGTGTAAACAGGAGTTCCCCTTTGAACTCCTGTCCGACACGGACGAAAGCCTGTGCCGTACCTTCGATGTCATCAAGATGAAGAACATGTACGGCAAACAAGTTCAAGGTATTGAGCGCAGCACCTTCCTGATCGACCCGGAAGGCAAGCTGGCAGCGGAATGGCGCAAGGTCAGCGTCAAGGGGCACGCGGCTGCCGTACTGGAGCAGCTCAAGAGTCTCCAGAATCACTGAAACCAGCCCTGTCGCCCCAACGATTTCCTCGGTTTCGTGCGCCCCCGTCGGCTAGGAGCCTTGCTACTGACGACGGTGCTGGCGTCCGCTCCCTCCGGCGCCGTCACCGTTTACCGTTGCGTCGAAAATGGCTCTGTGGCCTACCGGCAGAACGCCTCGGACCCGAGTTGCGAGGCCCTTGACATCCAGTCCGAGGAACCCGATGCAGAAGCCGTGACAAAACAGCGGGAGGCGCTCGACCAAAACCGGGAGCGGCGCACGAAAGCCCGTGAGAGCCGGCGCCAACGAATGACGCCTAAAACGCAAACCGGACGGTATACGGCACGGGAAAACCGCGCTGCGGAACAGGACCTGGACTCTGCGCTCCCGCCAATGCCACGCGAACTCGACTTCGACCAACCGTCGCGCTGACCCCTTCGCCCGAGCCCTGATCCATTGGCCCGCCCCTCGATATCCACCACCATGAACGCAAAGCTGTTACCCGCCATTGTCATCGAACCCGCTGGGCTGCACAGAGCCAGTGTCATCTGGCTTCATGGTCTGGGCGCGGATGGCCACGATTTCGCGCCAGTCGTCCACGAATTAAATCTTCCTCCCAAACTCGGCGTACGCTTCATACTGCCGCATGCCCCACACCGTCCCGTGACCATCAATGGTGGCTTTGTCATGCGTGCCTGGTACGACATCGCTCACACCGATATAGGCAGAACGCCTGATCTGAGCGGAATTGCGGAAGCCTGCCAGCAGGTCGGGGAACTGATTGATCGGGAACTGGCCAAGGGAATCCCCCCCGAGCGCCTACTGCTGGCAGGCTTCTCTCAGGGTGGCGTCATCGCCTTGGAAACCATGGCTCGCCAGCAAAGCAAACTCGGTGGTGCTATCGGACTCTCCTGCTATTTGGGCGATCCGCCCAACCTGCCGCGGTCCAATATTCCCTTGCCTGTCTTTCTGGCGCATGGGACCGGGGATCCGATTGTGCCCTTTGCCTTGGGGGTCGCCGCCCGCCAGACTTTGGAGCAACAGGGCTATACCGTCGAATGGCGTGAATACCGCATGCCGCATTTGGTTTGTCAGGAGGAAATTATCGACATACGCCGCTGGTTGCTGACCCGTCTGGGCGATGGCCCCATGACCGGTGGATAAATCCACCACCCAGTCCATAAACCGGCCCATAGGTCATATCGCCGGAATTTACGGCCCGGTTGTCGATATTGTCTGTGAAGCCCTGCCGCCGCTGCACCGGGCGCTGAGCGCGGCCACCGACCATCTGCGCTACGTCTTCGAAGTCCACCAGCACCTGGATAATGGGGTAGTACGCGCCATCACCCTGCAACGCACCGGCGGACTTCGGCGTGGCATGCCCGTCTTCGACAGTGGCAACGTTTTAAGTGTTCCGGTCGACCCCAACTGCCTCGGCCGTTTGCTCAACATCTTCGGCCAGCCGCTGGACGGGAAGCCGCCCCTGCCCAAACAGGAGCTTCGCGCCGTGCTGGCGCGTCCCGCCGTGCTGCACGAAGCCGTGCCCGCGAGCGGAATCCTGGAAACCGGCATCAAAGTCATCGACCTGCTCTGCCCTTTTGTTCGCGGCGGCAAAACCGGCCTATTCGGCGGCGCCGGCGTGGGCAAGACCGTGCTGATCATGGAATTCATGCATGCAATAGCGTCCCTGCATCAGGGCGTCTCGGTATTCGCCGGCGTAGGCGAACGCATCCGCGAGGGCCACGAACTCTGGCGAGAGATGGATGAAACCGGCGTCCTAGCCCATGCCGTGCTGATATTTGGGCAAATGGACGAATCACCGGGGGTCCGCTTCCGCGTCGGGCTCACCGCGCTCACTTACGCGGAATACCTGCGCGACACCTTGGGCAAGGAAGTACTATTCCTCATGGACAACGCCTTCCGCTTCGTGCAGGCTGGCAGCGAGGTGTCCGGGTTACTCGGACGGATGCCAGCCACCGTCGGTTACCAACCGACCCTTTCCAGCGAGGTGGCCGAACTCCAGGATCGGATTGTTTCCACCGAGCGCGGCGGCATCACTTCGGTGCAAGCCATCTACGTACCCGCCGACGACATGACTGACCCGGCGGTCAGTGCCTTGCTGAGCCATCTCGATACTCGCGTCATTCTCTCCCGCGGCCAGGCGGCCAAAGGCATTTACCCTGCCGTCGATCCCCTGCTTTCCGGCAGCAAGATGATGGACCGGCATTTCCTGGGCGACCGTCATTACGCCATTGCGGAAGCCGTACGGGAGCACCTGGCACGCTACCAGGAACTGGAAGACATCATCACCCTCCTCGGCATCGAAGAACTCTCGGAAAAAGACCGTATCAGCGTCCAACGCGCCCGACGACTGCAACGCTATCTGAGCCAGCCTTTCCATACGGTCGACGACCACACCGGCATCGCCGGCGTCACCGTACCACTGGAAAGGACTCTCGCGGATTGCGAGAACTTCCTAAGCGGCAACTACGACGGGATACCCGAGGATCGCTGCTACATGCGCGGCGCAATAACCGAATTTTCATAATGAGGACCTTCCCTCTGCATCTCCTGGGCGCTCGTCAATCAGAGGTCTTTGAGGACGTCGAGAGCTTCATCGGCGAAGACGCTTCGGGGTGCTTCGGCCTGCGCGCACGCCACGAACGGCTGATCACGACACTGGTATTCGGCTTGGCGCGGTTTCGACGCACGGATGGCGTCTGGAGCTATCTGGCGGTCCCCGGCGCTCTGCTCTATTTCGTTGATAACCAGTTGTTCATCCATACCCGCCGTTATTTCCTGGATACCGACTATCGCCGTATCAGCGGCGCGCTGACCCAACAACTCATGACGGAGGAAGACACCTTGGCCGGATTACGGAGAAATTTGCGCCAATTGGAAGAGGCCATGCTTCGTCAGATGCTGAATATCGAACGGGGCAGTTGAACACTGCACGACAGGAGCAATACTCCAATCATTCCGCGCATTCCGTGTGAGACAACTTCACGATTGCAAGTGGAACTCTGCTGAGTACACAGGAAACTCAGAGCCTGTCCAGCAACTCCGTTTTCTTGGCAACAAACTCCTCGTTCGAAAGAATGCCTCTTTGATGCAATTCGGCGAGCCGTTCGATCTTGGTAAAAACATCAATTTCTTCCTCCCGCGCAGTGTGCATTGGGGAGGTGGGCATGGGTCCGGGGCCCGCCTGAGAACTCATCGGCGCGGCGAATGACTGACCGACGTCCGCAGAGCCATGATCCGCGCTGGGTGGTGAATTTATGCCGGTAAGACCACTCACGCCGCTGACTATAGGGAGATCGGCGATACGCACCAGCCCGAACTGACTGGTGAAGGTGAACGACGCATCCTGGCCCTGTTGCTGACCTACTCCGCCGATCTGATGATTCAATGTGTCGTAAACCGTAATCTGGCCGTTTATATAGGTCGCCAAGCGATGTGAAGCTGGAAATATGGCGTAGCGCAAATTGTTCTGCGAGCCCGTTGCAGAAGGCATACCCAATTCGGTGGGCCACCAGCCTGCACTATGGCCCCCACCACTGACGAATAGGCTGACTTCGTCCCCGCCAGCGCCTTGTGTCTGGCGCTGGCTTGGCGCCGCCGGCATCAACAAAGACTGGCTGGCCAGCAACCCTGATAATTCGGTGCACAGATTGTCCACCAACGCCTTCAAGGTGTAGTTGAACATGTCTCCCACCATAGTCATGCCACCCTGCATCCATTGGCCGGTGCCGCCAAGCTCTGGATGGCTGAATTGCGCCATGGTGCCATTCCCATTCATAACAGCTTGCAGCATGGTCATGACGGCCTCAACGCTGAGATGGTAACGCTGGGCGATTTCTTCGATCCGTTGCGATCCTTGGGCTGTAAGCTGCATGTCCATACTCGAAGTCATTGGAGGAGTTGCCATGGTCGTCCCGCCTTCAGGACAAGTCAATGAAATTGAAAATTTTCTGCACACCATAGTGGCCACCTGACGTCAAACAGACGCAGATTGGCTACCCAAATTCGTTGCGTAGTGAACAGTCACCCATATTACGCCGAGACCCTCACGCGATCCGTTCAGACGAGAACGAAACGTAGGGCTGTGGGATAAGATACATGGCCCATTTCGTGCTTTTGATTAATCATGTGATTCATTTTTCTTGGATACGTACCGGATAGCAACATCATTGACTGTCTCGCCAGACGACCCCGATGAAATGATTTTGCTCTTGATCCCGGGCAAGGGCAGTGGCCTATTGCCAACAGGGTATCGGGCGCGGGACGACGAGCTTCCCTGGTCAGTTCTGCCCAAGAACCCAGTCTGCGGGTTTCAACTGCGCCATCTCTTTGAACATCCTTAATCTCTTTCAACACCCTAGCATATGAAACCATCCATCAAGGATCTGGGCGCCTTGCAGGCGCTCATTCACCGGTTCACAACCCAGCGGTTGCAACGGCTCCTCAAGATCAAAAAGTCGCTCGACCGTAACAACAAGCTCAGCTCCAGTGACGTGGATTTTCTCCACCTCATATTGAAAACAACCAGTCAGGTCAAGCCGTTATTCGATCGACATCCTGACTTTCAGGATTTTTATACGCGCGTGGTCAGCCTGCTCCATGAGATCACTTCCCAGGCGCTGGCTAATGAGATCGCGAATAACTCGGTACCTAAGGCGTCCAGCCACGAACGATCACCGCTATCAGGAATGCGTCATTGAAATTGTTCCATAGCCGTCAACGAGAATGTGAAATTGGGATGCCGGCTTTCGGTTAACTCCTAGGGTCAAAATTCATGGGGTAACCCAGAGCAAGTTCATGCCTAAATGTTGGGCAGAACTGCACAATTTCCGGTCATAAAGCGCGTCAAACCGCTTATTTTCCCGGTCGTTTCGGGCATTTCATGATGGTACATTTCATGCTTATCTGAAGATGGGCTGGACATTTCCTTCCCAACTCCGCGAGTGGTTTTGCTGGCGCCTTTGCCTTCCTGCAAGGATTGTTTGTAGGAGGTAACGCCTCGACTTTGTCGGGGGGGGATTGTGTCCTTCAAGGGCGCCAGTCATTTTGCATCATCGATGCTGGAATTCATGGAGTAATGGCGATAATGAACGGCTCGCACAGCATGGAATCATTGATTCTTCCCACTGACGAATTCCCCCGATGGGACTCTTCGAAGGATGAAAATCTCCCCTCACCGACCCATGAACCTGATAGGCCCAGTGCCGCGGAGCTAGCGCGATTTCACCGCTTCATTCGGCCCAGAATGACTCATACCGAAATCCACATGGAATCTGACGATTTACAGTCAAAGCGGTTATAGGCAGCATTACATTCCTTCAGACGACCACTAATGAATGCGACGAGGCTGTGAACTCCTTCACTGCAACTGCGGAAGGTTTCGAATCCACCCTCATACATAGATCCTTCTGCCTTGACTGATCGGCAAGTCGATCACGACGTAAAGAAGTATCTTCATCGCTTTGCACATCGAAACCCCACACTTCAAACATGGACAACGTCCAGCCGAGGCAATTGCTCTTGGTGCTCCTCCCTGATTCTGACTGACCCCGCGACCAAGACACCCAACCGCATGGTGATGTGGCCGACCACCACGCTGAGACCTCATTCAGGGGCCAGGTAACGCACCGAGAATTGAAAGCCGAGTTATAGGCTTCCGGGAACTCGTCTGAATAGCCTGCGCTCCCTCGCGGGCATTCGAGTGGCTTTCCCCATGACAAGCCTCATGTCATTCAGAGACTCGGGAATGTCAGATCGTAATCGCGGATATTTTGGCGGCGATGCAATAATGACTGACTCACGGGGTAAATGGCGAGTGAAATCACGGTGATGGGAACAATCAGACTATTCAGGCGCGGGGATCTGGACGGCTTTTTTGGCCTGTTCGTTGACAATCTGTTACAGATCCTGCTGATCACCTTACTGGGGCCAACATTGTGCGGGTTCAGCGCTGAACTGATCTCCAACCATATTTTGCCTGGCGTGGCTTTGTCCGTGGTGTTCGGCAATCTCTTTTATGCCTGGCAGGCCCGGCAACTGGCGGTAAAGACCGGTCGCGACGACGTCACAGCCCTCCCCTACGGCATTAATACCGTCAGTTTGATGGCCTTTATTTTCCTGGTGATGGCGCCGGTCTATCGCGCAACCGGCAATGGCGATCTAGCCTGGCGGGTGGGACTGTTCGCCTGCTTTCTCAACGCGGTGATGGAGTTGCTGGGCGCTTTCGTCGCGGACTGGCTGCGACGTAACACGCCGCGCGCGGCATTGCTTTCGGCCCTGGCGGGTATTGCGCTGACCTTCATCAGTATGGGTTTCATCTTTCAGATCTTCGCCGCTCCCGGAATTGCTCTCCTGCCCATGCTGCTGATCATCATCGTCTATGCCGGCCATATCCGGCTACCCTTAGGCTTGCCAGGAGGTCTGGCGGCGGTCCTGCTTGGGGTTATCCTGGCGTTGGGCGCGCGCTGGATCGGCGTGGGTACACCCGCGACACATGAATTGTCCATACGTTTGGGCTGGCATGGCCCGCAAACAGCGCTGCAGTCCATGATCGATCTGGCCGACTCGCCTCTGGGGTGGCAATACTTGGCCGTCATCCTACCCATGGGGTTGCTCAACATCATTGGCTCGCTGCAAAACCTGGAAAGCGCGGAGGCGGCCGGGGACCGCTACGAAACACGGCCTTCCCTGTTGGCGAATGGCGTTGGCTCGCTGGTCGCGGCTGCCTTTGGCAGCGCATTTCCCACCACGATATACATCGGCCATCCGGCCTGGAAGCAGATGGGCGCTGGGCATGGCTATTCCGTGTTGAACGCCATCGTCGTCGCTCTGCTGTGCTTCACCGGGCTGCATGCCGCCGTGGTGCATTGGGTGCCGATCGAGGCAACGCTGGACATTTTGGTCTGGATCGGTCTTATCATCACGGCCCAAGCCTATCAAGAAACCCCGGCCCGACACGCCTTGGCGGTCAGCATTGGATTATTGCCCTCGCTGGCTGCATGGGCGCTGTTGCTGGTGGAGTCGACCTTGCGGGCGGCGGGCGCGAATGTGTACGGGACAGCGGATCGGTTCGGCGGCGATCTCCATATCCATGGGCTCATCGCGCTGAGTCAGGGTTTCGTCTTCACCGCCAGCCTGCTGGCGGCCATTCTGGCGCATGTGATCGACCGTCGTTTCGATAGTGCGGCAAACTGGTGCCTGGCTGCGGCCGGGATGGCCTATTTCGGGGTCATCCATGCCTACCGGCTGACGGAAGCCGGCGTACAGAACCATTTCGGTCTGAACGCCGCACCGGATTTTGCCGGGGTATATGCCATCGCGGCGGGTGTGCTATGGCTGCTCCATCGACGCCAGGGTGGTCAATAATCCATCCACTACGCTGCGGCCGGGATCCGCGCAGAATCAGCGCATTCAACACCATTGAGATGCAATCCTCGACAAAATACTCCGACATGACACTACACTCCCTGACGTGCTACCGCTGCCTGAAAGTTCTGGGGTTGCGACATTCACAGTCACTGCGCTAGACCACCGCTGTGGCCTACACTTACACGCGGATATTGCAAATGCCAAAGAAACTCATCAAGGAGGTTTATGTGCGTAGATCGTTTTACCTTACCTTGCTTTCATTTCTGCTCCTTGCCATTTCGAGCACGACATCTGCCGACCCAACTGGTGGCCAGAAGTCTGTCAAGCGCTCCGCAAGCGAAGAACAACAGAGTCTGGAATTGCTCATGGCCAGCCAGCGCATGGACAAGCGCGAGATGTTGAAAAACGCCCTGGCTCTGAACCAGCCCATTACCCACAAATCGACGGATAGCGTAAGCTGTTGAATTTAAGATCTCATGGCGTGGGCAATAGACGAATTTTCGGGCGCGGCGCTGGGCGATGCGCGATTGACGAAACGGC
>Ga0172373_10009476_pt1 | contig 12089 bp, 20 predicted proteins | sample Lak10m_2_FD_114546 | JGI IMG/M metagenome (GOLD analysis project Ga0172373, IMG submission 114546) | Freshwater microbial communities from Kabuno Bay, South-Kivu, Congo - kab_092012_10m | ecosystem: Environmental > Aquatic > Freshwater > Lake | place: Democratic Republic of the Congo... | reverse complement strand
TCCTAAAGGAGGATTCTGGCATCACTTCTATTTAGGATCTTTACTTTTTCTCCTTTCAGCATCTTCTCAATTCTATGTAGCAAGTTTAGGAATTTTCTTTGCATTACTTTGTTGGTTAGATGATGGTTATCAACATTATCGTCAATGTAAAGATCATTCATATCAATCACCTTTACATAGATTCTATTCTTACTACATTTGGCCCTATATAGATATTTGGTTTGAAAAAAATTGGCCATGGTTCTATAAAAACATTTGGCATCGTATATAAGAAAAGATGAAATCTACCATTTACAATTTTGTATATAAAAAGTATAGAAGGAAATTGAAAAAATTTGGTTATACTTTACCAAAAACAGAAAAAGACAGTTGGTCAGGATCATTTACTCAAGTTTACGATTTAGGAAATAACATAGTTATGAAAATTACAGAAGATAGTGATGATGCTTTAGCTATGTTTTCGTTTAAGAAAAAGCCATCAGACTTTATAGTTCCAGTATATGATATTATGAAATTTGAAATAGATAACATTGATGAATTTGATGTAGAAAATTCAACTTTATATGTCATTTTTTCTGCTAAAGCTGATAAAGGAATAAATTCAAACAATGCATCTTCTTGTTTTTTCTATCATGAAGATAAAAATTTGTATAAAGAATTTTCTAAATTTATCAAAAGTAAAAAGAACATTTCAATTCTTTACAAAACAATAGCAAATCTTGGTAAAATCAAAAATTATAGTTTATCACATCTTCAAGATTATGCTACAGAATTTGCTAAAGATAATGGGTTATCATATGGAACAGCTTTTTCGATAACCCAAAAGTTATATTCAATTTCTAAATCAGATAGAGAAGTTAGAGGGTTTTTCTTTAACTGGTATATTCCAGCAATAGATGAACTCTGGAATAAACGACATTTAACATTTACAGACTTTGCTAAAAGAAATATTATGATGTTTAAAGATGAACCAAAGATTATCGATTTGGGATTCTATTCTAATCCACCAGAAGGAAAAATTCAAAATTTGGATGAAAAAAGGTATAAAAAATGAAACTGTTAGATACTTTTTTATCAAACGGAATTTGTTATGAAATTTACACAAACATTTGTAACATAAATTATACTTATGTAATACTTGTTTAGATTTAATTTTAAAAAAGAATGATCATATAGAAATGATTTTAACTTCTAAAACAGGAAGCAAAATCTATAAAAACTACCATAATCATTGCTTTGGAAAAGAAATAATTAAAAAGGGGTATATATGAAAAAATTCATACCAATTTTTATAGCTATTCTACTTTGGACATTTATAGTAGGATTTGTGGTTCATGAAAAATTTCCTAAGATAGAAAAAAAACCTGAACCTTATATTGTATATAAAAAAGTCCCTTTAAGAATAGAAATGCCTGGAGATACTATAAAAACTAAAGAAACTAAAACTATAGTTGATTCGGCCAAGATTAAAGAATTAGAAGCAGAAAAAGCAAGAGCAGATTCTATGATTCAAGCATTACTTGATTCAGCAAAAATTACAAAAATTTCTTTAGACGATTCTACTAAATTTGAAACAGGGGATATCATAAAAACATCTGCGGTGTTTTGGCCGGTTGAAAATAGAGGGATATACTATACTTTTTATCCACATCCCACTTTTATAGGTCCTGAAGAAGATAAAAGAATTAACCCCTGGTTTAGTTTATATCCTGGAATAGGAGCTACTATGATAGGAAATCACAAACTTTTATTTGATGTAGGATTGGGATTACGAATAAAAGACTATTCATTTGCAGGATATCATGGATTTCCTCTAAACGGAGAATCATCTACAAATTCTATTTATATGTCTAAATATTTCGACATATATCCTTTTTCATTAAACCCATTAGACTTATTTAAGTAAAAATGATAGTTTGGAGTATATACAAATGAATCTTAAAAAATTTATCAGAAAACAAATAGTAGAAGAAATACTTCAGCTTAACGAAGGTTTAAGTGAATGGAATAGATTTCAAATCATAGTGGCTTCTTTTGTAGCAGGCGAAAATGGAAATATAGGCGAAAAAACTAAAGATATTCTAATCAATACAGACTTTCCTATTATTTTTTCAGATATCATGAATTCTAAAAATCTAACACCAGATCCAAGTAATATTAGTTTAGCAAAAAATGTAGCAAGTGAAGTAGGAATGGGAATGGCTTAAAAGAAAAATTTGGAAATTTATTAGTTTTTAATTAAATTTATAGAAAGAAATATAAAAAAGGAGGGAAATGTTTAAAGTAACAGACATTCAATTTCAAAAGAATTATGATTACATAGTAACAGAATTACGAAGATTTTTCAAACAAAAAGGATATACAGAAGTCTATTGCCAAGGAAGTAGAACTATCTTAGCGGCTTGTGAAGATCCAGAAACAGTAGCACAATACATATTTGGGGGAATCAATTATCCATTGCCACAAACTGGGCAGATGAATTTAGAAAGTATTCTTCTTAAAAACCCAAATGATATAGAAAAAATCTTTTGTATGACTACATCTTATCGTAATGAACCATTTCCAATCAACGGTCGTCATGATCTTCTGTTTCCAATGTTTGAATTTGAATCACATGGCAACATTAATGACTTACGGAAATTGGAAATGGATTTAGTTTACTATTTAGGATTTGGAGATTCTTTATCATTGAATTATGAAGATGTTTGTGAAAGATATGATATAACAGAAGTATCTGCAGACATTGAAACTAAATTACAAACAGATTATGGAAATGTTATTTCATTAGAAATGTTTCCTCAAAGATCTCATCCTTTCTGGAATATGAAGCAGTATGACAAAACACTTTTTAACAAGATTGATGTTATACTTTGTGGTATGGAAACTATAGGAAGTGCTGAAAGATTAGTTAATGTGAATGAAATGCAAAAGAATTTCTATTCTGTATCTGGTGGAAATTATGCCAAACTTTTATTTTCTCTTTTTACAGAAGAAAGAGTTAAAAGAGAACTTGACGAATATTTATCGTTAAAAATGTTCCCAAGATTTGGGGGTGGAATAGGAATAACAAGAATGGAAAGAGCAATGAAAATAGCTGAAATTTTAAAGTAGGAGGAGAAATGAAAGAAAATCCATTTAAAAATCTAAAAATTGATAATTCTAAATTTCCTAAAATAAAAGATGAATTTTTAGAAGCAATTAAGTATGTTCAAAAGTATGGAAAATGTACTAAAAGAACAAAAGAATGGATAGAAAAGGTAGAACACATAACAGCTGAAGATTTAGGCTTTATCATAAGATAAAAGGAGAATTAGAAATGAAAGATTGTGATCATGAACTTATAGATGAAACTTGTCCTTATTGCACTACTATAGATCCAGGACCAAAATTTACAGAAACAGAATGTGAAATTTGTAATAAGAAATTTTTAACAGAAATTTGGTGTGGTGTAAAAAGAGATAACATTTGTGATGAATGTTTTTTTGAAAAAGGCAAGATAAATGTATACAGTTAAAGATATTTCAAAGAAAAACTATGAAGAAAAATGAAAAACATACTTAAAAAATTCATAAGAAAGATTATCAAAGAAGAAATTGGAAAAGAACAAATTTTCGGTTACTGTTCGACCCAAGTAAATCTTCCTAAAGATTTACAAACCACCATTATCAATTGGGCTAAAGAAAATCTTAAGGATGATGAACTTTACTATAGTCCATCAGATAAATACATACATGGTATCGAAGAAGTTTCCCATGTTACAATTCTTTACGGTATTCACAATGTTAAAGATATCATGTATATTAGACAGTTAATGAAATTATCAAAATTAAAAAAAATTATGATAACAATTGAAAAATTAGACAGTTTCAAAGCTGGAACTTATGATGTCTTAATTCTAAATGTTTCAAGTCCTTCTTTGAAAAAATTACATACTTTATTCAGGAGAAACATTGAAAATAGTTACTCTTTTGAAAAGTATGATCCACATGTAACTGTAGCTTATGTTAAAAAAGGAGTAGTAGAAAAATTCTTAGATAAAGAAATTCCAAATTTACCAAAATCAATTTCCTTTGATACTTTATATTTTACAGATATTTACGGAGGAATAAAACCTATAACTTTTAACATAGAGAAATAAAAATTTTGAACACTGAATTTGTTCTAAAAACGATAAAAGATGAAAATATTTCTATCATAAGACTTTGGTTTACAGATATACTTGGTCAGTTAAGAGGATTTGCTATAACAACAAGAGAAATAGAAGAAGCCATGAAATCTGGAATTGGGTTTGATGGATCTTCAATTGAAGGATTTGCAAGAATTCATGAAAGTGACTTAATGGCATTTCCAGATCCAAATACATTTAAAATATTACCAGAAAACTTTGGTGGTTACAAATGTGCTATCATGATTTGTGATATAGAAACTCCAGAAGGAAATCCCTATGGAGGAGATTCAAGATATATTCTAAAAAAGAATTTGGAGAAAATTGCTAAAGATAATTATGTTATGAATGTAGGTCCTGAACTTGAATATTTTTATATAAGAAATGATAAATCTATTCAATTACTAGACAATGTAGGATATTTCGATGCTTCAGTAGTTAGTGAAGGTACCATTGTCAGAAAAAAGACAGTTCAAGCTTTAGAAGAATTGGAAATAAAACTTGAATGTTCCCATCATGAAGTTGCTCCTTCCCAACATGAAATAGATATGCGATATACTTCTGCTTTAGAAATGGCAGATCAAGTTATGACAGCAAAATTTATCATTAAAGAAATTGCAAGACAGAATGGTATATATGCTACTTTTATGCCAAAACCATTATCTGGAATAAATGGAAGTGGAATGCATGTTCATCAATCAATTTTTCAAAATTCTAAAAATCTATTCTATGATAAAGATGATGTTTATCACCTTTCCAAATTTGCTAAATGTTATACTGCAGGAATTTTGAAGCATATAAAAGAAATAACAGTTATTTTAAATCAATGGGTCAATTCATATAAACGGTTAGTTCCAGGATATGAAGCACCTGTTTATATTTGTTGGGGTCAAAAGAATAGATCAGCTTTAGTAAGAGTTCCTAAATATCGAATAGGAAAAGAAAATTCAACAAGAATCGAATTAAGAAGCCCAGATCCTTCTTGCAATCCATACTTAGCTTTTTCGGTTATGTTAGCAGCTGGTATGAAAGGAATAGAAGAAAATTTAGAACTTGAATTACCTATGGAAGAAAACATATATGAAATGACACCCTTTGAAAGAAGAAACCAGAACATCAATGTTCTTCCTGGTGATCTTTACGAAGCCATACAAGAATTTCAAAAGAGTAAATTGATGAAAGAAACTTTAGGAACACATATTTTTACTAAGTTTATAGAAAACAAACTAATCGAATGGGATCAATACAGAGGTATAGTATCACAATATGAATACGAAAAATACTTATCAATACTTTAGATTACGAAAAATAATCAAGGAAGAAATTCATTCACTATTTGACTTTACTGAAGGTGATACTGTTATGATTATCAATCCAGATTTACATGATTACGGAAAACGAGGATTTATCAGAGTGATAGAAAACTATATGTTAGGAATAGAAATAGACAACTGCGATTTAAAAAAATTTAGTAAAAGGGATGTTAAAAAATTATCAAACCAAACTTTAAACAAGAAAGGTGATATTTTTAAAGAACCCTTTCAAAATTTCAATTTTTAGATATGGAAGATACCTTAAATGAATGAAAAAATTGTAAGAGAAAAAATCAGAAATGTTATAAATGAAATAAACAAAGGTAAAATGAAACTAAGTAAAAATGAAAAATGGTTCCTTGTAAATTTATCTTCTACAGGTTTAGAAAATTTAGTATTTAATGATGAAATAAAAATGGCTAAAAGATTAATTGAACTTGGATTAGTATTTGAAAATAAAATTGGTGTTAGAAAAGGAGAAGGAGAATTTCAAGTAGGAGTCACAAAAGAAGGAAGAAAATTAGCTAAGAAACTTGAAAAAGAAGTATATAAAAATCAATAAATTTGGAGACAATATGTGGCAACCTATTCGGAATGGACCTTAAAAGCAAGATTTAGAGATCTTCTATACAAATTAATTTCTTTTGGAGGCTTTTGGGGGATAGTAACTACACTTCTTTTAATATTTGGATATATAGGTGATTATATTTGGGCTGGTATTATGGGAACAAATATTCTATTACGAGGGGCAGTTAAGTATAAAAATGGATTTACCGATACCCCTAATCCAAATAATCAAGAAATAAATATTCCTCAACCTTCAGAAGGTGGGGATGATGATAAAGGAGAATAAATGAGACTAAAAACAACAATGAAAAAGTTAGTAATTGATGATAAGATTTTAAATTGGGAAGAAATGATGAACCATATGATTAGTTTTTCAGTTCCTAAAAAATCAAACATTTTTTACAAATTATACAAACAAAAATTAGAAAATTCAAATAGTTAAAATAAATAAAAAGGGGAGGAAATAATTATTAATTGCCAAATGTTTACTGATACGGTAATTGATAAATTTACAGAACCAGGTCAAAAGATATTAAGACTTGAAAACGTTTACAAAGAAATAGTTTCAGATTTAGATTCAAAGAATTTATTTAATTTATTTACAAACAATGAGGAAAAGGTTTTACTAAAAACAGCAGGATATGATATAAAAGATTTATCTAAAAGATCATATGAGCTGTGTAAATTTGTAGATGTAATTAATGGCCACTTTAGTGAACTTTGGTTTGCTGTAAATTTCAATGGCCGAGTTAAAGGGGGAATTAAAGGAGAAAGTGGAACTTTAGCTTCTGATATATTTGTTAAGGGGTTTGGTGGAATATCACTAAAAGACTATAACAAATTAACAAGTATTAATTGTGGATATATTCAATTTGAACTTTGTAAAGAACTTGAAGATATCTTACACATCATTTCACTTATTTCTGGTTATCAAATTAATTCTTCATTAACCAGAAATTCAATTAACAAACTTTTAGATGAAATAGATTCAAAAGAATTTCAGGATGATTTAGAAAAATTTTTAAACGAAAAACCTAAAAGTAATATATCTAAAAGATTTCACAATGAAGTTAGTCAAATAATTAATTTATCAACAAGTTCATCTCTTTCAGAAATAGTTTGTAAAAAAGTAGATGAAATAATGGAAAAGAAAATTAATGAAGTAGAATGGTGGGGATTTATACACAAAGGAACAAGACTTTATCTTTTAGATAGCAAAACCTTAACTAATGAATTAAAATGTCAAGGAAATAGATTAAATAATCACATACAAGCATTTGAAGCTAAAAGATTACGATTATCAATTACAAAAATTATCAAAAATTTCTAAATTAGAGAATCCATAATGGAAAATAAGAAAATCAGAAATGTGGTGAAATATTACATCGAAAAAATCAAAGGTGAAAATCCATAGATTTTAAATCCTAATGATGATTTAGAAAAAGTTGGAAAAAATGAAGAAAAGGAAATAGATAAAATTCTTAACGACCTTCGAAAGGAGTTAATTGAAAAAATTGTAAAAGATCCAAAATGGGTAAAAAGCATATCTAAAATTTCTTATGATGAAAAAGATAAAACCATAAATTTCGTTATTAGTTTTAATAGAAACATTAATGGAAAATTTATAAGTATACCAGAAATGGAAGTAGCGTTTATGGACAATGTAGAAATTGATGATTCATCATCAGGAGTTGGTTATTATTCTGGCAAATTAAATTTATCAAAATTTCCTACGTTAGAAAAAAGAATAAAAAAGTATATAGAAACTCGATCGTCTTATAGAAAAGATTCATTTATACATTATAACTGTCCGTAAAAAACATTTCAATCTTTAAAACTTATCTATAAATAAGAAAATTTTCAATGTCAATTTTACTAAAAGTAATTTTTCAATTTCTTATGACAAATTTAGGAGGAATTATGGCATTCTTACAAAACCTTTTAAACAAAATTAACCTCATTTCTAAAAAACAGCCTACTACAAATCATGGTAAATTATACGATGGTAATCTTACAGTAAATTCATATCCTAACATCATACCAAAACCAGAAAATCCTCCTGCTGCGCAACCCATAATTCCTATGGATGAATTAGTTATAAAAATAATCAATGTTATTAATGATTCTAAATATCCTTGGAATCCAAATGTTAAATGGGGAAATCGACCAAAAGAAAAAATTGAAATGATATCTGTTCATCAAGCCGCTGGGGATTCCAAAGTTTCTGGGCATAATCAATATCATATAACCCCCACTTCTGATAGAAATAAAGATGGGAAAATAGATGAATGGGAAAGAAATCATTTAGCAGCATCCGGAGCTCCTCATCTTTGTTATCATTATGTGATTTGTCATGATAAAGATGATTATCCAGATGGAACTATCATACAAGTTAATCCCATAACAAATGTAACATGGGCAGTTAAAGGATATAACACTAAAGCAGTAAATATTCTTGTAAATGGAAATTTTAGAGGAAATGGATGGGAAAAACAAGGAACACATGATCCTACTGTTAAACAAATTAAATCATTGAAATTGCTTTTAGACAAATTAACCAATGATTTAAGAATTTCTAAAACTAAGATATTTGGACACTGTGAATTGGCAAATTACAAACCAGCTTGCCCTGGGTATAAAGTTATGGAATTTATAAATAGTTATCGCAATACTTAAAGCTTTTTCGTAAGAAAAATTTGGATAATTCATTTATTTTTATTAAATTATGGTATAAAAGAATAAAAATTTCTATAAAAAGGGAGATTTAAAAATGAGTCTTTATCCAATTTATCCAATAAAAAATTCAGACATAGTATATGGTGAATTTCTGTTTATGAAGAATGTCTTATGATTCTTAGTAAACTAACTAAAAAGGAATAAAAGAAATTGAATAAAAAAATATTCTGTAAAAATTGCCAATGTTGGGAAATGGTAGGCAGCAACCCAAATCTTAATCAAGGAAAATCAGACAGATGTTACTTATATCCAAAAAGTATTCCTAAAAATGTTGATGAATTTTGTTTTCAAGAAATTCAAAAAGAATCAAAAAAAAGAACTTTTAATGGAAGATAAAGAAAATGAATGATAACATAGTAGTCGTATATACAGGACGATTTCAACCAGCTTTAAAACATCATGCCAAAGTTTATGATTTTCTTTGTAAAAAATTTGGTAAAGATAATGTCTATGTAGGAACATCTAACAAAGTAGAACCTGATAGGTCTCCGTTTATTTTTGATGAAAAAAAGAAGATTATTCATAAGATTTTTAACATACCAGAAAATAGAATAATTCAAATAGTTAATCCATATTCAGGAAAAGAGTTAATTGAAAAAACAAATAAAGATCCTGAAAAAACTGCTCTAATTGTAGCTGTGGGTAAAAAAGATGCAGAAAGACTTTCTCCAGATAAACCAAAGAAAAATGGAGAACCTGGTTACTATTTAACATATAACAAAAGGGAAACTGAACTTGAACCAGCTAAGAAAAATGGATATGTAATAATTATTCCAAATGTAGAAACTGAAGGAAAAGTTGTGTCAGCTACTGAAGCAAGAGAATTGTTAAAAGATCCATCTATTTCAGAAGAAAGAAGGTGGGAATTATTTCAACTTTACACAGGTACAAAAGATAAAGAATTGTATGATTTGTTTAAGTATAAGTTAGGGTTTCTTAAGAAAAAAGAGGAATGAAAAAATGTCTCGTCATAACATTAAACATTTAGAAGATCTAAAACCATTAGAAGCTTTAGAAGCTTTAACATGTTTATCTTCTAACACTGGTATCAAAAGTATAACAGAAAAACTTGATGGTGCTTTTTTTGAATTTGGAATAGATGAAAATGGATTATTCTATACTAGTTCAAATGGAAAAATAGCACATGAAGCCGAAGATTATTCTGGTGCTTATTTTTATGAACATTTTAAAAGGTATCATAGAGAATTAGAGAAATGTGATATAATTCATCTATTAAGTAATAGTATAATGACATATTACATAAAAAATGTCGACCCCGTTTGTAATATTGAAAATTATGAAAAAGATTATTTACCTACCAGATTAAAAGATAAAAAAATTCAATTACTCTGTGAAATGATTCCTAAATTTAATTATAATGTTATTGACTATAGTAAAAAAGAAATAGGAAATGGAATTCTTTGTATCTTTAAAATTCTTGTTAACAAAATTGATATTACCAAATATGTACAAATGAATTTCCTTACCCATGATTTAACACATTATTCAACTATTCAGATAAGTAATATCCCTTTTTTATCACTTTCAAATTCTATTAATTTTCCTTTAAAAAATCTTGAAAAATTAAAGAAAATCATTGAAAAATATCGAGAAATAATTGAAAAAAATAGTAGAAAAAAAGAATTTAGAAAAACATTAATAAATATACAAAAAATAAACAAAATCATTTGTAGCCGTTTTAAACGCGAAATAATAGCAAATTTCCCAAAGTCAAATTATGGTGAAAAAATTGAAGGAATGGTCATAGAATTAGAAAGTGGTCTAACCTTTAAGATAGTGGATAGGGAAACATTTAACAAAGAAAAAAATGAAAGATGGGAATATATAAACAAATTAGACAAATTAGAAAAGGATTTTTTAAGTTCTAATGATAATTTAAATACTTTAACAGTTTATAAAGAAGATATAGATCAATTGGAAATGGAATATCTTTTTATTTCAAAGCAATTCAAAGAGAACAAGAAAGTCCAAGACACATTGAAGTGTTTTGAATGGCATAGAAGCAAAGTTGTAGTAGCTTTACAAATGTTAAATAAAGGAATTAAGGAAGAAGAAATTCTAAATTTATGGAAAGGAAAAATGTTATGAGCTACAATGAGGAATTTACAAAAGATTGTGACCTTGGGTTAAATCACTGTACAAATGGGAATTGTGAGCATCAAGATGTAACAGATGGGGTTTGCGTACATTATAATCCAGTAGATGATTTAAAACCAGAATATGATTTTGATTATTCTAAAGGTGTCATAGGTAAGTATGCACCAAATTTTGAACTTTATCAAATCATCCAAGAACTTTTAGATTCATTAGAAGAGTATATTCGTACAGACAATGTTGCCAATGGGGAAGGTTCAGGATGCTACTGTTATCCAAATGAAATGTTTGTAGAAATTCGAAACAAAGCAAAAGAAATCCTAAAGAATAGGACATTGAAAAATAAATGAAAAATGCTGAAAAAATTTACCATTGGCTTACAAGAAATAAAGGTTTAGAATTAGCAGAAGTTTATCAGATTTATATAATTGGAGAAGATCCATTTTTAGGAGAAGGTGAATTTGGTGCAGCTTGGGAAACACAAGATAAAAAATGTTTTAAGATCACAAAAGACAAACAAGAAGCTATGGCTTCCTTAAAGATTAAAAAGTACCCCTCTAAATACATAAACAACATTTATCAAGTTCTTCAAGTTAAAGAAACTTCTTCCTATTACATAATTTTACAAAAGAAGTTAGAAGAATTATCAAAGACATATAAAGTTATCATTGATGATTTACTAAATCACCCACAAACTAAAGAATGGTGGAATTATCTTTATACTAAACAAGGTGGATATTCAATGTCCTTAATCAAAGATTTCTTTTATCATCCTCAAGGTTTTCAAAAAGAACATATGTTTCCAGAATACTTTAAGTTATATGAAGATTACTTTAAAACCATAAGTCATGACAAATCTATAAAAGTAGTAGAATGGTATCTTAATTGTAGCAGGGATTTAATCAAAAGGCATATCTACTTTGACGATTATTCACCAGAAAATATAATGATGGATAAACATCAAAATCTAAGATTAGTAGATATGTCCGGGCATAATACGATAACAAGTCAAGAAAAAGTTAGATCAATTTCAGAAATGAATTTTGATCTTAACAAGTATGTCTCTTTGTAACTTGTAAAAATCCTTCCTACAAATTCTTTCCTTTTTAAAAAATTTTGGAAATTTTAAATTTTTTCTTTAAATTTAAGGATATAGATGAAATTTAAATTAAAACTACCAAAACTTTCAATTG
>Ga0172373_10009473_pt1 | contig 12094 bp, 12 predicted proteins | sample Lak10m_2_FD_114546 | JGI IMG/M metagenome (GOLD analysis project Ga0172373, IMG submission 114546) | Freshwater microbial communities from Kabuno Bay, South-Kivu, Congo - kab_092012_10m | ecosystem: Environmental > Aquatic > Freshwater > Lake | place: Democratic Republic of the Congo... | reverse complement strand
TTGCTGAAAAAGGCCGCTTTGGGCCTTTTTCAGCAACCCTGCCAGGTACTTCTGGGCCTCGTCTCCGACGAGGCCGGATCAACACCTGGCAGGTGCTGAAAAACGCAAAGCCGTTTTTCAGCACCTGCTAGTCTCGCAGGACGGAGGCCACGATGACCCTGATCTCGACCTTGATCGCTGCGTTCATCTCCATCTTTGGTGCCGACGGCTACTTCCAGGCCGGCCGCCTCGATCCGCAGGACTTCCAGAAGGAAGAGAACCAGTCGCCCTTCCACGAGGAGCAGATGCTCCGCGGCGGTCAGAGCGGCCACTGCCCGCACGGCTGACGTCGAGGTCACCAGCCCACACGCGAGCGCCCACCCGGGCGCTCGTGTCGTTTCGGGGGAAACACAATGACTGTTCGGGCGCTTCGCCCGAAGCGTCCTGCCACCATCCGTCGTGGCCTCGACGACGGTGGGGCGGTAGGTTCCGGCCCATGTCGGCCCCTCCCCCGCCAGACCCCCGCCTCGGCGTGCTGCAGCGGCTGCTGCAGGCCCCCGCCGCCCTGTTCGTCAAGGTCGCCTCGCAGGGTGGCCTGCTGCTGCTCCTCGCGATGGTCGCCGCCATGATCTGGCGGAACTCCAGCGCTGGCGACGCCTACGTCGCCCTCTGGAACACCCCGATCCGCCTCGGCGTCGGCGACGGCGGCCTCACGATGTCGCTGCTCATGTGGATCAACGACGGCGCGATGGCCGTCTTCTTCCTCGTCGTCGGCGCCGAGATCAAACGCGAGATCGTCGTCGGCGAACTGCGTGGCGTGCGGCGCGCGATGGTGCCGGCCCTCGCGGCCCTCGGCGGCATGCTCGTCCCGGCGGGCCTCTATGTCCTGCTCGCCCCCGAGTTCCGCCAGGGCTTCGGCACCCCGATGGCGACGGACATCGCGTTCTCCCTCGCCGCGATCCGCGCCGTCGGCCCGCGGGTGCCGGACTTCGTCGTGAAGGTCCTCATGGGCCTCGCGATCATCGACGACCTCGGCGCCATCGTCGTCATCGCCCTCTTCTACGGTGGCGAGGTCCACTGGGAGGCCCTCGGCGTCGCCGGCGGGCTGACGGCCCTCGTGATCGGCATGAACCTCGCCGGTGTCTGGCGCGTGACGCCGTACATCATCGTCGGCGTCCCGCTGTGGATGGCCCTGCACCACGGCGGCATCCACCCGACCATCGCCGGCGTGATCATCGGCATGGCGATCCCCGCGCGCGGCATCGTCGGCGTCGACGAGGTCGTCGCCGAGGCGCGCGCCCTGGTCGCCTACGCGTCGGCCGAGGCCGAGCGCCCCAACGATGGTGACGCCGAGGTCGCGCTGTCCGGCCTCGAGCTGCGACTCGAGCAACACCGCCCGCCCCTCGAGCGCCTCGTGCATGCCCTCAACCCGTGGATCAGCTGGCTCGTGCTGCCCGTCTTCGCCCTCGCCAACGGCGGCGTGCACCTCGAGGGTATGGGCCTGCACACCCTCGTGGCCCCCGTCTCCCTCGGCATCATCGTCGGCCTCTTCGTCGGCAAGCAGGTCGGCATCTTCGCCACGGTCTACGCGAGCATCCGCGCCGGGCTGCTGCCGCTGCCGCCGGGCGTCCGCCTCGCGCATGTGTGGGGCATGTCGATCCTCGCCGGCATCGGCTTCACGATGAGCCTCTTCGTCGCCGCCCTCGCGTTCGAGGAGGGCTCGCTGCTGCACAACGAGGCCAAGGCCGGCATCCTTGTCGGCTCGACGGTGTCGGCCATCGTCGGCTTCCTCATCCTGCGCTTCGCCCCGTCGCCGGCCGCGGCCGCCGTCGATCCACCGGCAACGACGACGCCCGGCGAGGCCACCGCCTGATGCCCACCGGCGCGTCGCTCCCGGCCGCATTCGCGCTGTTGCTGGCGGCGTCGGCGGCTGTCGCTGCGCCGGTGAGCGACACCGCCCTGCTCGTCGACGAGCGCGTGGTCGTGATCGCCAGCGCCCGCGAGCGCGGCGCGCGGGTGGAGGCGGCGCTGCGGGCGCGGGGCCTGCGGCTCGTCGACGATGCCGAGCGCACCGGCCTCGACGGAATCGTCGCGCGTGCGCCCATCGGCGATCGCGAGCGCCTGCGGTCGCTGCTGCTGTCGGCCCGGGGCGCGTGGCGACAGCTGGATCTCGAGGGGGCGGCACGCCTCGTCGACGACGCCCTCGCCGAGGCGGTGCGCCTCGAGCGCCCCGAGGACCACGCCGGCGTCATCGTCGACGCCCTGCTCTTTCGCGCGTCGCTCGCCCTCGGCCGCGGCGCCGACGACGACGCCCGGCGCGATCTCATGCTGGCCTCGCGCCTCGAGCCGACCCGCGAGGGGCTCGACGCGGCCCTGCATCCGCCCTCGCTCACCGAGGCCTTCGCCGCCGCGCGTGACGCCGCCCGAGCCGCCGAGGCCCGCGTCGTCGTCGTGCGCCCCCGCGTGATCGGCGGGCCGGCCGGTGAAGAGGCAGAGGTCGTCGTCGACGGCGCGGTGACGACGCCGCGCGACGGCCTCCTCGAGCTCGGCCGCGGCCTGCACCTCATCACGGTGCGGGCGCCGGACTGTCGCGCCGTGAGCCGCATCCTCGACGTCGATGGCGCCGACGTGGCCGTCGAAGACGTCCTCGTCGCCGACGCCGCCATCACCGACCGGCAGGCCAGGCTCGAGGCCATCCGCAGTGGCGACGTCGAGGCGCTCCGGCCCCTGCGGGTCGCTCTCGGCGTCGACATCCTCGTCTCGCTCGAACCGGGGCCCGGCGTGCTCGTGCAGCGGGGTGAGGGCGCCGCCGTCATTGTCGACGTCGCCCCCGGTGCGCCGGCGGCCGTGATTGCCGACGCGGTCCTGCGGGCGGTGGCGCCAGCGGGTGCCGCCGAGGAGCCGCCAGCCGACGACCTGCTGCTGTGGGGCGTCGGCGCCAGCGGCCTCGCCGTCGTCGTCGGCGCCGCCGCAGTCTCGGCGTGGCTGCTGTGGCCCGGCGAGCCACCGGACCCGCCGCCGCGCCCGGTGCCGATCACCTGCTGCGGTCCCTGACGGATCGCCGGGCGTCAGACCCGCTCGTCGGAGTCGTTGCCTTCGCCTTCGCCGCTATCGGTCCCCGAGAGGGGGTCGGCGAGGGCCTTGGTGGCGACGAGCGGGCGCGGCCGCGGCAACACCATCTCGTCGCGGGTGACGTCGGGCTCGAGGCCCACGAAGCCGCCAAGACCATCAAGGGCGACGTCGGGCTCGGCACCGAAGTCGGGGGTGTCGAAGACGGCGGTGTCGACGTCCTGATGGCTCGCCCGGACGTGACGGGCGACGAGGCCCTCGACGTTGAGGCGGGGGTCCGTCGAGCGGCTCGCGAAGGGGTCGTCGTCCTCGGCGGGCGACGGCGGCAGTGACGGTGCCGAGAAGACGTCGCCGTCGTCCTCGTGGATCGACGGGTCGGCGTCGTCGAGATCGGCCATCGGCAGGATCGCCGTGCGCGTGCGGCGGGGGTCGGCGGCCTCCCCCTGCCCGACGCCCGAGTAGCGCTTGCTGCCCTTCACCGGCCACGCGAAGAACTCGAGCCCGGCGACACCGCGCTTCGACACCGAGAAGGCCACGCCCATCGTGCGCGCGTCGAGGAGGTCGGACCACGCGGGCCAGGCATCCGGCTCGGGCAGGCGGCGGTTGTGGAAGAGCTCGGTCTCGACGCTGCGCCAGTCCGCCGGCAGACCGGGCACCTCGGGCCAGGCCTCCTCGAGGAGGTCGGCGTCGAGCGAGGGCAGGTCGGCGTCGTTGTCGGCGTCGTCGACGGGGCCGTCACCGGTCGCCTCCTCTGTCGAGCGGCGGGGCGCGCGGCGCAGGGTGGTCTCGACGGAGGCATCTGCGCTGTCGTCGGGAGCGTGGGTCGTGACGGCGACGACGTCGTTGGCCGAGACCGAGGCGAGGAGGTCGACGTCGGTGGACTGGGCCTCGAAGGGTCGGCCGACCGGCTCTGGCGGCGCCTCGGGAAACGCCGACACGTCACTCAGGTCGAGGATGAGGCCGCCGGCGTGGGGCGGTGGACCCGGCGGCGGCGGCGGCAGCTCGTCGAGGCCCGACAGGTCGAGGTCGTTCGCGAGGGGCGGCGGCCCACGACGGCTGGCCGGGCCCTCGTCGGAGTCGCCATCGAGGGTCGGCCCGTCGATGCCGAGGGCGGTCTCCTCGAGGCCGTGCCGCTGCAGCGCGGCCGCAAGGATCTGGAGCCGATCGCCCCCGGCCTCGGCGGTCTGGGGCAGCCCGAGCTGATCGACGTCGTAGGCCACCGTCGGCGCGCGCATCGGATCGAGGGCGAGCGTGTCGGTGCCGACGTCGAGGTCGTCGACGTGGTCGAACGGATCGTCGGCGACCACACCGGGGAGAGCGGCACTGCCGTCGTCATCGTCGTCACCGTCGAGATCGTCAGCGCGATCGTCACGGGCGCCCCCATCCGCGCCGACATCGTCGGCGACGGGGTCCGCGGCAGCGACGGAGCGCGCACGCTGGGGTGGCGCGGGGACGGCGTCCTCGTCGCTGTCGGAGCCGAGGGCCGACGCGATCAGGGCGGCGAAGGTCTCCGAGGGTGGTGGCAGGGGCGCGACCGTCTCGGCCGGCTCCGACGTCGAGATCGGCGTGAGCACGTCGCCAACGGCGGCGATCACGGTGACCTCTGCCTGGCGGCTCGGCGGCGGCGGTGGTGGCAGCGGCGTGGGCGCCTCCCCCGGGTGGGGAGCGCTGATGACGACGACGGGCAGCGGCAGGCGGGCCCGCATGAGGACCCTCGCGCCTGGCGGCGAGACGCGCGCGCCGGCGCCAGGCCGAGCGACCATGCGAGAGAAGCGCTCTCCCCCTTCGAAGACCTCGCCAACGAGGATGCCGACGCCGCCCTCGCGGCCGGCAGGCACGGCGTCTTCTGCCCAGGCCCAGGCGACGACGCCGCGGCACACGAAGGCGACGACGCCGTGGGCCGTCCCGACCTCGAGTTCGACGCGCGCACCGACGTCGAGAGGCTCGCTGGTCTGCAACTGGTGCCAGGCGCAGAAGACCGCGTTCGGCGTGACCCGCTCGGCAAACGTCGCCTCGACGACCTCGAGCGAGGCGACGGGCAGGTGCGCAGCGGCACGGACGATCTCCATGGAGGGACGTTGACACGGGCGGCGAAAGGACGTCATCCGGCGAGCACCCGGCGGGAGGCCCGACCAATGACCGATGAGCACGACTCCGACCGCGACGACCTGCGGAACCTGCAGGAGAAGGTCGCCTACCTCGAGCTGCGGATCGCCGACCTCGAGACCGCCCTTGGCCGGGAGGCCCGCGAGAACGGGCAGCTCGCCGAGCGGCTCGACATCCTCGAGCGGGCCCTGCAGGTCCTCGCCGCCCGCAGCAGGCCCCAGACCGGCGAGGTCCAGGGCGCCTTCACCGTCGACGACCCCGTCCCCCACAGCGGTTGACGTCCGACCCCACATGTGGGGTCGGGTGCGACCCGTTCACCTCACGCGGGCGTCAGCGGCCCTGCTTCATCCGCAGCCGCTCGACGACGTTGCCGCCGACGAGGTGCTCATCGATGACGGCGTCGACGTCGGCCTTCGACTGCAGCGTGTACCAGACGCCCTCGGGCGGATCCTTCGCGCCGTACACGACGACGGCGGGGCCCTGCGCGCAGGTGTCGAGGCAGCCGGCCTTGTTGACCCGGACGGTGCCCTTGAGCCCGAGGCTGAAGCAGCGCTCCTTGGCGTGGGCATGCAGGTCGCCGGCGCCGCGGTGGATGCAGGAGCCCTTCGGGTCGTCGGCCGAGCGCTCGTTGGTGCAGAAGAACACGTGGTGCTGAAACGGCGGCATGGCCCCTTGTAGCAGGTTGCCGAAGGGCCCCGGGGCGGACCGGGTTGCCCCGCGCCGGGCGGTCGGCGACAGGGCCCCATGGCCGACATCGCCCCCGCCTCGCCCGCCGCCGCGTCGTCGACCCCGGACGCCCCCGATCTGGAGCGGGTCTGGAAGGAGACGCTCTACCAGCCGCCCCACGCCGTGCCGCAGCTGACGGCCCGCGCCGTCGTCGTCGGCATGCTGATCGGCGCGGTCATGTGCCTGTCGAACCTCTACGTGTTCTTCAAGACCGGCTGGTCCCTTGGCGTCACGCTGACGGCCTGCATCCTCGCCTTCGGTGTCTTCAAGGCCCTCGAGGCGGCGAAGCTGGCGAAACCCCTCGGCGCCCTCGAGAACAACGCGCTGACGACGGTGGCGTCGGGCGCCGGCTTCATGACCGGCGGCGGCAACATGGCCGCCTTCGGCGCCCTGCTCATGGTCACGACGCTGCGCCCCGAGGGCCTCGGCCTCGTGGCCTGGTTCGCCGTCATCGCCGCCCTCGGCGTCTTCGTCGCCATCCCCATCAAGCGCCAGCTCGTGAACAAGGAGGCCCTGCCCTTCCCGACGGGCACGGCGACGGCCGAGACCATCAAGAGCCTCCACGCAGGTGCCGACGGCGACGGCGGCGCCAAGGCCAAGAGCCTCGTCGTCGGCGCCGTCTTCGCCGGCCTGCTGGCCTTCTTCCGCGACGCGAAGGCGGCGTGGATCCCCTTCAACATCCCGGCGTCGATCCCCCTGCCCGGCACCCTCGCGGGCCTGCCGCTCGCGAAGTGGACCATCGCGCTCAAGACCGAGGTGGTCCTCCTCGGCGCCGGCGCCCTCATGAGCTTCCGCACCGGCTGGTCGCTGCTGCTCGGGGCCTTCCTCACCTACGTCGTGCTCGCGCCGCAGCTGCTGTCGTCGGGCCTCATGGCCGAGCCCAGCTACAAGAACATCATCGCGTTCACGCTGTGGCCCGGCGCGGCGATGCTTGTGGCCTCGGGCCTCACGAGCTTCCTGTTCGACTGGAAGAGCGTGCTGCGCTCGTTCTCGGGGCTCGCGGCCATCTTCACGAAGAAGAAGGGCGACGACGACAGCCGCGACGTCCTCGCCGACATCGAAGCGCCGCCGGCGTGGTTCCCGCTCGGCGTGATCGTGCTCGGGCCGATCATCGTCGTCCTCATGTCGGTGCTGTTCCAGATCCCGTGGTGGGCCGGCGTCGTCGCCGTCCCCCTCGCGGTGCTCATGGGCTTCGTCGCCGCCCGCGTCACCGGTGAGACCGACGTGACGCCGACGAAGGCGCTCGGGCCGGTCACCCAGCTCATCTACGGCGTCATCACCCCCGGCAATCTCTCGGGCAACATCATGAGCGCCAACGTCACCGGCGGCATCGGCCTGCACGCCGCCGACCTGCTGACGACGTTGAAGACCGGCTGGCTGCTGGGCGCAAACCCCCGCCACCAGCTCTACGCCCAGCTCTTTGGCGTCGTCGCCGGCGCCGTCGTCATCGTGCCGGCGTTCTGGCTGCTCATCCCCGACCCCGCCGTCCTCGGTGGTGAGGAGTGGCCGGCGCCGTCGTGCGTCGTGTGGGCCGGCGTGTCCAAGGCCTTCAGCAACGGCCTGTCGGCGCTGTCGACGGAGGCCCAGATCGCCGCCGTCATCGCCGGCCTCCTCGGCGTCGCCCTCGCCCTGTTCGAAAAGCTGGCACCGAAGGGCCTCGTGAAGTTCGTGCCGTCGGCGTCGGGCCTCGGCATCGCGATGGTGATCCCGGGCAGCAACGCCATTGCCATGTTCGTGGGCAGCGTCGTCGCCGACCAGCTGAAGCGCCGCTTCCCGGTCATCCACGAGCGCTACACCGTGAGCGTGTCCTCGGGCCTGATCGCGGGCGAAAGCCTTGTGGGCATCGGCGTCGGCATCCTCATCGTGATGGGCGTGCTGTCGAAGTGACCCCGGCGCGCCGGGAGGCGCGCCACCCGATCATTGTTGAGACCGCTGCGACCGACTGCTAGGCACCAGTCGTCCAGACGAACCGAGCCGGAGAGAGCCATGTCGTTCCTCAAGCACACCGCCGCCATGGTCAAGGGCATGCTGACGACCCTGAAGCACACGGGTCGTCCGGCCGAGACCGTCAGCTATCCCGAGCAGAAGCGGCCGGTGGCGCCGAAGTACCGGGGTCGTCACCGCCTCCACAAGACGATGATGGAGGTCGAGGGCCAGCAGAAGGAGGTCGAGCGCTGCATCGCCTGCCACCTCTGCGCCGCCGCCTGCCCGAGCCAGGCCATCTACGTCGAGGCCGCCGACAACGATCCGAAGAACCCGACGTCGCCCGGCGAGCGGCACGCGGTGCACTACGAGATCAACATGCTCCGGTGCATCTTCTGCGGCTACTGCGAGGAGGCCTGCCCCGTCGACGCCATCAAGCTCGGGCCGGAGTACGAGCTCGCCGACACCGACCGGCACGCCCTCGTCTACACGAAGCAGATGCTGCTCGCCCCCGAGAAGTTCGCGCCGAAGGGCCAGTACCACGCCGACGTCGACAACCTGCACCGTGACAAGAAGCCCGTCGTCTACGACGTGAAGCTCAACCCCGACCAGGACCTCGAGACGCACTACAAGGAGCACCGCCCCCTCGGGCAGACGCTCTCGCAGCTGCACGAGCAGTCGCAGCCCCGGCCCGTCCGGCCCGGCTCGGCCGAGCTCAACGCGAAGGGGCCCACCGCCGGCGTCCCCTCGACCCACCGCCGCGCCTGAACGTTCCGTGGTGTTCAGGACATGGTGGAGGAACCACCATGTCCTGAACACCACGGCACGTTCATGTGCTTTCTTGATTTCGGGCGCGGGCGCCCGAAATCTGTCGGCCTCCGGCCGAATCCCCGCTGCCGCGAGCGTGCGGCGTCCGCCACGACCCCTTCCCCGGGCGAGGCATCAGACCCTCCAGAGATGCAGTTGACGCGCCGGGTCGGGCCTGATGAGGTCCGATCCGGTTCGCTTTGTGCGGATCACCATCGCCGGCGTGAGCCGGCCCACCAGGGAGCTCTACCGGGCACGTCGACGAGATCGCCGCGCCACACCAAACGGATCTCTCCCCGACGGAACCGGACATGCGGCCCGCGGCTTCGGCCCCGGGCGCGCCTCCCCGTCGCAGACGCAGCGAGAGCTGCAGCAGGCAATGAACGATGAAGTCGAAGATCATCCAGGACATCGAGGCCGAGTTCATCCGGAAGACCCCGGACTTCCGCCCCGGTGACACCGTTCGCATCCACCTGAAGATCATGGAAGGCGACAAGGAGCGCGTGCAGGCGTTCGAGGGCGTGTGCATCGCCCGTCGTCGTGGCGGCAACCGCGGCACCGTGACCATCCGCAAGATGAGCTTCGGCCAGGGCGTCGAGCGCATCTTCCCGCTGCACTCCCCCCGCATCGAGAAGATCGACGTGCTGCAGCGCGGTCGCGTTCGTCGCGCCAAGCTCTTCTACCTCCGCGGCCTCAAGGGCAAGAAGGCCCGCATCAAGGCCCAGCAGGACTTCTCCTCGCAGAACGAGGGTTGAGTCCGGCGCCATCGCGCGCCACGAGAGAGCCGCCCTCCGGGCGGCTCTCTTCTTTTCGGGTGCGCGACCGAAAACGCTAGCTCGGCCGCTCGTCGTGGAGCTTGTCGGCGAGATGCTGCAGCAGCGTGTTCCAGCGCTCGGCGGTGCTCTGCGAGAGGGGTTCGTCGACGGCGCCGCCGCGGGCCTCGCCCGGCGGCTGGGAGCGGGCCGCCGCCTCGACGACCCGCTGGTGGGTGTGGGCGAGCAGCGCCTCGTCGACGACGATGGGGCAGCCCTGCACGAGGGCGGCGGCGACGGCGTGGGAGGCCCGCGCCGGCAGCTCGACGACGCCGCGGGCGCCGGCGACGACGACGACGCCGCGCAACACGCCGCCCTGCAGGGTCCGCAGCTCGACGTGGGCGATGGCGCCGCCGGCGACGTCGAGGGCCGCCACGAGGAGGCCGTGGGCCGAGGTGGTGCCGGTCACGCCGCGGGCGGCGGCGCCGATGGCGGCGGCAGCGTCGTCGTCGACCCAGAGGGGCAGTGTGCGGCCGCGCGCGTCCTGCAGGACCACCACGGCGCGGGCGTCGCGGGGGTCGAGGGCGATGGTCACGAGGTGCACGACGACCACGCCGAGAGCGTAGCAGCCGCGGTCTCCGGCGGCGACGTGGGCGGGATCAAGCGGATGGTCAACCGCGCCAGCGGGTTGGGGGTCGCACCTCCAGCGCGGAGGTGACGTCGGTCAGGGGGCCGGCGTCGGCGACCACTTCTGCACGGGGTTCCGGATGGGCTTGAGGCTGCGCAGAAAGTCGTAGAGAGCGCCGAGGTCCTGGTCGGTCATGCCGGCGTAGTCGGTCCACGGCATGACGCTCTGCGCGCCACCGGGGGCGACGGGGTGGGCCTCGGCGCTCTTGAAGCGGGCGATGAAATGCTCCTTCGTCCAGTGACCGAGGCCGGTCTCCATGTCGGGCGTGAGGTTTGCCGACGTCACCGTGCCGCCGGGCAGCAGGAAGGTCATGCCGCCGGCGAAGGCGAGCTCGGGGATGGGCCGGCCGCGCTCGGTCTTCGTGTGGCAGTCGGCGCAGGCGGCGGCGGTGGCGATGTAGCGGCCGTAGGCGACGGCGTCGGCGGGATCGCCGCAGGCGCCGCGCTGCTGCTCCTTCGGGATGTTGTTGAGGACGATGTTGAACGGGAACGACCACGACGGCGGCGGCGTCGTTCCCTCGAGGGGCGCGAGCGTGCGCACCCAGGCGATGACGGCGTTGAGGTCCTCCTGGCAGAGCTGCCCGTAGCTCCGATAGGGCATGAGGGGGAAGAGCGGGCGACCGTCGCGGCTGAGGCCGGCGGCGATGGCGCGCTCGATCTCGCCGTCGGTCCACGTCGACAGGGCCGCCGGCGTGATGTTGGGCGCGTGGAAGGTGCCGGGGAAGCCCATCTCGGGCGTGTAGCGCTCGCCGCCCTTGCCGTCGGTGCCGGGGACGCGCGGACCGGCGTAGCGGGTCCAGTCCCGGGTGGAGTGGCAGTCGAGGCAGACCATCACGTGCTGGCCGAGGTAGCGGCCGCGCTCGACGAGGGCCTCGTTCTTCTCGACGACGAGGGAGCGGGCGGGCCCCACCTTCGGGGCGCAGCCGGCGGCAGCGAGGATCAGACCAGCGAGGACAACGGATGCGACGCGCATGCGGCGCCATAGCCCGTCGTCGACGTCAGCGGAACTCCTGGACGGACCCGTCGCTGCACTCACGGACCCAGATGTCGTCGCAGGCACCCTCGCGCCAGTAACCGCGGCGGACGTAGACGTCGCGGCAGCCGTCGTCGTCGCACTCGCGGCGGTAGTAGGAGGTGTCGACCCACACATCGGGCGCGCACTCCTCGTACCAGTCCCACCAGCAGCTCACGTCGTCGTCGGCGTCGGGGTCGGCCTCGGCGGGCGGGCGCGACGACGTCACGAAGCAGAAGCACTGGGCCTCGCTCCAGTAGCCGCCGATGGCCGCGCAGGCGTCGTCGTGGTCGCCGGCGACGTTGCAGGCGCACTGGCCGGCGTCGCAGTCGAAGCCCGAGTTGAGGTCGCCGAAGTGCGGGCCGCAGTCCTGCCACACCGTGCAGGACTGGGGCGTCTCGGCCGGCGGCGCCACGACGTCGTCGGTGGCGGGCGGGTCGGTGGCCGGGGTCTCGTCGGCGCCGGCGTCGCTGCCGGCATCGTCGGCGGGGACGTCGTCGGCGGTGCCGGTGTCATTGCCGTCGGTGTCGGCGTCGGCCGCGGGCGCGCCGGGCGCGGCGGCGTTGGGGGTGGTGGCGACGCCCGTGGGGACCGCGGGGGCGGCGGCGGCCTCGTCGGCCTCGACCGGCCCGCCGAGCTCCGTGCTGCACGCCGTCATCACCAGCAGGGCGACGAGGGTGGTGGCGGAGGCGGGGCGGGTCATGCCGGAGGTATCGGCAGATCCGGCCAGAAGGTGCGACATCCCCCGACACGCCCCACCAGGGCGGTCCGGCGGCGTCCGAATGCGATGCGGTCGTACAACCCGCCCGGCGGCGTCGACCGCTTCGGCTGACGCCGACGGCGTCTCTGTCGACAACGACGGCGGCCTCATGGCCGCCGTTCTTCGTCGCCCCCACGAAGGAGCCCGCAAAGATCGGCATAGGGGACGGCGGGATGCTCCCGCCGTTCCCCTGCCACACCACCGGACATGCGGGTCCGCATCCGGCGGTTCGGTTCGTTGAGGTCACGTGGCGAGTCGGGGCACACCCTTCTC
>Ga0172373_10009471_pt1 | contig 12096 bp, 9 predicted proteins | sample Lak10m_2_FD_114546 | JGI IMG/M metagenome (GOLD analysis project Ga0172373, IMG submission 114546) | Freshwater microbial communities from Kabuno Bay, South-Kivu, Congo - kab_092012_10m | ecosystem: Environmental > Aquatic > Freshwater > Lake | place: Democratic Republic of the Congo: South-Kivu... | reverse complement strand
TGGCGACTTGTAATCTTTTATCGAATCCCATTTCATATACAAGAATCAACATCATATCAGTATGTTTTATTGAATTGAGCAAAATGTTATCAAACGAACATTGTGAATTATGAAAGAGGTCTAATAAAATAAAAATAAATTAATTTACTTGGTTGGTGCTGCTTCTGCTGCTGGTTTTACTTCACCTTTTATAGTCAGTACAACTGAAGGATTTTTAGCATTAGAAGTAACGGTTATTTTCTTATCAAATTTACCAACACGTTTACTATCGTATTTAACTTTAAAACTAGATGATTTTCCTGGAGGAATAGGTTCTTTTGGCCAACCATCAACATTGGTACAACCACATTGAACTTGAACATTTGATAAAATTAATGGAGATTTACCTGTGTTTTTAAATTTGAATTCTCTCAGTGTATTTCCATCATATTCTAATGTCCCATAATCTAATGATTCTGTTTCAAATTTAATATCCGGAGCATTTGGATCTATGTTTGGAGTTGAAAGCACTTCTTGAGCATTTCCGGTTAATACCAAACAAATTAAAAAACTTAAAGTAATTGCTATTTTTTTCATGATTAATTTTTAAATTCTAAAAACAATTTTTATGCCATTATTTTTCAAAAGGAGCTCCCGAATTTGATTTTTGTGCTGGGAATGTTTCCTCAGTAGGTAAAGCTTCAACAGTTCCTTTAATTTGTAAAATTACAGTACCTGACTTTGCGTTTGAATTTACAGTTACAGATTTACTAATTGGGCCAACACGTTTAGTATAATAATGTACTTTTATTGAACCTGTTTTGCCAGGTAAAATTGGTTCTTTAGGACAAGCTGGTACTGTACATCCACAACTACCAGCACAATTACTGATGATTAAAGGGTCTTTTCCGGTATTGGTGAATAAAAATTCACAATCTCCATTTGCGTTTTGTTTGATAGTGCCGTAATCGTGTGTGGTTTTTTCAAATTTAATATCAGCATTACTTGTTGGCGCAGGATTTTCCTGAGCTATTACCGATAAAGAACTAAATAATACTGCTAAAATTGCTACTGTTTTCTTCATATGATATTTTTTTTAAATTACTAGAAAATTTCATGCCAAAATTAATTATTTCAATTGTTTTTTAAAACTAAATTTATTCAAATTAATTCCAAAGTATTTTTCTAAATTACTCATTTTTAAATATACATCAAATTTAATTTCTAATTCAATTCGAAAGTGTTTTTTTAATTTAGTTAATCAAAATTACTCAGATTTCACTAATTTCACTTTTTTATTTGAATATGAAAATTGCTCTGTATGCCCGAAATGTGAAAGATAATCATCCTGATTATGTTAAAACATTAAGCACTAAATTAAATAGGGAAAATATTCAACTTACCATATTTGAATCTTATTATCACTTTTTGAAAACTGATTTTGGGTTTAATCTTGAAATGGAAACCTTTAAATCACATGCATGTGTAAAAAACCAAGTAGATTGCATTATTTCACTTGGGGGCGATGGTACCATTTTAGAAACACTTGATTTGGTGAAAGATTCCGGAATTCCTGTTTTAGGTGTAAACACCGGAAGGTTAGGGTTTTTAGCAAGTGTATATAAAGAAGATTTTGGTAAAGCAATCGATTTTTTATTGACCAAAAAATATAAACTCGATAAACGTGCAATTATTGAATTAATTCAACCTAAAGGTTTTTTTGGTGATATTAATTGGGCAGTCAATGAACTTACTGTTCTTAAAAAAGATTCATCTGCCATGATCAATATTGATGCAAGTGTGAACGGGGCATTCTTAAATTCTTATTGGGCTGATGGTTTAATAATATCAACTCCAACAGGATCAACAGCATATTCACTAAGTTGTGGCGGACCAATAATAGTGCCTGATGCTGATAATTTTGTTATTACACCAATTGCGCCTCATAATTTGAATGTACGTCCTATCATCATTTCAAGTAACAGTGAGATCAGTTTAAAAGTTCATGGCAGAAGTCCTGATTATTTATTGTCGCTCGATTCAAGGCATACTACCATCAGCAATTCCTTTGAAATTAAACTAAAAAAAGCCGATTTTACATTTAATTTAATTAGTCTTGATTCGCAGGATTTCTTTAAAACCTTAAGAGATAAATTAATGTGGGGCATTGATAAACGCAATTAAAAAATTCAATTTATGAGAATATTTTTTTCCATCATTACAGCATTTTATGCAATAACTTTTTTCTCTCAAAATTCTTTTTTAAAAGATAGTTTAGATGTTTACGTTCAGCGTGAAATGAAAAAATGGCAAATTCCGGGTGTTGCAGTTTCGGTAGTTAAAGACGGAAAAGTTATTGTTTGCAAAGGTTATGGAACAACTGAACTTAATGGAAAGAACAAAGTAGATGAACAAACACTTTTTCAGATTGCATCCAACTCAAAAGCATTTACTGGAACAGCATTAGCAATGCTGGATGTATCCAAAAAAATTTCCTTAGATGATAAAGTAAAAAAATGGATTCCTTATTTTGATCTAAAAGAACAGTATGCAGCAAATGAAGCAACTGTAAAAGATATGCTTTGTCATAGAATTGGTTTTCAAACTTTTCAAAGTGATTTTTTAAATTGGAATTGCAATTTATCTCGAACAGATGTAATCAAAGCAATGAAAACAGTTACACCTGTGAATTCATTCAGGTATAAATACGGTTATTGCAATTCAGCCTTTTTGGTTGCAGGAGAAGTGATAAAAGCTGCAACAGATACTAGCTGGGACGATTTTATCCAACATCATTTTTTGAATCCGCTAAACATGAACAGAAGTTCAACCCGATATGAAAAAATTGCTACCGATAAAAACGCTGCAAAACCTTATACTATTCTAAATGACAAAATCGAGTTGCTGGATTATGCAAACATTGATAATATTGGACCAGCTGCCTCCATGAACTCTTGCGTGAAAGATTTAAGCAATTGGTTGTTGTGCCAGTTGGATTCAGGTAAATTAAATGGAAAGCAAGTAATTCCATACAAAGCAATTACATTAACTCGCACACCAAACATAATTTCGGGTAGAGGTGGAAATCCAAATTATCCAGGAAATCATTTTAGTTTATATGGCTTAGGTTGGGGCATTAAAGATGTTGAAGGTAAAGTAATGTACGAACACACCGGTGGCGCAGATGGCTTTGTTACTTCTGTTTGTGTAATTCCTGAATTTAACTTAGGAATTGTTGTGCTTACCAATACTGATGTAAACAGCCTTTTTCTAGCATTAAGAGAACAAATCATTCAAAGCTACTTAAATAAACCATACCAAAACATAAGTGAGAATTATTTCAAGAGAAATCTGGAAGAAAACAAAAAACAGGTTGATGAAATAAATCAATGGAAAAAAGCGGCTACCGAAAACAAAAATAAATTTGAATTCACCAATCAGTTAATAGGAAAATATTCCAACGAAGTTTATGGAGAAATTGAAATTAAAAATGTTGGTGGTGAGTTAATCGTTTATTTTTCCAAACATATTGGAGCAATAGGAAAATTAAACTTCATGGGTAATAACGAGATGTTGTGCGAATACAGTTATAAAACCTGGGGCATTCAAAAATTAAAACTTAATACAAATGGAAACCAACTAAAATCAATTACGGTTAAAGTAAATGATTTTGTAGATTTTTTAGATTATGAATTTGTGAAAGTTAAATGATCAGAGCACTATTTATAATTTTATTTTGTGCAATAAGCACCTTAGTTTTTACCCAAACAGAAAGTAAAAACGAATTCAGTATTTATAATTATAAACCAACACCACAAGATAGATTAATTTTAGAATTTAACCATACCGGATGGCTTGGAATGCCAAATGGATTAAAAGAAAAACCTACATCAGGAGGAGTAAATATTTTTCTTTTTTTTGATTATCCAATTAAGCAAAGCAGATATAGTTTTGCCTGGGGTTTGGGATTAAGTTCGCATAACATTCATGGCCCAATTAATTTGAATCAGGAATTAGATCCTGTTACTAGAGGAGTTCAGTTTTCAAGCATCAGTAAAAGAGAAGAACCTTATAAAAAAAACAGAATTGGTTTTAAAATCATTGAACTTCCGGTTGAAATCAGAATACGAACCAAAACCAATTATCAATTTAAATTAATGGCTGGTTTTAAAGTGGGATATGTTTTGCAAACTTTCAAAAAAACATTTGATCAAAATGGTAAAATTAAATCTTTCGATATATATGGAGTAAATCCAATACGTTACGGACCAACAATTCGTTTTGGTTGGGAACAAGTTCATATTACCGCTTTTTATTCTTTATCGGAAGTGTTTCTCAAAAATAAAGGTCAGGTAGGAATAATACCTTTTAGTATTGGTTTTGCATACACGCCTCGTGTTGGTATAGGAAGATGAATTTAAATTTTAAACTTTTCATTAAATACCTTTATTAATTATAATTTTGCCATTCATGAATCGAATTCTCATAAAAAATATAAGGCAACTCATTCAAGTTCGTGAACATACAAATGAACCTATAAAAGGAAAAGATTTGGATGTTGTTCCAACTATTGAAAATGCCTGGTTAGCAATTGATGACGGGCTAATTGCAGATTATGGTAAAATGGAAGATTTTCCGGGAATATCTGATTGGAAAGGTTTAGAAATAATTGATGCCGATGGCAAACTGGTTCTTCCTGCTTGGGTAGATAGTCACACACATATTGTGTATGCAGGTAGTCGTGAAGGTGAATTTGGCGATCGCATAAGAGGGTTAACCTATGAGCAAATTGCACAACGCGGCGGCGGAATATTAAACTCTTCACAAAAATTAAAATATGCCTCGGAAGAGGAATTATTGGAGCAGGCATTGCTTCGTAGTAACGAAATCATTTCTCAGGGAACAGGAGCGGTTGAAATTAAAAGCGGTTATGGATTATATCCTGATTCGGAAATAAAAATGTTGCGTGTTATTCGCGAACTTAAAAAACATACACCGTTAACAATTAAATCAACTTTTTTAGCTGCCCATGCTGTCCCTGCGGAATATAAACAAAATAAATCGGCATACATTGATTTAATTATTAATGAAACGATACCAAAAGTTGCTCAGGAAAACCTGACCGATTTTATTGATGTGTTTTGCGAGCAAAATTATTTTACACCCGAAGAAACAATCAAAATTCTGGAAGAAGGTAAAAAATACGGATTGATTCCAAAAGTACACGCCGAGCAAATGAGTAATTATGGTGGTGTTATAGCAGGTGTAAAATGTGATGCAATTAGCGTAGATCATTTAGAGTATGTTCAGCAAAAAGAAATTGACGCATTAAAAAACAGCAAAACAATTCCAACAATTTTACCTGGTGCAGCATTCTTTTTAAGTTTACCCAATCCACCCGCAAGACAAATGATTGATGCTGGCTTACCTCTTGCTGTTGCAAGTGATTTTAATCCGGGTTCCAGCCCAAGCGGTAACATGAATCTGATGCAATCCATTTGCTGCATTCAATATAAAATTACACCAAACGAATGTTTAAATGCTTCTACAATTAATTCAGCTTTTGCAATGAATGTGCAACAAGAAGTTGGGAGCATTACCATTGGTAAAAAAGCCAATTTAATCATCACTAAAAAAATGAATTCATTGGATATGATTTCCTATTCCTTTGGTTCAAATCCTGTAGATACAATGATACTTAACGGTAAAATAGTTTAAAAATAATTATGAAGTCATTATTACATAAAATAGGTTTTCTTTTATTATTGATTAATTCATTTATTAATCATGCACAAGAATTATCTATTCCTGCAGATAATTCAGTAACCCTAACAACTAACAGTTCACTTAAAAGAAAACCTTTGGGTTCCTATTATGGTTATGAGCGCAGTGCATTTATTTTCACCAAAGATGAATTAAATCAATCTTCTGCAATTTCCATTCAGGGATTATCTTTTTACTGCGATACAATTAATTCATTAATTGCAACAAACACTCCGGTTAAAATTTATTTAAAAGCCAGTAACGACAGTTTGTTTTCTGTGCCAACAATTTATTCAACCGAGATCTTGAATTCTTTTTTGGTATTTAATGGAAGTTTATCTTCTTCACAGTTTTCTGAAAACAGCTGGATTACTATCAATTTCAATTCTAGTTTTGTACTACCTGTTAATTCAAACTTAAAATTATTTATAGAAACCAATGCCGGAGGAGCAGGAAATGAAAGCTCCCTCTCAAAAGGATTTCGTTTTAAAACAAGCGGAGTAAAAAAATTTCAGTACTGGCAACAGGATCAAACTGAGCCAGTCGGAGCAGGAACGTTAGATACACTTCGTCCAAATATCAAATTACTCTATTCAGTTGCTTCTATTTGTAACGGGATACCAAACCCGGGAACCATTCAATTAAATGATACAGCTGTATGTAAAGCAGCTTCAACAAGTTGTTACATTAGCGGACAAACCAATGCAACTGGGATTACTTATAAATGGCAACAATCTATTGATCAGCTAAACTGGACAATTATCAGTCAAAGCGGTAATTCTTTACAATTAACAATAGATACGCTAACTTATGTAAGGGCCACAGTATATTGTAATGCAATTGATTCGTCTATTACTCCGGTTGTACAAGTAAATAATTTACTACCCGTTTATTGTTATTGCGCAAATAATTTAGGAGGCAATTGTAGTGGGTATTCCATTGATTCATTAAGTATTCAGAATACCACGTTTGCTATGTCTTTAAGTGGTTGCGAAAATAATGCAGGTTCGCATTATTCCTATTATCCTCCGCTTGGTGCAGCTACGGCTACATTAACTGCCGGAGAAACTTATAGCGTAACTATTCGTCAAACAGGAAATAATTATTCCTCACTATGGATCGATTATAATCACAATGGTGATTTTGAAGCATCCGAATGGACTCGATTAAGCATTAATTCAGTTACTAATGGAGTACAAACATTTTCGTTGAGTATTCCGGCAACAGCTTATAATGGTTCAACCGGAATGAGGGTAAGAAGCAGGAACAGTTCTTTTCCAATTACCAATACGCAATCCTGTACCAATTTTTCAAGTGGAGAAACCGAAGACTTTATGGTAAGTATTTCTGGTGGTTTATACATTGGAATTGAAGAGCCCAATTCGTTAAAACATCAAGGAATTATTTTCCCTAATCCGGCATCGGAAAAAATTTACTATCAAAATGCTTTGGTAAAAGGTGAATTGGATTTTTTAATTATTGATGCTTTGGGTAAGCTAGTATATCAGCAAAAATCAACTCACCAGCATGTGAGTTTAATACAAGCAAATTTAAGTAAAGGCTTGTATTTTATTTTGGTAAAACAAAATTCAATTTTGCTACAATCAGTAAAACTAGTTGTCGACTAACAACTTTAAATTTATTTCCTTAATTGTTTGTACGATACTATTTTCCCAAAGAAAATTCGTTTCAACTTTTAAATAACTGTTGATTTGCATTTCAGATAAATGAGTTTGTCCAATTTTTATTATATGAATAATAGCGTTTTTTAAATCATCTAGGTTCCCAAGTAATAACCCATTTTCTTTATTTACTAATAAACTCACAGCGCCAACGTTGGTAGCTATTATGGCTAATTTGCTAGCCATTGCTTCTAAAATTACATTTGGCATTCCTTCCGAATGACTTGGGCAAACTAAAACATCCATTTTTTGTAAAATCGATTTCATTTTCTCTGCTTCACGAATGGAACCATGATAAATGATTGAAGAATTTTTTATGCGTTTTTCTTCAGGTATTGGTCCAATAAAATGGAATTCAAAATCTAATTTATCATTCAACAATTCTTTTAAAACAACATTTAGTTCTTCAATTCCTTTTCTACGTTCGTACCTGCCGATATAAACGAATTTAATCCTTGTGTTATTTTGTTTTTCATAATTAGCTAACCAACTTTTTTCAATTGCAGTAGGGAGCTCAATTATTTTATTTTTAGTAACACCAATACCTAATAGTAAATCAGTAATTTTTGCGCCATAAGAGAAAACAAAATCAGCATGATTTAACTGAAATAAAGTAGGTTGTTTTAAAATGAATTGGGCAGCTAAATAAGAAACAAAATTGGGTTGTTTCTGAAATATTTCTAAACCATGAAAGTTTACACCAATTGGAGCGCAGGAGAATCCTTTTCTTTTTTCTTCTAATAATTTCCACCCTGCAAAACCTTTACAATAAATGAAATCGGGTTCTTCTCTCTTTTTAAATTCTTCAAAAATGGCTTCTGAGTATCTGAAAGATTCAACAATATAATGCCCCGGATAAAAAGAAGCTTTTGGAAAAGGAACTACTATAGATTTAATATATTTTTTCTCTTCTATTGTAAAACAGGTCAGCTCTAAAATATCAAAATCGCTTTGATTAAAATGATACAAATCGACATGAATTTGATTTAAAGCAAAATATTTAGCTAAATAATAAGAATGCTTTTGCATTCCTCCCATTACATAAGGAAAAATGCCATCAGTAAGCAACGCTATCTTTTTTAGTTTTCTAATTTGTGAAGATTTGAGGATTAAAAAACTAGTTTATTAAAGTTAAAAATTAAAGTATTATGCCCCGTGGCAGCTTTTGTATTTTTTGCCACTTCCACAAGGACAAGGATCATTTCTGCCAATTTTAGTTTCTGCTACAACCGGCTGTTGTTTTGGTTTTTCCTTTCTTTGTACTTCTTCCTCGTTTCTGCTTTCAGTTAGTTGTTCTTGCTTTGGCTTTGGAGCCGCTTGCTGAAAACGTGCCTGCTGTAAGTTCTGTTGTGGATTTTGACTTGGTAAATTTCCTTTTGTTAAAAAGGAAATGGTATCCTTGCCTGTTTTCGCTATCATGTCTTTAAACAAATTAAAGGATTCCAATTTATAAATTAACAAAGGATCCTTTTGTTCCAAAGCAGCATTTTGAACTGCCTGTTTTAAATCATCCAACTCACGCAAATGCTCTTTCCAAGCATCATCAATCATAGTTAAAGAAACATTTTTTTCAAAAGCGAGAACAAGTTCTTTACCTTTATTTTCATAAGCCTTTTTAAGATTTGCAATTACCTGAATGTTATGAATACCATCCGTGAAAGGAGTTACAATATTTTCAAATTGGTTGGATTCATTAAGGTAAACCTGCTCAACAACAGGCAATACAGCATGAGCAATTCGGATGTTTTTTTCACGGTAATGAGATTCTGCAGCGGCAAAAACTTTTGATGTAAGTTCCTCTGATTTTGAAACACTAAACTCTTGCTCGCCAACCGGACTATCAATTCCAAGTGTTTTAATTAATTCCATAGAGAACCCTTCAAAATCTTTTGCTTCATGATATTCATTAATAATTTGATCAGAGGTGTCATAAATCATATTTGCAATGTCAATGCTTAAACGCTCTCCAAACAAGGCATTCTTTCTGCGCTTGTAAACAACTTCGCGTTGTGCATTCATAACATCATCATACTCAATCAATCGTTTACGAATACCAAAGTTGTTTTCTTCTACTTTTTTCTGCGCTCGCTCAATGGATTTGGTAATCATGCTATGCTGAATAACTTCTCCTTCTTTTAATCCCATTCTATCCATCATTCTTGCAATTCGTTCGCTACCAAATAAACGCATCAAATCATCTTCTAACGAAACAAAGAATTGAGAGCTTCCCGGATCTCCCTGTCGACCTGCACGACCTCGCAGCTGCCTGTCAACTCGACGACTTTCGTGTCTTTCGGTACCAATAATGGCTAAACCGCCTGCATCTTTAACACCAGGTCCAAGTTTAATATCAGTTCCACGACCAGCCATATTAGTGGCAATAGTAACTGTTCCCGGTAATCCTGCTTCCGCTACAATTTCAGCTTCGCGCTGGTGTAACTTAGCATTTAATACGTTATGCTTAATACCTTTAAGTTTAAGCATTTTACTTAATAATTCTGAAATTTCGACAGATGTTGTACCTACAAGTACAGGTCGTTTCTTTTCAACCTGTTTTACAATTTCCTCAATTACTGCATTGTATTTTTCACGTTTGGTTTTATAAACCAAATCTTCCATGTCTTCACGTTGTATTGCTCTGTTGGTTGGAATTTCAACCACATCTAATTTATAAATATCCCAAAACTCTTGACTTTCAGTGCTTGCTGTACCAGTCATTCCGGCCAACTTATTATACATTCTGAAATAGTTTTGAAGCGTTATTGTTGCATAAGTTTGAGTAGCCGCTTCAATTTTTACATTTTCTTTTGCTTCAATCGCCTGGTGCAATCCATCGCTGTAGCGACGGCCTTCCATTATACGACCGGTTTGTTCATCCACAATTTTAACCTGCCCACCATCAATTACGTATTCTACATCTTTTTCAAAAACGGTGTATGCTTTCAATAATTGATTTACTGTGTGAATACGTTCACTTTTCACTGAAAAGTCTTGAAACAAAATTTCTTTTTTAGCCAGTTTTTCTTCCGGACTTAAATTTGATTTTTCCAGATTAGCAATTTCATCGCCAACATTTGGTAATACGAAAAACTTTTGATCTTCCGAATTGGAAGTAATTAAATCGATTCCTTTTTCGGTTAATTCAACACCGTTGTGTTTTTCATCAATTACAAAGTATAATTCTTCATCAATCTTATGCATTTCCTTTTGTTGGTCTTGCATATAATAATTTTCAGTTTTTTGAAGCAACGCTCTAACGCCTGTTTCACTTAAGAACTTGATTAGTGCATTGTTTTTAGGTAAACCACGGTAACAACGTAATAATGGTATGCCTGCTTCTTTTTCTTTTCCTTCTGCGAAAAGTTTTTTTGCATCAGTTAAGCAGGTATTTAAGTATTGACGTTGTGCTGCAACTAATTTCTCCACACGAGGTTTGAGTTCTACGAACTCATGTTTATCACCTTTGGGTGTTGGTCCGGAAATAATCAATGGAGTTCTGGCATCATCAATTAAAACGGAATCCACCTCATCTACAATAGCAAAATTATGTTTGCGTTGTACCAAATCTTCCGGTGAGCGCGCCATATTATCACGCAGGTAATCAAAACCAAATTCGTTGTTGGTTCCGTAAGTTATATCAGCCAAATAAGCCATTCTTCTGCTGTACGAATTTGGCTCGTGCATATCAACACATTCAACAGTTAAACCATGAAACTCAAACAAAGGTGCATTCCATTCGGAGTCACGGCGGCTGAGGTAATTATTTACCGTTACCACGTGCACACCTTTTCCTGATAAGGCATTAAGGAAAATAGGAAGGGTTGCCACGAGCGTTTTACCTTCACCAGTTGCCATTTCTGCAATTCGTCCGCTGTGTAACACTGATCCACCAATTAACTGAACATCGTAATGAACCATATTCCAGGTAACCTCGTTGCCCGCAGCTATCCATTTATTTTTCCAAATTGCTTTTCCATTTTCGATAACCACATTTTTGGCATTTGGTTTTCTGGATAAATAAAAATGATCAATTTCAGTTGCTTCAACTACTAATTCAGTATTTTCAGTAAAACGGCGAGCTGTTTCTTTACAAACAGCAAATGCTTCCGGCTGAATTTCGTTTAAAACATCTTCAATTTGCTTGGTTATATCTTTTTCAATACTATCAATTTCTTTATATAACGATTCCTTAGTATCCACATTCATTTCAAGTTCATTTTCAATGCGCTGTTTTATGGATTGAATTTTATCTTCATTTGTTTTAGTAGCTTCTTGAATTTTTTTACGCATTCCAGCTACTCTGGCTCTTAATTCTTCATTACTAAGTTTAGATAATGTTGAAAATAATAAATTCGATTTGTCAACTATAGGTTGTATTTCCTTTATGTCTTTTTCTGATTTTGTGCCAAGTAATTTTTTAAGAAATCCGAACATTTTAATATTTTTTTAAGGGGAACGAAGATAGTAAAATATATTCAAGCATATATTTTATAGATGGACTGATTTTTCATAAAATTTCACCAAATATTATCATTCAAAATACACAATTTTTCACAACTATCCGAAACTTAAAAAACAGAAACAGTCTTCATATCTTTGAAAATAACCACAAATTCAATGTGATATGGGACTGTTTCGTAGGAACAAAAATAACAACAAACCGCTAATTCGT
>Ga0172373_10009468_pt1 | contig 12098 bp, 11 predicted proteins | sample Lak10m_2_FD_114546 | JGI IMG/M metagenome (GOLD analysis project Ga0172373, IMG submission 114546) | Freshwater microbial communities from Kabuno Bay, South-Kivu, Congo - kab_092012_10m | ecosystem: Environmental > Aquatic > Freshwater > Lake | place: Democratic Republic of the Congo... | reverse complement strand
GGGCTGAAGGTGGGCGGCAGCAGCGGCAGAACGCGCCGCAACCGCGCCAGTGTCGCCGTATCGTTCGGACTGACGAAGAACGTGTAAGCCTGCTTCTCCGCACGCGCCGCCAGCGCCGTCAGGTTGTCGTCGGTCAATTCTTCAGGAAACAGATGGTAGATGCGGCGGGGCAGATCGAAGAACACCCGCATCGCGTTCACGTTGTATTCCCAGATGACACCCGGCACCAGAATATACACCTCGGTATCCGGCGGCAGATCGGCGCTGCGAAACAGCGCATCCTCCCAGTCACCGATGGGGCGAAACAGACTGTACCACCGCGTCTGAAGTTGCGCGAACGCCACCACCTGTAGCACCACCAGCGCCAGCAGCAGCGCCGCGCCCGCCCGTTGTCGCCAGCGTCCGCCCCACAGAGTCGGCCACAGCACCCGCCGCGCCAGCCGCAACCCCAACGCCAGCAGCAGCGCCAACGCCGGAAAAACCACCACATAACGCGGCGACCACAGCACATCGCGCAGCAATCCGTTGCCGAACGCTGTCAGCGCCAGCCACAGCAGCAGCAGCAGCGCCCACTGTTGCCGCCAGCAGGCCAGCGTCAGCGCCGCCCCTAGCAAGAACACTGGCAGCAGCGGCGGCAGCACGAACGGCGTTTCGCCATTCATGAACCAGCTCTGATCGGTGGCGGTGAGCAGCATCAGCCAAGGATACACGGCGCGTTCATAGGTCTGTTGCGGCGTGGGCGGGTCGGTTTGCGCTTCGCTTTGCAGGCGTGGTGTGAGTAGCGATCCCGCGCCGGCATAGGCATAATAGACCGGTGCCGCCACCAGCAGCGCCGCCGCACCCGCCCGCAGCCCGCCGCGCAGCAACCGCCCGATCCATGCGCTGCGTTCGCCCGCTGTCAGGCCGACCAGCGCCACCAGCCCCAGCCAGCCTAGCACCAGCGGCGGGTACAGCAACCGTCCGCCTTCGTAGAAATACTGCGTCAGCCCTATGCACACGCCGCCCCATGCCCAATCTGACCGCTGCCCATCCCGCAGGGCACGCGCCAGAAACGCCAGCCCTAGCACCCCGAACAGCGGGTCAGCGATATTGTTGATTCCTAGACGGCTGAAATGGATATGCGCGGGTAGCGTGGCGAGAATGAGCGCCGCCACCAGCCCCGTCCGCCAGCCGAACAGAGTCCGCGCCAGTGCGTACAGCGCCAGCACCGTCAGCGTCCCGAAGATCGCGCTCGGCAAGCGCAGCGCCAGCAGGCTCGGACTGAACAGGCTGGCCGCCGCCGACTGTGCCAGCGGGTACAGCCATGGGAAGGCGGTGATGGTTCCGAAGGGCGTGAGAATCGGCGTGTCGGGAATGCCCCACAGCCGCACAATGGCATCCACCGAATGAATCTCATCCACAAAGCGGTGGATGGTGCTTTCCAGCCCGATCACGCGCAGCATAAGCGCCAGCAGCAGCACCCCTGCCAGCAGCAGCGCCTCCCGCCGGTTCAGAACCATTCCGCGTGGCCTGCCGCCCAGTCCATAGCCCACGAACGCCATGCCGCACAGCAGCAGCGCCGCCTGCACGGTGTACCACGTTCCCGCGAACAGATTCAAACGCAGCACGTTCCCGCTGATCTCGGCACAAATCCACAGCAGCAGCGCCCCTAGCGCCACCGCCGACCCGCGCCCGCCGATCTGCCCCTTGCCGGACAGGACGGCGGAAACTCGATGGCGGGGGAACGCATTCGGCCACAGCACATGCCCTGTCGCAGCCATCGCCACCGCCGCCAGCAGCAGCAGGAAGCCGTCAACCGGACGCACACCCACCAGCACCGCCACCTGAAAGCGCCATGCTGCTGCGCCGCACAAGGCCAGCGCCAGCAGCAGCAGGCCGCGCCCGAAACTCGCCCGCCGTTCCAGCATCCACCGGAAGGCTTTCTGTCCGTTCAATACCCATTGGTCGAGTTGTTCGAGGTTGCGCCACGCGGCCAGCAGCAAACCGGCGATCAGCCCCAGCGTGAAAACCGTCTGACTGAAGGCCGGCGCGAGGGCGTAAATCTGTGTCAGCGCCCATGCCAGCGCCAGCAGCAGCACCAGCAAACGCGGCAGGCGTAGCTGGCGCGGGGCAACCCACAGCGCCGTGCCGCTGAGGAGGATAAGCAGCAGCGTGGGCAGCGGCGGCGGCAGCACGATCAGCAGCGCCGCGCAGAACAGCGCCACCGCCAGAAACACCAGCGTGCGCAGGGGGGAAAACGTGGATGTCGTGAGCATCTCTATAGACTAGCACAAATTGCATTCGGGCGATTCATGAAGAAGGCGGGTTTATCGCTGCACGCCGCCCGCGCCGCCCGCCGCCAGTAGCGCCTCCACTTCGGCGCGGGTGGTGATGAGCAGATCACCGCGCTGGCTCAGGCAGAGCGCCGCCAGCGCCGTCCCCCGCCGCAACCCCTGTTCCAGTGTGCCGTCCAGCCAGCCATCCAGTACACCCGCCGCCAGCGCGTCGCCTGCGCCGATACGGTCGAGGATGACCACCGGCAGCGCCGGTGCGTGGTGGACAATCCCTTCGCTGGCGCTCCAGCCTAGCACCCCCTGATCGCCCTGCGTCATGATGACCTGTTTCGCGCCGGTTTGTGCTGCCAGCGTTCGCAGCGCGTCCGGCGCATCGCCGCCGCAGCCGAACAACAGCGCCGCATCCGAACGTTTGCAGAACAGGATGTCCGCGCCTTCGATCAACGGGCGCAGCGCGGCTTCGGCTTCGGAAACGCTCCACAGCTTAGAACGGTAGTTAATGTCGAAACTGAGGGGAACACCGGCAACCCGCGCCCGCCGCACCGCTTCGGCGGTCATTTCGCGGCAGGATGGCGAGATGGCGGGGGTGATTCCGGTGATGTGTAACAGGCGCGTATCCAGCAGATAATCCCAATCGGGATCGGTGGCGGTCAGGTACGCGGCGCATGAATCCGCCCGATCATAGATGACCTGTATCGGACGCGGCGGGGCGCTAAACTCGATGAAGTACGTCCCCACACGTCCGTTCTGCCGCCACAGCAAGGCGCTGACATCCACGCCCGCACCGCGCAGCGCGGTGGCGATCAAGCGGCCTGTCGCATGGTCGGGCAGCGCGGTCACATAGCCGCAGCGCCGCCCCAAGCGCGACAGTGCCACCATCACATTGCCTTCAGCGCCCCCCGGCGCGACATCCATACGTGCCGCCACCTCCAAGCGGTCGCCAGCCGGAACGCTGAAGCGCAGCATGATCTCGCCCAGCGCGGTTACATCAAAACGGGTCATTATCCACCGCCCCCAAGCCTATCGAGAGTCAAGCGAACGCCTCACCCCATCGCGGGGTGAGGCGGTAGAAACAACGGGAATACACGGTTAGCGCAGGACGGTGTACAGCATTTCTTTCCAGCGCGGAATGTCAATCTCCCAGATTACGCGGATGGATTTGTGCGGCCCCGCCAGCACATCCCACAGGGCGCGGTTACGCTCATCGCGCCCCACGCCGAGCTGATCCACAACGGTCATGCCGCGTGTCAGTTCGCTCTGCGTTTCCACCACGACATCGTGCATACTGCTGCGCTTAATCACGCCTTCGGGGTCGAGCGCGATTGCCATACCCACCGGATCGGGCAGGGCGATGCCGCGTTCACCGGACTGGGTGAAGTTGGCTTCGATGGCGGTTGCGTTGCAATCCACCGAGAAATGAGCCAGCGGGGTGTTGAAGCTCTTAATCAGGTCAATCTCGTTCATGCGGATGTTGGCGTCGCCCCGGCACAGTTCCCAACCTGCCATCTCGACCTTCATGCCGGAGTTGAACATGATCTGCGCGGCTTCGGGGTCAACCCACACGTTGTATTCAGCAGCGGGGGTGACATTGCCGACGGTGCAAGCCGCGCCGCCCATCATCACACAGCGCGAGACATTTTCCACGATGCGCGGCTCCTGCCGGATCGCCAGCCCGATGTTCGTCAACGGCCCCAGCGTGACCAGCACAATGCCGGGGTTCGCCATGATGGTGTCAATCATGGCCTGCACGCCATGACCGGGGGCGGCTTTGCCCTTCGGCGGCGGGTAGCCCCGATCGCCCAGACCATCCTTGCCGTGATACCACTGCGCATGTTCATAACGGCGCAGAATGGGGCGGTCGGCTCCCGCATACACCGGCACCTGACTGCCGCACAGTTCGACGGTGTAGAGCGCGTTGCTGACGGCCTGTTCCAGCGGCACATTACCCGCTACCACCGTGATCGCCTTCACATCCACATCCGGCCAGCGCAGCGCCATAATCAGCGCAACGGCATCGTCGGAGGCGGTATCAGTATCAATGATAAAAGGGCGCATAAAATCTCCTCAAACATAACAAAGATCATTGAAAAGGATGGGGAAAGCATAGCGCACTCCTTCCCTGCTGGCAACGAATGGACTGCGAGGGTCAGGGGGCGGGAAGAACCTCACCCCGCCCCCTCAACATCACGCGGAGTACCGCTGGAGAGGGGGGAATGCACGCTATGGTAAACCCACCTTTGTAAGGGGGCGCGGGTGAACGGGGAACTTAGACCAATTTGTAGGTCAGGTATTCGAGGCTTGCCCAGCCTAGCTCACCTTTATTGGTTCTCACCTGCAACCAGCGCCCTTCACGCTCGACTTCCACCTCTTTTTGCGTGGTTTCAAACTCATCTTTCGGGTTGATGACATTCATCCGGGCGCTGGCAATCGTTGGCTTCAGGCGGATCATGATGCGATAGCTAGAGGTCGAAACGGCTTTGACGGTGAGGGGCAGCATCGGCACGAATGTCACCATGAAGGCTTTGGCTCTGACTGACCACTGTAAGCTGACCCACCCTTCCTGATTGGTGTTCAAACGCACTTTGCGCCAGTATTCGTTGCCGGTCGTGCGGGTTTCTTCCAGCCCGATGACAATCTCATCCCAGTTGACGCGCCCGATGATTTTGTTGGGCGAACCCGCTTTGTCGCGCAAATTGACATACGATCCGGTCATGGTCAGCGTGTACGACAGACCGGGAACCAGCACGGGAACGGGCTTCACAAGTTCCGGTTCGGGTACAGGAGGCGTGACAGGAGGCGTGACAGGAGGCGTGACAGGAGGCGTGACAGGAGGCGTGACGGGTGGCGTGACGGGTGGCGTGACAGGTGGCGTGACAGGTGGCGTGACAGGTGGCGTGACAGGTGGCGTGACGGGTGGCGTGACGGGTGGCGTGACAGGTGGCGTAACCGGCGTGTTCGCGGTGGCATCGCGCTGCCACAATTGCAAAAACTCGGTAGCCTCGGATACATCGAACTGCAACCACGACGGATCGCCGTTCGACCCCCAGCAGAAAATCAACTGCGCTTCCACCGATGACCCGCGATACAAATTGCGATCTGCCCACGAGAAGGCTTCAAACAGCGTCCGCTGCGGCGACCAGCTTTTGCCCCGATACCAGTCGTACCACTGATTTGTGAGCGACTTCCAGCCCCGGATGTTGCCATAGCCGGGACTCACGCGCAGGCTGCTCAACCATGTTTTGATGTCGCCCAAATCATCAAACCCGTGTTCGGTCAGGATGATGCGCGGCGCGGGAATGCCTTTGGACGCACAGAATTGTTCCAGATAACGGAAGCGCCCGCAGTGATAAGCCGGCATCACCTCGCCATCCCAGTTCTGAATGCGGTTGGTATAGTTCGGCAGACCGGACACCGGAACCCCGCCTGCATATTCGTGCATCCCGAAGATAAAGCGGTCACGGTAAGGGACGATGGCACGCAGGAATTTTTCGGTATAGGCCCAGTTTGTTGCGCTGTGCGGCGTCGTCCCCACCGCCGGATTCAAGCCGATCCAGCGCAGATGGGCGGGGCTGTTCAGCAGCTTGAGATGCCAGTCGAGGATATTGGGCGCTAAACCGGCTTCGTTGGTGGTATAAAACCACAGATTCGGCTTACCATTATGTTGAGACAGCGCCACATCAATCTGTCGCTGCGGGTTGATCGTCAGGTGGCGTTCGTCGCCCAGTGACCAATCGCGGAAGCAAACGATGGTGTTCGGCAGGGCATGAGTCAGTTCATGCGCCAGCGAAAGATTGTTCATTACAAGGGTGGCGGCGGGCTGCACCTTAACCAGCGTCTCCACCACATTTGCAGTACGTCCGATGATGTTCAAACCGATTCGTGAAGGCATAGCAAGCATCTCCCTGAAATGCTTATGGATACTTAAGAAAGATAAAGAAATATTGTAGTCCGTTAAGGGAATTCAGGCAAACCTTTTTATGCAGTGAGGCCATAAAATTTGTAAAAAAAGCCTTTGCGCTAAAATTCGACTGAAACAATGGAGATCAGGCATTTCGGGCGGATCGCTGATAAAGGAGGCTTTCTGATGACCACCGCCGAAGCACTTCTGACGCTGTTGCGAATACATGCCAACCCGGACAATGTGGCGGGGATGGCGCGGTTTGGCATCAATCCCGCCCATACGCTAGGCGTTCCGGTTGCGACTCTACGCACCTTCGCCCGCCAGACGGGGCGCGATCATGCGCTGGCGCTGGCACTGTGGGCGAGTGGCATTCACGAAGCGCGTATCCTCGCCGCGCTGGTGGATGAGCCGAAGAAGCTCACTGAAGCGCAAATGGACTCATGGGTGCGCGACTTTGATAGCTGGGATGTGTGCGATCAGGTGTGCAGCAATCTGTTCGACAAGACCCCGCTGGCCTATGACAAGGCGGCGGCGTGGAGCGCCGAAGCGGGCGAGTTTGTGAAGCGGGCGGGTTTCGTGCTAATGGCAATGCTGGCGGTGCATGACAAGCAAGCGCCGGACGAACGCTTCCTCGCGTTTCTGCCGTTGATCGAACGCGAGGCGGGGGACGAACGCAACTTCGTGAAGAAGGCAGTCAACTGGGCGCTGCGGCAGATCGGCAAGCGCAACGCGACGTTACACCCGCAGGCCGTATCGCTGGCGGCGGCACTCAAGGCACATCCGGCACGGGCGGCGCGTTGGGTGGGGGCGGACGCGCTGCGCGAACTGAGCAGCGCGGCGGTGGAGGCGAAAATCAAAAAGCGGGCTGTGTAGCCCGCTTCGCGTTTCAATGGATGCTTGCAAATGCCGAGTGCGTTTAGTGCCCTGCGATTTCGACGTGAATGCTGGGGCCCATCGTCGAGGTGATGACGAGGCGGCGAATGAACGCGCCCTTCACCGACGACGGACGATTACGCATAACCGCATCCAGCACGGCCTGCGCGTTTTCCGCCAGCTTGACCGGATCGAAGCTGACCTTGCCCGCCGGAACGTGCAGGTTGCCCGTCTTGTCGTTACGGAATTCCACACGACCAGCCTTCAGTTCGGTGATCGCACGGGGCAGATCGTCGCCGGGGACAACCGTACCCGCCTTCGGGTTGGGCATCAAACCACGCGGGCCGAGGATACGCGCCACGCGACCGACCTTCGCCATCATCGAAGGCACGGCGAGGGCGGCATCGAAATCCATCCAGCCTTCTTTCTGAATCTTCTCGATGATCTGATCGTCGCCGATCACATCCGCGCCGGCGGCTTCGGCTCTACGGGCATCGTCGCCGTCTGCGAAAACGAGAACGCGCACAGTCTTGCCGAGGCCATGCGGCAGCAGAACGGTGCTACGCACCTGCTGATCGCTCTGGCGCGGGTCAATGCCGAGGCGGAAGTGCATTTCAAGGGTTTCATCGAACTTGGTGTTGGCGATCTGCTTTGCGAGGGCGACCGCTTCAGCCAGTGTGTAAACTTTGTCCTGCTCGACCTGCTTAAGGGCGTTCAGGTAGCGTTTGCCATGTGTTGCCATGTGTTTTATTCTCCGGTGGTTCAAATGGGCGCGGCGCGCCCTCCCACGAACGATGACGAAATACGAACATCCACACCCCACGACTGGCGCGGGGTGATAGCGGTCAGCGCCGGGGCGCTAGTCTACGACGGTCACACCCATGTTACGGGCGGTGCCTTCGATCTGGCGCATGATGGCATCAACATCTTTGGTGTTCATGTCCGGGCGCTTAATCTCGGCGATTTCGCGCACCTGCTTGCGGGTCATCTGCCCCACCTTGACGGTGTTGGCAGTCGTCGAACCCTTGTCAATGCCAGCCGCCTTCTTAATGAGGAAGGAAGTCGGGGGGCTTTTCAGGATGAACTTGAACGAGCCATCGCTGAAGATGGTGATTTCCGCCGGGATGATTTCGCCCAAGCGGTTGCTGGTGCGGGCGTTGTATTCCTTGCAGAACGCCATCAGGTTGATGCCGTGCTGCGCCAGCGCCGGGCCGATCGGGGGAGCCGGATTGGCCTTACCCGCCGAAATAGCCAGTGTGACAATTGCCTTGATCTTCTTTGCCATTATATTCTCCAGTGGTTCAAATGGGCGCGGCACGCCCTCCCACGAACGATGCGAAGCTGAACGGCAGAACCGCCCAGCAGACTACACTTTTTCGACTTCCAGAAAGTCCAGTTCAACGGGGGTATCGCGCCCGAAGAAGTTGACCATCACGCGCACTTTCGACTTGTCGGGGTCAATCGCCGCGACCAGTCCCATAAAGTCGTTGAACGGCCCGTCAATGATACGGACTTTCTGACCGACTTTGTACGTCACCTTAATGGTCGGCGTGGTCGAGTCCATGCGGGCGATGATGGCTTTCACCTCATCGGGACGCAAGGGCGTGGGGTCGTTGCCCATCCCCACGAAGCCCGTCACGCCGGGGGTGTTGCGTACCACATACCACGAGTCTTCGTCCATTTTCATCTCAACCAGAATGTAACCGGGGAAGACACGGCGTTCCACCGTGCGGCGCTTGCCATCCTTCACCTCGATCTCTTCTTCAGTCGGGACAATCACATCGAAGATTTTGTCGCGCATTCCCATAGTTTCGATGCGCTGTTCGATGGCGAAGCGCACCTTGTTCTCATAGCCGGAATAGCAATGGACGACATACCACTGTTTGCCTGCATCGCCTTTGTCGGTCGGCTCGTCCAGAAGGGGCGGCAGACCATCATCATCGGAATCGTCCCGTACTGGCGTAGTATCCAGATAGACGGGTTCCGGGTCGTAGTCCTGCTCCTCGCGTTCGTCGTCAAACATGCCTGTCATCCTCGATCCAACTCTCTCTGCGGTGAACTAGAACGCGCTGGTGCGCTGGTTACTGGCTCGCAGGTATACCCCGAAGAATATCACTGCCACCACCACCATGATGATGAACACGATGGGCGAAGTCAAACCAGCGGCGATCAGGACGTTAAACAACAGGCTCAACAAGCCCAGTGCCAGTGAGCCGACAATCATCACAATCAACACGATGACCGTCAAACGGCGCACTTCTTCGCGGCTGGGCCAAATGACCTTTTGCGTTTCGGAACGCACACCTTCGATGTAGCCGCGCATACGCGCCACAAAACGGGTGAGGATGTTGCCTTCCTGCGTTTCTTCTACGACTTCCAGCGCACGGCGGCTGGGGGTGGCACGGCCTTTGCGTTCGGAAATGCCCCGCGACGAACTGCTATCGTCGTCTTCGCCTTCGTCTTCGTCGTCCATCACTTCATCGTCCATATCCGTATTCTCGACAGCAGGTTCCTGCTGGCGAACGCCACGACGACGCTTGGATTTGTCATTCAGTGTGTCTTCGGCGGACATGCTGCCCTCTCCTCATGAATACTTTTCTGGAAGAAACCGGGCCACGTCCCCGGCCAAACCTGAAAACTGAACTTTACCACTATGCAAGACACCGCCTGCAACGACGGTGTCCTACGAGAAAAGCAGGGGAGCCAAGAATCGAACTCGGAACCTACGGATTTGGAGGCCGTTGCTCTGCCAATTGAGCTACTCCCCTAGAAACCGCGTTTTATTTGGACTCGCGGTAGACCACATGGCGACGGATCAACGGGTCGTACTTTTTCAGTTCCAACCGTGCCTGATCGTTGCGCCGATTCTTTTGCGTGTAATACATGTGTCCGCTCTCGGTGCTTTTCATCTTCACCATGACGCGGTTACCTTTTTTCGCCACCGTTGTTCTCCATCATTACTACCACTATCACGTCTAGCGAACCAAGCCTTTGATGGGATTTGAACCCATGACCTCACCCTTACCAAGGGTGTGCTCTACCGACTGAGCTACAAAGGCACTCTCTACTGCGTTCAGATCGCTCGATCTGAAGTGGGCCAGGTAGGACTCGAACCTACGAAGGCGTCTGCCAGCGGATTTACAGTCCGCCCCCTTTGCCACTCGGGACACTGACCCAAATTGTTCTGCAAGAGCCACCACTGAGGCTCGAACTCAGGACCTACCGCTTACAAGGCGGTCGCTCTGCCAACTGAGCTATGGTGGCCGGTTATGCCGGGATTGTACCATGAGGCAGTCAGGGCATTCAAGACGCGGTTGACGGCATTCCTAAGCAGTTGGCATTTTAGCGGATGGGCATAGGGTTGTCAATATCCCGCCTTGACCAGTAGAATCTTCATCCTATGCTGGAACACATTCAAAAGAGGTTGCTTATGTCCACCCTGCTGCGCGGAATGTTCGTGTTCGCGCTGCTGCTGGCGGCGGGATGTACCGGTCAGCGCGGGCAGCGGTTGGAAGACATCCCCACCCCCGCACAATTTGACGCGCTGGCGACAGCGCAGGCGCAAACCGCCAACGCCCCGCCCCCCGGTTTCCGCGACTCGGTTTCCTTCCCCGAAGTGGATGCCAATCTGGATGATCTAGACGGTGCGCGGTACGAGGTGCAGCTAGAATTTGACGGCGTGTTCGCCCGTACCACCCGCACCACCAGCGCCACCACCCACGCGCAGATCAGCTTCAACCGTGTGGGATCGTCGCGGCGGGTGCTGGTGCAGACGGCGGGCGAACTGCTAGGCCGCCCCGACAGCAGCTTCGAGGCGGTGCGCCTCGGCCCCGACTCGTTTCTGGTGCAAAACGGTCAATGCCTGACCGAAGGCGTGGACGCGCAAACCGCCGCCGTCCTGCGTGCGGGTACGCTCATCGGCGGGGTGACGCAGGCTGTACCTGCCGCCCGTAAAGCCGTCATCAATGGTGAGGAAGCATGGCAGTATGTGTTTACTGCCGACGCGCTCAATCTCCCGAATGTGCATCTGGAGCAGGGCGGCACGCTGAACCTGACCGGCGGTGAATTGTGGGTGGCACCGGCTCGCAACGTGGTGGTGCGCTTCTACTTGAACCTTGATGTGACCAACGCGCTCATTTTTGACCGTCAGTTGCCCGTCAGCGGACAAATTTTGATCCGCTACGATCTGTATGACGCGGGGAAAACGACCAACATCACCGTCCCGTTCGGGTGCTAAGATTCGTGCGGCAGCGCGTGAATCTCGCACTAGCGACAATAAACCCTACGAGGCCGCGCCATGCTCAAATTTGCCCCGCTTTTCAACGGAAATTTGCTCCGGTTGGCTGCCCCGCTGCCGGACGATAAAGACGTGTTCGCCCAGTGGACGCGCAGCGACGACTATATGCGCCTGCTGGACGACGATCCGGTAAAGCCCCTGTCGGCGGCGCAGTTCGCCAGCTTTGACTCCGCCGCTGCGAACGACAGTTTTTATTTCCACCTGCGCACGCTGCAAAACGATCAATTAATCGGCTTTGTGGTGCTGTTCAACCTCAAGTGGGGTAATCAGTCCGCCGAGATGGCGATTGGCATCGGTGCGCCAGATTATCGGGGTAAAGGATATGGTCAGGATGCGCTGCGGTTGATCCTGAATTACGCCTTTAACGAACTCAACCTGTATCGCGTGGGGTTGAGTGTGATGACCTATAACCATGCCGCCATCAAAGCCTACGAACGGGCGGGCTTTGTGCGGGAAGGGGTGCGGCGGGGAGCCGTTCAGCGCGAAGGCGCACGGCACGATCTGGCGCTGTATGGAATCTTGCGCGAGGAATGGCTGAACCGTCCGAATGCCTGATGCAGCGGGGCGATTCTGGTGCATTCGGAAATGGGGGCAATAACCCTCATCCCCCGTCCCCTTACACGGGTAGGTTTTTTAAGAACCTCACCCCCGTCCCCTCTCCAAAGCGGTACTCCGCGTGTTGGAGAGGGGTGAAAGAGTCTGCTGCTTGCTCCCCCTCGCTGTTACTACGGAGAGAGGGCTGGGGGGCGAGGTT
>Ga0172373_10009465_pt1 | contig 12102 bp, 11 predicted proteins | sample Lak10m_2_FD_114546 | JGI IMG/M metagenome (GOLD analysis project Ga0172373, IMG submission 114546) | Freshwater microbial communities from Kabuno Bay, South-Kivu, Congo - kab_092012_10m | ecosystem: Environmental > Aquatic > Freshwater > Lake | place: Democratic Republic of the Congo... | reverse complement strand
TAGTTAATAATCAAGTGATTTATCAACATTCTACATAATACCTGTTAATAACCCAGCAAATATTTCGAAATTACATTTTATAGTTGTATATTAGTTTCGTTCATTGGAACAAGTATATTTAAAACTTAAATTTGAAAGTATGGGACGTCCGCCTACAAAACCAGCGCGATTGAAAGATGGATTTTATATTGAAGTCAAAAACTCGGGATCTGGAGGTATTCGTATACGAAGAGACACTAGAGAGCAGATGCTTATCGCAGCTGAAGACTATAGTAAGAGTAAAAATGTCACTATTCTCGGTGAAATGAGAAATGACAAATGGATACATGAATAACACTTTAGACTGTTAGACATTAGACAAAAGACCTTAGATTAATTTTAAGGTCTTTTTTTATTTCACCTATTTCGATCCAATCATTTATCCTTTTCATGAAGCTGAGAGAATCTTTTCTTGTCACATTCAACGCGCCATTTTTTGTCAAGTTGAGCTTAGTCGAAACCCAACAAAAAAGGCTACCCATACGGATAGCCTTTATATTTTAAGATAAGACTAATTATTCTCCTACAACTTCAAATTTGAAAGTAGGTCTTACACCTTTGTGAAGGTTTGCTTCCGCTTCGTAAGTACCTATTTCTTTAATTTGCTCTTCTTTAATTTTGATAGATTTTCTATCAATATCAAAACCTTGAGCACGTAAAGCTTCAGTAATTTGCACTGTATTTACAGAACCAAAGATTTTACCATTCTCACCAACTTTCGTAGCAATTTTGATAGTTACATCTACCAATTTAGCAGCGATAGCTTCAGCTTCAGCAAGTATTTTTGTTTCTTTGTGTGCACGTTGCTTCAATGTTTCAGCATGCGCCTTTTTATTAGATGGAGTAGCTAAAATTGCATATCCTTGAGGAATCAAAAAGTTACGACCATACCCGTTTTTAACAGTTACAGTTTCGTCTTTATATCCTAATTTATCTACGTTTTTCTTTAAGATAATTTCCATTTTACTGTTCGTTTAAGTTTTGTAAAAGAGTTATTTAAGCATATCAGCTACGTAAGGTAGGATAGCTAAGTGACGAGCTCTTTTAATTGCTTTGTTCACTCTAGATTGGTATTTTGCAGATGTACCAGTGATACGTCTTGGCAAAATTTTACCTTGCTCATTCACCAATTTTAATAAAAATGCAGGATCTTTATGATCGATGAATTTAATACCACTTTTTTTAAAGCGACAGTATTTTTGTTTCTTGATGTCGATGTTAATCGGCGTTAAATAGCGAATATCGTTTTGTGACATTTTCTTTGTTTTTAAGTTTTAATAAAATTAAGCCTCAACAGTTGCTTTAGCTTGACCCAATTTAGCTCTTCTTTTCTCTGCATAAGCTAAATGATTTGCATCCATCTTAACAGTTAAGAAACGCATTACACGCTCATCACGTTTAAATGCTACTTCAAGATCATTGATTAATGCTCCTGGTCCTTCAAACTCTAACAAGAAATAAAATCCTGTTGTTTTTTTCTGGATTGGGTAAGCTAATTTTTTCAAGCCCCATTTTTCGCTGTGCTTAAGTTTACCGCCTAAATTTGCGATTTCACTTTCGAATTTTTGCACTGCTTCCTTTGCCTGATCATCAGACAAAACGGGAGTAAGAATGAAAACAGTTTCGTAAGAATTCATAAATGTATGTTTTACGTTATTAATAATAGTTGGCAAAGATAAAAAAATAATATTAGAATAATTACTTTTCAAACTAGAATTGTTCAAAAAAGAGACAAATCATGGTTTCTTTCACCAAATCATCTATATTTAGGATAAAATAATCACATGTTACACAACAATCGAAACTTCATATACCTACTTCTAGCTGGGATATTCATTACCAATGCAATTACAGCCGAACTAATCGGGGGTAAATTGATTCAGATATATGGATTCACCTTAAGTTTAGGTATACTTCCTTGGCCTATTGTTTTTGTTACTACCGATTTAATTAATGAATATTTTGGACAAAAAGGTGTTCGTAGACTTACTTTCCTTACTGCAGGGCTGATTTGTTATGCGTTTGTAATATTATTTCTTGGTATGGATATACCTGCCGCAGAATTCTCCCCAGTAAAGGACGAACAATTTAAGGCAGTTTTTGGACAGAGTATGTGGATTATCGTTGGGAGTATTATTGCCTTTATAGTATCACAATTACTAGATGTTTTTTTATTTTCTCAATTTAAAAAGCAAACTGGGGATAAACATATTTGGTTGCGTGCAACCGGATCAACTGTCATTTCTCAATTAATTGACTCTTTTATTGTGTTGGGAATAGCATTTTATTTACCTGGTAAGATTACTTTGACGCAATTTTTCAGCATGGGAATAACTGGCTATATTGCTAAATTAATTATTGCTATTGGTATGACTCCTTTGGTATATTTAGGGCACTATTGGATTGGCAAACAATTAGCAAAAAAGAAAGCTGTGTAAACTTCCCTTTATTTCTTCATGATAACCAAATTTTGCCCTACATCTATCGTAGTACCTCTCAATCGATTCCATGTTTTTAATTGTTGAACTGTACAACCATGCTTATCTGCAATTACGGAAAGATTATCTCCACTCCTGACACGATAATAGGTGTATTTAGGCTTTGGTGGTATTTTTTTAATTGGCTTTGGTAATGTTACTACTATGGAGTCTTTGAGAGGGATTTCAGTGGATTGGGCCAACGATTTTTGACTCGTATTCACCACTTTACTAGTAGTTTTAGGTAAATTATTTAATGAATTATTGGTTTGAATTTCTTGAATAAATTCTTCTTTAAATAAAACTCTAATCTTCTCACTAATCGGAGTAGCAGTATGTGTACGTTTAGCTTCTAATCGTTTTTGTTCGGCTACCACAGCTACCGTATTCAAACTATCTAATATAGCTTCCTTTGATACAGATGAATCTACTAGTATGCCTTTAGTTTGTATTGGAATATTGACTTTTGCAGTATCTAATTTTACTGAAGTAGGAACTAACACAGGAGAAACAGAACCAATTAATGTGTCTTTTTTTACAGAAACTTTAGGACTTGACTCTTGTTGTTTAGGAATATCAACTATTTTTTCATCTACTGACCGTATAGATTTACTTTTAGTGGTATCCATTTGTACAACCAGACTTGCTGAATCTTTTAGTGCAAGATCTTCTGCTAAAAATTCTTTGGATTTTCGTTCTTTCAATTTAGCAACATCCATAATTAAGCTATCTCTGTTGGGATACTTTTTAAGATAGCTCATTGTATTTTCAATACCATCGAAAAGTAGTTTACCTTTTACTTTGTAGCCTGAATTTGTAAGGTGAATCAAATCCGTACGCGCCAAGCCTTCTGCCTGCCAATTTTTAAGCACTTTAGGTCCTCCACTTATCCAAAACCAATCCCAAAGGGCACAATCTAATTCTCTTGCAATTTCCTGAAGCAAGTAGGAAAACTTTTCACAGGACTCAATATTTTTTTGTTTGTAATACAAGTCTTGGGTAGTACACAATAATATAGATGCTAGCGGGGTAGCAATTCTTACATTCTTCACAATATCAACTATTTCAGCACGTAAATTACTTTTAATTGAATCATCATATAAAAAGTCATTCGTACCCAAATCTAGTATTACTAAATCGGGATTAATTGTTTTTAGATGACTATTAAACTTTTCAATATGTAATAGCCCCTTGAAGCGAGAACCTCCTACTCCGGCGGAATGGTAAACAATTCCTTTATCTTCATTATTGGTTATTTCTAGTCCATAGAATAAGAATTCCTTCTGTGGCTTTGCTGTCTTAACACACCTCAACGTAATTACATTACTCAAAGACTGAATATTAACCAATACATATGGCAAATTATTTGGTAACCGAACTGCGTTTATTTCCACAGGATAAACAACACCATCTGTTTCCACATTCAAATCATAACTCAAAGAATCTATGTTACAAAACAACTTTAATGTTTTATATGTGGAAGGGAATTTAGAATTGAACGTAAACGTTAAAGAAGCTGTTGAATCCTCTGTTTTCACACTCATCCCCATTATACCAAGGGGAATGGATGGTGGAACTTTCAACGTTTTTGCGTACTGCCAATTTCCTTCATGTTTGGAAGAATAATGTATCGAAGAGTACGTTTTTGCAGCTGAATAAGGAAATACGAGTCCACGTCCTCCATCTCCATATTTTTGTTGTAATAATTGTCTTGCAACACCAGTCGGAATCTCAGATTGTATATGAGAATCTCCCATATGCATAATAGATATTTTTGTTTTATCCGATTGATTCAAGGACTGTTGAAAATGTTTGATTGCTGATTTATGGTAAAACTGAACATAATTTATTGAAGGTGCATACCATGGAAATTTCAGAGAGTCAACCTCAATAATTTCCTGAGAATGTGCGGATAAACATATCCCTAGGATAGATACATATAATACTACAAGTAGATTTCGCATATAGTTTTCTTAATCAATGATAGAAGTTGAATCCACCTCAACTTTTAAGGAGTCTGACGGTGTGTTTTCTACTTCTTTTTTCTTTCTTTTAGACTTTTTAAAGGCATTTTTAGTGCCATCTTTCAATGTAATAATATCTTTTAATCTACCTATATGGTTTGGAGTATTAGCAGAATAAATTCCATTCAATAGTATGATATCATTTACTTCATACTCATTCACCAATTCTACTATGCTTGATTCTGTATAACGATAATCCACAACAAGAACATTTTCATAGTTAGCAGTCAAGAATGCTGCAAAAGGGTTACCGTAAGAATTTTTAATTAATAAAACCGTTTTTCCATTTTCGCATTTGGTTGATTTCAAATGAATAAGTGGCTCATCTCCCCCTAAGAAAACAAGGTATTTATTTTTTGTAATATCCGTGGTTTTAAAAACCTTAATTTCCTCCGAATCATCACCATCGTATTTGATTGCATATTTTTCTACAGGAGGAATCCAATACTTTATGTAATCCGGATTATTTTCTAAACGTTGGTCTTTTGTTTTCAAATAATGGGTACCTAAAAACGGTCCATTGATTTGTTTAAACTCCATTTCTGTTAATTCTATTGCTTTTGTTTTTGCCGCACTACAAAATGCAAGATAACCGTAATATGCACCAAGATCTGTCCAGTGATGATCTGTCTTGTAATAAATATATTCTTTTTTGTGTTTAATTAACTCTTGATAGATTTCTATGGGTTTTACACGCGAATTAAATAAATTATAGGAAGCAGTTATATTTTGTAGCTCTTTTCCAATATATTCCTCATATTTTTCAGGTAAAAAGAAATCACTTGCTGTTGGAACAATTCCAGAAAAAACACGCACATTTTTGAACGTTTTCGCATACAAGTTATTCATTTCGGAGAATTCCTTATTCATTGGCTCCTCGTTACTAAATATTTGAAAAGCACGATTGTTCGCTACTAATAATCCTTTACAATTTTTCAGTGATTCATCAAATTCTTGAATATCTTTCGATGAAGCCCCTTTTTTTGATGGAATTTCATCTACTGCTTGTACATCGTTATAAAAAGCTTCTTCCTTATTATGCAACCCGCGTATTAACTTCAATTTATCAGAAAGTGAAATAAAAGTCGATCGAAATGGGAAATGATCAGCAGTATAAATATCCAAACTGTCCATGTAATCCCCTGAAAACAAAGTTTTTTTAGTTAATGTTGGAAAAGGAGCCAACGTACGTTTTTCTGCATCGCTAATTTTCTCTTGTGGAAGTATAAAGAATAGTACGCCAAATGTTGTTAATACTATACAGAACAGCACAATGTGTATTACAGACGAAATTTTTCTTTCCTCCTCTAATTCTTCTTGTATGTGGTTTGCGTCGTTCAAAATCTAAAATATAAAAATGGATTAAACGTTTTTCCAACCAACATAGCAGTTGAAAGAAATAACAAACAAAAATCGAAAACGATAGCAGCATACGGAATCATTGCTTGAACACGCAAGGAAGAATTTCTAGCAAGGTGTTTGGCATATGGATAGACAGGTAAACATAAAATAATAGCAAGAATCAACCAATAAATATTCGCCATAAATACGGTATTAAATTCTAAGGAATTCCATTTATTTCCACTTTGTCCAAAAAGAATAGATAAATATTGGACTACCGAACTCATATCTACGAAATAGAACAATACCCATCCTATCATTGCGGCTAATAATAGATAAATATGACTTACAAATGCTGGTAAGCGATTAAAAAACTTATGTAAAAATAAACGTTCTAACAAAATTAATAGCCCCCAAAAAAGTCCCCAAAGAATGAAATTCCAACTTGCACCATGCCACAAACCGGTTAACATCCAAACGACAAAAACATTGAGGTAAAAACGTTTTTTGTTCCCTCCTAGCGGAATATAAATGTAATCCCGGAAAAATGTTCCTAACGAAATATGCCAACGTCTCCAGAAATCACTTGCTGACTTAGAAGTATAGGGATAATTAAAATTCTCATGGTAATGAAATCCGACCATTCTACCCATACCGATTGCCATATCGGAATACCCAGAGAAATCAAAATAAATTTGAATGGTAAACATTAAGATCCCAAACCAAGCTTCACTGAATGCAAGGGTTGACAAATCGCCACCCATATATGTCAAAACCATTTCACCAGCAACATTTGCGATACAAATTTTCTTAAATAAGCCGATACAAAAACGAGAAATCCCTGCACTTATATCGTTAATACGAAGTTTACGATTATCAATTTCATTGACGATATGGGAATACCGAACGATTGGACCAGCAACCAGTTGATGAAATAAACTAACGAATAACAAGAACTTTAAAAATGAGCGTTGTGCTTTTACTTCTTGTTTGTAGACATCAATCACATAAGAGATTGTTTGGAACGTATAAAAGGAAATTCCGATAGGCAGAGAATACGTTGGTACACTTAGCTTTAATCCCGTAATAAAGTTGACATTATCTGTAATAAAACCTGCATATTTGAACGTAGCAAGAATGGATAAATTGATAACGATACACGAAATTAAAGGTGCTTTTGCCCATTTTGTACCTCGGAACTTTTCGATTAGCAAACCATGGATATAATCTACAAAAGAAGAGAAAACCAAAAGTCCAATCCAAACGGGTTCTCCCCAAGCGTAGAAAACCAAACTCATCACGGTCAATAACACATTCCTAAATGTCTTATTTTTAATTAAATAATAAAGAATAAGATTAATCGCTAAGAAGAAAAAAAGGAAGTTTAAACTTGCAAAGACCATGTACTAACCGTTCTGATTTGAATAATTTATACAAGATTACTAATTTTTTTGCTTTTAAGGAATTGAAAAGAAATGTAAAGTAGTATGGTACTTAAAATAATTGTGTGCATTTCAAACAAATGGAACTCCTGATTAACAAATCAATACAATAATTTTTTTTGGATTAGCTACCAAAATAAAAACAAGAATAATCCATCCTAAAAAAGATTAAATTCTGTCAAAAAAGTAGTAGAATACGTTTATACGCTTATTTTTACACTCAAATTAAATTATAAAACTATGAAAAAATTACTTTTATTTGGATTAGGGGTTATTGCATCCTTGAGTACATTAACAAGTTGTAAAAAAGATGAAGTAATCAGTAATCCGACGATTACTTTTTTAAACAACAAATCCTCGTATGACGCTATCAAATCGGATAGTTCTTACACATTTATTGCAGATGTTGAAGCTACAGGAGAATTAGACAATATTAAAATTTTCGATGTAAGTAATGGCGGAAACGAGAAACAAGTTCTTTCAATTACTAAGTTTGATTCAGACACCAAACACGAAGTTAAGTATACCATTTCTAATTTAAAAAATTTAACTACTACAGTTAAACTCAAAATTACTGTAACAGATAAAAAAACAAATGTAACTTCTGAAACTTTCACATTAAACCCATTTATTTCCATCAATACTTATTCTGCAACTTTATTAGGTTCATTGTACAACAACACTGTAGGAAGTTTTTATTCAACTTCGAATGGATTGGTTTACACTGTTAATACAGCTGCTACTAACTCTTCTTTGATTGATTTAATCTACTACTATTCAGGAGGTAACGGAGCAACTATTGGCGCAGCAGACGATAGTAACATCAACACAGCTTATCCAAGCACTGTTAGTTGGGCAACAAAAAACAAAACACGTTTTACTACTACTTCTATCACAGCTAGTACATTTGATGCAATTGTGAACGATGCTACGATTGACGCTCTTTCTTCTATAAGCGACACGAAAGTGATTGGATTAGCAGAAGGAAATGTATTTGCTTTCAAAACGGAAGCTGGTAAAAAAGGATTAGTAAAAATTACTAGTATCACAAAAGGTTTAAATACAGTTACTCAACAACAGGATTTCCAATTTGGAACCATTGAAATTGTTGTAAAAGTTCAAAAATAGGAGTAAGTCCAACCTAGTCAATAAAAGTCGACTCTTTGGGGTCGGCTTTTTTTGTGCTAAAAAAATGGTATTTTAGCATTGAATTACAAAAACCATTCTTCATGAAATCTGTTATCTTGCTACTATCCATTGTTTTTTTTTCACTAACAACCAATAGTCAAATATTTAATAAAAAATCAACTAAAAAAACAGTAAAAGAAATCAGCGAAAAACTGAAGTCATACCGTGAGATTATTCCAAAAAACTCCAAAACATCGATTGGTTTATTTACTGTACATCAAGTAGGAAGTAAATGGTATTTCGAGATTGCTGACTCCTTATTAGGAAGGGAAATAATGTCCGTAACACGATTTACAAAAACGGTTGCAGCCTGTGGAAAATATGGAGGAGAAGAAGTTAACAACCAAGTAATTAAATGGGAAAAAGGCCCTAATAACCATCTTTTACTTAGAAGTGTAACCTACATAACCTTTGCTTCAGATAGTACTAGTCCTATCGCTAAAGCTGTAAATAATAGTAATACGCATCCAATCATTGGTGCTTTTGACATACTTACTATTCGCAAAGACACTTCTGTAGTTATAGACATAACCGAATTTTTCACATCCGAAAATCCGACTTTTGGATTAGGTGGTGCATATAAAGACCAATTTAAATTAACTCAATTTCAACGCGATAAATCCTACATTTCATCGATTCGTTCCTTTCCTATCAATACTGAGTTAAAAAATATAAAAACCTACGAGGCTGTTAGTTACTCTAATCAGGGAAATGCCTCATCTGTTCCAGCCGCACAAAATGCTGGTTTTTTAACCTTTGAAATAAACACCTCTTTTGTATTACTACCAGCAATTCCAATGCGTAAACGGATTTTTGATCCAAGAGTTGGATATTTTGGAAATCAAATGACAGAATATTCTGATAATAAACAGCAGACAAGTCCTCAAGCTTATGTAACACGCTGGAGACTAGAACCAAAAAACGCATTAGATGCTCAAAAACAAGCAAAAGGAGAATTAATAGAACCCTTGAAACCAATCGTTTATTACATCGATCCCGCTACCCCTGTTAAATGGCGTAAGTATATTAAAGCTGGTGTCGATGATTGGAATAGTGCATTCGAACAAGCTGGATGGAAAAATGCTATTCGTGGAGAATATTGGCCAGAAAAGGATACAACTATGAGTATGGAAGATGCGCGCTATTCTGTTATCCGTTATTTTGCTTCGGACATCCAAAATGCCTATGGACCAAAAGTTTTTGACCCAAGATCTGGAGAAATTATAGAAAGTCATATTGGTTGGTATCACAATATCATGCGTTTATTACATGATTGGTATTTTATTCAAGCAGCACCAAATGATCTGCGTGCACGGGGACGCGAACTCAATGATTCATTGATGGGTAAATTAATCCAATTTGTTTCAGCGCATGAAGTTGGGCATACACTTGGACTTCGTCACAATATGGGAGCTAGCTCTGCTACACCAGTAGAGAAATTGAGAGATAAAGATTGGTGCGCTGCCCATGGACATACCTCTTCCATCATGGATTATGCTCGATTTAATTATGTAGCACAACCAGAAGATAGTGTTAAAGACATTTACCCAAGGGTTGGTGACTATGATAAATGGGCTATTGAATGGGGGTATACCTATTTTGCAAATGCAAAAGATGAAATAGAAGAAAAAAACATCTTACATGCCAAAACAAAAATAAAATACGACAATCCTCGTTTGCGTTTTGGAACAGAATTGAGTCGTATAGACCCGCGTTACCAAACCGAAGATTTAAGTGACAATGCCATCAAAGCATCTAGCTATGGGATTAAAAACTTAAAACGCATTTTACCAAATTTAACCCAATGGACTGAAAAAGAAGGAGAATCTTATTCGGAATTAAAAATAATGTACGGAAAATTGATTCAACAATTTAATTTATATGTTGGACATGTAAGCAAAAACATAGGAGGAATTTACGACACGCCTAAAACATTTGACATGTCAGGACAGGTTTATGTTCACGTTCCGAAATCGATCCAAATGGAAGCGCTTCAATTCATGGAAGAAGAAGTATTTAAAACACCAACTTGGTTATTAAATCAGTCTATTTTATCCAAAATTAAACCTGAAACAGGAATTGAAAATTTAAAAAACATTCAAACTATTGCCTTATCTAAAATTTTAACTGGAGATAAATTATTGCGAATAATAGAATCAAGTGCTATTTCTAAAGAAAACATGACACTTTCCATACTATTCAATTTTTTATCAGACAAAATTTTCCTTGAGTTAACATCCAAAACCCCTATTGATATTTATCGTCGAAATTTACAACGCGTTTATATTAGTCAATTGGAAAAATTAATGGATACTAAAGCTATCGCCTACTTAATCAGCAACGAACCTGGAAGCATGTATGATATGGAATATAAACCTGTAGAAATTGCAAATACAGATATTCCTGGTGTTGCGAGGTATAACCTAATTTTGCTCACACAAAAAATGAAATCCGCAATTACATTCACCAAAGATTTAGAAACAAAAATGCATTTAGAAGAAATGATTGCTAGAATAAAAAATATTCTGGAGTCTCAGAACGACAAGAAGTGATAATTAATAATTCTTTTTTAGAGTAGGATCTTGCGTTTCTGCCAACCAAATCTGTTGCGTAGAGACTTCACCATTTTTGGAATAGATAATACCACTACGTGATTGAGAACGAATATACACATTAGCAATTCCATTTATTACTACAATTCTACGCGTAACGGTAGCTTCTAGTATTCCATTTTTATCGTTTTGATTGTATTTATCTTGAGAAACACCTTCTGGATACATATGTCCTAGTTTATCAGCAACTGTCTGATCGAACGTAATTTGCTTTTTCTCTATGGAAGTCAAAATATCTTTGGCTGATTGCTCTTTTGGTTTTGAGGGTACTACTTCTTCCGTTTGTTTTTGTGAAGGAGTAGCAGCAACATCTGAAGGTCTGAGATAGGATTTCGTAATCTCGTCGATTCTTTTTTTAGCATAGATATTACTTGGTTCTTTGGCTAATATCGTTTCGTAATACTTTTTCGCTTCACTGTATTCTTTTGTTGCAAATTTTTGATCAGCAACTGCGATAAGTCGTTTAATTTCTTCTTGTTTTTTTGCTATTTCATCCGATTTTTTTGCTTCCTCTGCTTTCTTTGCTGCAGCTAGTGAGTCGGCCTCGGCTTTCTTACGAGCAGTTTCCTGAGCCTGTCGAAGGGCTGCTAAACTATCTGCCTCTGCCTTTTTAGCTACTGCGATAGAATCCTCTTCCGCTTTCTTTGCTGCAGCTAGTGAGTCGGCCTCTGCTTTCTTACGAGCAGTTTCCTGAGCCTGTCGAAGGGCTGCTAAACTATCCGCCTCAGCCTTTTTAGCTACTGCGATGGAATCTGCTTCCGCTTTCTTACGCGCTAACTCTTGTGCTTGTTTGATGGAGTCCTCTTCCGCTTTCTTTGCTGCAGCTAGTGAGTCGGCCTCTGCTTTCTTACGAGCAGTTTCCTGAGCCTGTCGAAGGGCTGCTAAACTATCCGCCTCAGCCTTTTTTGCTGCTGCGATGGAATCCTCTTCCGCTTTCTTAGCTGCAGCTAGTGAGTCGGCTTCGGCTTTCTTACGTGCC
>Ga0172373_10009464_pt1 | contig 12104 bp, 18 predicted proteins | sample Lak10m_2_FD_114546 | JGI IMG/M metagenome (GOLD analysis project Ga0172373, IMG submission 114546) | Freshwater microbial communities from Kabuno Bay, South-Kivu, Congo - kab_092012_10m | ecosystem: Environmental > Aquatic > Freshwater > Lake | place: Democratic Republic of the Congo... | reverse complement strand
GCGATGTGGCGGGCGTTCATGTGCGCGGGCGGCGTGTTGGCCAGATCGCGGGCGAGGTATGCCGCAGCCGACGTGACCGAGCCACGCTCGGCACCGGCCGCCACGCCCTTCGCACGCTTCTCGCCGGCCACGAGCACGAGCTCGGTGAGGGCCGTGGTGTTGGGGGTCTTCTTGATGCCGGCGTAGCGGTAGGCGGCGAGCAGGCCACCCTCGGCCACAGCCTGGCCTGCGGTGGCCGCATCGACACCGTCGAGGTCGGCGAGCGACGTGGCGACCACGGCGTGCTTCGACGCCGCGCGCACCAACGCCGCGGCGGCGTTGCGCAACACTTGCGCGGTGAGGGCGCCGGCGTCGCCGATGCCGACGGCGATCTGCGTGGCCCCCGAGGCGGCCGGCACCACCAGGGTCTGGCCGGCTTTGCCCTCGAAGCCGTGTGCCGCGAGGGCGGCGCGGCTGAGGCCGAGCGAGCGGGGCACAGCGCCGGAGGTGGCCACCGGCACGCCGACGGCGTGCGCGGACTTCGGAGTGGTGCGAGCGGTGGTGACGATGGCGGTCATGGGCCACAGTCTGCCGCGGCGATGCCGCGCCCGACGTGCGCGACGCGGTTGCGTCTGCAATCATCGACGGTTCGCGACGCGTTGGGGAGTACGGGAAATGTTGCAGCAGCACTGGAAGAAGATCGTCATCGGCATCGTGGTCCTCGTGGTGGCTGTCCTTGGCTATTCGTTCTGGTATGCGAAGTACGGCAACCAGGCTGACAAGCCAGTCGACCAGTCGACCGCTGACTCCCTGCTCGATGCGACGACAACTTCGCCCGCAACCGAGCCTTCACCTTCGACGGCCTTGGAGGGGACCACCACCACCGAACCTGTGGGCGCCGATGGCACATGGAGCGTGTCGCCAGAGAGCATCGTCGGGTACCGCGTAAAGGAGAGCATCAATGGCTTCAGCACCGAAGCCAACGGCCGAACCAATGCAGTCACCGGCTCTTTGGTGATCTCCGGCACCACCGCCTCATCCGGCGAGTTCACCGTCGACATGACCACGTTCAAGAGCGACGAGAGCCGCCGCGACGGCCAGTTCAACGGCCGCATCATGTCGGTCGACGAGTTCCCGACGTCCACGTTCGTGCTCACGCAGCCAATCGACTTCGGTGAAGTGCCGAGCGAGGGTGGGACCATTCCGGCCACCGCCAGCGGCGACCTGACCCTGCGTGGCGTCACCAAGCCGGTCACCTTTGAAATCTCGGCCACATACAGGAACGGGCGAATCGCGGTCCTCGGAAACATCCCGGTGGTCTTCGCCGACTTCGGCATCCCCAACCCCAGCATCGCCACCATCTCCACGGAGGACAACGGCCTGCTCGAGTTCGTGCTCATCTTCGACCGCGCAGCCTGAGGCATCGTCGGCCGCAGCATCAGGCGGACGGCTGCGACCGCGCCCAGGCGTCGGCCAGCGCTGCGTACTTGCCGCCGAGCGACATCAGCTCGTCGTGGGTGCCCAGCTCGACGAGACGGGCGTGGTCGATCACGGCGATGCGGTCGGCGCGGCGCACCGTGCTGAGACGGTGCGCCACCACGATCACGGCGCGACCTTCCATCAGCCGTTCGAGCGCACGCTCCACCACGGCCTCGGTGCCGGGGTCGAGGTTGCTCGTGGCCTCGTCGAGCACCAGCACCGCGGGGTCCACCAACGCGGCGCGGGCCAACGACACGAGCTGCCGCTCCCCCGCCGACAGGCGTGAGCCCCGCTCGCGCACCTCGGTGTCGAGCCCTTCCGGGAACTCCTCGAACCGTTCCAGCGCACCGATGGCCACCAGCGCCTCGGCCACGTCGGCGTCGGTGGCGCCGGGCCGCGCGATGCGGATGTTGTCGCGGATGGTGCCACCGAACAGGAAGCCCTCCTGAGGCACCACCACGACGCGCTCACGCAGCTCGGCCAGCGACACCAGGCGCACGTCGACGTCGCCGTAGCTGACATGACCCGTCGTCGGGTCGTACAGGCGTGACAGGAGCTTCGCGAGCGTGCTCTTGCCGGCGCCGGTGGGCCCGACCAGCGCGAGGCGCTCGCTGGGGCGAACGCTGATCGACACGTCGTGCAGTGCGGGCCGATCGGTGCCGTCGTATGCGAACGTCACGCCGTGCGCTGCGAGCTCGCCCTCGGAGGGCAGCGCCACCGGCCGCGGGTGCTCGGCCACATCGGGCTCGGCGTCCATCAGCCCGTACAGCTTGTGCAGCGACGCCGCCGCACTCTGCACGGTGTTGTACAGCTGCGAGAGCTGCTGCACCGGCTCGAACAGGTTCCCGAGCAGCAGCACGAACGCGGCCACGGTGCCGAACGCGACCGAGCCGTTGTGCACCAGGAAACCGCCGACGCCCACGACCAGCGCGATCGACGTGATGCCCGACCATTCGACCAACCCGAAGTACCACGTGCTCACCTTCACGCTGCGCAGGTGACTGCCGTAGAGCGCACGGTTCGAGGTGACGAAGCGGCGGTGCTGCTCGGCCTCCCGCCCGTAGGCCTGGATGACGCGGACGCCGGTGATGCCCTCCTGCAGATTGCCGAGGTTGGTGCCCACTCGCTCGCGTACGTCGAGGTACGCCACGTTCGATTGACGTTGGAAGCGCACCGAGGCGAAACCGAGCACCGGCGCCACGAACAGCAGCACCATCAACGTGAGCTGCCAGCTCATCACCGCCATCAGGATGAGCGTCATCACCAGCAGCAGACCCGCGGCGATGAACTGCAGCAGACCCCACTGGATGAGTTCGCCCATGCTCTCGATGTCGGCGGTCATGCGGCTGACGAGCACGCCGGCCTTGTTGCGGTCGAAGAACGCCATCGACTGCGCCTGCAGCTTGTCGAACACGGTGACACGCAGGTCGCGCAGGAAGCCCTCGCCCGCACGGTTGATGGCGAGGTACTGCAGCCGACCGACCACGTACCCGATGACCACCGTGGCGAGGTACCCCGCGACGGCGATGTTGAGCGCCCGCGCGCTGCTCTCACCGATGCCGTGGTCGAGCCCGAACTTCACGAACACCGGGCCGGCCACCGTTGCGGCGGTGGACGCGCACACCAGCCCGATGGCCCAGTAGATCGTGCGCTTGTACGGCTGCGCGAACTGCAGCGAACGCCGCAGGACACGGCTCGTCTCGGCGCGATCGAGGCGGTCCTCGTCGCTGATGGCACCCCCGGCCCACATCAGCCGCTCACCTCCGCGTCGACATCGTCGTCCTGCTCCATCAGCGCCGCCAGCACCTCGCGGTAGCGGTCGTTGGTGGCCAGCAGTTCGTCGTGCGTGCCGGTGGCAGCCACGCGACCTTCGTCGAGCAGCACGACGGTGTCGGCGAGCGCGATGGTGCCCGGACGGTGTGCGATGACGATGGTGGTGCGCCCGGTCATCACGGTGCGCATCGCCTCGCGGATCTCGTGCTCCTTCGACGGGTCGACCGCGCTGGTGGCGTCGTCGAGGATGAGCACGCGTGGGTTGGCGAGGATGGCGCGAGCGAGCGCGATGCGCTGCCGCTGGCCGCCGCTCAACGAGTAGCCGCGCTCGCCGATCATCGTGTCGTATCCGTCGGGCAGGGCGACGATGAAGTCGTGCGCACCCGACAACCGCGCCGCGGCCTCCACCCCGTCCATCGGGGCATCGGGGCGAGCGAACGCGATGTTCGCGCCGACGGAGTCGTGGAACAGGAACGTGTCCTCGAAGACCACCGACACCTCACGGCGCAGTTCGGCCAAGCGAAGGTCGCGCACGTCGATGCCGTCGACCCGGATGGCCCCCGCCGTCGCGTCGTAGAACCGGATGAGCAACCGGGCGACGGTGCTCTTGCCGCCACCCGTTGCGCCCACCACCGCGACCGAGGCTCCCGCGGGGATGTCGAGATGGAAGTCGCGCAGCACGGGCGCGTCGTCGCTGTAGCCGAAGGAGACGTGGTCGAACGACACTGCGCCGACCGCGTCGCCGGTGGGAAGCGTGTGCGGCTGCGCCGGGTCGGCCACGGCCGGCACGGTGCTGAGTACCTCGTTGACGCGCAACAGCGCAGCGGCCGCGCGCTGGCCGAACGCCACGGTCATGCCCAGGTTGCGCAGCGGGAAGATCAGCAGGCCGATGTACTGCATGAACTCGAGCATCTGGCCCTCGGTCATGTCGCCGTTCAGCACCCGGTGGCCGCCGAGGGCGAGCACGGCCAGCAGTCCGAGGTTCGGCAGCAGGTCGAGCGCCGGGAGGAACGCGCTGCGCACCTTCGCGGCCTGCAGCGAGACGGTGCGGATGTCGTCGGCTTCATTCTGGAGGCGCTTCGCCGTCACGTCGTGCGCACCGAAGCCCTTGATGACACGTACCCCGCTGACGCTCTCCTCCACCACGGTGGCGAGCTGCGCCTGCTCCTGCTGCACCGCGAGCACCGCCGGATGGATGCGGCGAGAGAAGCGGGTGGCGAGCACGTTCAGGAACGGCAGCGGCGCCAGCGCCACGAGGGCGAGCATCGGCTGCTGCACGAACAGGATGACCACGATCGCCGACACCATCGCGAGGTTCGACGCGGTGATGGGGATCATCACCACGAAGCCCTGGATCTGCAGCAGGTCGCTCGAGGCCCGGCTCATCAGCTGCCCGGTCTGGGTGTGGTCGTGGTAGCCGACGTGCAGCCGCAGGATGTGACCGAACAGTTGCTCGCGCAGCTTCGTCTCGGTGAGCCGGCTCTCGCGGAACGCGAACCATCGACGCCACGCCGTGAACACGCCGGCGATCACCGCCATCGCAGCGATGAGGCTCGACCACAACAGCAGCGAGCCGCTGCCGAGGATGCCGCGGTCGACGGCGAGGCTGGTGAGCTTCGGCACGGCCACCTTGCCGGCGCTCCACAGGATGCCCACGACCATGCCGGCGAGCAGGCCGGCCTTCTGCTCGGCGAGCATCGTGCGCAGCAGCTTCCAACCACCGGCTCCGGGTGTCGGCTGTGCGCGCGTCCCGGACCGTCTCCCCACGCCGCCGACCTTACGCCCGCGACGTTGCGATCGCAGAGCCGAATACCGGTCGCCCCGGGTTTCTGGGCGTGATTCGTCCCGTTCCGGCAACTGGGCGTCCTCCGTCCCGGAAACCGGGAACAATGACGCCCAGAATCAAGGGCTTCTGTTCGACCAGCGACCGCTGCCCCATCACCGGGCATCGCATCGAGGTCACCGGCGAGGGCTGACGACGCTCAGCGATTGCGTCGGACGCTGTCGCCACGGCGCCGAATACGATCGGCCCCATGGGTTTCTTCTCGTGGGTGTTCGTGGGCTTGATCGCCGGGCTCATCGGTCGGTGGGTGACACGTGACCAGAAGTCGGGGTGCCTCTACACCGTGGCCGTCGGGGTGCTGGGCGCGGTGATCGGCGGCTGGTTGATGCAGGCCATCGACCACAAGGGTGTCACCGAGTTCGGCATCCGCTCCGTGTTGGTCGCCGCACTCGGCTCGGTGCTGCTCCTGCTGGTGCTGCAGGCCATCGCGGGGCGCAAGCGCCGCTGATCGGCGGGCTCAGCCGCCGAGGAGGGTGCGGACGCGGTCCTTGGGGCGGCCGATGATGGCCTTCTTCTTGGTGACCACCACCGGGCGTTGCAGCAACTGCTTGTGCTTGACGAGCAGTGCGACGACCTGATCGTCGGTCTGCGCATCGGCCTCGGTGAGGCCCAACTTGGTCCACATGCTGTCGCGGCGCACCAGGTCGGTGACCGGGTCCTCGAGCTTGGCGATGATGGACCGCAGCGTGGCCTCGTCGGGCGGTGTCTTCAGGTACAGCACGATGTCGGCGTCGACGCCGAGCTCCTTGGCAATGCTCACGGCATTGCTGGAGGAGTTTCAATTCGGGTTGTGGTAGATGGTCACGTCGGCCATGCCCGAACCCTAGTGCGCCATCGGTGACGACGCTCCTTCCCGATTGCTGTCACACCCCCGGCGTACCGTCCACCCCACGGCTTCCCCCCGTTCCCTCCCACCGCCAGCGGTGGGTGTTCCTGGAGGTCGCCCATGCACTGTGTCCGTCTTCGCGGGCCGATCCGCATCCGCTCTGCCGACGATGCCGTCGACCTGCTCACGCGTGCCGCGAGGCAGCCCCTCGAGCCCGAGGTGCTCACGCTCTTCCTCGACCGTCACCACATGGGCAGCCTCATCACCGGCGTCACCGGCACCACCGATCCCGACATGGTCGTCGCCGTCGTCGAACTGATGTGCCGTGCCGCCGCACTCGGCGAGCAGGCCCACCGCCTCGTGCTCGCGTCGGTACGACCCGAGGGCGGCATCCTGCCCGGCGACGTCGACCGCTGGCTCGAGGCGAGCGCCATCTGTCACGAGGCCGGTATCGAGCTGGTCGAGTGGTTCGTCATTGCGCCGGGCGGCATCTCATGCCCGCGCGACCTGCTCGGCGAGCCCGAGCGGTGGCGGCGATGACGGTTCGTTCAGCCGGCGGCGCGCCGCTGTGCAGGGCTCAGCCGCAGGCCCGCCGCCCGCAACCGCCGCACGAGCTCGCGACTCGAGGTGGGCACGGCGCCGAGCTCCACCATCGTGCCGTAGTACTCCTCGGGCACGTCGTAGTGGTCGCCGTGGAACCCACGTCGTGGGATGCCGGCTGCCTGGGCGAACGTGTGCAGTTCGTCGAGGCTCTCGTCGCTCACCAGGTGGCTCCACGTTCGGCCGTGCAGGTGCCAGCGTGGTTCGTCGATCAGCACCGTCATCCCGCCATACCATCACACCATGAGCAGTCCGGAGGTGGCCCTGCGGTCAGTGTGGCTCCAGCTGGCCGGCGACACCGACCCCACCGCGCTCGACCGCCTCCTCGCCCGCCTGCGCGAGCCGCACCGCCGTTACCACACCGCCACACACGTGATGTGGGTGCTGCGCCACATCGACCACCTCGCCGTGGCCGGCACGGCCGAGGGTATCGATCTCGCCGCGGTGCGGCTGGCGGCGCTGTGGCACGACGCGGTGTACGACCCTCGGCGCAGCGACAACGAAGCCGTCAGCGCCCAACTCGCTCGCGAGGTGGCGCTCCAGCTCGGATGGCCGGAGTCGCGTGCCGACGACGTGCACCGATTGGTGATGGCCACCGCCGCGCACTCTCCTGTGTCCGCCGACGAAGCGGTGCTGGTCGATGCCGACCTCGCCATCCTCGGCGCCGAGCCGAAGGACTACGCGGCCTACGTGCAGGGCGTGCGTGTCGAGTACGCGCACGTGTCGGACGCCGACTGGAAGGTCGGCCGCGCCGCCGTGCTGCGCGACTTCATCGATGCGCCCGCCGTGTTCCAGACCGAGGTGATGCGACGCGAGCGCGAGTCGCGAGCGAAGGCGAATCTCGCCGCCGAACTCGCCACCTTGCGCTGACGCCGACCCGACGGGATCGGTCGAGCCGGCAGGCCGCCGACCGACTATCCTTACCAAGGACGAAATGTAAGGAGTATCCGATGGAGATCGCAGCACGGATGACCTCGAAGGGTCAGATCACCGTTCCCAAGGCGGTGCGCGACGCGCTCGGCATCGGCGAAGGCGACCACGTGGTGTTCCGAGTCGAGGGCACACGAGCGGTGTTGGCGCGGACGCCCGAGTTCCTCTCGCTCGCCGGCAGCATTGCGGTGCCGACCGCCCGACGCGGCGTCGAGTGGACCGATGTCATCGACGCCACCAGAACCGCGCGCGGCACGCGCCGAGCATGACCGCTTTCGTCGACACCAACGTGCTGGTCCGTCACCTCACCGGCGACCCACCCGCGATGGCGGCACGGGCCACCGCATTCCTGTCCACCGCGCCAGAACTCCTGCTCGCCGACCTCATCGTCGCCGAGACCGTGTACGTCCTCGAGTCGTTCTACGAGGCACCACGCGAACAGGTCGCCGACGCGATGCGTTCCCTCATCGCGATGCGGTCGGCCATCACCGTCGACCCGGCGCTGCTCCTTCGCGCGATCGAGATCTACGACGTCGATCGCCTCGACTTCGCCGAGGCGTATCTCGTGGCATGCGCCGAGCGGACCGGGGTCGAGCGCATCGCCTCGTTCGATCGAGCCATCGACCGCATCCCCACCGTCGAGCGCATCGAACCCTGAGCGAAGGGCCGACCGTTTCGCGGTGTCAGTGCGCGCAGGCGCAGCCGCCGCCGCAGCCACCACCACTGGCCCGCGGTGCGGCGGCCGGGGCACTGGCCCCCGAGGCGCCGACGCTGGCGAACACGCTCAGCAGGCGCACCGCACCGTCGTGACCCTGCGGGCACGTGGCGGGGTCGGAGGCCTCGCTCATGGGGCGGCGCACCTCGAAGGTGTCGTCGCACTCCTTGCACTTGAACTCGTACAGCGGCATCGCCCGCCACTGTACCGCAGCGCTGTGGTTGACTGTCAGCCGTGAGCCAGGTCGCACCCCTTCCCACCCTCACTCCCGACACCGAGGAGGTCACCCAGACGGGTGAGCCCACCGCGGCGCACATCGTGAAGACCGACCCGGGCGAGAACGCAGCAGCGAAGGTGCTCGAGGCGCGCATCTACGGCACGCCGCTCGAGGCGCTCTGCGGCTACGTGTGGGTGCCGTCGCGCGACCCGAAGCAGCTGCCGATCTGCGAGGAGTGCAAGAGCATCTACGAGATGTACCGCGCCTTCAACGACGGGCTCAACGAGCGCCCCGACGAATGACCGACACCGAGGGCCTCCGCATCCGCGAGGCAGTGCGGGCGCTGGTGCTCGATCCCGACGATCGGGTGCTCATGGTGCGGTTCGAGTTCCCCGATGCGGGCACCCGTTGGGCGCTGCCGGGTGGTGGCATCGAGCCCGGGGAATCGCCGACCGATGCCCTGCGCCGCGAGCTCGACGAGGAGCTCGGCCTCCCCGACGTGGAGATCGGCCCCCATGTGTGGGACCGGCTCCACGTCATCCCCTTCATCGACGGCAAGTGGGACGGCCAACGCGAGCGCATCCACCTCGTCCGGGCGCCGGCCTTCGAGCCGCAGCCACGGCTGTCGTGGGACGAACTGCGCGCCGAGTACCTGTTCGAGGTGCGCTGGTGGCATCTGCACGAACTGCACGAGGGCTTGCCGTTCGTGCCCGCATCGCTGCACCACCACCTGTCGGCGCTGCTCCGCGATGGCCCACCGAATCGACCCGTCGACGTCGGCGTCTGACGAATAGGGTCGGCGCGATGCCCAGCCCGTCGACCATCGCCGCGTTCGCTGCAGCGTCGTTCATCCTGCTCATCATCCCCGGTCCGGCGGTGCTGTACATCGTGAACCGCAGCGTCAGCGACGGGCGCGAGGCCGGGTTGGCGGCCGTGGCCGGGCTCACGCTCGGCAACCTCGTGCACGCCATCGCCGCCGCGGTCGGTCTGAGCGCCGTGCTGGCCACCTCGGCGGCTGCGTTCAACACCGTGAAGTGGCTCGGCGCCGGCTACCTCGTCTACGTCGGAGTCCGCACACTGCTGCATCCGCCCACCGACATCGATCCCACGCAGCCGGGCGTGAGCGCCGTCAAGTCGTTCCGCCAGGGCATCGTGGTGAACGTGCTCAACCCGAAGGTGGCACTGTTCTTCCTCTCGTTCCTGCCGCAGTTCATCAAGCCCGATCTCGGCCGGCCCGGCCTGCAGGCGCTGGTGCTGGGCCTGGTCTTCGTGCTCATCGGCGCGTGCACCGACGGCACCTACTCACTGCTCGCCAGCAGCCTGCGCGACGTGCTGCTGCGCGGCAAGGCCCTGCCGTTCGTGCGGCGCTGGGTGGCCGGCACGGTGTTCATCGGCCTCGGGCTGATGGCCGCCACCGCGTCGGCGTCGAGCGCGAAGAAGTCGTGACCGAACCCACATCCGAGCAACTCGAGGAACTCGCAGCGCGCCTCGCAGCGCTCGACCGCCGTGGCGCGAGCTGGACCCGCGCCACCCTGCGGCTCGTGGAGCAGTACCCCGGCATCAACACGTCGGCGCTCGGCCGGCGCACCCGGCTCGACCGTTCGACGGTGATGTCGAACATGCGCCGGTTGCAGGAACTGGCGCTCGTCGAACACGAGGGCACCGGGCATCGCCTCACCGCACTCGGCGCTGCGCTGTTGCGGTCACACGGCTAGCTGGTTACCGTGCCCCGGGTGGCAGGCCCCATGTGCGTCGTCGGCGATTTCGCCTGGGACGTCCTCATCCGAACCAACAGCGAGTTGCTGCGCGGCGGCGACACCTTCGGCGAGGTGATGCTCACCCCCGGCGGCAGTGCGGCGAACGTGGCGGTGTGGGCCAGTCGGGCGGGTCTGCCGACCGAATTCATCGGCAAGATCGGTCGCGACCGGTTCGGCCAGTTGGCCGAGGAGGACCTCGAACGCGAGAAGGTCACCGCGCACTTCGTGGAGTCGGAGGCACACCTCACCGGATCGGTGGCCGTGTTCGTCGATCACACCGGCGAGCGGTCGATGGTGTCGGGTCACGGCGCCGACTTCTACCTCCTGCCGTCGGAGCTCCCGAAGGCGCCGATCATGGCGGCGCAGCACCTGCACCTCACCGCGTGGTCGTTCTTCGTCGACCCGCCGCGAGCTGCAGCCCGCACGGCCGCCCTCCTCGCGCAGCGGTCGGGCGCGACGTTGTCGTTCGACCCCGGCTCGTTCCAGATGATCGGCGAGATGGGGGTCGACCACTTCCTGGCCGTCACCCAGGACCTCGGGATCGACATCCTCCTGCCGAACAAGGAGGAGGGCAGCATGCTCACGGGCGGGCTCACCGAGCCAACCGAGATCGCCGCGGCCCTGGCCGAGCTGTATCCGAAGGCGCTCGTCATGCTGAAGCTCGACGCCGACGGCGCGCTGGTGTGGGAGGCGGGCAACGCCACGCACATCCCTGCGGGCACGAACAACCTCGTCGATGCGACGGGCGCTGGCGACTCGTTCGCCGGCGGCTTCCTGGCGCACTACCTCGAACACCGCGACGCCGTGGCCGCGGCTCGGTTCGCGACGACGATCTCGGCGTGGGTGATCGAGCACCTCGGTGCCCGCCCCGAGCCCGACGCCAAGCTCCGCGCCATCCTCGCCCGCCGCACCTGAGCGCGTGCGTTCCCGTTCCGCCACCGAGGCCCTTGACCGACAGCGTCCATACCGGGCACTCGGCGCTACCTGGTCATCGCTGTCAGGAAACACGGCCGCACCGGCCGGAATCTCTGACAGCGGTCGCTGACCGGGCATCGCACCGAACTGCCGTACTGGGCGGGTTGACGAGTCGATCCGGTTCGGGCATTCGGTGCTACCTGGGAACCCCGTCACACCCTCCGTTCATGCTCGCTGAATGAGCGATCCTCGCCCCTTCGACGACCCGGTTCCGCGCAGTGTTGCGCTGTCGCTGGACGAAGCATTTCGGGTGTTGGAGGCGATCGAGGACGCTCGCCTGGCCCTACGAGAACGTGGGGCTGCTCCGGGGCTGCAGGACGAACTGGCGACAGTGATCCGCATGCTCCACGGTAAGTTGGGCTTCGACGAAGGGGGCGTGCAATGACCGAGCAAGAGGTGCTTCTCCCCGCCGAAGCCGCACGGCGGCTGGGCGTCGCCACCCGTGTCGTCGTTCAGGCGATGTACGAGAAGCGGTTGCCGAGAGTGAAGCTCGAGGACGGAACGCTCGGCATCCCCGCCGATGCGCTCGACTCCTTTCACGTCCCGACCGCGTAGAGCCGAGCTGCCGTACTGCACCAACGGAGAGTGCAAGAGTGCCACGATGCGCCGCGGTGCCGCTCCGTTGGTCATGGTCCTTACCGCGATGCTTGGCCTACAAGGTTGCGACAGGCCGTTCGAGACTTCGGTACAGGTCACCAGCACGGGCAGTGAGGTGTGCGTCGAAGGCGTGAAGAATCACGCCACCAAGTGTGCTGCCGCCGAAGACCTGCCTGCAGAACTCGCAGCTGCGCTCGTCGGTGCTTGTTTCGTGGTGAGGATGGGCCAGAGCGGCGACATTCTTTCGGTCCGCCGTCCTTACGCAACCGGTCGATAAGAGCCCACGACCGCCCCTATCTGCCGATCGCGCTACCGGCGGGACGAAATGAGCAACGAGCCCTACGTCCGCGCGTCGTGGGCTCGGAGGCGTTCGATGACCGGAGCGAAGGCGTCGATGTCGCGCACCGAGAAGT
>Ga0172373_10009463_pt1 | contig 12105 bp, 9 predicted proteins | sample Lak10m_2_FD_114546 | JGI IMG/M metagenome (GOLD analysis project Ga0172373, IMG submission 114546) | Freshwater microbial communities from Kabuno Bay, South-Kivu, Congo - kab_092012_10m | ecosystem: Environmental > Aquatic > Freshwater > Lake | place: Democratic Republic of the Congo: South-Kivu... | reverse complement strand
TCTCTCGTGCCCACCCTCGATGCGGTCGAGTGCCTGGAACAAGAGACGATCCATCCATGTCCGACCCTGTTCGGCCCCGTCGCTTCCCGCGAGCACGAGGTGCACGACTTCGAGGGCGACGGCGGCCACCACCTCGGATGGACAACCCGGGCACCGATCCAGGTGGCGTGCACGTTGGGACACCGCGACCAGCAGGATCTCCAGGAGATGGCGATGCTCGACCCTCACCAGTTCGGGATCCTCGATGGCGAACGACTCGACGAGTTCGATCTCGCTGCGTCGTCTCGTGCGTCGAGCCTGATCGCGGGCCAGGTTGTCGAGCACACGAGTTCCGAATCGCGCCGCCGCGTCGGACGTGTCGAGATCGGGGTACGACGTGTCGCGACGTTCGAAAGCCTTGGTGATCTTGAGCCAGGCCTCGTTGATGAGGTCGTCGGCGCTGAGCGACAGGCGATGACGGATGAGGAGGCTCTTCGCCACCCGTCGAGCGTCCGACGATTGCACCCACGCCTGAACCAGCTCTTGCTGGGTCTCGAGGGAGCGAAGGTCGGGTTCGGAGGTCACGGGTCGGGATGGGTCGGTCGGGTCGGGATCTCGCGCGGCCAACGTAAGGGCAACGCCCGGACGGCTCCCATCGTGACACGACCGCCCCCATGTTGGAACGCGGATCCCATGGGAGAACAGGTCGGGTCGCGGGAACCGGATACGCGGGTCGAAAGGCAGGGGGCTAGCGTCGAGGCCGATGGAGACGACGCACGTCGACGTGATCGTGGTGGGTGCCGGGATCTCCGGCATCGGAGCGGCGTATCACCTGCAGACGCTCAGTCCCGACCGTTCGTTCCTGGTGCTCGAGGGTCGCGACGACATCGGTGGCACGTGGGACCTCTTCCGGTACCCGGGTGTGCGATCGGACAGCGACATGCACACCCTGGGTTTCTCCTTCAAGCCCTGGACCGACGCCAAGTCGATCGCCGACGGACCATCGATCATGCGGTACCTCCGGGAGACGGTCGACGAGTACGGCATCGGACCACGGATTCGTTACGGGCACGTGGTCACCCGAGCCGAATGGTCGTCCGACGATGCGACCTGGACGCTGCACGTGCGCCGCACCGACAACGACGAGTCGGTCGTCTACACCTGCAACTTCCTGTTCATGTGCTCGGGCTACTACTCGTACAAGCAGGGTTACACGCCGCACTTCGATGGTCGTGATCGGTTCCGCGGAACCATCGTGCATCCGCAGGAATGGCCCGCCGATCTCGACTATGCCGGCAAGCGCGTGGTGGTGATCGGGTCGGGAGCCACCGCGATGACGGTGGTTCCCTCGATGGCTCGAACGGCTGCCCACGTGACGATGCTGCAACGATCACCCACCTACGTGGTGGCTCGACCCGACACCGATTCCGTCTCGAATCTGTTGCGCAAGGTTCTTCCGTCGCGGGCGGCCTATGCCGTGACCCGCAAGAAGAACACCGTGCTGCAAGGAATCGTCTACGGGCGCACACGCACGGCTCCCGAAAAGGTGCGCAAGGCTCTGCTCGACGGTGTGCGCAAGTCTCTCGGCCCCGAGTTCGACGTCGACACGCACTTCACGCCCACGTACGGCCCGTGGGACCAGCGACTCTGCTTGCTTCCGAACGGTGACCTGTTCCATGCCATCAATGCCGGTCGGGCCAGCGTGGTCACCGATCACATCGAACGATTCGACGAGAACGGAATCGTGTTGCGTTCCGGCGCCCGGCTCGACGCCGACATCATCGTCACCGCCACCGGCCTGAACCTGGTGACCGTGGGCGACATGGAGTTCACGGTGGACGGCGAAACCGTGGATTTCGCGAAGACCTGGACCTACAAGGGTCTCGCGTACTCCGATGTTCCGAACCTCGTCTCGACGTTCGGCTACATCAACGCCTCGTGGACCCTACGCGCGGATCTGGTGAGTGGATACGTGTGCCGCCTGCTGAACCACATGCGTTCGGTCGGAGCCGTGCAGGTCACGCCGCGTCTGCGCGAATCCGATCTCGACATGGAGCCCCGACGATGGATCGAGGAGTTCTCCGCCGGCTACATGGAGCGCATGCTCGACCGGATGCCCAGACAGGGAGATCGCGAACCATGGACCAATCCGCAGCGCTACGCGATCGAGAAGAAGTCGATCGGCAAGGCACCGATCGACGACGGCGTGATGCGGTTCACGCGGGCACGCGTTCGACCGACGGTGACGGCGGGCGAGTGACGGTGTCCGGCTGCCAGCCGGGTCGTCCGAACACGTAGCGCAGTCGCTCGGCGGTGGAGCGCGCCCGGCGCACGTCGCCCGCGATGGACATCATTTCGTGGGTGGCCGCGCGCACCGGATTGTGGGTCGTGATGTTCTTGGTGAGCCCGTAGCGAACCCGGCGAATCTCGGGTTCGAACGTGCCGAACAACTTGTCCCACACGATCAGTATTCCGCCGTAGTTGCGATCGAGATACTGCCGGTTCGCGCCGTGGTGAACCCGATGGTGCGACGGAGTGTTGAACACCCGCTCGATGGGGGCGGGCAGCCGATCGATGGCCTCGGTGTGGATCCAGTACTGGTAGAGCAGGTTGAGTTGCGCCGCCCTGTCGACGGTTCGTCCGCGGAACCCCAGCAGATGCATCGGCCAGTAGACCCAGGTCATCAGCGCGAAGAACCAGGGTTGACGCAACGCGGTGGAGAGGTTGTAGCGCCGTCCAGAGTGGTGCGCCACGTGGTTTCCCCAGAACAACCGCACCTCGTGCATCCAGCGGTGGTTCCAGTAGTAGAGGAAGTCCCAGAGGATCATCGCTTTCAGCAGAGCGAAGCGACGATTGCCGAAGTTGGAGAGTCGCCGGTCGAAGAGTCGTCGATTGACTCGACCGATCGCGCCCTGGAGGGCGAATCCGATCGCAATGTTCCCGATCAGCAGCCCGAGGCTGCCGTAGGTGTCCTTCTTCTCGTATCCGAGGGGAACCAGTGGATCGGGGGTCGTGTTCCCGTCGTCATCAGCGATGACGGCGTCGGGTTCCTCGAGATCGCGCAAGGTTCGTCCCTTCAACGAGCGGTGCTCGAGGAGCATCGTGCCGGCGAAGAAGGGCAAGGTGAGCAGGTCGACGATGTCGAGCGACGGTTTCTTTCCGGCCACGCGAGAACTCTAGGACCGGACCAGACGATCGAGCGGAGTCAGCCACGCACCAAACCGCGGCGCAACAGGCGTTCGAGCTTGGTGCGCACCAGTTCGGCGAGAAGCTCGGGGTCGGTCACGGACTCGCCGTCGACCTCCACGTTCACCCGACCGTGCGAGGTGCACTCCAGTCCGAGGTGGACGATGTCGTCGACGGTGTTCTCGCCGTCGAGAGCCACGATCAGGACCCGATCCAGGTCGTCGATCTCGAGAGCCTCGTGACGGAGATTGGTGACGGACGAGCGACCATCCATCGCCTGCCAGCGGGCCAGACGGGTGGTCGTGGGTCGCTCGGGTAGTTCGTGGGCGACCGGACGAGGCCACGTGGAGAGTTGGATGCGACCCTCGAGGAATCCTTCGAGGGCCCAGGAGGCGAGTCGTTCGCGCAGATCGGAGCCGGCGGTGTCGCCCATCCGGGAGGCGACGGTTTCCAGTAGGTCGCCGAACCACGCACCGCGTCGGGGCTCGCGCGCCAACGACCACATCGCCATGATGGGCACGGTGTCTCCGGAGGTCACGACGAACTTCCCGTCGTCATCGAGCGACACCTCGAAACCTTCGTCGACATCGATGTCGACCTCCACGCTGTCTCCGCCGTCGTCCGACATCCGCGTCCGATCGACGGAGACCCAGAGGCGTTCGACGATCGAGTGATCGGGAACGAAGATCTGTTGGTGGCCGATGTCGGCTCGGGCGAGGAGCGATCGACGGAAATGCCGCAACGACACCATGTCGAGCAGTTGCTGCGATTCGACATGGGCGGCTACATCGGTGTCGGTCGCACCTCGATCGTCGGGTTCCTTGTTTCCGACGACCGTGGGAGGAGCATTGGGAACCTCGGCTTCACCCACGTACACGAGACCGGCCCGATTCGCAGCGGCCACGAAGTCGGCGAACCAGAACGGAGTGTTCTCCTCGACGAGATGCTCGAAATAGAGGTAACGGTCCGAGAAACGCTCGAGCAACTCGATTTCGCTCAGGAGCCAGGGCTGGAGAGTGATGTTGTCGGGTGCGAAGTCCCGGAGCATGGTCAGAAACGTTCGCGCCGCCGCGGCCATGGTCGCCGGTTCGTCGACGGCGATCGTTCGCCGCAACATCGCGCGAAGCATTCCGCGGGCGTGCCAACCCGGGTACGTGTTGTAACTCACGTAGGCGAGTCCGTGCGGCGCGAGTGTCGCCGCGCAGAGATCGAGGATCGCTCGGCGGGCATCCTCGGGAACCCACGAGTACACGCCATGACAGATGACGTAGTCGAAGGGTCCGGAATCGAACGACACGTCGCGAACGTCGCACGCTTCGAGCCTGATGTTGGTGAGTCCGATGGCGTCGGCGTCGCGTCGGGCACCTTCGATCTGGCTCGCAGCCAGGTCGATGCCGACGAACTCGCTGTTGGGCAGCAACTCGGCCAATGGCAGCAGGTGACCGCCGTGGGCGCACCCGATCTCGAGAACACGACAGGAGTCGATCGGGGCCGGATCCAGACCCGCCATCAACCCGAGCGTGCGCATCCAGTCGGGATGCGACATACGGAACGGAAGGTTCTCGTACTGGAACGTTTCGTATGCCGCCGCGGTCGGGTCCACCGCAGCATTCTCGTGGGTCACGACGCCTTTTCGCTCAGCCTCCGCGCACGTAGAGGCGAACCGCCTTGGCCTCGAAACTGGATGCGAGGATCTCCAGTGAGCCGTCTCCATTCAGGTCGACCACTTCCATCGAGCCGGCCTGTGCGTACGAGGTCTGCAGAACGTGGGTGGTGAACACTCCGACCGCATCTTGTTCGAGCAGGAACAGACGGTCGTCACCGTCACCCGAGACCGTGAGATCGATGTCGCCATCGCCGTCGACGTCACCCCACGAAAAGACACCCGGTGCGGCCTGGAAGGCGGTGCCGACGGTCGGTCGCGAGACGATTCCGGTGCTCAGGATGGTCGAAGACCACGGTTGACGGGGATCGTCACCGGGAGTGAGTCGATACACACCCGACTCCACCTGATCCGGGCGTGTGGTGTTGGTGTGGTTCGAAGCAACCCAGCCAGGTCGGCCGGGACCGTCGAGGTCGGGCACCAACGACACCTGGATCACCTTTCCGATGTCGGAGTTGATGGTGTGTCGTGTCCAGATCGGATTGCCCTCGGCGTCGTCGTCGCCGTGCTCGAACCAGATGACGCTCTCGGGAGTCTGGAAGTACTGACCCGAGACGATGTCGAGGTCGCCATCACCATCGACATCCGACGCGACCGGCAGTGAACCACCACCTGTTCCGACCGGCAATGGCGTGTCGTCGATTCCGTCGGCGGAGCCGCGGAACCAAAAAGTCTCCGCTGTTCGCGAAGTTTCTCCGATGGCAATGATGTCGAGCAGACCGTCACCGTCGATGTCGGCCACCGCGGGACGGTGGTAGAAGAGTTCCTGCCCGTCGGGGATGATTTCGGTCTTCGACCAAGTGGCGATACCTCCCTCGACTCCGGTGTTCTCCCACAACACCAGCGCACCGCATGGTCCGACACCGGAGATCGACGCGCACACGAAGAAGCCGATGCCGGCGATGATGTCGGGGTCGCCGTCGTCGTCGATGTCGCCGATCCACGGCTGGTTCAAGAAGTAGTAGCCCTCGTCCTCGTCGACGATGGTGTGCGCCTCGGTGGAAGTGGGACCGCCGTCCTGGTAGAGCGCGATCAAGGAACTCGTGCCCACGTTCACGTTCTTCATGTCGATCATTCCGAAGGTGTTCACGACCACTTCGAGTATTCCGTCGCCGTTCAGATCGGCGGCCACCGCCCCGGCCGCTCCTCCGATGTCACCGATCAGGGTGTGATGCGTGTAACGCGGATCGTCGGCGGGTTCGCCCGGAGCGATCGGGCCGGTGGACCAGGTTCGGGGGGCGATCGTGGAGGGTGCGGTCGTTGTCGACTCGACGGCGGGGTCGGAGGACGACGTCGGCTGGTCGACGACCGAATCCGAGACTTCCGTCGAACTCTCGTCCGAACCCGCATCGCCGGATCCGCACGCGGCGACGAACAACGATGTCGCGGCGACGAGCATCCCGATGTGCGGCACGCCGAGACGGCCGTTACTCGCTCTTCCGGTTCTCATCCTCGGTGATCCCGTCGACACGTCCGTCCCCCTCCGGATCGATAGGTACGCAGAGTATCCCAGCCCGAACACCTGTTACGCTCGTCACACTCGCCGAGGGGAGGCGAGCATCCGGGGGGACAAGTGAGCGACGACTACGAGGATCTCACCGAGTGTGCTCTCACCTCGGAACTCGAGCAGCGTCTCGTGCACCTTCAGGGCGAATGCGTCTTCATGTGGGTGAACAGCCGGAACGAACCCTTCGGGGTGGTGATGTCGTATCTGCCGAAGGACGGCAAGTTCTGGCTGACGGCGGCCGAAACCCGCAAGCGCATTCCCGCCATCCGGCGCAACCCTCGTGCGTCGATCTGCATCAACAGCACGGGATCGAAGATGGGTGGAGGCAAGACCGTCACCTACAAGGGTTCGTGCGTCGTGCACTCCGATCGGGTGACGAAGGACTGGTTCTACCCCGAGTTCGCCCACCGCATGCGCCCCGACAGCCCCGCCGCAGCTGAAGCCTTTCGCCGCTTCCTCGACTCGCCGCAGCGCGTGATCATCGAGTTCACACCGGACTACTCGCTGAGTTTCGATGCCGCCCTGATGTGGGCTCGTTCGCCCGAGGTCGTTCAGTGAGACGCCCCGCCAGTCGCACCAACTCGTCAACCGAATCAGCAAGGAGAACAACATGTCTATGACCGAAGAAGTCCCCGCCCATCTGCGTGGCAACGGCCGCCCCGTCGTCGAGGAGCGGACACTCACCGACCTGAAGGTGATCGGTTCGATTCCCCCCGAACTGGACGGTCGCTACCTGCGCAACGGAGCGAATCCCATCACCGGCATGAGCGATCACCCGTTCTTCGGTGACGGAATGATCCATGGCATTCGACTGCGCGAGGGAAAGGCGCAGTGGTACAGAAATCGCTACGTGCAAACACCGTTCATCGCCGATCCTTCGATCGACATCCTCGACCCGAACGTCACGCTCGACATGACCTGCTCGAAGGCGAACACGCACGTGGTGGGCCACGCCGGACGGATCCTCGCGCTCGAGGAAGGACACTTTCCGTACGTGCTCGACGGTGACCTGAACACGGTCGGACCCACCGACTACGACGGTTTGCTGAAGGGACCCTTCACGGCGCATCCGAAGATTTGTCCGACCACCGGCGAGATGTTGGCGTTCGGCTACGCACCGTTGCCGCCCTATCTCACCTACCTCCGCGTTTCGGCCACGGGTGAATTGCTGCAGGTCGAGCCCATCACGGTCACCGGCCCGACGATGATGCACGACTTCAACATCACCGAGAATCACGTCATCTTCATGGATCTGCCGGCGGTGTTCAATCTCGATCTCGCGCTCGAGGGCAAGATGCCGATTCAGTGGAGCGACTCCTATCCGGCCCGACTCGGGGTCATGCCGCGCAACGGCAACGACTCGCAGGTCGAGTGGTACGACATCAATCCTTGCTACGTGTTCCATCCGATGAACAGTTACGAGGAGGGCGACAAAATCGTTCTCGACGTGGTCCGGTTCGAGCACATCTGGAAGGACGATGCGATGGACTTCCCGTTGCCGATGTTGTGGCGATGGGTGATCGACACTCGCACCGGCAAGGTGAGCGAAGAGCAAATCGATGATCGGTCGGCGGAGTTCCCGCGGGTCAATGACGCCGTGATCGGCCGGAAGCACCGGTTCGGCTACGAGATGTCGATGGGCAACGCCGGCTTCGGCGAGGTCGATGCCGGCGCGATTCTGAAGTACGACCGACAGAACGGTACGCGCACCTCCATCGAGCTGGGCAAGGGTCGGGTGTCGGGTGAGGCGGTGTTCGTACCATCGGCGACGGCCAAAACCGAGGACGACGGATACCTGATGACGTACGTGTACGACGCGGCCGCGGACTCCAGCGAGTTCGTCGTGTTCGACGCACTCACCATGGCCTCGGAACCGGTGGCGACCGTTCCGTTGCCGCGCGTTCCGTTCGGTTTCCACGGAAGTTGGGTGCCGTCGTCGGTCACCGACTGATCGGACAACGTGATCGCGACATCGTCCGAACGATGTCGAGGAGGGGGACATCATGAAGATCATCGAAACCGGAAGGATCCGTCTGGGTGCCGCGGTTCTCCTGGCGGGTCTCGCCGTGGCCGCGTGCGGCGGCGGCGGCGACGGAGGCACGTCGCCCACTCAACCGGCTTCGACCGAAGCACCGGTGACCACGGAGACTCCCGTCGCCAGTGAGGCTCCGTCGGAAACGGGGGCACCGGCCGTCGAGGAAGCGGGGCCGCCCACGGGTGAGGAGATGTTGGTGGGAATGGTGAACACCGAGGGCACCCCGGGTCTCGATTTCCCGGACATTCGCCGATTCGCCGCCGGTGCCTTCGACTACGTGAACGAGCACGGCGGTTTCGGAAACCGGCCGGTGCGTCTCGTGACTTGCATCGCCAAGGGATCCCCCGAGACCTCGCAGTCCTGCGCCCAGGAATTGGTCGGTAAGGGTGTCGAACTCGTTCTGCTCGGACTCGATCTCTTCCCCGACTACAAGACCTACGAGGCGGCCGGCATTCCGGTGATCGGGGCTCTACCGATCCTGCCGATCGACTACACGGCCAACGCGTTGTTCATGACCGGCGGCAATGCCACCGTCACCGCCGTGATGGCGGCGGTCGCCAAGGAGTACATCGGTGCGTCGAAGGTGGGAATCCTGTCGGCCGACAACGCCGGAGCCAACAGCACCGTGAGTTCATTGGAGGCGGCTCTCGCGGCGGTCGGAATCGAGTTCGAGACGGTGAAGGGCGGCGACAACGAGACCGACGCCGGATACCAGGGCCTCATGCGCGAAGTGGCCCGCGGGAACCCCGACCTGATCGTGTCGCTCTACTCCGATGCCGGATGCATCGGAACCATGCGCGGTCGCGCGGCCCTCGGTATCACGATTCCGGTGATCACCACCAACATCTGCGCCGACGACGACGTGATCGCCCAGGTGGGTGACGACGCCGACGGGTGGATGTTCGTCGGAGTGCCCGCCGACGTCGAGAGTCCCGAGCGCGCGGCGTTGCGTCGGGTGATCGCGCCGGTTCTCGGGGTCGCCGAGGACGAAGTCGACACGACCGGTCTCGGTCTCGGAAGTCTGGGATCACTTCTGGTGTTGTCGCTCCGAATGCACGCCGCACAGATGGTGGAGGAGGGCCTCGAAGTCACCGGTCCGTCGCTGTACGAGTATCTGCAGGGTGATCACGGACTCGTTCTCTTCGGAGGCGAGACCCCACTCGAATGCGGCGCACTGGAGAAGTATCCGGCCGTGTGCACCTTCGGGTTGCCCGTCGCCGAATACAAGGGTGACGGATTGGTCGCACCGGTCGAGGGACTCGAGTTGGTCGACGCCAAGGCCTATCTCCCGTAACTGACATCCGACGGGGAGGGGATCATGAGCGACTACGCCTTCTATCTCCTTCTCGGAAGTGGCGCCGGAGCGATCATCGCCGCGTTCGCTCTCGGACTGGTGGTCACGTACCAGGGCTCGGGGGTCGTGAACTTCGCGCACGGGGCGATGGCCATGTGGAGCACCTACGTGTATGCCGATCTTCGGAACGGTGCGTATCCCATCCCGATCCCCGGCCTTCCCGATCGCTACCACTTCTCGGGTGACGTCGGATTCCGCTGGGCCCTGCTCATCACCATGCTCACCGCGGCCGTGATCGGTTTCGTGGTGTACGCGTTGGTGTTCCGGCCCCTTCGGCGAGCACCGGCACTCGCCAAGGTGGTCGCCAGCATCGGGCTCGTCATCATGTTCATCTCTCTGGTGGATCGACGATTCGCCGATCAGACCGCATTGCGCGTGAAGCCGATCCTGCCCCGGGAGCCGGTTACGTTCACCGAGTCGATCACCGTTCCCCGTGACGGTTTGTGGTTGGCCACGGTCGTCGTGTTGCTCTGCGCCTTCTTCTGGTTGGTGGGCAAGTTCACTCGCGTGGGATTGGCCACCAAGGCCGCGGCCGAGAACGAGAAGGCCGCGGTGCTACTCGGATACTCGCCCGATCGTCTCGCGGCCCTCGGTTGGGTGATGGCGTCGATGAGTGGAGCACTGGTCGGAGTGCTGGCATCTCCGCAACTTCAACTCAACGGCACCGTGTACACCTTCGGTTTCCTGATTCCGGCACTCGGCGCCGCCCTCATCGGAAAGTTTCAGCGCTTCTGGCCGACGCTCCTCGCGGGAATGGCGATCGGCATGGTGCAGTCGACCTTCACCAAGATGCAGAGCGATTTCGCGTGGTTTCCGGAGTACGGCGCGCGCGAAGGACTTCCTTTTCTGGTCATCATCGTCACCATGGTCGTGTTGGGTGAGCGTTTGCCCGAGCGTGGTTCGGTGACCGGATGGAAACTTCCGTCGGTGCCGGCCGCCCGACTGACGCCGGTCTCCTTCGTGGTGCCGTTCGCCGTGGCGATCGCCGCCCTGTTCCTTCTCGGTCCTCTGTGGCGCGCCGCGATCATGACCACGGTGGTCGCCGCCGTCCTGTCCCTGTCGATGGTGGTACTCGTCGGATTCGGCGGTCAAACCTCGCTCGCCCAGATGGCCTTCGCCGGAGTGGCCGGGTTCGCCCTGTCCAAGCTCGCGACCGATCACGGGGTGCCCTTTCCGCTCGCACCCCTTCTCGCGGCGACGGGAGCCGCGTTGTTCGGAGTTCTGGTCGGCCTGCCGGCGTTGCGTGTTCGGGGCACCAATCTGGCGATCGTGACACTCGCTGGAGGAGTGATGGTGGCCGAATTCGTCTTCAAGAATCCGGACATCATCGGCGACGTGCAGAGTGGCGGAGCGAAGGTTCCGAATCCGTCGCTCGGATCGTGGGACCTCGGCCTGATCCTCGGGGACAAGACGTCGCGTCCGATATTCGGTGTGTTCCTGGTGTTCGTCCTGGCGGTGTTCTGTGTTCTCGTGGCCAACGTGCGTCGTGGGGGAGCGGGCCGAGTCATGTTGGCGGTGCGCGGAAACGAACGAGCCTCGGCGGCGGTCGGTATCGACGTGACGCGCGTGAAGATCGTGGTGTTCGCGTTTTCGTCGTTCATCGCTGGCGTCGGGGGAACCCTGATCGCCTACCGATTCGGCTCGGTGTCCGAACTTTCGTACGGAACGATGGCTTCGCTCACCCTGCTCTCGTTCGCGTATCTCGGTGGCATCACGAGCGTGAGTGGCGCGGTGACCGCCGGCATCACCGCCTCGGCGGGTGTCGCCTTCTACGGGCTCGGGAAGATTTCCGGGGGCATGGGCACGTGGGAAGCGTTCATCGGCGGCTCACTCCTGATCGTCACCGCCGTGTCGAACCCCGAGGGGATCGCCGGTGCGATTCGCGCCCGCGCCGACCGTCGTCGTTCGAGGGGTGCACTGGTGGTCAGCTCGAGATAGCAGTGTTTTTCGATTGTCTCAAGATTCGTCGGAAACCGAAACTCGAGGACCGCCGTGTCGTATGGTGAGAGCGTCGTAGGTCGCACAAGTCAACCTCGGACCGCGACGGGAGGGACATCATGAAGCGAACAATCGGATTCCTGGCCGCGGCCGGTGCCGTGCTCGGACTGGTCGCCTGCGGAGGCGACGACGGCGGTGGCGGAGGCAATGCCCGCAACGTGATCGCCAAGTCGCTGATCGAATCGATCGAATCCGACGGAGTGTCGGTCGACGCCGACTGCGTGAACGGAGTGATCAACAAGTTGGCCGACGGAGACATCGCGATCCTGGCCGACAACATCGATGCGGTGAACAGCGACGACGTCGACATCGACACCCTCGGACTGTCGGACGACTTCTTCATAACGCTCATGGAAGTCGAGACCTGCGTCTCCGAGTGATCC